>Ga0209024_1000762_pt1 | contig 42210 bp, 38 predicted proteins | sample AutmiccommunBRH5_FD_187380 | JGI IMG/M metagenome (GOLD analysis project Ga0209024, IMG submission 187380) | Deep subsurface microbial communities from Mt. Terri, Switzerland - Autotrophic microbial communities BRH/5 (SPAdes) (version 2) | ecosystem: Environmental > Aquatic > Deep subsurface >... | reverse complement strand
TTGTGGAAAAAGAGTTGTATAAGGTTCTTTCAAAGACTTATGACCCGGCTACAGCAAAAGCATTGGCAGAAAAAGCGGTTTTTGACGCCTTGAAAAGTCCCGAGGGGGCAAAGGCACTTTTTGATTCAAAGATTGCCAATCAAAAAACTCAACAAGAAGCCAAAAATTTTATTGATGGTTTTGTTCAAGAACACGGCGATGATCCCAAGTTGATGGGTCAGCTGAATACCTATTTGAAGAATCTGGGTTATGACAGCTATGTGAAAATGGGTGTGGTTGTTCCCGGTATGTCAGGCGGCGAGGCAGCAGAAGTTATTGAAGCATTTCTGTTAGACAGCACGGATGGTGCTCCTGACGGTGGCATCAGTCCAGAGGAAGCAAAATCCCTTGCGAATTCGAAAACAGTTCATCTTGCCACGAAAGATTCGGGCAAAGAGTTTGCAGAAATTAGTAGCGAGGTTTTGGGTGCCAGGTTTAACAATCCCGACGATTTAACTGCAGCGAAAAGTGAACTGACGAAGAGCCTGATCAACCGTGGGTATTCACCCGAAGAGGCGGCGGTTCTCTCGGAAAAGCTAATGACCAATTATGTTCGCGGAGACGCAGATATTATTTCTGACGATGCTGCGTTAATTATTTACAACCAAGTGTCTGGCTCATCAGCCAACGAAGTTCCTGCGGAGTTGACGAAGTCACTTAATAGTACGAATGATTTCTCTGCAAAAATGAGGTCATTTATGCACCTCACTGAAGGTTGGTCCAAATCTAGCGCTGAATTGAAGCAGCAGTTGGATTTGGAAACGATTAATTCCACCCCTGGGGCATTGACCTTTGGTATGGGTGTGGCCACCGATACGCAAAACCAGCTGGATTCGATTACTGAGCCTGCTCCTGATGGTAGTCCAAGTAAGTTAGATCAAGCATACAGTGATGGTGTGGAGTTCTGGGGAGGCATGCTTGAAGACGGCACAGCGAGCGAAGCCGACATCAAAGAGATTTTGATAAATGACTACAAGCTTTCTCCAAAAGATGCGGACACCTTTATCGAGTTTATAACCAGCGGCGACACTTCTGTAGTTCCCGACAGCATCAAGCAAATTATTGATAATAAAGGTTCTGGCAAAGTTGCTTTGTTCAGTGACGTGGCGGCGTGCAACAAGCAAATCGAAACATTAACAGACCGACTTGATTCTTTTGATCAAAGCTTGAGATCAGAGCTTGAGGCCGTTGGTGTGGCGCCAGAAATACTGAACGAATACACTGCAGTAGAACTAACAGATTCAAAGGTACAAGCGGAAATTGCTGACAAATCCGGAGTTAGCCTGACGTCAATTAATGTGGCTGTGAACGATGCTGAAGTTACCCTCCGTATTTTTATCGGAACGACTGAACAGGAGACAGTTATTGCTCAGCTGGATCAACAAAGTTTTGAGGATCGGCTTCAGTTTAACTCGGGGGTTATTTCAAAGGACGAGTACGACTCCAGGTCAATCGAAAGAACAACGTTGAAGAAAGAGATTGCTCTGGCTGTGGCCAATATGCAAGATTCATTGAAGCAGATGCTTGATATGTTTATTCAAATATCATCTATGCATCCTTAAGGAGGACTTAGCATGACTACCCAAATTGCTGATACGACCAGTGCACCCAAAACGGTTGCACAAGCTGGTGCGAATCGAAAGGAGCCCGTATCGGTTGTGAATGGCAATCTGGTTTTGGATGAGTCGATGCTTCAAGACCTGTCTCCTCAGGAAGTTATCGCCAAGATCCTTACCTTTCTTCGGGAATACAAAGGCGCATTGAATGACAGCTTGATCAAACTGTTGGAGATCGCTGATGAGATGGGAATCGCGACGCTTGAAGACCAGATCAAACAGGCTGACAAGGCGGAAAAAGGCCGAGTGATCGAAAAAATCATGAAAGGCCTTGGGATTGGTATGGCAATTTTCAGCGTGGTATTGGCTGTAATTATCCCGACGCCGCTTACGATTGGTTTGGCGGTTTTTAGCGTGGGTATGTTGGCTGATCAAACAATCAGCGCTGCCTTGGGTCAAGAGTCCTTGATGTCCAAGGGCATCGGCAAAATGACTGAAGGTTTGATGGCAGCTGCGAACGCCATTGTTGAAAAGCTAGTTGAAGCCAACATAATTTCCGAGGAAAAGGCAAAAGCATTCAAGTACGCCTTTGCAACGGCTATCGCCTTGGTTGCTGTTGCTGTGGTGGTGGTGGCTTCAAAGGGCGCTGGGGTAATGGTCTCTAAGATGATGACTTCTGTTTCGCAAGGGGCTGCAAAGGCTGCACCTGGTGCAGCAACGGCTGTGGCAGGAAACACTGCCAGAGGTGGCGCTCAGTCACTGAGCGGTTTTATTAGCGCAAATAAAGAACGTTTGTTTGATGTGGCAACACAATTTCAGGGCATTACTGCTTTAACTGACAGTGGGTTCCAGGTTGCAAGTTCTGCGATTCAAATGAAGATTGGACATTTGACGTTTGAAATTGATGTGCGTACAGGAGAATTGGCTTTGATTGACACACAAACCAATTTGTTATTGCAAGACTTTGATGTGGTGGGTAACCGGATGGATTCGCTTTTTAGGCAGTCTTCACAAATGGTGTACGCATAATTTTGAATTGTTAGAAAGGGAGTATTTCATATGTCTACGTCGGTTACAGCACTAAATCAGGCACCTCAAATTAGTTCTACCGCTAATAATTCTTCCGCCGAGGGTGTGAAAATCCGGGTTGGAAATGATACGAAAACAGAGCAGTTAGAGAATGCAGTAAAAAATAACAAATCGGGTTTGACCGTTATTATTCCCGGAAATTTGTCTTCCAGTACCATCCAAAATTTATTGGCATTTTTCAAGAAGAATGTCGACAGTTTCCGGGTTACCTTGCTCGATGTTGCGGCTGACAAGTTGACTCTTTCCCTGAAGGCGGCGGATGACACCAAGCAGGCGACCATGATGCAGGCAGGGTTCCAAATGGCAGGTGCTGCGGTTAGCGGATTGTGGGTAGGCGGGGCTTTGCGTCAACACGGCATGGTACCGAACAAAATTGACGGTGGGAAGATACCAGATACCGCGAAGTTGCCCGATGACAAACTGGATGGCGCGTTTTCGCAGGCACTGGACAATCGACCACCTGCACCTGTCACGACCCGGAATAGAGATCTTGGCGGTGCTGCCGATGATATGGAGTTTTTAGCATCAGGCAAAGGCGTGAACTTGCAGGCACATATTCAGATGTCCCAGGCTGCCCAAGGTGTTTTGGGAGGTGTTGGAGGATTGGCTGCAGCTCCATTGCAGCATGGTGCCGAAATTGGCAGATCTCACGTAGACTTTCTTGGTCAGACGGGAGCTAATTTGCAGGAGCTGATTTCATATTTTAATAACGCAACCAACAGTTTAAGTTAACTGCTGTTTTCGCTCGAATTTTATCAAGAGGAAAAAGTTGTTATGGTTTCCAATGTCTCCCTTCCTATTGAAGTTGGTTCAGAGTTTCAGGCTATTTTTGAACAAAGTGATGGTGGTAATCTTGCCATAGATGCGGAGGTGGAAAGTTATCTCAAATCTAACCCGGAAGGGCTTGTGTTTAGTTATAGCGACAAGAGTTACCTGTTGAAAATGGATCAGGTGAGTTTGGCCTATCAGCTTTACCGTGCCGAGGGTAATAACTTGGTTCTTGTAGACTCGGATGTTCAAATCAAGTCGAAATTCACCCCAGATGGCTTCATCGAAATAGGTGGCCTTGTATCGGGTGGGGACAGAATCTTCATCGGTAGATCACCTGATTCGGATCAAGAGGAGATCATCGCGTTTGTCGAGCGGCATGATATTTCGTCGGTGAGTTCCAAGCCGACCGATGCCACCGTGCTGTACGGCGGAAAGCCAGTGGTTACCAATGAGGTTGAGGAATCGACCGGAGTGGAGCAGACCCCGTCAACTCCGATTTTAGGAGCGTACGCATGGTTTAGCGAATTGCCCGATGGTGAATATTACAGTGACGGCACTTCTTTGTTCCTTAGCAATGGCGAGTTGTTGGCCGATTGTGTGTATCCCGAAGGTAATTACAAGATACTGGAAAGTCAAGGCTACCAGCAGCATGTCACCACTGGCGGTACAATCTATTTGCCGGTGGACACATACAACGGAGGCTACGTTATGTCCGGGGTTTACAAAAACCAGGACGGAGCGTCGGTTGCTGGATCGAAGCTGAGCTTTGAGTTTTTGACTGGCCTTGGTATTTCCGTCGATCAGATTGATGTTCCCTATGTATTTCCAGCACTTCAAGCAGACAATATTGAATTTACGGTTGGGCCGCTGGATTCTGCCGATGGTGGTAATCAGTGGGAAAATTTTGTGTTTGTAGATGGCAAGGTTTTGGGTAGGTCGTCTTATGATGACGTTGGCGAGTATTTTGTGCGTGACGGAATTACTTACAAGACCGTTGCCTCTGCGGGATCAGTGAGCGGTTTGGCGGTAGATCCATTTGATGGATTGGAGCTCCAATCCTGATCCTGTTGAGACTCACTTTGCAGGTGCTTTGATGGCTTTTTGTTTCCTTCCGGTCTTCTGATGATCGAGCTCGTTAATTTGGGTAACAAGTCTGTTCTGAAGGTGCCATTTTTAAAACTTGGCCATTTCAGGGTAAAACCCCAAAATATTTTTAGCTAAAAAATCAAACAAACGTTTGGTATAATTTCTCGTATTCAGGCAGAATAAGTTAAAACAGGATGTCAGCATTTCGGGCATCCTGAAAATAACTTTTATTTGCCAGGATTCGACAATGCTGATTACCCATGAACACAAGGAACTGCAGCGCACCATAGAACGGTTTGTGCAAAGTGAAATCAACCCACACGTAGCCGCTTGGGAGCAGGAACAAATGTTCCCGGCCCATGTGTTGTTCAAGAAGATGGGGGATTTGGGTTTGTTGGGCTTGACCAAGCCGGTTGAGTTTGGTGGCATGGGTTTGGACTACAGCTATTCTGTGGTGGCAGCGCAGGCTTTGGGAAAAATTCATTGTGGTGGTGTGCCCATGGCAATCGGCGTTCAGACCGACATGGCCACGCCCGCTTTGGCGCGGTTCGGCAGCGATGAACTGCGCAGGGAATTTCTGACCCCTGCCATTGCCGGCGATATGGTGGCGTGTATTGGCGTGTCTGAACCCGGTGCAGGTTCAGATGTGGCGGGTGTAAAAACCACTGCGAAAAAAGACGGTGGTGATTACATCATCAACGGCAGCAAGATGTGGATCACCAACAGCCTGCAAGCGGACTGGATTTGCCTGTTGGCCAACACCAGTGAGGGCAAGCCCCACCAGAACAAATCGCTGATTATTGTGCCGATGAAAACCCCCGGCATCACGGTTGAGAAAAAAATTCACAAAATCGGTATGTGGGCTTCTGACACGGGCTTGATCCATTTCGACAATGTGCGTGTGCCCCAGCGCAACCTGATTGGCATGGAAGGTGCGGGCTTCATGTACCAAATGATCCAGTTTCAGGAGGAGCGCCTTTGGGGCGCTGCCAACAGCATTGAAGGCATGATGCATGTGCTGAACGAAACCATCAATTACACCCGTCAACGCAACCTGTTCGGCAGCACGGTGCTTGATCAACAAGTGGTGCACTTCACATTGGCTGAATTGAAAACTGAAATTGAAGCCCTGCGCGCTTTGGTGTGGCAAGCCACTGAGGAATACGTGGCAGGTGGCGAGGTTACGGAACTGGCCAGTATGTGCAAACTGAAAAGTGGCCGTTTGGTGCGCGAAGTCGCCGACAAGTGCTTGCAGTTTTGGGGTGGCATGGGCTTTACCTGGGAAAACCCGGCTTCGCAGTTGTACCGTGATGGCCGCTTGATTTCGATCGGTGGTGGCGCAGACGAAGTAATGCTTAGCATTATCTGCAAATTCATGGGTATTTTGCCGGGCAAGAAAAAGAATGCCTAGGATTAAAAAACTGCTGGTTGCCAATCGCAACGAAATTGCGCGCAGAATTTTGCGCGCGGCCAAACCCTTAGGCCTGTCCACGGTGGCGGTGTATTCAGAGGCCGATGCGAAAGCACTGCATGTGCAAGAAGCTGATGAAGCGTACTGCATCGGCCCTGCCCCTTCGCTTGAATCGTATTTGCGAATCGACAAACTGATTGAAACAGCATTGAAGGCGGGGGCCGATGCCATTCACCCCGGCTACGGTTTTGTGTCGGAAAGCCCTGCGTTTGCGCAAGCGTGTGCGGATGCCGGTATTCTTTTGGTCGGCCCCACGCCGCAAGCCATTGCTGACATGGCAGACAAAGCGCGTGCCAAAGAAATTGCACAGCAGGCAGGCTTGCCCTGCATTCCTGGATTCAGTGTAAACAACAGTGAAACAAACGCAAGCGTAGCCGATTTGATGGAAGCAGCGCAGCGAATCGGCTACCCGGTCATGATCAAGGCACTGGCCGGTGGCGGCGGGCGCGGCATGCGCTTGGTGAATAGTGAGGCGGAATTTGCATCGCAATTGCATTCAGCCCAGCTTGAAGCAAAGAATGCTTTTAACGACGACCGGGTGATGCTGGAAAAAGCCATCATCAACCCCCGCCACATTGAAATTCAAGTGTTGGCGGATACCTTCGGTCACGCGGTGCATTTGGGTGAGCGTGATTGCTCGGTGCAACGACGACACCAGAAAATTGTGGAAGAAGCACCCAGCCCGGCAGTGAACGCTAAGTTGCGCGCAGAGATGGGCGAAGCCGCATTGAAACTGGTGCACGCCACACATTACGTGGGTGCAGGCACGGTGGAGTTTTTGCTGGATGCCCACGGTGATTTTTATTTCATTGAAATGAACACGCGCCTGCAGGTTGAGCATGGCGTAACGGAAGCCATCACCGGAATCGACCTGGTGCAGTGGCAACTGCGCATTGCGTCGGGTGAACACCTGACCCTGCAACAGAGCGATATCAATTTCACTGGCCATGCTATGCAAGGCCGCTTGTGTGCTGAAGACCCGGCACGCGATTTTATGCCGCAAACCGGCCCCGTGCTGGCTTGGCAATCCGATCCACACAGCCGTTGCGACCATGCCCTTGAAGTGGGTGGCGAAGTAAGTCCGTGGTACGACAGCCTGCTGGCCAAGGTGATTGTGCATGCAGAGAACCGGGTGGCCGCTTGTGAAAAATTGGCCGATGCATTTGGCCGCACGGTATTGGTTGGTTTTGAACACAATGCACTTTACCTGCAGCGTATTGCCAACCACCCCGTGTTTCAGGGTGGGGATTTTGGTACGGGCTTTCTGGCTACACACGCAGATGCGCTGCTCAAACCGCAGGTTTTCGAGGATGAATGTGCTGTGGCCGCAGCGTTTCTTGCCTTTGAACAAAACGCCATGCAAGGTGCGTGGCCCTCTGCATTGAGCGGGTTTTCAAGCACCCGTGCGCTGCCACGGCCTTTGAAGTTAAAGGCGCAGGGCAAACCCCAGAGTGTGAAAGTAAGCCAGACATTGCAAGGTTATCAGGTGGACGGCGTGGGTGGTCAGCTTGTTCAGCTGGCGCATTGGAATTGCACCATGCTCAACGGCAGCAGCCTGGTCAAGACGGTGGCGAATGGACGGTTTGCGCAATACACGGTTATTTGCTCGGGCAATGGTGTTTGGGTGCAGCGGTGGTTAAACCCTCAAGCTTTGTATGTGGAAGACGAAACCCTGATAGGTGCTGCTGCCTTGGCAGAAGGTGTATTCCAGCCCTTGGTCAGCAGCCCCATGAACGGAAAAATTACCCAGGTGCTGGTTCAGCCCGGCCAGCAGCTTCAACCCGGTGATGTGCTGGTGTGTCTGGAGGCGATGAAAATGGAACACCGCATTACGGCCAAAACCGCAGCCATTGTTGAGCAGGTTTATGTGAAGGCGGGTGATCAAATGAAGCTCAAACAAACCATGCTTCAGCTTGGGCAGATACACAATAAACAAACTTAATAAACAACCACAAGGCTGGAGGAGACGCCACCATGGAAGACTTTTTCCGCTCGGTTGAGCGATTCGTCAACGAGCAAATCAAACCCCACATTAATGATTGGGATGAAGCGGGATCGTTCCCCCGCGAACTTTACAAACAAGCCGGTGAACTGGGCTTGCTTGGGTTGGGCTATCCGGAAGAGGTAGGCGGCTTTGAATGCACACTTGCCGACCGCCTGAAGCTGTCAAACCTTGTGTGTTCGGCCGGCAGTGGCGGTTTGCTGGCCGGCCTGTTCAGCCACAACATTGGCCTTCCGCCCTTGCTGAACCATGGCAGCGATGAACTGGTACAAATGATTGCGCCCGCCGTGTTGAAAGGCGAGGCCATTAGTGCATTGGCCATCACCGAGCCTTCAGGTGGTTCCGATGTGGCTAACCTGAAAACCAAAGCCGAGCTGTTTCAAAAAGACGGCGTGCCCCATTACCGAATCAATGGGGAAAAAGTATTCATTACCAGTGGTGTGCGTGCCGATTGGCTTACTGTGGCAGTGCGCACTGGCGAACCGGGTGCTCGCGGCATCTCTGTAATTATGGTGCCGGGCAATGCAAAGGGCCTGACGCGCAGCCCTTTGAAAAAAACCGGCTGGTGGATGAGCGATACCGCCAGCATTTACTTTGACAACGTGGATGTACCTGCCAGTTACCTGGTTGGCAAGGAGGGCAAAGGCTTTCGCATCATCATGGAGAACTTCAACACTGAACGTCTCATGTTGGCGGGCGCCTGTGTTGGCTTCTCGCGTGTGTGCCTGATCGAAGCGCTGGACTGGGCACAAAATCGCCAAACCTTCGGGAAACGTTTAATAGAGCACCAGGTAATAGCGCACAAACTGGCGGACATGCGCATGAAAATTCGGGCCACCGAAGCGTGGTTTGATGAAACCATTGTGCGAATTGACAAAGGCGACATCAATGAAGAATTGGTGGCTGACATTTGTCTGTTGAAAAACCAGTCCACCCAAACCTTGCAGCATTGTGCCAACGAGGCCGTACAAATTCTGGGTGGGATGGGTTTTATGCGGGGCAGCTCGACTGAGCGCATTTACCGCGAGGTGAAGGTAATGTGCATTGGTGGTGGTGCCGAGGAGATCATGAAAGAACTTGCAGTGCGCCAACTGGCCTGGTGAGAACCAATTTGGGGTGTGCTCAGGCACCCCCCAAAAGAGGTACACTGCCTGTCTGCTTTTTAATGAATGCAGACTGTTTGTTTCGCCTGAAGTGTGCACTAAGTGATGAGTCGTTGACGCTGTAAGCAGAAAACTTACAAAGTTTGTTAAAGATTGAAAAATAATACGCAATATTTGCATCCAATTTCCGATCCCACTCAGTAAAACTCTCACAAGGCGAATTGTTGCCGAACCTTAAATTGAACACACCATTGTCGGAGAATGTACTGTGGCTAACATCACTGGAATTATCAAAAGCGTACTGGGCGAGGTTTCTGCAACCCGCGCAGACGGAGAACAGGTCCTTCTGAAAGAGGGCGACATTATTTCTGCCGGTGACACTGTCACCACCAGCGCAGAAGGTTCTGCTTACATCGAATTCCCTGGAGCAGAAGGACAAAAAGCGACTGAGGGTATTCTTCAGTCCAATGCGGTGGCAACCCTGAAAGAAGGCGAGAACGGTGCCGAATTTGAGTTGGCTCAAGGTGAGTTCGAATTGCTGACCGAAGGCGAAACAGTTGCCATTACCGGTTCTGGCGGCATGTTTGGTTTGTTCGGCGCTGGTTTGGCCGCTGGTGGCATGGCTGGCCCATTGGCCGCTGCTGCGGGCGCGGCATTTGTGCTGGGCGGCGATGACAGTGACGGTGGCGCTGGTGGTGGTTCTGGCGGTGGCGGCTCTGGCGAAGCAACGGCGGGTACGCTTGAACCGGTGACTGACGCGGCAGGCCCCGCTTCCCCGGCTGTAGATCAAACCCTGGATGCGTTGGCTCCGGTAACCACCGTGGTGGATGCGCCGGTGGGAGCCTTGGCGCCTGTGACTGAATCCCTGGATCCGGTGTTGGACGAAACCGCGCCAGTAACCGATGCACTTGAACCCGCACTGACACCTGTCAACAATACATTGACGGGCGCACTGGATGGCCTAAGCCCTGTGACCAACTCGCTTGATGAGAACGTAACCCCGGTGACAGAGGCTGTGGAAACCGCAGTTTCTCCCCTGGTGGATGTACTTGCCGGAAATGAAGATGGGCAGGTAACTGCTGCCGCAGACACACTGCCTGTGAACTTGCGCGTTGTTGCGGAACAGTTGGGCGACGGCTTGAGCATGGCAACTCCCCAGATCGCCGATGGTTTGTCGCAGGCGGTGGCTGGGCTGGAGCCAGTTTTGAGTCCGCTGAACGACGGTTTGACCCAGATTTTTGACGCAGCAGCTCCCCTGTTTGATGGCTTGAGCACCGCAACCGATGCATTGCCCATGGCCACTGAACCTTTGGCCGGCGGAATAGACCAGGTATTTGATGGCTTGACACCTGTAACAGACCCCTTGATTGCTGCGCTGGAGGGCGGATTGCCCATGCCTGGTGGCGATGACAGCGGCGGTGGTGACACTGAAGGCCCTACGGGTACGCCCTTGGACGCGGTGCTTGGTCCAGTAACCGATGCTTTAAGTGGTGGTGGCTCTGGTATTCCCGAGACAGGCACACCGCTGGATGAAGTGACAGCGTTGCTTGACCCGAGCGTGCTGACCGACCTGTCTGCTGGTGGCGGCGGTGAGGTTTCCATTCCGGGCACAGGTACTCCCTTGGATGACATTACCGCAATGCTGGATCCATCCGCCTTGCCGATTTCATCAACTGGTACGCCTTTGGACACCGTAACGGGCATGTTGCCGACGGATAGCCTGCCAATCTAAGCGTGTTGTAGTGTTGCCTGGGGCTCCGACCCCTGGGCAAAGTGAAAAGGCATCTTTCGGGATGCCTTTTTGCATTTGAACCATCACTTTTGGGCCACTTGCAGGCTTCCCGGTTTGTTCAACATGGCGTCGACCCATCGAATGCTGTCTGGGCGCAAGGCATCCGAGCTGTCGTGTTCTGGGTCTCGGTTTGAAAAGTCTGTCCGAATGGCTTTTACCCGCTTGAAAACTACTTCGAAAGCTTCTGGTGCTACCTTTGAAACATAGGCGAGGCCCACGAGGTCTGCAAGGGTTTCTTCAAAATGCACATTGCTTTTGAAGGTCAAGCCCAAATATGCCTCCAGCGCTTGTCTGGATTGACTCCGCTTTCCTTTTTCCGACATCAGGCAGTGGGTTAATTCGTGCCCGGATGTGAATGCCAGAAATGCGGACTCCATGCCTTCATGGCCCGAATCAAGGAAGTGCGACCACACCCGTTTCGCGTCGTCACTTTGATTCACATGCAGCACGCAAGCCTTGATTCCGCTGTTGGTCAGGAATGGTGACGGGTTGTTCATGGTGCTTTCACGCACATGAATTCGGTCTGTATCAATTTCATACACCTGGGCAAATTGCTGAATTTCCTCACGCATGGTGGTGGTGTCTGGCAAGCTGGCTTGGGGCGTGAACAAGTTGACCAAACCGAAAAAAAGACCGTTCCACATGACATGCTCCCAACAATTTCACTGATGTGTTGAGAACGGCAGGTTTTGCTGTTTTCAGCATTGCACCAATGCGTTGCCCTTAAAGGGGGTATTCAAAGAGGGTGGGGGCATGAAACAGGCCTTGGCGTGGCAAAATGGTCTGAGTCAGAAATTTTAACCAGGGAGTTGATTCACATGAGCAGTAGTCCGGTGGCCATCATCACAGGCGCAGCAGGCAATTTGGGCCAGGCCGTGGCCGCACATTTGGGCGGTTTGGGTTATCGCCTGTTGTTGATCGATCTGCATCAGCCGGCCTGGGAGGGCGAAAGCGATGCGGTGTCGATCGGCAATGTGGATTTGACACAGCCCGAGCATGCGCAGGAAGTGGTGAACCAAGCGTGGGAATACTTTGGCCAGATTGATGCGGTGGTAAACATTGCGGGTGGATTTGTTTGGGAGCGTCAGGTTGAAAGCAGCCTGGACACCTGGAACAGCCAGTACGCCACGAATGTGCAAACTGCAGTCAACATGTGCCAGGCAATCCTGCCGCAGTTTCAAGACCAACGCGGTGGAGCGATTGTGAACATTGGTGCTGCCGCAGCAGGAAAGGCTGCCGAAGGCATGGGTGCTTATGCCGCCGCCAAGTCGGCGGTGCTTCGTTTGACAGAGGCCTTGGCCGTGGAGAACAAGCACTTGGGCATTCGTGCCAATGCTGTATTGCCAAGCGTGCTGGACACGCCCGCCAACCGCGAGGCCATGCCCGATTCAGACCCTGCCGATTGGGTTAGCCCTGAATCACTGGCAGGCGTTATTGCGTTTCTGTTGTCAGAGGCTGCCCGCGACATCAATGGTGCGGGTATTCCTGTGACGGGGCGGGTTTGATGGCGCCACTCAGCGTCGATTCATCAAGCCGCTGAAATAGTTGTCGATGGTGAATTCGGCCTGGGCCATCAGGTCGAACAATTCAGGGCTAAACACGTAGTTTGCAAACAGGCCATCGATTAATGAATGCAAGCCGATGGCAGCCTGCCGTGCGCTGATGCTGGCAGACAATTCCCCTTTGTCGATCGCTGCCTGGAAATCAGCTTCAATGGTTTGAAGGCAACCCTGAATGGTTTCCAGGTGCATGTCCCGAATGGGCAGCATGTCATCTACCATTTCCGTTTTGTGCATCACGATGTCGAAAACCCGTTGTGTACGGGGGTCTTCGGCCAGGGTGCGCACCACATGCATGGAACGGGTGCGCAGGTAAGCCAATGGCTGCTGTTCCGGGTGCAGGTCGGGCGTGGCGATGAATTCATCCATGGGCAAGATGACCCGCTGCAGCATGGCATCGAACAGGTCTGCTTTGTTTTTGAAGTGCCAATAGATGGCCCCCCGCGTTAGTTCTGCCGCCTTGGCAATGTCATTCAGCGTGGTTCTCGACACACCTTTTTCTGAAAATATGGCCTCTGCCGTGTCCAGAATCAGGTTGCGTGTTTCCTGCGCTTCTTCCTTCGTTTTTCTTACCACAATCGTTGTCGCCAAATTGAAAAAATGTTTACATACACTCGTGTATGTATGTATTATCTGACCTCTCGGTCATTAAATCAACCCGAAAAGTTCCCACAAGGATATAACAGGGCAATTATTATGCACAGCAACTCGTTGAATTCAAAGCAAAATCAAGCTTCCTCCTACGGCCGTGCATTCGCAGGGGCGACCCTTCTGCCAGCGCTGCTCGTGACTGTTTTATCCAGTGCCTTGTTGTTGGGCTGTGGCCAGGGTGCCGATGCCCAAGCGCCCGGTGGCCCCGGTGCCAGGCAGGCTGCACCCGTTCCGGTGGTTGAGGTAAAACCCGAACAACTGGAATTGACCTACGAGTATCCTGCCCAAATTGCCGGCCTGCGCGAGGTTGAAATTCGCGCCCGCGTGGCCGGTATTATCGAACGCCGTTTGTTTGAAGAAGGCGCTCGTGTGAAAAAAGGCCAGTCTTTGTACAGCCTTGACAATGCGCCTTATCAAACTGCGCTGGCGCGCGCCTTGGCCGATGAAAATGCAGCCAGGGTTCGCGCAGCGCAGGCTGAGCGCGATTACAAACGGGTTATGCCGCTGGCTGAAAGCAAAGCAGTTTCGCAATCCGAACTGGACGGCGCGCAATCGGCTTTCGAGATAGCCAAAGCGGATTTGTTGGTGGCCAGTGCCGCTGTGCGCACGGCACGTTTGAACCTGGAATACGCACGGGTTGAGTCGCCTGTGAATGGCTTTGCAAGCCGTTCGCTGTATTCCGAGGGCAGTTTTGTGTCTGGCCCTTCTGAATTGCTGACCACTGTGACCCAGATTGACCAGGTGTATGTGAACTTCGGCATTCCAGGAAAAGACCACGATCAGCTTCGCAACGGCAATCTGGTGGTTGAAGTGCTGGGTGCTGATGGTCAACCCCTTGGGCTGAAGGCCAAGTTGGGATTTCAGGATGTGCGCGTGAACCCCGCCACGGGCACTGTGGATGCGCGTGCCGTGTTGGCCAACAACAAAGAGGTACTAAGCCCTGGGCAGTTTGTGCGCGTTCGCGTGAGCGGTGCAGTGCAAAAAGATGCGGTGTTGTTGCCTCAGCGCGCAGTGCTTGAAAACCCCGCAGGTGGAAAAATTGTAATGACGGTAAGCCCAGAAAACACCGTGGCCCCGCGCCCTGTGCAAGTAGCGCAGTGGAAGGGTGACCAGTGGGTGGTGACCGATGGTTTGAAAAGCGGCGACAAGGTGATCACAGATGGTTTTATGAAAGCCCCCCCCGGCACCCTGGTACAACCCGTGATGGCAACTGCCCAAGCAACGGCTGTAGCAGAACAAACTGAATCGAAGCAGTAAAAAGGGGCCCGCACATGTTTTCAAAATTCTTTATTGACCGGCCCGTGTTTGCGGCCGTTCTGTCGATTTTCATTATTCTGGCCGGTTTGGCCGCCATGCGTGGTTTGCCCATTGCGCAGTACCCTGAAATTGCGCCACCTGTGGTGCAGGTTCGCGCTGTTTACCCCGGTGCTTCTGCGGAAGTAATAGCCAGTACTGTGGCGGCCCCGATTGAAAATGCCATCAATGGTGTTGAGAACATGATGTACATGAGTTCAACCTCTGCCAGCAGTGGCGTGGTTGAAATTCAGGTGACCTTCGAGATTGGCACCGACCCCGATCAAGCCGCATTGAACGTGAACAACCGCGTGAAGCAGGTTGAGAACATTCTGCCGCAGGAAGTACGCAGGCAGGGTGTGACTGTTAACAAGAGCTCATCCTCATTCTTGCAAGTGTTGGCGTTTTATTCCGAAGATGGCCGCTTCGACGATTTTTACACCTCGAACTACGTCACCTTGAACGTGCTGGATCGCATCAAGCGAATTTCTGGAACCACCAATGTGCAAATTTTCGGTGCGAAAGACTATGCAATGCGCATCTGGATCAAACCTGATCGCATGGCCCAGTTGAAGTTGACTGCGGGCGACATTGCCGCTGCATTGAACGAGCAAAACGCACAGTTTGCGGCAGGCAAAGTGGGCCAGGCCCCGAACAACAATGGTCAGGAGCTGGTCTACACCATCACGGCGCAAGGCCGGCTTCAAGACGCGGAAGAATTTGAGAACGTGTTGATTCGCGTGAACGCGGATGGTTCTTCCCTGCGCCTGAAAGATGTTGCCCGCGTTGAGCTGGGCTCGAAAGACTACGACTTCACTGGCCGGATCAACGGCAAACCCGCCACGTTGGTGGGGGTGTTTTTGCAGCCCGGTGCCAATGCGCTGGATGTGGCAAAAACCGTGAAAACCACCGTGGATGAAATTGCAGCCGATTTTCCGGAAGGGCTGGATTACGCTGTGCCCTACGACACCACCCGCTTTGTCGAGGTGTCGATTCGCGAGGTGGTGAAAACACTGGCTGAAGCGATGATTCTGGTGTTCATCGTGGTGTATGTGTTTTTGCAAAACTGGCGCGCCACGTTGATCCCCATCATGGCGGTGCCGGTTTCACTGCTGGGTGCCTTTGCCGGTTTGTACCTGCTTGGTTATTCGATTAATACACTGACCCTGTTTGGCATGGTGCTGGCCATCGGTATTGTGGTGGATGACGCCATCGTGGTGCTGGAAAACGTTGAGCGCATTATGCACGAGGAAGGCTTAAGCGCCCGCAAAGCCGCCATCAAGGCCATGCAGGAAGTGACCGGCCCGGTGATTGCAATTGTGCTGGTGTTGTCCGCCGTGTTCATTCCAATTGGTTTTCTGGGTGGTTTGACCGGTGAGCTTTACCGTCAGTTTGCAATCACGATTTCCATTGCGGTAATTGTTTCCGGTGTGGTGGCGCTGACATTAACCCCCGCATTGTGTGTGTTGATGTTGAAGCACGAACACAAAAAACCAGGCAGGTTTTTCACCGCATTCAACAACTGGTTTGCGCGCGTAACCACCCGTTATGTGGGTGGTGTTAAGTTTATCAGCATGCGCCCGGCCATTGGTATTGGTTTGTTTTTGGTCATGCTGGTGGTCACCGCCGGCTTGTTCAAAGCCACACCGGGTTCGCTGGTACCCGACGAAGACCAGGGCTATTTTATTGCAGCCGTGTTTTTGCCCGATGGTGCAACCTTGCAGCGCACCGACAAGGTGGTGGCGCAGGTTGTTGATGCGGTTGCAGCCAACCCGGCCAATGAATATTCAATCGCATTTACCGGTTTTGATTTTCTGGGAGGCAGTTTTAAAAACAATGCCGCCACCCTGTTTGTCACCCAGCGCCACTGGGACGAACGCGAGGCGGTTGCCAAAGACCTGGTGGGTGAATTGTTTGGCCGCACGGCAGGCATTCAGGAAGGTTTGGTGCTTGCGTTTGCACCGCCCCCCATCTTCGGTTTGGGCAATGCCGGAGGCTTTGAGTTTTACATCCAAAACCGTGGCGAGGGCGGGCCGGCTGAACTGGCCAAGGTGATGAATGACTTCATGGCCAAAGCCAATGCAGACCCGCGCCTGGCCGGTGTGCAAACCTTGTGGCGCCCCGGCACACCGCAATTGTATGTGGACGTGGACCGCGAGCGCGCCCGTGCCATGGGTGTGAATGTGAATGAGGTGTTTGACACCTTGTCCGCAAGCCTGGGCACCTACTACGTGAACGACTTCAACAAGTTTGGCCGCACCTGGCAGGTGTTGATGTCGGCAGATGCACAATACCGCAAAAGCCCAACAGACATTGGCAACATGTATGTGCGTTCCAACAAAGGCGAGATGATCCCCATTTCAGCCTTTGCGAAAGTGGAATTTTCGCAGGGCCCGGAAACTTTGGAACGTTTCAACAATCTACCTGCAGTAAAACTGTTGGGCAGCGGTGCGCCCGGTGTTAGTTCGGGCGAAGCGATCAAGGCCATTGAAGACATTGCAGCCGATGTGCTGCCCGATGATTTCAGTTACGACTTTTCTGGTGCGTCATTTCAGGAAAAGCGGTCCGAAGGCTCATCCAGCTTTGCACTGGTTCTGGGTGCGTTGATGGTGTTCCTGATCCTGGCTGCACAGTATGAAAAGTGGACGCTGCCGTTTTCGGTGCTGCTGGCCATGCCCTTCGGTTTGTTTGGTGCCTTGCTGGCAGTATGGATTCGTGACATGACCAATGACGTGTACTTCCAGATTGGCTTGGTGACCTTGCTGGGCCTGGCTGCGAAGAACGCAATTTTGATTGTTGAATTCGCAGTGTTAAAGCGTGAGGAAGGCATGAGCGCCCTGCAGGCGTCGCTTGAAGCGGCCCGTTTGCGCTTTCGCCCAATTTTGATGACCTCCTTTGCGTTTATTCTGGGGGTTGTTCCGCTGGCATTTTCCAGCGGTGCCGGTGCCGGCGCGCGAACTGCGGTGGGAACCGGTGTAATGGGTGGCATGACCGCCGCCACCCTGCTGGCCATATTCTTTGTGCCTCTGTTTTACCGCCTGATCGACAGGGGTGAAGCAGGTGGACGACACCATGGCGATGAAGAGGAAGCAAATGATTCATCCAATCAACAAACAACAAACAAAGGGGGCGACCATGTTTAAAGCCGTTCCAAAAACTGCAATCGCGTTGGGCCTTGTGTTGGCAATGACAGGTTGCGCTTCCAACATTCCCCTGCTGGAAAGGTTCAGCGGCAAGCCGGAACAGCCCACCGAGGTTGTGGTGCCCGAAAACGCAAAGGGCGTGGGCATGAAGGAAGTTCAAAACGAGGCCTGGTGGTTGCTGTTGGGCGACCCCACCTTGACCCAGGTGGTTTTGCAGGCCTTGAACAACAACACTGACGTGCGGTTGGCCAATGAACGCCTGAACGAGGCCGGTGCTGCGCTGGGCATTGCGAAGTCGCAGAAATGGCCCTCGGTTTTTGGCCAGTTCACCAGCGGGCGCAACCGCCCTTCCCAGGCCGGAAACGTGCCGGTTTTTGGTGGTCAAAATGTGTATGAAAGCAGCCAGCTTGGCGTTGGTGCCACTTGGGAGCTAGACCTGTGGGGCCGAATTGGTGCGCTGGAGGACGCCGCGCGTGCCGGCTTCATGCAGCAAGGCTACAACGTGCGCGGTGTGCGCTTGAGTGTGGCCGCAACTGCTGCATCGCTGTACACGCAGGTGCGAGTGTTGGGCCTGCAGGTGAAAGTGCTGGAACAAACCCTTGAAAGCCGTGATGCCGCTTACAAGCTGGCCAAGCAGCGTTACGACGTGGGTTTGAGCAATGAACTTCAATTGCGCCAAACCGAGGCTGAATTGTTGGCTGTTCGTGCACAGTTGCCCGACACCCGCGAGCAACTTGCCCGTGCACAAAACGCACTGGCGGTGATTGTGGGAGGTAACACACCTGCGTTGCCCGGGTTGGCTGTGGAAAATCTGGAATTAACGCGGCTGTTTATTTTGCCGGAAGACACGCCCTCCGAATTGTTGTTGCGCCGCCCCGACCTGGCCGCGGCCGAGCAGCAATTGCTGGCAGGTGAGGCCAACCTTGAAGCCGCCCGCAAAGCATTTTTCCCGTCGATTGGTTTAAGCGCCTTTGGTGGCCGGGAAAGTGCCGATTTAAGCGATTTGTTCACCGGGCCTGCCCGCATCTGGAGCTTCCAGACACAAATTACGCAGCCAATTTTTCAGGCGGGCCGTTTGTTTGACGAACGCGATGCCGCGGTGGCTCGCCGCAATCAGGCCGTGCTGCAATACGAGGCCAGCATCCGCACTGCTTTTCAAGAGGTTTACGATGCCATCGTGGCCCAGCGCGAAGCACGTGAACGTTTGCAGGCCCGTCAAGAGCAGGTTCAAACCCTGACCCAGGTGGTTCGTCTGGCACAACTGCGCGTGGACAATGGCGTGGCCAATCAGCTTGAATTGCTGGATGCCCAGCGCAATTTGTTGAATGCACAGCTTAGCTGGGCTTCGGCCTGGCAAACCCAGCAAGGTGCCACGCTTGCGATGGTGCGCGCTTTGGGCGGCGGCTTTAATGCCGAGCAGGTGGCACTGAAAGAGTAAGGCGTGAATTGATTGACCTGTTGAAGTGCTGTGAGATATAACCAAGACGGGTTAACCCACAGCACTCATTCATATTCATGGCAAAGGAGCTGGAAATGGCAGGTTATTTCGAGTTGATGAAAAGCAGCGATGGTCAGTTCCGGTTTGTATTGAAAGCCGGTAACCACGAAACCATTCTGACCAGCGAACTTTACAAAACCAAGGCCTCCGCGGAAAACGGAATTGAGTCGGTTCAGAAGAACTGTAGCGATTCTTCGCGCTATGAGAAAAAAGTGGCGCTGAATGGCAAACACTATTTCAACTTGAAGGCAGCCAATCACCAGATTATTGGTTCCAGTCAGATGTATGCCAGCGAGGCTGCCTGCGAGGGTGGTATTGAATCAGTTAAAACCAACGGCAAATCGACGACTGTGAAGGATTCGACTGGGTGAAAAAAGCCGCGCATTTCGCCTCAGCTTGTCGCGTCCACGCAGACGTGTTATGTTCCATCTTATGACAAAAATGGTCAAATCCCTTTGCATGTGGTTGATGTTGCTTGCGTTGCCTGTACAAGGCATGGCGCAGGCCAGCATGTTCGCATGTCATTTGCAGGGTGACACCACCACTGGGTCGGTTCAAATGATGGACCATGGCTCAATGGATCACAGCATGCATGCTGTGAACGCAGCCGACCCGGATACTGACTCATCACAACAGGTGATGAAGTCGCTCCATGGTTGCTGTAACTGTGCACCCACCTGTGCGGTTGTGCTGTTGCCAGTGGCACAAGCCAGTTTTGGCACCATCCAGCACGACACGCTTCACATTATTTCAGCTTCACAACTTCCCCATTCTGCCGACACGCGCCGAATAGACCGGCCACCCAAAACACTCGCAATTTGATTCGTCGGGGTGCGGTCGGGCTTTGGCCTGTGCGCACCCAGTGTATTAAACAATTGCGAGGACCTATGAAGTTCCATTCCTTATTCGCGTTGCCTTTGCTGGTGCTGGCTCTGCCTTCCCATGCCCAAACGGCTACGCAAGAACTCAATTACAAATCGGTATTTGAAGGCTACCAAGCCTATTCCGAACCCGAAATACAAAACTGGCCCAAGGTGAACGAAGAGGTTGGGGAAATCGGCGGGTGGCGTGTGTATGCCCGCGAACCTTATGACGATAAATCCAGCGAAGACAAAGCTGCGCCGCCACAGGTTGACCCACATCGCCAACACGGAGGTGCCCAATGAATACACCCCATTTGCTGAGAAAAACGGCTGTTGCGCTGGCGGTACTGGTGTTGGCTGGTTGTGCCACAGTGAACATCAATAAGTCGGTGGAACAAACCAATCAGGAATTGAATGGTTTCACCAATGGCAAATTGAGCCTGGTTCAAACCGATGAACAGCGCCAAGCCATGGCCGCCAAGGCCAGTGACATACTGAAAGAACCACTGAGCCAGCCCGCTGCCGTGGAATTGATGCTGACCCACAGCCCACAATTTCAAACGGTACTGGCCGAGAACTGGGCACAAGCAGCACAGGCGGCACAAGGCGGGCGCGTGCACAACCCCGTGTTTGCTTTCGAGCGCTTGCGTTTCAAGGATGAACTTGAAATTGGCCGCCTGCTTAGTTTCGGTTTACTTGATCTGCTAAGTTTGCCCGCACGCCAAGGCATTGCGAGAAGCCAGATTGACCGTGCACAGTTGCAACTCACCAGCAACGTGGTGGACCAGGTAACCCAAGTGCGCCAAGCATGGGTCGATGCCGTGGCAGCCAGGCAGGCGCACGACTATGCGCAGCAGGTGTTTGAAAGTGCACAGACCAGTGCTGAACTGGCTCGCCGCATGCAGGAAGTGGGCAATTTTACGCGCCTGCAACGGGCCCGCCAGCAAAGCTTTTATGCCGATGCGGCATTGAACCTGGCGGCCACACGGCACAAAGCCACCGCCACCCGCGAGGCCCTGGTGCGCATGCTTGGCTTGAACACCGCGCAAGCCAGCCAACTGACCTTGCCCGATCGCCTGCCTGATTTGCCGGAAGAACCCAAAGCCCCTTCAGAGGTGGCCAAACAGGGCGAGCAGCGCCTGGACGTCCGCATGGCCAAGCATGGCTTTGATGCAAGTGCCAAGGCACAGGGCTTGGGCAATGTGGCCAGTTTTGTCGACATTGAAGCGGGTGTGCGTTACGACACCATTTTCGACAATGACACCGGCGAACGTGCCAACAAGAAAGGTTGGGAGCTGGAATTGAGCCTGCCCATTTTCGATTGGGGCGGCATGAAACGCGACGCCATGGACGCCAACACACTGGCTGCCGCCAACCGGCTTGAGGCCACATTGCGTGCTGCGCAATCCACCCTGCGGGAAAGCTATTCAGCCTACCGCACCACCTACGACATTGCACGCCATTACCGCGATGAAGTGGTGCCACTGCGGCAAACCATCGCCGATGAAAATGTGTTGCGTTACAACGGCATGTTTATTGGTGTATTTGAGTTGCTGGCCGATAGCCGCGACCAGGTGAACACGGTTGTTCAGGCCATCAACGCACAAGCCGATTTCTGGCGGGCCGATGCCGCCCTGCAAGCCACAGTGGTGGGCAAGCCCATGTTGGTGTCTGTCAGCGGTGCGGCGATGGGTGCGGGTAGTGATGCTGGCGGTGGCCACTAAATCAAAGGATATTGAACATGACTTCCAGACGTGAATTTTTCAAAGCCGCCGCGATGACCGGTGGTGCGGTGGCGGCAGCCAGTGTCAGCAAAGTGGCGATGGCTGCTTTGCCGGAACCGATTATGCAAACCTCACCCGACACTATGCCCCCTTTGGTGCCCAGCACCGGGCGACCTTACAACCCAGTGGTCACCTTGAATGGCTGGACATTGCCCTGGCGCATGAACAAGGGCGTGAAGGAATTCCACCTGGTGGCCGAGCCTGTGCTGCGTGAAATGGCACCGGGCATGACGGCCCACCTGTGGGGCTACAACGGACAAAGCCCAGGCCCCACCATTGAAGTGGTGGAAGGCGACCGGGTGCGAATTTTTGTGACCAACAAACTGCCCGAGCATACCAGCATTCATTGGCATGGCCAGCGACTGCCCAATGGCATGGATGGGGTTGCGGGCTTGAATCAGCCAGCCATTCCTTCTGGCAAAACCTTTGTGTATGAATTCGAGGCCAAGCGCCCCGGCACGTTCATGTACCACCCCCATGCCGATGAAATGGTGCAAATGGCCATGGGCATGATGGGCTTCTGGGTAACTCACCCCAAGAACAAAAACCCGCTGATCAGTGAAGTGGACCGCGATTACTGCTTCTTGTTAAACGCCTACGACATCGATCCCGGTGCCTACACACCGAAGATCATGACCATGCTCGACTTTAATTTGTGGACCTGGAACAGCCGCCTGTTCCCCGGTATTTCACCGTTGGTGGCACGCCAGAATGACAGGGTGCGTTTGCGTGTGGGCAACCTGACCATGACCAACCACCCCATCCACATTCATGGACACGAGTTTGAAGTGACTGGTACCGATGGGGGCCCCACGCCCAAAGGCAGCCGTTGGCCCGAAGTGACTGTGGACATTGCGGTGGGGCAAATGCGGCAAATGGAATTCATTGCCAACGAAGAGGGTGATTGGGCGTTCCATTGCCACAAAAGCCACCACACCATGAACGCCATGGGGCACGACGTGCCCACCATGATTGGTGTGGATCACCGCGGTATGACCAAGAAAATTACCAACCTGATTCCGGACTACATGGTAATGGGCGAACGTGGCATGGCCGACATGGCCGAAATGCAAATGCCACTGCCCGACAACACCATTCCAATGATGACGGGAGATGGTCCATTTGGATCTGTGGAAATGGGTGGCATGTTCAGCATGCTCAAAGTTCGCAAGGACCAAAAGCCCGGCGACTATTCCGACCCCGGTTGGTACAAACACCCCGAAGGCACGGTGGCCTACGAATTCACGGGTGAACTGGCTAAACCAAAACGCAGTGGCAGCGCGGGCAAGGGAAGCATGGAATTGAAGCAAAAAAACCAGCCCGAGATTGAGCTGAAGGTGCGCAAACCCAGCGGCCATTCAGGGCATTGATGAACAAGCAATACGTAAAGGAATGTAAATCATGAAATTATTCAAGAAGGCATCTGTCTTATTTGCATGTGCGGTGGTTGCAGGCACTGTAACAAGCGCGGCCATTGCACATGGCGACAACAAACACAGCAGCGCCCCTGTGGTGAAGGAACAGAAGGAATGGGGCGTTGCCGGTGATGCTGCGGCTGTGAAGCGAACAATTGATGTGAGCATGGGTGATGACATGCGCTTCAAGCCCGGCAAGCTTGAAATTAAAAAAGGCGAAACCATTCGCTTTCGCGTGAAAAACACCGGGGCTTTGTTGCACGAATTTGTGATTGGCACGAAAGCAGAAAACGCCAAACATGCCGAGTTGATGGTGAAGTTTCCCGGCATGGAACACGATGAGCCCTACATGACGCATGTAGACCCAGGCAAGTCAGGTGAAATTGTGTGGACATTCAACCGCGCGGGAACGTTCGAGTTTGCGTGTTTGATTGCAGGTCATTTTCAGGCCGGCATGGTGGGAACAATCACCGTGGCAGCCAATTAACTTTTGAAGGAGTAATACCATGAAGAACACATTGAAACTGAGTGCGATTGCATTGGCCTTGTTGGGCGCCGGCAGCGTGTATGCCGCCAATCACAGTGGCAGTCACAACCACGACCATGGCGGAGCCAAGGAAGCACAAGTAACCGTGGCTGCTGCTGAAATGGCCGATGGAGAAATTCGCAAGATCAACAAAACCACAGGCAAGGTGACCTTGAAGCACGGCGATATCAAAAGCGTTGGAATGCCGCCCATGACCATGGTGTTCGGTGTGGCTGACAAAGGCATGCTGGAGGGTTTGAAAGAAGGCGACAAGGTGAAGTTTGACGTGAAGCAGGAAGGCTCAAACTACACTGTGACCGAAATCAAAAAAGCCCAGTAAATGCCGGTGATTTATCGGTAAGAAATCAGGCCATTGGGTTTGGCGGCAAATGCTTCCAGCCCACTGGCCTGGTCTGCCAGAACACCTGCAATTTCACCTTCAAAGTGCGCTTGCTCATTGAAGCTGGCCAAGCTGATGCCACGCTGGCCAAACAGCAGTTTGCTCACACTACAATTGGTAATCATCCAGTTCAAATTGAACGCATTTGAATCGGGCAGTTGAAGCAAATTCTGCGCAATCGCAGTAATTGGCCCACCTGAAGTAAACACCGCCACATTGGCCGAAGGCCTTAACTGCATGGCTTGCGCAGTAACAACGCCCAAGCCGCTCATTGCCCTTGCCTTGAAAACAGGCCAGCTTTCCGGATAGTCTGCATCGTGTTCCCCGCTTATCCAGCGTGCAATTGCGTTCTCGAAAATTTGTTGAAAGGCTTTGCGCGGGTCGGCATGTTGAGTGACCTGTTTCTCGAATGCATCGGCGTCATCAAGCTGGCCAATCAACGCCTGCAAGATGGCTTCATGGTCGTATTCGTTCAGTGTGGGAATTTGCACGGGTTCCTGAAGCATGCCATAGGTGCTTGAAAAAGCCTGTGCAGTTTGCAAATGCCGGTTCATGCTGCCACTGAAAAACCCGTGCAGACGTATTTTTCGTGCCCTGAACCACGCGCCCAATTGTGCAGCTTGCAGTTGCCCCAGTTCAGACAAATTGTCGTAATCGACGCTGTCAAAACTGGCTTGACCGTGGCGAATCAAATAGATGGTGCCCATGCCCGATCAACCCTGTTTCTTGATCAGCGCCTTGCAGCGCCAATCAAAATAATTCACCATGATCCAGAAATTCTTGAATGCCGGGTTGCGGGTTTGCCGGTGGTAATAGCGGTAGTAAATTTGCTGTGCTATTACGGCCAGCCGGAACAAACCAAACACTTCGTAGAAGGTCCAGTTGCCGGTTTCAATGCCCGTGCTTTTTAGATAGTGCTGCACAATTTCTTCGCGTGTCATCATGCCGTTGAGCGAGGAAGGTTGCCGTTGCAGTACTCTCATCAGGAAGTTGTCGTCTGCCTGCACCCAATAGGCCAAGGCACTGCCAAGGTCCATCAGCGGGTCGCCCACGGTGGCCAATTCCCAGTCCAGTACGCCAATTACTTCCACCGGGTTGGCAGGGTTCAACACCACATTGTCCAGTCGCCAGTCATTGTGGATCATGCGCAGTTTCATGTCGTCGGGGCAGTTCAGATCCAGCCACCTGCGCACTTTGTTGAATGAGCTGACATTCCATGTGCGGGCCTTGTCATAACGTTGGCTCCAGCCGTCCAGTTGGCGGCGGGTGTAACCGCTGCCTTTGCTCAAGGTGTCCAGCCCGCTGCTGTGCAAGTCGACCTGGTGAAGCTCGATTAGTTTGTTCCAGACGTTCGTGCAAAGCTCGCGTGTCTGGCCTGTGGTCAATTTCAAATCGTGTGGCATGTGCTTGCGTGGAATAATGCCTTCAATGCGCCGCATCACATAAAATTCACTGCCAATGAATGATTCATCTGCGCAGTGCCCCACCATGTCGGGCACGTGGGGGTAGACGGGTTTCAGCAGGCTTTGTATGCGGTATTCCCGACCCATGTCATGCGCCCCCTTGGCCTTTGTGCCCTTGGGTGGGCGGCGCAAAATCAGGTCGACCTCAGGGTATTTCAAGCGGTAGGTCCAGTTTGATACACCTCCCGAATACTGGGTCAGCTCCGGGTTGTCGCCAAGTGTTAAACCCTGTGCGCGCAACCAGCCAGTGACCGCACCCGTGTTCAGTTCCTCACCTTGGCGAACGTTGCTACCTTGGTCTATTACTGCATCAATCGCAGCGTTCATTATTTAAAACCCCGCTTCATCATTTCAATGCGGGCAATCACGCCTTTGTGCACTTCATCCGGGCCATCGGCAAGCCGCAAGCTGCGGGCCTGAATGTAGAAACCTGAAAGCGGTGTGTCGCGGCTAACACCAGCACCACCGTGCATTTGAATGGCCATGTCCACCACCTGTTCCAGCACATTGGGTGCCACTACTTTAATGGCTGCAATTTCTGTCATCGCGCCCAGGGCGCCTAGTTGGTCCAGCTTCCATGCAGCGTAAAGGGTCAGCAAACGGGCTTGGTCAATCGCCAGGCGAGCCTCTGCAACACGCTCGCGGTTACCGCCCAGGTTGATGAGCGGTTTGCCAAATGCGACACGGCTGATGCCACGCTTGATCATCAAATCCAGCGATTCCTCGGCAGCACCAATGCAGCGCATGCAGTGGTGAATACGGCCCGGCCCCAGGCGGCCCTGCGCAATTTCAAACCCTTTGCCCAAGCCGGCAATCACATTGCTCAAAGGCACACGCACATTGTTGAACTCTACTTCGCCATGGCCGTGGGGTTCATCGTAAGTGCCAAAAACCGGCAGCATGCGTTTGATGGTGACACCCGGTGTATTCAGTGGCACCAACACCATGGTGTGCTGGTGGTGGCGGTCAAGATCGGGGTTCTCTGTGCGTGCCATCACAATGGCAATTTTCGCGCGTGGATCGCCAATGCCGCTGCTCCACCACTTGGTGCCGTTGATCACCACCTCATTGCCTTCCGGCGTGGCGGTGGCTTGCATGTTGGTGGCGTCGCTGCTGGCCACATCGGGTTCAGTCATGCAAAAAACCGATCGAATTTCACCGGTCAGCAAGGGTTCAAGCCATTTCTTTTTTTGCGCATCGCTGCCGTATTTCCACAGCACTTCCATGTTGCCGGTGTCGGGCGCGTTGCAATTGAAAACCTCTGGCGCCATCAGGCTGCGTCCTGTTTCTTCTGCGACCAGCGCGTATTCCATGGTGCTCAGGCCAACGCCCAGCTTGTCGTCGGGTAAAAACATATTCCACAAACCCGCTTCCCGCGCCTTGCTTTTCAAGGCTTCCATTTCCGGGGGGATGCGCCAGTTGTTCCATTCGCGGCCATTGCACTGGGCCTCGATTTTTTCCCAATAGGCCGCCTCATGCGGGGCAATTTCATTTTTCATGAAGGCGCGAACGCGCTTTACAAAGTCTTGCGCCTTGGCGCTGGGCTCAAAATTCACGACATGTCTCCTGATTATTTTTTCGGCTCGGCTTGTTTCCTCCGATATCATCAATGCTATCGGAAAATTCAAGGTGTCAACAACATGCGTGCTTTGGGCAAAGTTTTGATTGCAATTGTTTTGTTGCCAGTGGTGGTCATCGGGGGTGTGGTGGTGTTCGGTTCAACCCCGGCAGAACCTGTGGCCTGGAAACCCGGGCACATGCCCAGCTTGAATTCAGGCCCTTACGCCAACAATGCTTTGTTGAACGACGCACATGTGTTTGGCACCGACAACCTGCTGCAACCCGAATCGATTGCCCCTGGCCCCAACGGCCTGCTGTACACCGGCATGAACACGGGCGAAATTGTGCGGTTTAACCCCGCAAAAACAAAGCTGCCACAGAACCCGCAAACCACACCATTTGAATTGATTGCCAATACCCAAGGCCGCCCTTTGGGCTTGGTGTTTCATCCCGAAGGTTATTTGGTGGTGGCCGATGGAACAAAGGGTTTGTTAAAGGTCACCCTGCAAGGCGATGTAACAGTGTTAAGCAATGAATCAGAAGGCCTTCCCTTCAAGTTTGTAGACGATGTTGCAGTGACCGCGGATGGTCGCTATGCGTATTTTTCAGATGCATCCAGCAAATTTGATTTGAACAATTACGTGCTGGATCTGATTGAACATGGCGGCAATGGCCGCTTGCTGCGCTACGACTTTCAAACCGGCGAAACCCAAACCCTGTCGCGCAATTTGCAGTTCGCCAACGGTGTAACACTGTCGAAGGCGGGCGATTACGTGCTGGTTAATGAAACAGCGGCGTACCGAATAACGCGCTATTGGCTGGCGGGGGATAAAGCAGGAACAAGCGACACCTTCATCGATGGCCTGCCCGGCTTTCCGGACAACATTCGAACCGATGCCGACGGAAATTACTGGGTGGCCATTCCAAGCCTGCGAGACCCCATGCTGGATTCACTCGCAGACAAGCCTTCAATTCGCAAAGCGTTGGCCAAACTGCTGAATCATGTCGAGTTTCCGGTCAAACCAAAAGCCATGGCGCTGGCCATTAATCCTGATGGCGTGGTGATTGCCAACCTGCAGGCTGAAAAGGCTGGCGATTATTATTACTACGTGACACAAGTGACCCCCTTTGATGGCAAACTATACCTCAGCTCCGTGCACATCAACGGGGCGGCAACAGCTTCAAACCCGTTGAGCCGATAAAAACTGAATTGAGAACGGAAAGCCATTTGTTGCACAAGCGCATATTCTTTCCTTGTTTTGCATCTGTCTTATTAACCAAGGTGTAGTGTTAACGTGACTGAAAAAAGCTCCCCAGACCCGAGTGACTTTGACTACGAGGCAGCTTTGCTTGCATGCGCTCGTGGAGAAAAGTTCGCCCTTCAGGCCATCTACGCGCGCGACAGCCGTTGGCTGTTTGCCGTGGCCTATCGCATAGTTAAACGCCGTGAACTGGCCGAAGAAGTTTTGCACGATGCCATGGTTAAAGTATGGAGTCGTTCCCGCCTGTATTCCCCGGCGCTGGGGTCGGCGCGGGGATGGGTTTACACGGTGGTTCGAAACCAGGCATTGAACAGCGTGCGCAAACGCATGATGGAAGTGTCAACCGAGGACTTCGATGTGCCGGAACTGTCGACCACCGACAACCAGGAACTTGCGCAAGACGCAGACAAGCTAAGCACGTGTTTGGGAAAGCTGGATGAAACCAAACGAAACGCCATTGTGCTGGCCTTCGTGGATGGGTATACCCATGAACAAATTGCACAACGATTGGAGTCGCCCCTCGGCAGTGTTAAAAGCTGGATACGCCGGGGATTGTTGAAATTGAAGGAGTGTTTGTCATGACAGAGTCGCAGACAGAGGCCAAAGTAATAGAGGCTGGCGAATACGTGCTCGGCGTGATGACAGATGCCGAGCGTCAGGATTTTGAGCGACGTTTGAATCAAGACCCTGAATTGGCCAAGGAAGTTGTTTACTGGACAGACCATTTTGCGGCCATGTCCAGAAATTTGAAACAGGAGCCTGTGAGCCCCAGGGTGTGGTCGCAAGTTGACCGCTCATTAACTGCCAGCAAGGGTTCGGGCCTGCTGGAGTCTTCCCCCTTTGCGTGGTTGTGGAAAGGCTGGGCCGTTGCAGCCAGTGCAGCGGTGGTGGTGTTGGGTGTGCAACTTTTTGGCACAAACCAGGAATTGAGCAGTGGGCCCCGCTATGTTGCCGTGATGAAAAGCCCGGACAAATCCACAGAGTGGCTGGTTGAAGCACGTCCGAACGAAACCATCCGCGTGTATCAAATTGGCGGTTTGCCCATTGAAGGCAACCCGGCGAACATGGGCAAATCACTGCAACTGTGGACCAAAGCGCCAAGTGACCTCGGCCCTACCTCGCTGGGTTTGATGGAACTGGGAAAACCAATGGAACTGCCCGCAGACATGTTGCCCAAGCTGGTTGAGCAACAGTTATTTGAAGTGACGCTGGAACCCAAAGAAGGCTCGCCCTACAGTGACAAACCCACTGGTCCGATCATGTTTATCGGTACTGCGGTTGCATTGAAGTAAATTGTGTTGGAAATAAAAAACCCCGGTCTTTTGAACCGGGGTTTTTCGTTTTAGAAACGAACGCTGAGTGCGCGAATGTCGGTACTTAATGTGGCGCCTGAACCGATTTCGTTCGTGCCACTGGCCACGCCTGCCGCAGTTGCTGTGCCATTGGTCAGGTTGACTGTGAACAGGCTGAATGCGCCTGTGGTCAACGCGCGGTTGCTCATTAGCACCATGCCGTTGTCACCGCCGGAAATATCAAAACCACCGTAGTCGTTGAATGTACCAATGGGTCCAATCTCGGCCAGGGTTCCACCGTTGGCATTGGTCTGCTGCAAAAGCCGATTGTTGTCGGCGTCCACATCAAACAAACGGGTACCTGTTGGTGCTGGGTTGGCAAAACTGTTGGTGTAGGCAATTTGGGCAATGCCAAAGCCGGTGGTTGCACCATTCAGGGTCAGGTCTGTGTCGGTGTTGGTGGTTCCCGTGCTTTCCAGGTTGGCACCGGGCACCCGGTAGTTCTTGGAAGCACCGTCACCATCAGGGGAACTGACAATGCGCAGTGCATCTGCTGCCGGGTTAATGTCGATGGCGTAATTTTTACCTGCTGCCAGGCCATTCACGATGTCCGTGGCCACGCTGAGCGTGGAACCCAGGGTGGCTGCACCTGTGTCTGGGTTGATCGTGAAAATTTTGCCTGCGCTGCTCAAGCCATACAAGCGCCCGTTGCTGGGGCGGAAGTCAATCGACAGCAAGCGTTCACCAGAGGGCAGTCCGCTAATTGCTGTGGCCGTTGCGGTGTTGGGTGTGCGAATGCCAAACTTCAACAAGCGTTGCGAGCCCGCCGTGTTGCCGTCCAAAGCAACCGCTGTGGGGGCTGTTGGCTGCACCAAAGCCATGCCCACAATGCCGGAAATATTCACCGTACCCACTGCAACTGCTGCAGGGCCAGCCACGGGCAATGTTGCAGTTGAATCGGGAATGGCAATCGTGTGAAACACCACACTACCGCCCACGTTCAACAAGGCGTATCCCCGGTTGTTGCGCGCATCAATGTCAAAACCAACCATGCCGCTTGCATTTACGCCCAGTGGTGCTGCAACCACTTGGGTGCCGTCGTTGGGAGGATTCTGGAATGTCAGGTTGTCACCCACGGTGTCGATATTCAGCAAGCGGGTGTTGGTGGTACCGTCAAACGAATTGGTGTAGGCTGCGCCTGAAATATCTGCCGCTGCATCTGATACCGTGCCGTCTAAAAATGTTTCGCCGGCTGTTCGCCCCGTCGCATTGGCCACGAAAATGCGCAGGTTTTGACCTGTGTCACTGATCAGGCGCAGTGCGTCTGCTGCCGGGTTAAAGTCAACACTGAATGAAGTGGCTGCTGCGTCCAGTGTGGTGTACGGACCGTTTGCTGTGGGTGTGGCTGCGGGCATTAAAGTGGCACCTGCAGTGGCTGCACCCGTTGTGGTGTTGATGGTGTACAAACGCCCGCCATTGCCTGGGGATGTTCTTGCAATTGCGTACAGCATGCCGTCGCGCGGGCGGAAATCGATACCCAGCAGCGTGTCGCCGCTCATCAAGCCTGAAACTGGAACAGATGTTCTTACAACACCTGGGTCTGTCCGGTTGAATGTGGCCAGTTGATTGTTGGATGTCAGCACAAACACATCGCCTGCGCTCAAGGACGGATCGTCATTGCTTGACAGACACCCACCCAGCACCAGGCCAGATACGGCCAGTGCCAACCATTTCATTTTGAATTTTGTCATTTGATCCCTCTGTCGGTCATTAAAAAAGCAGCGTCAAACCCGAAGGCGACACTGCTAGAACACCGACAGTGACCATCTGGATGCAGCTAACTGGTTTGCGCTTTGCGCTTGAGCTTGTCCAGATTCAGAATTTCAATATTACCCCGCCCCAGCAGCAGCAACCCTTCGTGTTCAAGTTCCTTGAGCATCTGGTTCACGGTTTGTCGTGAAATGGACAGCATGGCCGACAACTTTTCCTGCGACACATGCAGCGTGCGGGCGCTCACCGTGTCGCTGTCGGATCGTATGCCATAGCCCTCGGCCATTTGAAGAAGCCGCCTGGCAAGTCGCATCGGGGTGGGTAGCAAGGCCGCGTCTTCAATAGCGCCAAAGATCAGGCGAACTTTCTGGGTCAGCAGCAAACCGAATTCGCGCCAATAGTTGGGGTTTTCTGAAATCAACTGGTCCAACAGGCCTTGCCGAACATGCAGCACAGTCACCGGGCCATCGGCCAGCGCATCGTGCGTGCGGGGTTGGCGGTCAAACAGGCAAATTTCACCAAACCAGTCGGGTGGATCGATCAGCGTCAGGATGACATGCTTGTCTTCTGCGCCGTGTTTGTTGGCGCCTACAATTTGAACCGAGCCGTTTAACATGGCATACAGCCCGTCTGCGCAGTCGCCTCTGGAGAACAGACGCTGCCCGTTCTGGAACTGACGCACCACGCCGTGTTTTAGCAGGGCCTGTTGCAGGTTTGCAGGCAGGTTGGCGAACCAGCGCCCCCGGTTCAGTATTTGTTGAATGTTGCTTGTTTGCATTGTGTTTTTTTTGTGTCTCCGCCTTTCCTTCTAAATTAGCATCAAATGTCAGGCAATTGACAGACCTTTGGTTTCTGATTTGTAACCATACAAGCTCAAAATCAAACATTGAGCAGAAAACCTGCTTCAAGGAGAATCGCCATGAGAACTTTGGTCGACCAGTTGGCGACTTACGCGACGTATCACCGCGATCCCCGCAACATTGCAACCCACTTTGTGGGCGTGCCCATCATCGTGTTGTCGGTACTCATTCTGTTGTCCAGGGTTTCCGTGGATGTGGCAGGCATTGCAGTAACACCGGCTTTGTTGGTTTTTCTACTGTCCAGCCTGTTTTACTTCAAGCTAAGCTTGGGCTACGGGTTGGCCATGTTCCTGATCCACGGCGCCTTGCTGATCGTGGCTGGCCAGTTCGCCACGCTGGGCCTGGCGGCCTGGCTGGGTGCGGGTGTGGGCATATTCGTGGTGGGCTGGGTCATCCAGTTCATCGGGCACTACTACGAAGGGCGAAAACCGGCTTTTGTGGACGACCTGATTGGTTTGGCCATCGGCCCACTGTTTGTGGTCGCGGAAATGGGTTTCCTGATCGGCTTGGGCAAGAAAACCCAGGCGAAGGTGGAGGCCATCGCCGGGCCGGTTCGTCGCCGTGACCGGGTTGGCGCCTGAATAGTTGACGAGGGCTAAAACCCCCAGTGCACATCCACGTTCTTCTTCTGGGCTTCCTCCAGCATTTTTAACAGGGGGTAAGCCCGTTGCTCCAGGCTGACGTGGTTTTTCAGTGCAATTTTTTCTTCCACGCTTAACTCGTCTTCATTGACCGGATTGCCGGCCCTGGCCATGCGCTCCGTGTTGATGGCGGCCACCAGCTGCGCATGTGCATGCGACAGGTCTTTGGGCTCGATTACCCCACGCGAACCGGCTTCAATCCCCATGATTCGAAACATTTGCTCGGCATTGGATTTGAACATCACAATGTCGCCTGCGGCCTTGGACTTGAATTTAACGATACCCATTCTGTTCACACTCTGGTGATTACTGCTGTTGATCTTCTGGAAGTGCCCCTACAATGGTGCACCTGCTCAATTTTCGCTTCAAAGCGCTTCATGAATTCATTTTTCAGCAAAATTAGCTGCATTTTTATTGGCCTGCTTGCAGTATGGGCCCTGTCCGGGTGTTCCCCACAGTACAACTGGCGCACCGTGCCCAACACTGATGTGGGTTACATGGCCACTTTTCCCGACAAACCTGCGCAAGTTACCCGCACCCTGGATTTGATCGGGCTGAAAGTACCCTTGACCATGCAGGCGGCGCAGGTTGAAGGCTTGTATTTTGCGGTGGGCACGGTTCCCCTGCAAGGCGAATTGCAAATTCAAAGCATTGGCCTGCGAGATGCCTTGGCGCAATCGGTGGCCAACAACATTGCCGCTGGCAAACCAGCACTGACTCAGATTCAATGGCTGGGCAAAGCGGCGCATGAAATGTCGGTCACCGGAACATTGCCTGATGGGCAGGCCGCGTTTGCCCAGGTGCGTTTTTTCGAGCATCGCGGCACCTTGTATGAAGTCTTGATCATGGGGGGAAGTGAACAGCTTGACTCCAACGCGCCAACCACGTGGTTTGGCGGGTTCTCCCTGTTGGGGCAGTGATGCGGTACAACCCACACAACGTGTCCAGGGAAATTGGCCCCGACGGTCTTGAGCACATGTATGTCAACGGCACGCTGGCAATTCGAATCTTTGTGATTTTTGCGTTGGCGTATGTGATGTCGTACGCCTTCCGGGCGATCAATGCGGTGATTGCACAGCCTTTGGTGGCCGAATTGGGCTTGTCTGCCAGTCAATTGGGCTTTCTGGCATCTGCCTATTTTCTGTCTTTTGCCGTGATGCAGTTGCCGGTGGGCGTTATGCTGGATCGTTACGGCCCACGCCGTGTTGAGGCCGTATTAATTGGTTTTGCCGCCCTGGGTGCCGTGTTGTTTGCGGTGGCTGAATCGTATGCCGTTCTGTGGTTGGGCCGGGCCCTGATTGGCGTGGGTGTGTCTGCCTGCCTGATGGCCGCCGTCAAAGCATATTCCCTGTACTTTCGCCCACACATGCAGGCCAGTTTGTCGTCGTGGATGCTGGTGGCAGGGTCCATGGGGGCACTTACAGTGACCACACCAGTTGAAGCTGCCTTGCCGTTTCTGGGGTGGCGCGGTGTGTTCGGCGTGGCCGCCGTGTTGTGTGTGCTGGCGGGGCTGGCGCTGTGGTTCGTATTGCCAAAACTGTTCAAACCCCAAAAAACGGAATCGGTTGGCGACATGGCACAGGGTTACCGTGCCATTTATGCGCATCCGCATTTTTGGCGTGTTGCCCCATTGGCCATGATCACGCAGGGTGGTTTCATGGCGTTTCATGGCCTTTGGGTTGGGCCGTGGTTTACCAATGTGATCGGCCTGAGCAATGCCCAGGCCGCCCAGAACATGTTCTGGATTTCAGCCGTGTTGATGGCGGGTTACCTTGCCCTGGGTTTTTTGACGCGTCGCGTGTCCAAGGCCGGTGGCGATGAAGACCAGATCATGCTGATTGGCATGGGGCTGTCGCTGGTGGTTTTTGCCGTTCAAATTGTGCAGGGCGCGCAGTCGGGTTTGTGGGGCTGGCTGGTTCATGCTTTCCTGATTTCTTCAGGCATCATGACCTACGCCACATGCAACAAGCCTTTCCCGAAAAAGTTGACCGGGCGATCCAGCACGGCGTTGAACTTGCTGATCTTCATCGGCGCGTTCAGCATACAGTGGGGCATTGGCTTGGGCATTGATGCTTTTGTTGCAGCAGGCTTTACCAGTACCGATGCCATGCGTTTGTCGCTGGCGGCTTTGTGGGTGGTGCAGTTGGGAAGCTGGCTTTGGTATGCCCGGCCCGGGCGCAAAACCAGTCATTTGATTTCACTGAGTGATTTGCGGTATTGAATGGCAGTGGCCACGTGTTTTTTCTGAACATCGATTGCCGTGTCCAGGTCTGCAAGGGTGCGGGCAACCCGGCAAACCCGGTGCAGTGCACGCGCTGACAGGTGGTTCTTTTGCGCATAACCCAGCAACAGTTTTTCCGCGCTGTGTTCGGGTTTTGCGTGCATGCTGATTTGGCCCGGGGTCATTTCACCATTCAGGCAACCTTGCCGATCCAGTTGAATGCCACGCGCTTGCTCAACCTGTGCCAACAGCGCAGCGCTGCTTGGTGTGTCGCTGTGTTTGGTCGCATCGTTTTGCAGCAGGGCGGCATGTTCCACGGGTTGAACGTCAATTGAAATATCCAGCCGATCGGCCAACGGGCCGGACAGCTTGCCCTGGTAGCGGCGCACTTGCTCTGGGGTGCAGCGGCATTCCCGCGCCGGGTGTCCAAGCCAGCCACACGGGCATGGGTTGTGTGCACAGACCCACAAGAACCTTGCGGGGAAGCTGGCTTGGTGCCCTGACCGTGAAATGTTCACGCGACCCGTTTCCAGTGGTTCGCGCAAGGACTCCAGGCATCGGCGATCAAATTCAAGCACCTCGTCCGTGAACAAAATCCCCTGATGTGCCAGTGTGATTTCGCCCGGCGAGGGCGGGTTGCCGCTGTTAATTATATTTAATAATGCGACTGTAGATCTTGTAAAATCAATGATTTAAACGCATTATATTAGTTAAATAATGCGACTAAACTCTACTTTTTTACGCGACTGGATAGGAAATCATAATTAATGACGCAACTGGATTCTGAGCGCCCTGTTCGACAGCTCAAAACAAGTAGAAGATGCTTGACTGGCCGTGTTTCGACGGGTGGAGGTAGCGCAAACTTTGAATCCTCTCTAGAAAGGGATTGGATTGCCGTATTGGACTTTCACCCTGCGGTTAAAAGTATCCGTGAACAACCTTTCTCCCTCTACTACGATCTTGATGGGGTTAAAAGGCGCTACACGCCAGACGTTTTGGCTGAGTGGTCAACGCCTAAAGGTAACGTCAAAACAATAGTGTATGAGGTAAAGCCGATTGACGAATTGAGAGCCAATTGGAAAACATACAGACCACGATTTAAAGCTGCGGTTCGATACTGCCGATCGAGAGGCTGGAAATTCAAAATTGTGACTGAGCGCGAGATCAGAACACCCTACTTGAAAAATGTTCAATTTCTTCGACGCTACAGAGCCCTTGATCCCCAAAAGTTGACTGGTGATCAGCTTCTCTACACTCTTAAAGCTCTGGGGCCAACTACGCCACAAGCTCTATTGGCTGCATCGTATCTTTACCAGGAAACCAGATTGAAGGCCATTCCAGAACTTTGGAGGTTGGTGGCTTGCGGACAGATTGGTGTTCTTCTAGATGAAAAGTTGACTATGAACAGCACCATTTGGTTGATAGGAGCCTGACATGCCTGGCATTTCAAAAGCATTCTTCAAGGTGGAAATTGGCCAATTAGTGACCTATAAGGAGGAGCGATTCAAGATCACCCATCTGATTTCCGTGGAGAGTGTTCTGGCGTTGAACTTGCTAACGCTCGAGAGCGAGCGTCTTTACATCGATGAGATCAAGCTCGTAGCAAATGACGATGGTTTAAAGGACACAAATGTTGTAGGTCATAACGACCTAACACTTTATAGCGAGGAGGAGTGGGCTCAAGCTCAACGTAGATTTTTAGTGATCAAACCACTGCTGGAGAACCCGATCCGTTCTCGAACCGATGCTGAAAAGATTGCTGATAGCAGTGGTGTTCATGTAGCAACCTTGTACCGTTGGCTGAAGAACTATCAAGAGGCTGGACATGTATCTGCTTTGGTTCCATCAAAACGAGGCCGAAAGTATGGGAGTAAGTTGTTGGCTCAGGAGCAAGAAAAAATCGTCGAGAGCGTGATTGAAGATATTTATCTAAACAAGCAGCGTCACAAGCCCCAGGATGTGATTGAAGAAGTCAATAGACGATGCCGCTTAGCGAAAATTGCTGCCCCTCACTCAAACACTGTGCGTCACAGGCTCAAGCTACTTGACCCAGCAGCCACGATGCGACTAAGAGGCTTCAAGGAGGCAGCTCGTAACAAGTACGCCCCTATTCTTGGGCAATTCCCTGGCGCCGATTATCCACTTGCGGTGGTGCAAATCGATCACACGGAAGCTGACATTATTTTGGTGGATGAAGTTCATCGAAAGCCGATAGGCAGACCTTGGATGACTTTGGCCATTGACGTATGTACTAGAACAGTTGCTGGACTTTACGTCACCTTCGAAAAACCCAGTGCCGCATCTGTAGGTATGTGTATTGCTCACGCAATTTGTCCTAAACGTGAGTATCTCGCCGAGCTTGGAATCGAGGGTGACTGGAGTGTTTGGGGTGTCATGAGTGTTATTCACACGGACAATGCAAAAGAGTTTCGCGGCGTGGTTCTTGATAGGGCTTGTGTTGAATACAACATCGATTTGCAGTGGAGGCCTGTGCTGCTGCCGCATTACGGTGGTCATATTGAGCGCCTGATGGGCACAATGGCCAATGAGATTCGCAAACTGCCAGGTGCAACTTTCTCAAACCCAACGAAACGCAAAGGTTACGACTCTGAAAAAAATGCAGCGATGACACTTAAGGAATTTGAGCGTTATTTAGTGGATTTCATAGTCAACGTTTATCACCAGCGCGTTCACTCGCAACTGGGAATGTCGCCCCGACGAAAATGGGAGTTGGGCGTGATGGGGGACGAGCATATGACAGGAACCGGGATCATGCCGATTCCCGAGGACCCGCTTAGAGTGCGTTTGGATTTCATGCCATTTTTTGAACGGACTGTTCAACAATATGGAATCAAAATCGATTGCATCACTTATTACGATCACATCCTAGATCCCTATATCAACTCAATTGATCCAGAGAACAAGCGCGAGAAGAAAAGCTTTGTTGTCCGTCGAGACCCACGGGACATCAGCAAGATCTATTTTTTCGATCCTGCTGACAACAGGTATGTTGTCATCCCTTATCGAAACATTGGCCAACCCGCGATGAGCGTGTGGGAGCTAAAAGAAGTTCAGCAGTTACTGAAAACTCAAGGGAAAGAAGATGTCGATGAAAACATGATCTTTGAGGCCTTGGGACGAATGCGTTCTCGTATTGAAGAAGCGAAACACAAGACTAAAGCTGCTCGCCGTCAGGCTACAAGAAATCCCTCTATGAACGGGGCTAATCTAAACTCAGGAGAATCTAACGCCACTTTGACTTTAAAGTCTGGTACTTTCCCGCTGATCGAGTCAGCTCCTGTTGCCAATGAAGATGATCCCTTTGCGCAAGATATTGAGCCCTTCGATGAGATCTCACTGAGACGATGAATTGATGACTAAATTTGCGCATCTAAATGAGGAGGTTGCTGACGTACTGACTCTTCCTACGCCGGAAAGGATAGAGTTCTGCCAGTCGGATCGTTGGGTCGGATACACCAGGGCAACTCGAATTCTTGAACAATTAGATCAGCTACTCATCTATCCAAAAACACTTCGGATGCCAAATCTTTTGGTCGTGGGGAGAAGTGGTAACGGAAAAAGCTCAATATTAGAGCGGTTCGCCTGTCGCCATCCAATCCAGATTACCGCAGCTGGGGCGCCCATGGCGCCTCTGTTGCATATTGAAATGCCAGATACCCCCGATGAGTCCGAATTGTGGTCAACAATTCTTTGGGCACTGGGTATATCACACCGTGAAAAAGACCCTGCCTCGCTAAAAAAACGTCAGGTGAAATCCGCACTTCAATACGCTTCAGTCAGATTACTGGTCATTGACGAATTCAATAACCTGTCCAATGCTGGGAAAAAAGCGGCGGATTTATTGGCTGCCATCAAGGGATTAAGCAACGATTTGAAAATTTCAATCGTCGCAGCAGGCACTCAGGCTGCAATCAACGCGCTGAACTCTGATCCCCAAATGAAATCGAGATTTGAGCCGGCACCTTTAGATAGGTGGCGGCTTGATGCGGAGTATTTACGGTTTTTGGCCAGTTATGAAAGGTTATTGCCCTTGGCGGAACCTTCAGGGTTGGCCACAAGAGAGATTGCTCCAATTATTTATGGCATGTGCGGAGAGACGATCGGCTCGACCGTGAAGCTTTTGAAAGCGGCAGCTTGTTTCGCGATTAATAATGGCGTTGAGAAGATAGATGCGCGTGTTCTCAAAAACTTGCCCTGGACCAAACCAGGAGAATGGGATGAAGTGGCTCGCCGACTATGACTCACGTTGAACCCTGGGTTATTCGTCCAGCTCCAAATTCAGGTGAGCTTTTAAGTTCCTACTTGATTCGGATTTCACGAGCCCATGGAAGAAGCCCAGGAGCGTTCTATCGCCAATTTTTCCCAAATAACACGTGTTGGAGAATGGACTTAGACCGTAGCGCGAGTGAGCGCTTCCTGGAGGACCTTTCGCGGTTTGTCAAGATTGATGACCGAGTACTCGAGGACTTGACGTTAAGATCTTGGATGGAGAACCTCGATACGAAAACCGGGAAATCAGCTAAGGCTAATGTTGCTGTAACTCCATGGATTAATTCCTTGGGTGTGCACAAACAATCGACTAGAAAGCACACACTCTCTTTCTGTCCTTCGTGCTTGAAAGAGGAGAATTTCTTGCGTAAAGAATGGCGTCTCTCGTTCGTGACTGTGTGTGCTACACATCGCAATACTTTGATTGATGGTTGCCCCAATTGTGATGCGCCATTTGTTTACCTTGGACAAGGTTTAGCTTGGCCGAGTTGTAATCAATGCGGACATTCATTTCTTGTTCAAGAAGGTGCTCTTGATGAATTTATATTTGGAAATCTATGTGATTTCCAACATCAATTACTCCGAGGTTTGATGGATGATAAGGTGGTTTTTTTCGGGCATCATCTTTCTGCGCAAGAGTTTTTCTCAGGTATTTACTTGGTACTTCGAGCCGTAAAACTCAGACTTAGAATACTTGGAAATAGGCCTTGCCTTTCATTAATGCTCGGATCTGTCTCTTCAAAGAGAGTCGAATTTGCCCGGGTCAATGAACGCGTACATCAGTGTTTGTTGCTAAATGAATTGATTAAAGATTGGCCTTGCGGTTTTCTTGCCATTTGTAGTGAGATTGGCTTGAGCCAACGTGTATTTGATGACTCGTACAAATTACCTATTTGGTTGAGGAGCGTTGTCGATCAGTTAAAACCAGGGCAAAGCAGGATTCGCAAGCCTCAACTCTGTACGGTACGTAAGCAGTTAAGGCAAATCCATAGGCGGAAAACTGGTGATTGGCGTGCTGAACGCGCTAATTTGCTTCTGACAAAAGCGGGTTTTCAGCTATGAGCATAGATTCAAAATTTGGGCGTTATTGTGATGAATGTGGGGACACAATCAGCAAGGCCCATCGAATTTATTTGCAAAGAGACTACTGTACAAAATGTTATGTACGTATTTTTGTGCCCAAAAGTTGCTCAACCTGTGGCAAATCTACCCGTGTACATCGTCTCGAAACAACACCTCCGGTATGCCGTCAATGTACCAATCAAGGGCGAGTCTGTATTAGATGTGAGAAGATGTTCACCAAAGCTGGATTGATCAGCGATGGGAAACCGGTGTGTCCGTCCTGCGTGCCGTTTTTTCGAACGCCAAATCCTTGCGGGGCTTGCGGCAAGATGTCAACGAGATTGTCCGCAATGCCATCTTTAGGCATTAACGACAAAGTGTGTGACTCGTGCCGCTACAAAGTAACTCATCGTACCTGTTCCGTTTGTCGTCGATACCGAAAAGTTGCCGGGAATACAGATGCTGGAGCTTCGTACTGTATTGCCTGTGTGCCTGGTTCAGAAAGCGCACACAATTGCCCTCAATGCGGAGTTCGAATCCCTGGTAATGGCAACGGGAAATGTATTGGGTGTCTTAACAGTATCCGACTTGAGAAAGAAGCGATGCTGCTAGCATCTTCGCTTTCGCACGACTGGGCAAAATCTCTTTGCATTGGTTTTGCGAACTGGTTATGGCAGCGTCACAAACAAGCCCCCAATCTCTGCGCTAAGTACCGAACAAATCACCTGATCATCCAACAGCTGGATGCGACTTTTGTAGAGGTCGCGGATATATCGTCAAAAGCTTTATTGAGCAATTTCGGAACAGCAGCAATCAGACGACATCTGTTGTTATTTAAGTATTTGCAAGAGGCGTTGGGCTTTCATATCTCACAACAGGAAAAGTCTGATGCTTCAGACGCGCAGCGAATTCACCAAAACTTGTTGGATAACAGGAGTCAACCTTGGGCGAGCATTTTGATAGGTTATGTAAGTTGGCTTGAAGACCAAAAAGTATTGCTTCGCACCAGACGCCTTTATCTTTCAACAGCCGTGTCGTTTTGCCAGGCAGTGAAAATAAAGACTGCCTTTTGGGACGAGAAAAACGCCTACAAATTCTTGCGCACCAATCCAGGTTGCGAGGCAAATACTTCCAAGTTTGTTACATACTGCAGAGACGTTCTCGGTTGGCGTGTGGCAATGCCAAGGGTCAATCACGGTAAGACCGTGGCCAAACCTCCTAGAACAGTTAGCAGGCTTAAATTATTACTAGCTCGGGTGAAGGAGAATGGCATTGAACAGACTGACCAAAACACTCTTCGCTCAATTCTCGCTATATCGCTTGGAATCAAATCCTCGGCATTGAAAGAAATTGATGGCTCGAGCTTCATGCGGATCAATACTTCTCTATTTCTTCGTGTAGGAGACGAGTCAATAAAAATTCCTGACTCACTAGATCAGATTTCTGAAGCGTATATGAAATCGCTCAGCCATAAAGATCCGCGTGCGAGTTCGCTTGATGAGCACGAGACCAGCAGTAACTAACTTTACCAATACTGGGTCATTGGCCTGAGTTGGTTGCCCGAAAACTAGATGAGTCCATTTCTATGAGGCAGTAATAAACCGACAAGCTGAGTCAATTTCGGTTTTGTGTGTTCGATGCATATTCTGGCCAAACTGGACAGCGATTCTGGCTGAAACTGGACACGGTTTCTGGTTGAAACTGGACAGCTTTTTCAATCGCCCGCGGGGCTGTTCGCATTAGAGTTT
>Ga0209024_1000752_pt1 | contig 42879 bp, 45 predicted proteins | sample AutmiccommunBRH5_FD_187380 | JGI IMG/M metagenome (GOLD analysis project Ga0209024, IMG submission 187380) | Deep subsurface microbial communities from Mt. Terri, Switzerland - Autotrophic microbial communities BRH/5 (SPAdes) (version 2) | ecosystem: Environmental > Aquatic > Deep subsurface >... | reverse complement strand
GCGAAGGACATGGCATCCGACTACGAACAGATCGACCCGGCGCGGGATTACGCCGAACGGCGCGGCATCACTTTCCGCGCCCGTGTCGCGGAGATCGTGCGTAAGGTCGTGCCGGAAAAGGTGCGCGACATGTTCGACGGGTTGCGACTGCCCGCCGATGGCGGACAGGGGCCGGTACGGGAAAGCGCCGCGGCAAAGGTCCGGCGAACGACGGATGCGCCGGAAAGAGCCGTGGCGGCGGACCCCGAGGCGGCGCTGCGCAAGGCCCGCACCGATGCGCTCATCCGTCATGCCCGCGCGGTGGACGCGATATTCGGTGCCGAAGATGCGGGCGGCAAGCGAAGCCCGGACCAGATGCGGAAACTTTCCGACGCCCGCAAAGCCTTCGAGGGCGTGCGGCCTCATGGCTGGCGGGATGCGGAAGCAGCCTACGTGAAAGAGCCCGGCCTCGCCCGAGAGGCAGGTGCAGGCAAGGTCAACCGCGCCATCCGGGCGCTCCAGCTTGAAACCGAAATCCGCACCGATCCCAGCCGCCGCGCCGACCGCTTCGTCGAGCGCTGGCAGAAACTCGACCGCACCAGCCAGCGCCAATACCAGGCGGGCGATATGTCCGGCTACAAAGCCACCCGGTCGGCAATGGGCGACATGGCGAAGAGCCTCGAACGCGATCCGCAGATGGAATCCCTGCTCGCTAATCGCAAGGCCGCGCTAGGCATCGGCATGGAGGCTGGCCGCCGACTCGGCGCGGCCCTCGCCCTCTCTCACGGTCTCGACCTCGGGAGAGGAAGGGGGATCGGGATATGAGAACCGTCCTATGTGCCGCCGTTTCCATCCGGCGCCGCGACGATTCCCCGAACCCTCTTGCGCCCCGGCTAGGGCCTGTCCTGACTGGACAAAGAGCCGTCAGAAACCGCCAGCCGGAGGCATCGCATCCATGCCCGCACCAGACCGTATCGTCCGCCTGAATACCGTCCTCTCCCGGACGGGCCTGTCCCGCTCCACCATCTATCGAAAGATCGCTGAGACTACTTTCCCGGCCCAGATCAGGATCAGCATCAACGGAGCCGGTTGGCGGGAGTCCGATATTGATCGCTGGGTTGCCGATCCCGTCGCATGGCGGCCGGAGGAAGAGGCCGGCGATGGCCGATGACGAGCGGCGCTTCGGTAGAGAGAGACCGGCAAACGACAATCGCGCGCCGGCCGGTCAGGATACGGAGGCCGATGCCGAAGCTCTCGAGCGGCTGGACACGGTGGTGCTATCGATTGCTCGGCTGATCGGCAGGCGGATGGCGCGCGAGGACTACGAGAAAGCCATGCGCGCCGCCAATGACAATTCGCCGCCCGACGCGGGCGACGATGGCGGAGACGACAAGGCATGAACGGATTGTCGCAATGATATACGCACCGAGGCGGCCTTATCCCCTTCCCCTGCACCGCAACACATGATATGCATGAGGTATATCAATGGAGAGTGCGATGCGAGCTCTTGTCGACATGAATGATGCGCAGATCGAAGCCCTCGATAGCCTTGCCAAGCGGGTGCGCCAATCCCGTGCCGCACTTATCCGGGCGGCGATAGACGATTATCTTGGTCGCCATCACCGCGAACAGGTCGAGGACGGCTTCGGCCTGTGGGGCAAGCGCAAGGTCGATGGTCTGGCCTATCAGGAAAAGGCGCGTAGCGAATGGTAGGCGCGCTTTTCGATACCAATATCCTCATCGACCACCTGAACGCGATCCCGCAGGCCCGTGAGGAAATCGAGCGCTTTGAAAACCGGGCCATCAGTATCATCACCTGGATGGAGGTGATGGTGGGGGCGAACGCCGATCTGGTCGAACCGACCCGGCGTTTTCTCGAGGGTTTCAATGTCATCGCCCTGGACGATGAGATTGCCAACCGCGCGGTGGAATTGCGGCGTGCGCATCGCATCAAGCTACCCGACGCGGTGATCTGGGCTACGGCGCAGACTGCCGGACGCCTGCTTGTGACCCGTAACACCAAGGATTTTTCATCCGACGATCCGGGGGTGCGCGAACCCTATACCCTGTAGGGGAACGCGCCCAGCCCGAACCACAGGAGGCCACCATGTCCCGCGCAGCCCTTTACGCCCGCTATTCATCCGACAACCAGAGCAAGGCGTCCATCGAGGACCAGTTTCGCCTGTGTCGGGAACATACGCAGCGGGAGCGATGGGAGATTGTCGGCTCCTACGAGGATGCGGCCATATCGGGATCGAGCACGATCCTGCGACCGGGCATCCAGAGGCTCATGCGCGATGCGCAGCACGGTGAGTTCAACATCCTGCTGGCCGAGGCACTGGATCGGATCAGCCGCGATCAGGCTGATGTCGCCACGCTCTACAAGCAGTTGAAGTTCGCGGGCGTCATCATCGTGACGCTGGCCGAAGGCGAGATCAGCGAGCTTCATGTCGGCCTGAAAGGCACGATGAACGCCCTGTTTCTGAAGGACCTCGCCATGAAGACCCATCGCGGACTGCGCGGGCGGGTCGAGAAGGGCAAGGCGGGCGGCGGCCTCTGCTATGGCTACAGGGTGGTGAAGAAGCTCGACGCCAACGGCGAGCCGATCCGGGGCGACCGCGAGATCGTCCCGGAAGAAGCGGAGATCGTGCGGCGCGTCTTGCGCGAGTTTGCAGCGGGCAAACCTCCCAAGGCCATTGCCGTCGATCTGAACAAGGCTGACATTCCAGGCCCACTCGGGCGAGCATGGGGCGATACCAGCATTCGGGGTCACCGCACACGCGGCACCGGCATCGTCAATAACGAGCTTTATGCAGGCGTTCTGGTCTGGAACCGCCTGCGCTTTGTCAAAGACCCCAGCACAGGCAAGCGTGTCTCGCGACCGAACCCGGAATCCGAATGGATCAGGGTCGAGGTTCCGCATCTTCGGATCGTAGATGATGCACTTTGGAACGCGGTGCGCGAGCGGCAAAGGCAGATCGCCGAAATTTTCGGGCCGAACCCGGCCAACACCCGCGAGGGCAGGGCGAGGCGCCTGCATCTGGCGAACCGGCCTGTTTCTCTCCTTTCCGGCCTTCTGACTTGCAATTGTTGCAGCGGGAAGATCGGCATTATTCTCTCCGACCGGCTCGGCTGCCTGAATCATCACCGGCGCGGCAACTGCACCAACAACCGCACCATCTTGCGCAAGAATCTGGAGGCGCGGGTGCTGGCCGGGTTGCAGGACAGGCTGGTTTCGGCTGAGGCGGTCGAGGAGGCCGTGCGTGCCTATGTCGAGGAAACCAACCGGCTGAACCATCAGCGCCGTGCCCAGCACGAAACCGACCGCCGCACGTTGGCGAAGATCGGGCGCGCCATTGCCGGGATCATCTCGGCCATCGAGGATGGTATGTATCAACCGTCGATGAAGGCGCGGATGGACGAATTGGAACGGCAGAAGACCGAAATCACCGCCCGCATGGCGGAAGCCGCTGCCGATGTGCCGGATGTTCATCCCAATATCGCGTCGAACTACCGCCGCAACGTCGCGCGCTTCGCCGAAGCTCTGAACGATCCCGATGGGGGCAGGCAGGCCGCGGAGGCGCTGCGCTCATTGATTGGCGAGGTGATCGTTACCCCTGGAGAGAAGCGTGGCGAGGTTCATGCCGAGCTACGCGGCGAGTTGATGGGTATCCTTGGCGTTGCCAAGGCCGAGGAAGGAAGGGCGCCGGGCATCCCTTTTATGACAGCGGTTGAAGCGAACCCCCGCAACCAAATACAATTCGCATTATCAGCGACTTAAAAGGCGTCCTCCGGGGCGCCTTTTGCGTTCGAGCGCACCGTAGCAAGCGCGCAAGGTTGCCCGCTCCCAGCAGAAATCCGACGGCATGATCATCGACGAGGATGCACAAGCGCGACGAGCGTTCGACCCGGAACCGGCAACCCGCTGCCGGAGGTCACGGTGCAGATTAGCCGCCGGAGCGGTACGCGACATCGGTACCCGGTTCCGCCGGCCGTAAGCATGGTTTAGGACTAGATCGTTCCGCCGACAGCGGCACTCCGTTCCGATGGGACGAAGTGGCGTCCCCTTGGTCCCTCCTGTCTCGCCCCGACGGCGAGATCGTTCCTCGTACCTTGCCCGATATGACCGCATTCCGCATGACGAAGAGAACCGCAAGCCGCCGGGCACCACAGGCCGGCGACGGCTTTGGCCCGCACGACCGCGGCGCTTTCGCGAAGAAATGGCGATGAGCGCGATACGCGACCGGCTGGCCAAGGCCCTGGAGCCTCTCGCACCGAAGCGCTTTGCCTATGCGCGCTTCGCGCTGGCGCTGGGGATCGGCCTTCTCGGCGCCGTCGTCTTCCTGCGTCTGTCGCTGCCGTTGCCCTGGATGCTCGGGCCGCTGGCAGCGTGCCTCCTCGCCTCGCTCCTGCGGGTGCCGGTCATCGCCCCCACAGTCCTGCGACCTCCCATGACCATGCTCGTCGGGGTGCTGCTGGGAGCAGGCTTTACGCCAGGTATGGTGACCGGGATAGCAGATTGGCTGCCGAGCCTCCTCGGCCTGATGGTCTTCCTCTTCGTCGCGGCGGCGGCCTGCGTGACCTATTTCTACCGCGTCGCCGGCTTCGATCTGCCCACCGCCTATTTCGCCGGCATGCCCGGCGGCCTGATCGAGATGGTGACGCTCGGCCAAGCCAAGGGCGGCGATCCTCGGATCATCGCCCTGATCCATTCCAGCCGCATCATGCTGATCGTCTTCTCGCTGCCGTTCGTCCTCGACGTGGTGACCGGCGAACAGGTGATCACACGACCCACGACCGGGCTGTCCATCTTCGACGCGCCATGGACGGTGGAAGCATGGCTGGTTCTGACCGGGCTCGTCGGGATCGTCCTGGGACGAATGCTGCGACTGCCGGCGCCCTATCTGATGGGACCGATGCTAGCCAGCGCCGCCGTGCATTTGACCGGGATCACCGAGTTCCGCCCGCCCTACGAGCTGGTGGCGGCCGCGCAGTTGGTGCTCGGCACCGCCCTGGGCTGCCGGTTCGCCGGAACCCGGCTGACCGAACTCGCGCGGATTCTCGGGCTCGCACTGGGATCGACCGCCATCTTGCTGTCGATCACGCTCGGCTTTTCGCTGGGATTGAACCAGTTGATCGGTTTGCCGGTCCTCGACCTACTGTTAGCCTATTCCCCCGGCGGCCTGACCGAAACGAGCCTGATCGCGCTGGCCCTCCATGTCGAGGTGGCTTTTGTCGCGACCCACCACGTCACCCGGGTTTTCCTGGTGATGACCACGGCGGGTCTGGTGTTCCGCCTGGTCGACAAATTTCGCGGGCCGAGCTGACGGCACGCGCCGAGGCGGTAGTGTCTCAGTTTGAAATTGGCGCCGAATAAAAGATATGGCCGGATCTCCATGAGCCGGCCATATCTTTCTTTATCGCTTGCGGACCGGATACCGCGATTAAATGGCCGCTTCGTATTCAGCAGCGCACTTGCTCAGCATAGGGCCTATGTGAGCCTCATTGCGTTGCAGCGCAACGTTGGCCTGCCTGACGACCTCAGCCTCAATTGCGGCGGCCTTTGACAGCCTTCTATTGGCGAAAAGCCAACGCGCAACGACCGCCCATTCCCAGAGGGGGCTTTCAGAGGTGACCCGCGCCACCGGCGCAGGAAAATCCTTTCCGCGTTGACCCTTTGAATATTGCGTCATTGATGCTCGCGTCATGTCGGATCGCGCGGCTATGTCGGCCAAGCTGACGAGGGGGTCTGGCTCAACTCTGTCGATATGCGCGCCGGCCGAAACGACGTTTTCAATAGCAGAAGATATAGCCAACGCGATAGTGTCGGCCTCACGTGCAAAATCTATGATGATATGTCCCTTCTGGAAGGAGACCAGCGCGTCGTCGCAGCCATTGTCATAGAATCGTGTTTCAAAATCATCCGCAGATGGGTCCAGCCCAGATGCGATAACGCTGAATTCAAACGTCTTCATCATCGCGCTCCTCTACTCTGTGCGGACAACGGTCCACAGCCCGTACAATCTGCTTTGCATGATTGCCGGGGCTCTTGGGTGTTCCATTAACGCCTATCTGACAGCCATCCCTGTCGGCATGCGCACAGAATAATCGACCCCAATGGCCCATTTCGCGACACGTCCAACCTAGAGATTCGGCGTAAGCAACAGCGTCCTCGACCTCTTTCTTCGAGTGTCGCGGCCTACTCACTGGCCGCACTCAAGATGGTATGGCTGTTAACATCTGTCAACACAAATCGGTTCCTACCGCAAAAGAGGTAAACGAATGGTGTACGAAGGCGGAAGCGACCGCTAGGCGGTTTGCCGCTTTTTGTAAGCCCCTCGCGGCCCTGGCCTTGGCGCAACTGCGTCCATCGCCTCAGCAAAGTCTGTCATCGACCACAGTGTATCGGAAATGCCCGCTGCCATTGCCGGCGACATTTTCAGCGTTTTGTGGATACGGATGAAGTTGTACCAGACGGTGTAGAGCGAGACCATGTGCATGTGGTTCTCGAACTTTTTCGAGAAGGCATTCGTCAGCCGCGTGAAGCGGCGCATTTGCATCCGCATGGTGAGGTTCTGGCGTTCCACATAGGACGTGCTGACGTGGGCAATGTCGGGATCGCCTTCGATCCGGTCCTTGCGCGCTCCGATGCATTCGGCAGGGCTGTAGCGGCGTTGCGGGCCTTCCGGCGCCTTGCCATACAGCTTCACCAGCATCGCATAATCGACATCGGCACCGAATGCCCCTTCGACGGCCTCAAGGTACGCCCGATGGCCGTCAGTGGTGAGCTGGACGCGATTGGCGAGACGGTCGCGAAGATCGTCCATGAACGCCATCGCATATTCGCTGTCACGGCCTCCGACGAGGTAGGACACGATCAGCTTGCTGTCCGCGTCGAGCGCCGTCCACGTCCAAGTGTCGCCAGCCTCTTCCGGCGCGGCCTTTGCAGCGCGGACGTTCTTCGCCTTGGCATAGGTGAAGGACCAAATCTCGTCGCACTGAATACGTGAGGCGGTGACACCCCGGACCTTCTCGTCATGGAAGGTCGCGGCGAACTTGCCTGCGTCCACAAGGAGCTTGGACACTGTGTTGATGGACACGTCGCAGATGCGGGAGATCGACCGCATGGACGACCCCTCGCACAGCATGTTGAGGATTTGGACGCGGGTTTTGAGGGGCAGCTTGTTCATGCCCCTAATATGTGAACTTTTGTGCTTAGTGTCAAGCATTAAAAGTCGGATCGAAACACATTGAGCAGAAGGCCCTGTTTGCCGTAGTGGTGAGAAACCTTCTTCCTCAGCTCGCCCATGGTCTGGCATGATTTCGCCAAGCCCACTATCTCGTAGCATCGGGAAACAAGTTGTCGCGCGCCGTAGTTCTCAGTCAAATTCTGATGCCACTTGATGCCAGGCGCAGGTCGGTTTTCTCGAAGGTACTTGGCGACATCAGGATCAAGCGTGTCGTAGACCAGTTCTATGACCAGCTTTCCCCAATATTTTGGCCGGCTATTAAGCGCGCCCTTCCAATTTGTCAGTCGCCCGAACTCTTCCCAAAGCTCGTCTGGGAACGTCTTTTCCCACGCTCTCAATTCTTCGGCGATGAACGCTCGCAGCTTAACCTGCAAGGCGTCCTCGTCACGCTCGTATTGATAGCCCGTCGCCTCATCGATCAGAGCGTCGAGGCCAATCCGCGTGAGCCCACTCGTCAATACGGCACACTTGATCGCAATTTCTCGCTGCCGTTCGGTCAGCGGCGCTCGCTCATAAAGTGCTTGAACATAACCGCGACAAATCAGCTCAAAGTGCTCGGTCGTCATCCCGCGACCGAGAAACTGTGTTCCGGGAATTGCAAACACTCTAAGTTCGGCCAGGATTAAGTCATTGTTTATAAATGGCTTTAGTGAGGAAACGCCTATGAACTTGGCCAGGTCGCCACTGTCCGCATCCGCAAGGGATTTTACGGCGGATCGGAGGGCGATCACGCGGTCTCCATTGTCCAACACGTACACGTCAAGCTTGTCCCCGCCGAGGTCGATATTCCCGCGCCACTTGGCAAACGGAGAAGCTAACCCAAGCTGGGGCTGGCCCTCCACCGATTGAGCTTGATATGCGCTCACACTGAACTCGGACGGATCGATATGGAGCCCGACCGCTCGGCCCGCCTCAATGATCTTGCGATGCCACTTGACGGGGATTTTCCCGGTAGTCGCCCAATATTGGATTGTGCTCTGCTTTGTGGACAGGGCGCGGGCCAGCTCAGACTGGCCACCAAAACGCCCAATAACGGTTTCGGCTCGACTCATGGGGAATCTCCTTCCCCATCAATCTAACGAACAATTTCGTTAAACGCTAACGATTTTTTTCGTTGGACCATCGCTTAGCCGCTGCCGCCTTCGCAATCTCAGCCCGCCGCTCTGGCGTCATGCTCTTCGCCCGAGCGGCGCCACCCTTGCGGCCCATCTCCTGAGCGGCTTTGTCCTTGCCGTCGTCGGCCGGCGTGTCCTCGACCTCGCCAATCGCGATCTGCATGACGCGGACTGCATTGCCAATCACGTCGGCGGGGCGCTTCTGGCCTTTAGGTCCGGTGGGCATTAATATTCCTTCGCTTCGAGGCGAGCGACAACGTCCTCCAGCATCTCAATGGTTCGCCGATAATGAGCTATCATTTCCTTGTTGAGGCTCACCAATTCACCGCTGGAAGAGACCTCACCGAACTGCTCGGTGCCATCCTCCATCCACCTGATGCTTTCTTTCATGCGGTCGATGTCGCCCTTATGGTGGGTAATCATATCATCGCGGAAACCCAATTAAACCTCCTATGCTTTCCGCTAAGCATATAGGAAGCGAGCGGCCGGCGCGATAAGGGGCGGTTCAAATTTTAGATTTCAAACTGAGACACTACCGCCGAGGCGCATGACTGGGCGAACGGCGCTTTCCGCGCCAGACTGGCGACTGCGATTCGACAACGAGACGATAACGGGAAAGATCTCGCCATGACGCCCTTCCGCTTCAACACCACGCCGTCGATCGTGTTCGAGCCGGGCGCGGCCAGGCGGCTCGGGCCAATCGCGGCGAAAACGCTCGGCGCGCGGGTGTTGCTGGTCACCGACCCGGGCCTTCGCGCGCTCGGCCTGTGCGACCCGGCGATCGCCTCGCTGGCCGAGTCCGGCGCTGCCGTCACAATCTTCGACGATGTCGCGGCCGATCCCAAGCTGTCGATTCTGGAGGCCGCGACCGACGCCGCCCGATCGGCGGAGGCGACCGGAATCCTCGGCTTCGGCGGCGGCTCGTCCCTCGACGTCGCCAAGCTCGTCGCGCTCATCGCCGGCTCCGGCGAGGACCTCGACGACGCCTGGGGCGTCGGCAACGCCAAGGGTCCGAGGCTGCCGCTGGTGCTGGTGCCGACCACCGCCGGCACCGGCTCGGAGGTCACCCCGGTCTCGATCATCACCGTCGGCGAGGAGGAAAAGCGCGGCGTTTCCTCGGCGCTGATCCTGCCGGACATCGCCGTTCTCGACGCCGAACTGACCCTCGGCCTGCCGCCGGCGATCACCGCCGCCACCGGCGTCGACGCCATGGTCCACGCGATCGAGGCCTATGCGTCGAAGAACGCCAACAACAACCCGCTGTCGAAAATGCTGGCGCGCGAAGCCTTGCGTTTGCTCGGCGCGAATATCGAAGCGGTGATCGCCGAACCGGCCAATGTCGCGGCGCGCGGCGCCATGCTGCTCGGCTCGATGCTCGCCGGCCAGGCCTTCGCCAATTCGCCGGTCGCCGCCGTCCACGCCCTCGCCTACCCGATCGGCGGCACCTTCCACATCCCGCACGGCCTGTCGAATGCGCTGGTGCTGCCGCATGTTTTGCGCTTCAACGCCCCGGACGCGGCGCATCTTTACGCCGAGATCGCCGCCGACGCCTTTCCGACCCTGGAACGCGAGGAAAGCACGCAAGGCCGCTGCGCCGCCTTCGTGGAGGAACTCGCCGCGCTGTCGAAGCGCCTCGGCCTGCCGCCGCGCCTGCGCGATGTCGGGATCGGCGAGGAGCATCTGGCCAAGATGGCGGCCGACGCGATGAAGCAGCAGCGCCTTTTGGTCAACAATCCGCGCGATGTCTCGGAATCCGACGCGCTGTCGATCTACCGGTCGGCCTGGTAAGGCGACGACGGTCCGTCAGCCGCCGGGCCAGGTGTCGGCCAACCGATATCCGCCGGGCCACGGATCGGACGGGTCGAGCATCAGCTGGGCCGTTCCGGTGATCCAGGCCCGCCCGGAGATCGACGGAACGATGGCCGGCCGTTCACCCACCATCGTCAGGCTCTCGATGCGGCAATGGAATTGCGATCCGGTGACCGACTCCCCGACAAAGGCGTCTCCCTCCTGCATCGCGCCACGCGCGTTGAGCACCGCCATGCGAGCGGAACAGCCGGTTCCGGTCGGCGATCGGTCGAGCTTGCCGGGGCGGATGGCGACCGTGTTGCGCCCCATGAGGATGCCGTTCTCCCGCGTCACCGGTTCGGTGAACTGGCAGAAGGAGATGTGGTCCCACTCTCCGTTCTGGGGATGCCGGAAGCCAAGCTGCTCGTTGGCGGCGCGGGTGATCCTCATGCCCGCGTCGGCAAGCGCCGCCGCGTTCGCCGGGATGATCTCGAGGCCGACCTCGGCGGCGTCGACGAGAACGAAGCTGTCGCCGCCATAGGCCGTATCGACGGTCAGCGTGCCCAGCCCCTCGACCTCAAGCTTGACTTCAAGGCGGTCGGCGAAAGACGCAACGTTGGTGACCGTGATGCGCTCCGCCTTGCCATCCCGGCAATCGGCGGCGATCTCCACCAGCCCGCCCGGCGCTTCCAGCCGGAAGCGGGTGACCGGTTCGCGCATCGGCACGATCCCGCTGTCGAGGAGGACCGTCGCGACGCAGATCGCGTTGCTCCCCGACATCGGCGGGGTATCGGCCGGCTCCATGATGATGAAGCCCATCGCGGCATCGGGGTGCTTCGGCGGCACCAGCAGATTGACATGGCGGAAGACGCCGCCCCTCGGCTCGTTAAGGACGAAGTTGCGCAGCTCGCCATCGTTCGCCACGTAGCGGGATTGCTCCCAAAGGGTGTCACCCGGCGGCGGCGCGACGCCGCCGACGATGACATCGCCGACCTCGCCTTCCGCGTGGCAGCCGACGATGTGGACGAGTTTGGAGCTGCGCATGCGTCTAGCTCCCGACGCTCAGACAGGGCTCGCCCAGCGTCTCCCAGCGCGGGGTCACGCCCAGACCCGGCTCGTCCGATGCGCGCATGGTCCCATTCTCGCGTATCGGCGCCCCGTCGGCGATCGAGACGGTTCCGTAGGAGTTGAAGTCGGTCGCCGAGAAGGTGAATTCGGCGGGCGTCGACTGCGCCAGATGGGCGATGGTGGCCGTGACGATGTCGCCGCCCCAGGTGTCCTCGATCGTCATCGGCGTTCCGCTGGCGACACAAAGGTCGCGCATCAGCCGCGCCTTGGTCAGGCCGCCGACCTTCGAGATCTTCAAATTGACGATGTCCATGGCGTCGTCGGCCAGCGCGCGCTGCAGCGTCGCGACGCTATCGATGACCTCGTCGAGCACGAAGGGCAGCGGGGTTCGCCGGCGCACCGACAGGCACTCGTCATAGGTCGGGCAAGGCTGTTCGATCACGACGTCGAGGTCTCGGACCGCCAGCACGACCCGCGCCGCCTCGGCTCGCGTCCAGCCGGTATTGGCATCGGCGACAAGAACCTCTCCATCCTGCAGGACCGAACGGGTCGCGCGAATGCGGGCAATGTCCGCGTCGGCGTCGCCGCCGACCTTGAGCTGGAATTTGCGATAGCCTTCCGCCCGGTAGCCCTCGATATTCGCCGCCATCTCCGCCGAGCCCCGCTGACTGATGGCGCGATACAGCGCGACATGCGCCTGCGCCTTGCCGCCCAGCAGCTTCCACACCGGCAGGCCGGCCGCCTTGCCGAGAATATCCCAACAGGCGATGTCGAGCGGCGCCTTGATGTAGGGATGGCCACGCAGAACCCGGTCCATATAGGCGTTGAGGACGCCAAGGTCGGTCGGATCGAGGCCCGGCATCTGCGGTGCGAGCTCGGCCAGCCCCGCGCGCACACCGGCGGCGAAGGCCGGAAGATAGGCTGAGCCGAGCGGGCAGCATTCGGCGTAGCCGGTGATGCCGGCATCCGTCTCGACCGCAACGACCGTGCTGTCGAATATCTCGACGAAATGGCCGCTCGACCAGGTGTAGCGTCCCTCCTTCAACGGAAGGTCGACCTGCCACGCCTTGATGCCGGTGATCTTCATGCGGAACCTCTCATTCGCTGGACTCAGACGACCTGGAATCCCGTCGCGAAAGGATCGCGGTCGTCGATGAAGATGGTGTTGAGACCGGTCATCCTCGCCCAGCCGGCCACCGACGGGATGATCGCCGGCAGGTCGCCGACCCGCGCGTTCTCCTCGACGCGGCCGCGAAACAGCGAGCCGATGATGCTTTCATGGACGAAGTCGTCGCCCGGCTTCAGCCGACCCTTGGCCGCCCATTGTGCCATCCGGGCCGAGGTGCCGGTGCCGCAGGGGCTGCGGTCGATCGCCTTGTCGCCATAAAAGACCGCGTTGCGGGCGGTCGCCTCCGGCCGGGTCGGCTTGCCGGTCCACAAGATATGGCTGATTCCGTTGATCTCCGGCTTTTCCGGATGGACGAATTCGCAGGCCTCGTTCAGGGCCTGGCGGAGCGCACCGGACATCTCCACGAGCTGCCCGGCTGAGAAGTCGGCCATGTCGCCGAAATTTTCCTGGCGGTCCACGATCGCGTAGAAATTTCCGCCATAGGCGACGTCGACGGTGAGCCGGCCGAGATGCGGGCTTTCCACCTCCACCCCCTCGCAAAACAGGAAGGCCGGGACATTCGTCAATCGAACCTCGGCGACGTAGCCGTCCACCTCGGTATAGGTCGCGACGACCAGCCCGGCGGGCGTGTCGAGCCGGACCACGCCCGGCTCCCGTGGACGGATCAGGCCGTTTTCGAGTGCCATCGTCACCGTACCGATCGTGCCGTGGCCACACATGGCGAGACATCCGGATGTCTCGATGAAGAGGATCGCCGTATCGCAATCCGGCCGCGTCGGCGGATAGAGGATGGCACCCGACATCATGTCGTGGCCGCGCGGCTCGAACATCAGGCCGGTGCGGATCCAGTCGTATTCGCGCAGGAAGTGGGCGCGCTTCTCGATCATGGTGTCCCCGACCAGCGCCGGCCCGCCGCCGGCGAGAAGCCGAACCGGATTGCCGCAGGTATGACCGTCTATGCAAAAGAACGTGTGACGTGCCATCGAGAGACCTCCGGAAATCTGCAGCTAGAAGCGATCTGGCCGGAACGGCGCGACGTCGATCGCTGTCGGACGGTGGGCGACGAGGTCGGCTATGAGGCGGCCCGTGGCCGCCGATTGCGTCAGACCGAGATGGCCATGGCCGAACGCATAGAAGACAGCGGGGGCACGCGGCGAGCGCCCGATCACAGGCAGGGAATCGGGAAGCGACGGCCGGTAGCCCATCCACTTTTTGCCGCCCGTCGTGTCGAGGGCCGGCAGGAAGGCCTTGGCCTTGGCCAGCATCACGTCGGCCCGGCGCATGTTCGGCGGCAGGCGCAGTCCGCCGAACTCCACCGCCCCGCCGACGCGGATGCCGGAGGAGAGCCGGGTCACTACGAAGCCGTGGCCGCCGAAGGTCAGATGGCGCCGAAGGTCGAACGCGCCCGGCGGCAGCGTCGTGTTGTAGCCCCGCTCGGTATCAAGAGGGATCTTGTCGCCGACCGAGGTCGCGAGGCTTTTCGACCATGCCCCCGCCGCGATCACGGCTTGCTTCGCGCAAATCTCCGCCCCGTCGGCACAGCGCAGGACGACGCCGTCCTCGCGGCGCCCTACCGCCGTCACCTCGCCGCTCCGAAATAATGCGCCGCGTTCCCGCAGCTTGTCGGCGAACGCCACGGCAAAATCGTAGGGGTCGCTGACCGACTGCCACTCGGGCAGGAAGGTCCCATGCGAAAAGCGCGAGTCCAGCCCCGGCTGCAATTTGTCGATGGCGTCCCTGCCCACATGCTCGAACCGGATGCCTTCCCGGCCGCGCGCGTCCCAATTCGGGCGGGCAGAGTCCCGTTCGGCCTCGCTCTCGTAGAGTTCAAGGGCGCCGTCGCTGACCAGCATGTGCGACAGCGACGCCTCCGCAACCTGACGCTGCATCTCACTGCGGGCGAGTGTCATGAGCGCGACCTGCGCCGCCATTGAGCTTGCGGCCGCGGCGGGAAAACTCGCCCGCCAGAAGCGGAAGAGCCAAGGGGCGATCGGCAACAGGTAACCCAGACGGATCGTCAGCGGTCCGGCCGGATCGAGGAGCCAGCGGGGTGCCTTTCGCATGATCCCCGGCGAGGCCAGCGGCAGCACATCCGTATAAGCGAGCGCACCGGCATTTCCGCGGCTCGCGCCGCAGGCGACGCCCTCCCGATCGATGAGCGTCACCGTCAATCCGTCCCGCACCAGCGCGTGGGCGATCGAAATGCCCACGATACCTGAGCCGACGATGGCAACGTCGGTCCTGCGATCTCGCGTTGAATTCATACGACACCAGCCTCAGACGAAACACGGAAGTTGAGGGCGGGTCGCAAGAGCGTCGGCGATCACCTTCTCCACCCGCTGACGCTCGGCGCCTTGGAGCGGCTGACGCGGCAGGCGGACCCGGTCGTTTGACTGGATGGCGTGAACTTCCGCCAGCTTGATGTTCTGGACGAGGTAGCGCGACACGTCGAGATCGAGCAGCGGTCGAAACCAGCGATAGATGCTGAGCGCCTCGGCCGCTCTGCCGTCCTTCATCAGGCGATAGATCGCGACTGTTTCGCGCGGAAACGCGACCACAAGGCCCGCCACCCAGCCGATTGCGCCGACCGACAGCGCCTCGTAGGCCAGATTGTCGACACCGGTGAAAATGTCGTAGCGGTCGCCGAGGCGGTTGATGATTTCGGTCGTGCGGCGGATATCGTCGCAGGATTCCTTGATCGCGACGAAGCGCGCGTCGGGCGCGAGGTCTTCCATCATATCCGGCGTCACGTCGACCTTGTAGGCAACCCGATTGGAGTAGATCATCGCCGGAAGATCTCCCGCCTGAACCACCGCCCGTAACGTGTCCAGCGTCTCCCGGCGATCGGTGAAATAGACAAGGCTCGGGACAATCATCAACCCGTCGGCGCCGGCCTTGGCGGCGGCCCTGGCGATATCGCAGGATTCGGCTGTGGAAGCGGCGGCGACCGTCATCAGCACCGGCTTGCCGTTTGCGGCCGATTTGGCGATCCGCAGAAGCTCGAGCTTCTCCGCCAGAGTCAGCATCGGCCCCTCACCCAATGAACCGCAAACGATCAGGCCATCACATCCGGCATCCATCTGGATGCCGAAGCAGCGCTCGTTCTCGGCGGGGTCGAGGTCGCCGTCCTCGCGGAACTTCGTGGTCGCGGCCGGCATTACTCCACACCACATTCTCGTTCTCCCGTCTAAACAGCTTTTGTCGGATAGGGCGTGGTTCGGCGGAGCGACATCGGACCCGCATTGCCAGGAGCCAGGAGCTTGGTGATTGTCCTGAGTGGTATTTGTCGATGATCTACCGAAGAATGCGTAGGACGCCGGCGCGACTGTGCCAAGACCCATTTCGGCGAAACCGGGATATCGTGCGCTCCTGGCTCGCCGGGGGTTGCATTTACATTCAAGTTCCTTAAATTCACGATTATGAATGTAAGTGACGTGATTCAGGCTTCGGAAGAGGCGGCGGATCTGATGGGCAGCCTGTCGCATCCGCAACGCTTGCTCGTGCTCTGCGCACTGGCCGACGGGGAGAAGCCCGTGAGCCAGTTGCGCGAAGAGCTCGCGATCGACCAGGTGCGGATGTCCCAGCAACTCATGCGGCTGCGGGCTGATGGGCTGGTCGAGTCGCGACGCGTGGGGACGACCGTCTACTATAAGATCGCTCGCAGCGAAATCTTGCTGATCATCGAAGCCTTGCAGAAGGCCTTCTGCCCGGATCCGCCCTTCAAGCTGGACAGCGGGGGCGGTGATCACGGCCAGATCAAGGACACGTCGGAGGCTGCCGTAGAGCCCCTGCCGCTCCCCCGGCGATCGCGGACGAAGTCTTGATGATCTCCGGAAAGTTGGCGTCCCCGCGAGGAACGACGCCGGACGCTCGCTCGGCTGCCGCGCCCCGATCGTCGGGCGTGCGGCCGCGGCTCACGACACCAAGCGTATCAACGCAAGAAATTCTTCCGCGCTGATTTTCGCGGACTGCTCCAGCCCATTCTGAATCTGGAAAGGAAAGATAGCCAATGACGCTTACGCGACACAGCCCCTCCCGCGGCAAGGGAAGTCCCGACATCTGGGGCTTCTATGAGGAAGACACCGGCTCCATCCAGTATGTCTGCGCCGACCCGGCCACGCGCAAAGCGGCGTTGATCGACGTCGTGCTGAACTTCGATCCGAGCGAGGCGCAGACATCGACCGACAGCGCCGACGAGATTCTGGCCCATGTGAAACGGGAAGGCTTGGAGGTCGAGTGGATTCTCGACACCCATCCGCATGCCGATCACATGATGGCCTCGGCCTATCTGAAGGAGAAACTCGGCGCGCCAACCGCCATCGGGGCGAAGGTCAAGGAAATCGCCTCGCTCTGGGAAGGCCTCTACAATTTGCCCGGCGGCTTCGATCCCGAGCGGGACATCGATGTCCTCTGGGACGACGGAGCGAGTTTCAAGATCGGCGAACTGGACGTCCGGGTTATGCTGTCGCCAGGCCATACACTCGGCTCGATCACCTATGTCGTCGCCGACGCCGCTTTCGTCCATGATACGCTGATGTACCCCGACAAGGGCTCGTCGCGCGCGGACTTTCCGGGCGGTTCGGCCAAGGAGCTCTGGGGCTCGATCCAGGCAATTCTGGCGCTTCCCGGCGACACGCGCCTGTTCGTCGGCCATGACTACGGGTCGGACGACCGCGACGGGCCGGCCTGGGAAGCCACGGTCGACGAGCACAAGCGCGACAACGTCCACGTCAAGGACGGGACGTCCGAGAGCGCGTTTATCCAGACGCGCGAGAAGCGGGATCGCACGCTCCCCCTCCCCGATCGGATGCTCCACGCCCTGCAGGTGAACTTGCGCGGCGGCCGGCTGCCGCCCGCCGAAGACGACGGCAACCACTATTTCAAGATTCCCGCGAACCGGTTCCAAGGAGGCAAATGATGGCCATGGGTATTAAAGACTTCATCGCCGCCGCAATGGCGACGGCAGGCTCGGTCTCACCGCGCGACGCGCATGGCGCCGACGCCGTCATCCTGGATGTGCGCGAGGCCGGAGAACTCGCGCAGACCGGCCGCGTCGCCGGGTCTGTCCACGTCCCACGCGGATTTCTGGAAGCGCGCGCCGATCCCTCGGCCGAGACCGCCGATGCCGGATTGACCGCGGCACTGGACAAGAACCAGCCGGTCTATGTGCTGTGTGCTTCCGGCGCTCGCGCGGCCATGGCAGCCAAGACGCTCACCGACATGGGCTACACCGCCAAGAGCATCGAAGGCGGCTTGAAAGGCTGGCGCGAATGCGGCCTGCCGGTCGAGACGCGCTGATACCTCTCTGATTCCGTCAAGAACCAACAGGAGCGTCTGCCGAGGTGGTGGGCGCTCCTCTGTCGCCGAAAGCTTGTCCGATGGTCCTCGACCTCTCCCAGTATCTGCTCGGCGCCTTTTCAGGCTCGCTCGTTGGCTTCACCCTCGGCCTGTTCGGCGGCGGCGGCTCGATCCTGGCCGTGCCGCTTCTGGTCTATCTCGTCGGCGTGCCCGGCGCGCATATGGCGATCGGCACCAGCGCCCTGGCGGTCGCCGCCAATGCCGCGACGAACCTCGTCAGCCACGCCCGTCATGGCAATGTGAAATGGCGTTGCGCCGCGCTCTATAGCGGCGCCGGCGTCCTCGGCGCGCTCGGCGGCGCTGCCGTCGGCAAGGCCATCGACGGTCAGCAATTGCTGTTTCTGTTCGCCATCCTGATGCTCGTCGTCGGGGTCTTGATGTTTCGCCGCCGCGGCAGCACGGGCGATGCGGGCGCCGAGTGCAACCGCGAGAACGCGCCGAAAGTGCTGGGCTTCGGCGCCGTCACCGGCGCCTTCTCAGGTTTCTTCGGCATCGGCGGTGGTTTTCTGATCGTCCCGGGGCTGATCGCCTCCACCGGCATGCCGATCCTCAACGCGGTCGGCTCCTCGTTGGTCGCCGTCGCCGCTTTCGGCCTGACCACCGCCTTGAGCTACGCCTTTTCCGGTTACGTTCTCTGGACGCTTGCCCTCGTCTTCATCGCCGGGGGGATCGCCGGCGGCCTGGTCGGCGCCACCGCCGCGCGGGGGCTCGCGGAGAAGAAGGGCGCGCTGAACATGGCCTTCGCCGGACTGATCTTCGTGGTCGCCGTTTATATGCTCTACAAGAGCGCCATGACCTGGCTCGCCTAGAGCCGCGAGGCTCCCGGCGGCGTCTTCGTCTGCGCGCCGCTCGGCGCGGAGCTTCGGCCTGATGATGCGGGCCGCCACCGAGGCGGCCCATTTTCCGTATGCTTTGCAAGAAGAGGCGCTCTCATGGTCCCGGTCCAGCTATCGTATTATTCCGACATCCTGTGCATCTGGGCCTATGCCGCTCAGCGCCGCCTTGAGGCACTGGTGGAGAAATTCGGCGCCGACCTCGCGATCGACGCCCATTTCTGCCCTGTCTTTCCCGACGCCTGGGGCAAGATCGAGACGAGCTGGAAGCATCGTGATGGCTTTGAGGGCTTCAATCGGCACATCAACGAGGTGGCGAAGAAGTTTCCCCACATCGAGGTTCACGAGCGCCTGTGGCTCGAAACCCGGCCGCGAAGCTCCGCAAGCGCCCACCTGTTCGTCAAAGCTGTCGAACTGGTCGAAGCCGACGCGACGGGCGGCGAGGCCGAACAACTGCCTTATCTCGACCGGCTTTCCACACGCGCCAGTTGGGAGCTGCGCCGCGCCTTCTTCGCGTCGGCGAAGGATATTTCCGACTGGCGGGTCCACGAGGAGATCGCCGATCGTCTCGGCATCGACTACAGCAGCGTCGACCGCAAGATCCGATCCTCCGAAGCGCTGGCGCAGCTTGCCGCCGACGACCAGATGAGCCGCAAGAACGGCGCCGAGGGCAGCCCGACCTTCCTGCTCAACGAGGGTCGGCAAAAGCTGTTCGGCAATGTCGGCTACCGACTGCTCGAGGCCAATGTCCACGAACTGTTCCACAACACGGCGACAAACGAGGCCAGCTGGTGCTGAGATGCCGCCCGACCGGGCTCGGCACCGCCCGTCATTCGATGGCGTTTCGGACGGCGCGAGCGCGTTCGTCATCCCGGTAGGGTTTTCGCAGGATAGGCCTGAGGCATCGTCACCCGGAGGCGACGATCTCGCCGCCATAGCCGGAGGTGAACAGGACCTTCAAAGCCGGACGACGGCGCTGCGAGTCAATGCGTCGATCTAATCTGCACTGAAGCAGCGCAGATCGTCCGCGTCTGCAACCGTCAAGCCGCAGCCTCGAACCGTCTCTGCCACTGACGAGACCAGGTCGGCGTTTGTGTCCGCCAGCGTGCCATCCGGCCGGAACAGGTTGTTCTCGAAACCGACCCGGGCGTGCCCCCCAAGAAGCGCGCCCGCCGTCACGCAGGCCGTTTCATGCCGGCCGAAGGCACAGACGCTCCAGTGTGCGAAGCGTGGCATTCCGGGTGCCAGGAACGGCAGAAGGTCCGCCGGCGTCGACGTCTGCCCGGCGGTGTAGCGGCCGAGCACGTAAAGCACGGGAATGCGATCGAAGGGAACGAGGCCTCGCCGCCACATGGCGTCGAGCCGCACCGCCTCTTCCGGCGCGTAGAGAATGATCTGGGGGACGACGCCTTCGCGCTTCAACCAGGCGAGCAAATCGGCGAACGCCGCTTCCTCGCTGTCGTCGGGCACGAGCTCGCGCAGCGCCAGCGACACCGCCTCGGGCTTGACCGCGCGCACCACGCTTCGCTGCTCGGCGGGCGTATAGATCCCCAGAGCTTCGCTGGTGATCTGAATGACCATGCGATCGCCTACCGCACCGTGAATAGCCGCGATGACGTCGCGATAGGCGCCGGCGTCGAGGAGATGTGTCCCGTCAGGTTTTCGGACGTGCGCGTGGATCATCGCCGCGCCGGCGTCCAGGCACTCGGCCGCGGTGTGCGCCAGTTCCCGCGGCGTCAGCGGAATGGCCGGATGGTCGGCCTTGATGCGACGTCCGCCATTGGGAGCGACCGCGATGGCGACGGGCTGCGGGAAGGAGACTGCTTCCATTCGGGCTACTCGCTTGGACGATGACCTATTTGAATCTTTTCTATCATCATTGCAACACTTGTTGCAATGATCGTCGCTGCGGCGTACAGCTGACAACCATGGATCAGGGACCTCTTGCAGAAGAGATCGTCAAGGCGTTCGGCGCGATGTCGCCGCAACTCCAGACGGCGGCGCGATACGTGCTCGACCACCCCAGCGATGTGGCCCTCCTGTCGATGCGGGAGCAGGCCCGGCAAGCCGGCGTCCAGCCCGCAACCATGACGCGCCTCGCCCAGCATCTGGGTATGGACGGGTTCGACGACATCCGAGAAATATATGCCGCCGCCGTACGGGACGGGAACCTTGGCTTTGCCGGCAAGGCCGGGGCGCAGGTCGTGGGCCAGAAGCTGCGGGGCGACAAGGCTCTCGCGGCCGAGATGCTGACGTCCATCGGGCGGCAGATCGAGGAACTCCGGTCGCCGGACAATCTGGAACGCATCGCCACCGCCGCCAAGGTGCTCGCCGGGGCACGTCGGGTCTACTGCCTCGGCTTGCGCTCCAGTCACGCGGTCGCCTGGCACTTTCATTACGTGCTGACACTGATCGGAGAGCGCTCGATCCAACTCGACGGGATCGCCGGCACCGGCGCCGACGCATTGGCCACCGCCACGGCGGAGGATGTCCTTCTCGTCACGAGCGTCCAGCCCTATACGCGCCAAACGGTCGAACTGGCCGAGCATGCCGCCCGGCGTGGCGTGAAAATCGTCGCGATCACCGACAGCTCGGTCGCCCCGCTCGCGCAAACCGCGACCTGCGTGATGGTCGTGCCGACGAGCAGCCCGTCCTTCTTCCACACCATGGCGCCCGCCTTCGTGATCGCCGAAATCCTCGCCGCGATCATGGCCGGCCATGACGACGACGCGGCTCTCGCGGGGCTGCGTCGGACCGACGAACACCTTGCGTCCCTCAACATCCACCTGAAGCCGAAGCAGGCAAAGAGACCGTCATGAGCCACATTCTCCACCGTGCCGCCAATGCCGTGATGCCCGTCGCCGTCGCGGGGCGCGGCATCGAGCTGTTCGATCAGGACGGCAAGAGTTACATCGATGCTTCGGGGGGCGCGGCTGTGTCTTGCCTCGGCCATGGCCATCCGGACGTCATCGCCGCTCTGCACGAGCAACTCGACACGATCGCCTACGCCCATACCGGTTTCTTCACGACCGAGGTCGCCGAGCGTTTGGCCGATCGCCTCATCGAGGACGCGCCGGACGGGCTCGACCACGTCTATCTGGTCAGCGGTGGATCGGAGGCCGTCGAGGCGGCGCTCAAGATGGCGCGCCAATACGTCGTGGAAAAGGGCGAGTCCAAGCGCCGCCATATCATCGCGCGCAAGCAGAGCTACCATGGCAATACGCTCGGTGCCCTGGCGACGGGCGGCAATGAGTGGCGGCGGGCGCAGTTCCGCCCGCTTCTGATCGAAACCCATCACATCGACGCCTGCTACGCATACCGTCTGCGCGAAGACGGCGAGAGCGACGCCGACTACGCCGCCCGTTCCGCCCAGCAGCTCGAAGACAAGATCCTGGAACTCGGCGCCGACGAGGTGATCGCCTTCGTCGCCGAGACCGTGGTCGGCGCGACCGCCGGGGCCGTGCCGCCGGTCGGCGATTATTTCAAGCGCATCCGCGAGATATGCGACCGCTACGGCGTCCTTTTGATCCTCGACGAGGTCATGTGCGGCATGGGCCGTACCGGGACGCTACACGCCTGCGAGCAGGACGGCGTCGTGCCGGATCTGATGACCATCGCCAAGGGTCTCGGCGGTGGCTACCAGCCGGTCGGCGCGGTGCTTGTATCGGCACAGATCTTCGAGACCTTTTCGAAGGGCTCCGGCTTCTTCCAGCACGGCCACACCTATATGGGCCATCCGATGGCCGCGGCCGCGGGCTTCGCCGTTCAAGACATCATCCGCCGCGACGGTCTCCTCGATAACGTCGTGGCCATGGGCGAGTGCCTGAACCGGCGTCTTGTCGAGCGGTTCGACAATCACCATCACGTCGGCGACATCCGCGGGCGTGGCCTGTTCCGGGGCATCGAGCTCGTCTGCGACCGCTCGACCAAGGAACCCTTCGACCCGAAGCTGAAGCTCCACGCCCTTATCAAGCGCGAAGCGATGGCGCGTGGGCTGATGGTCTATCCGATGGGCGGTACGATCGATGGCGTGCGGGGCGACCATGTCCTCCTCGCGCCACCGTTCATTGTCGACGAAACCCAGATAGCAACGATCGTCGAGCGTCTCGGCGACGCCGTCGATGCGGCTCTCGAAGGCCTGCCGGGCAACCTTACGCGGTAGGGAGAAAACCCCCTTCCCGCCAACCAAGGCCTGTCGCGGGCCGCATCTTCGGCGGTGACATCCGGGCGAAAGCCGGTCAGATATGCCTCGGCAGTCGATGCGCCGACGTGGTGCTGCGCTACGTGCTCGGGACGTGTCCATGACGGTCGTTTCGCCGATCGGTCCCGTCCGCTACTACTTGGTAGTTACGCCTGCCCACAATCCACTGACGCGGCCAATCGGGATACCCAGACGATGACGAGCAGACACGAAAACGGCATGAAGATCCGCAGGGCGGTGCTGGGCGATGCTCATGTCGACCGCGCAGAGGCGGCCAGAACCGATTTTGACACGCCGTTCCAGACACTCATCACCGAGGGCGCCTGGGGCACCGTGTGGGCGAGCGATACGATCAGCCTGCGTGAGCGGTCGATGCTGACCCTTGCCCTGCTCGCCGCAACCGGAAACTTCGACGAGATTCCAATGCATATCCGGGCCACCTCAAATACGGGGGCCAGCAAGCAAGACGTCATCGAGGCATTCCAGCACGTTGCCATTTATGCGGGCGTGCCGAAGGCTAACCACGCCATCAAGCTGGCAAAGCGGACCTACGCGGAAATGGAGGGGGAGACCCTATGAGCCGGCCCGCAGACCTCTATCAGCGCGACCGCGAGTGGCATCCCCCCGCCTTGACGCCGGACTACAAGACCAGCGTCGCGCGATCGCCGCGCTACGCGCTTTTGTCACTCCAGAATTCGGACAGTGAACTGACAGGGCCGACCTTCGGCCACACCGATATCGACGCCTTGGACAACGACCTGATCCGCAACTACGCCAAGACCGGAGATCCGATCGGCGAACGCATCATCGTGCATGGTCGTGTGCTCGACGAAAACGCGCGCCCGGTTCCCAATACACTTGTAGAGGTCTGGCAAGCCAACGCCGGTGGGCGCTACCGGCACAAGAAGGATACCTATCTCGCGCCCATCGATCCCAACTTCGGCGGCTGCGGGCGGACGTTGACGGATGAAAATGGATATTACGTCTTCCGGACGGTGAAACCTGGCGCCTATCCGTGGCGCAACTGGGTCAACAACTGGCGCCCCGCCCATATCCATCTGTCGGTTTTTGGTGTGAGCTTTGCCCAGCGATTGATCACGCAGATGTATTTCGAAGGCGACCCGCTGATTGCGAAATGCCCGATCGTCAAATCCATCCCCGACCAACGCGCCATCGACCAGCTGGTCGCGGCGCTTGATCTGAACGCCACGATCCCGCTCGACAGCATCGCCTACAAGTTCGACATCGTCCTGCGCGGGCACAGGTCGACCTATTTCGAGAACCGGCCGGAGGGCAATTGATCGTGGTCCAACAGCTTCACTACCTCAAGGAATCTCCGTCCCAGACCGCTGGGCCATTTGTGCATATCGGTCTTGCGCCAGGCGCTGCGGGGTTCGACATCTACCGGCAGGAACTGGGTCGGGACATCGCCGGCCCGAATGCCACGGGCGAGCGGATCACCGTCGAAGGCATCGTTACCGACGGCACCGGAGCGCCGGTCAAAGATGTTCTGATCGAGATTTGGCAGGCCAATGCGAGGGGGGTCTATCCGGGCACTGGCGCGGTCGAGGAGGGGTTTTTCGGATGGGGACGGGTGATCCCGGATTTCGAGACAGGCAAGTGGTCGTTCGAGACGGTCAAGCCGGGTGCAATCATGGATCGTAACGAGCGCCCGATGGCGCCGCACCTTAACCTCTGGCTGGTGGCGCGCGGCATCAATATCGGGCTCAATACGCGGCTCTATTTCGGCGACGAGCACGAAGCCAATGCCGCCGATCCGGTTCTCAATCTGATCGAACAACCCCACCGACGCGACACCCTGATCGCCAAGAAGACCGGGTCGATCTACCGTTTCGATATCTGCCTCCAGGGCGATGCCGAAACCGTGTTCTTCGATATCTGAGGGCCTGTCATGACAAATCCCTGCATCATCTGCGTTGCAATCACCGGCTCGCTTCCGACCAAGGACAACAATCCAGCCATGCCGATCACGATCTCCGAGCAGATCGAAAGCACGCACGAAGCCTTCGATGCCGGCGCGAGTATTGCCCACTGCCATGTGCGCGATGACGAGGGAAAGCCGACATCCGACCCCGACCGCTTCGCGCGCCTAAAGGAGGGGCTCGAAACATACTGCCCGGGCATGATCATCCAGCTCTCGACAGGAGGCCGCTCCGGCGCGGGCCGGGAGCGCGGCGGGATGCTGCCGCTCAGGCCTGACATGGCGTCGCTCTCGGTCGGATCGAACAACTTCCCGACCCGCGTTTATGAGAATGCGCCCGATCTCGTCGACTGGCTGGCTTCGGAAATGCAGACCTACGAGGTGAAGCCCGAGATAGAGGCCTTCGATCTCGGCCATATCGTGCAGGCCACCCGAATGGCCGCCGATGGTCGCCTCAGGGGGCCACTGTATGTCCAGTTCGTCATGGGGGTCAAAAATTCGATGCCTGCGGACGAGCCGATCTTCGACTTCTACATCGCAACCCTCAAGCGGCTTGCGCCGGACGCCCAATGGTGCGCGGCGGGGATCGGGTCGGCGCAATTGACCATCAACGAATGGTCAATCGCCAAGGGCGGCCATACGCGAACGGGGTTTGAAGACAATGTGCGCCTCGATCGCGACCGGCTCGCGCCGTCCAATGCGGCCCTTGTCAAACGCGCTGTCGAACTGTGCGAGAAGTACGAGCGGCCCGTCGCGACATGGCGGCAGGCCCGTGAGATACTGGGCTTGAGGGCCTGCGTGGCCTAAAGAATGCCCAATGCGCTGCTTCCATCCCGGCATACTGTCCCGGCTGCCAGCGAGCTGGTTCTGTGACCGTCAGCCAGGAGCTTTGAATAACAGCGGGCCGATGCCGAACCCGTTTATCCAATGGATGATCGAAGGGTTGATGGCGCCCCCTTGCACGAGAGATCGGGTCGCGACGAAAATCGCGACCCGGCCGTTCGTCAGGGTTGCGTCATAACGCTCTCGACGGCTTCCACGGTCTTGCCGACCACGCGATCGGCTTCTTCCCGCGTCAGGCAGAAGGGCGGGGCGAATCCCAAGATGTCGCCCTCTGGCATCGCCCGCCCGATGACGCCGCGCTCGGCGAGCGCCGTGGCGATCCGCGGACCGATCTTCTGGGCCGGATCGAAGAACACCCGGTCGTCCTTGTCGGCGACGAACTCCACCGCCGCCAGCAACCCGTCACCGCGCACCTCGCCGACCTGGGCGTGGTCCGACAGCGCCGCAGCCAGGGTCTCACGGAAATGCGCGCCGACCGTGCGGACGTTCTCGATCAGGTCGAGCTTGTCGATCAGTTCCAGATTGGCGACGCCCGCCGCCGCGCACAGCGGATGCGCCGAATAGGTCCAGCCGTGACCGATCGCGCCGAGGGCGTCCGAGCCCTTGACCAGTACGTCCCAGACCGTCTCGGAAACAATCGTGCCGGACAGCGGCAGATAGGCCGAGGTCAGGCCCTTGGCGATGGTGATGAGGTCCGGCTTGATGCCGTAATGATCGGAGCCGAACATGGTGCCGAGACGGCCAAAGCCGGTGACGACCTCGTCAGCGACCAGCAGCACGTCGTATTTCGTCAGCACCGCCTGGATTTTTTCCCAATAGCCGGCTGGCGGCGGCACGATGCCGCCGGTGCCGAGCAGCGGTTCGCCGATGAAGGCCGCGACCGTGTCCGGCCCTTCCGCGAGGATCATCTCCTCCAGCTTGTCGGCGCAGAATTGCGAGAACTGCTCCTCACTCATCGAGCGGTCGGCGCGGCGGAAGTAATACGGCGCCTCGGTGTGGAGGATCGGCGCGCGCGGCAGGTCGAAGGCATTGTGGAAGAGGGAAAGACCGGTCAGCGAGCCGGTCATCACGCCAGAGCCATGATAGCCGCGCCAGCGCGAAATGATCTTCTTCTTCTCCGGCCGGCCGAGCACGTTGTTGTAGTACCAGATCAGCTTGATGTTGGTCTCGTTGGCGTCCGACCCCGAAAGACCGAAATAGACCCGGCTCATACCGGCCGGGGCGCGGTCGATGATCATCTTGGCGAGTTGGATCGCGGGCTCGGAGCCGTGGCCGACATAGGCATGGTAATAGGGCAGCTTGTGCGCCTGCGCGGCGATCGCGTCGGCGATCTCGGTGCGGCCGTAGCCGACATTGACGCAATAGAGCCCGGCGAAGGCGTCGAGGCTCTCCTTGCCGTCCCGGTCGACGATTGTCGCGCCCTTTCCGCCGGTGACGACGCGGGTCGGCGTCTCGCCGCGCGCGTGCATGCCCATGTGGGTCGAGGGATGAAAGAAATGATCGCGGTCGAAGGCGGTCAGTTCGTTGGTCTGGTCGAGCATCTTCAAGCTCCTTTCCTGTATATGGGTGGCTGTGCCTTTCGCGGCCGTTCAGGCCATGTCGAGGCAGACATATTTGAGGTCGGTGAAGGCCTCGAGACCGAGGCGCGAGCCTTCCCGGCCGAGGCCCGACTGCTTGACGCCGCCGAAGGGAATAGGGGCGCCTGTGATCTTGACCCGGTTGACCGCCACCATCCCGTATTCGAGCGCCGCGCTCATGCGGGCGACCCGGGCCGCGTCGCGGGTGACGAGATAGGCGACGAGGCCGTATTCGGTGGCGTTGGCGCGCGCGGTCACCTCCTCCTCGCCATCGAAGGGGACGACCGCGGCCACGGGACCAAAGGTTTCCTCGCGCATGATCAGCGCGTCATCGGGCACGTCGGCGAGCAACGTCGGCCGATAGAACAGCGGCCCGGCCGGATGGCGCTCGCCGCCGACGAGGCGCCGGGCGCTGCGCGCCAGCGCGTCGCGGACCTGCGCATGGACCTTGGCGACCGCCCGCTCATGCATCAGCGGGCCGACATCAACCCCGGGCTGGAGGCCGGGTCCGACCTTCAGTGCCGCGATCCGTTCGGCGTAAGCGGCGAGGAATGTCTCGTAGATCGGCCGCTCGACATAGATGCGGTTGGCGGCAAGGCAATCCTGCCCCGAGGTCGCAAACTTGGCATCCATGGCGATGTCGACGGCCTTGCCGAGATCGGCGTCGGCAAAGACCATCAGCGGCGCGTGGCCGCCAAGTTCCATGATCAGCCGCTTGACCGTCGGTGCCGACTGCGCAGCGATCAGCCGGCCGATCTCGGTCGAGCCGGTAAAGCTCATCGCCCGCACCCGTTCGTCCTCGCAGAGCCGCCCGACGATCGTTGCGGCATCGCCGGTGACGACGTTGAACACACCCGCCGGCATGCCGGCCCGCTGCGCGAGTTCGGCAAGCGCCAGCGCCGAGAACGGCGTCTCGGATGAAGGATGCGCGACCGCGGTGCAGCCTGCCGCAAGCGCGGCGGCGACCTTTCGCGTCAGCATCGCGGCGGGAAAATTCCAGGGCGTTACCAGACCGACGACGCCGAGCGGGACGCGGCTGAGCGTCATCTGTGCATCGGGGAGATGGCTGGTCACGCTCTCGGCGTTGAGGCGTTTGGCCTCCTCGGCATAGAACGCGACGAAGGACGCCGCGTAATCGATCTCGCCCCGGGCCTCAGTGAGCGGCTTGCCCTGCTCCAGCGTTATCAGCAGTGCCAGATCGGTCTTGCATTCGATGATCAGCCCGTACCACCGCCGCAAGATTTCCGCCCGTTCCTGGGGAAGACGTTCGCGCCAGGCGGGCAGAGCGGATGCAGCGGCGTCGACGGCTCGCGTCGTCTCGCCGACGCCGAGCGCGGCGACGAAGGCCAGCGTCTGGCCGCTCGCCGGATCGGTCACCTCGAACGTCCGCCCGCTGTCGGCCGCGATCCAGCGACCACCGACATAGGCCTGCTCGCGCAGGAGACGCGAGTCGGACAGCGCTTCGATCGCCGGGTGAAATTGCGGGCGCGCGATCATCGCCGGTTGCGTGCTCATGCGATCCTCCTGCCAGGTGCGGGCGAGACGGGGTGGTCGAGCGGGCATTCTAGCGCCGCGCCACGGACGGTCTGGTCCATTCAGGCCGCCCGGACCAGACCAAGTCTCCAAAGTCGTCAGCGGGATCGGAGAAACCCTCTTCGGCCGGCTGCTATCGCATTCTGGCGACACCTCGGCACGCCCGTCGTTCCGACGCCCCGTCGCGCGGCAGGCTATGGCGACGCGAAGCCGGCGACGGCGGACACCGGCGGATCGACATCCTCCTTGACCGTCTTGGTGACGATGTAGGTAAAATACCGCGCGATGCCGATCTCCCGGACCAGCCATTCGTCGACCATCCGTTGATAGGCATCGACGTCGCGCGCCACGATCTTGAGGATGTAGTCGACGCCACCGCCGACCGACCAACACGCGACGACTTCCGGCGTGTCGCGGACGATCCGTTCGAAGCGCTCGAAATCCCCCTGGCGGTGATGGCCGAGACTTACCTCGACCATCACCGTCGTCACCGGGGCGACGAGGCGCAGATCCAGCCGGGTCTCGTAGCCCACGATGATGCCGGCCTGCTCCAGCTTTTTCAGGCGCATCCAGCACGGCGTTGGTGACAGGCCGACCCGATCGGCCAGGGCCAGCTTGGTGATCCGACCATGCCGCTGGATGGCCGCGAGAAGCTTGATGTCCAGGGCGTCGAGCTTGATGGCTGACATGTTCCGTTCCGGCGATGTGCCCGCTTCGCGAGCCGGCGACGTGAATTTATGATTGTCGATTGTCATGATTTCAGGAAAAGTGCACTCATGACAATGTGGTTTCTCGATCCCGCGGCGCTGAAGCGCCCCGTCTACCTGTCTCTTGCTGATCAGATCGCCCGCGCCATCCACGACGGCAAGCTCGCCAGTGGCGCCCGATTGCCGCCGCAGCGGTCGCTGGCCGACGATCTCCAGATCTCGGTGCAGACCGTCAGCCGCGGCTATGAGGAATTGATCCGACGCGGCCTTCTGTCGGGCGAGACCGGCCGTGGCACTTTCGTCCGACCGCAGCGTTCGGAGGGCACGCTTCCCTACTTGCCCGAGCGAGTCGGCGAGCTCATTGACATGTCGATCCTGAAGCCGGTCTGCGAGGAGATTCACCTTGAGCGGTCGCGCAAGTCGCTCAGGGATCTGGCGGACGACCTGCCGCCCAACGTTGCGCTGTCGTTTCGGCCGAACGTCATCTTCCCGCGACATCGGGCGATCGCGGTGGAATGGCTGAAGCAATGCGGTCTGTCGGTGCCGGCCGCCAACATCTGCCTGACCAACGGGGCAACGGCCGCAATGACCACGGCGCTGCTCAGCGTCGCAAGCCCCGGCTCGACCATCGCGACCGAGGCGATCGGTTGCCACACCCTGGTTCCGCTCGCCGCCTATCTCGGCCTGAAACTGGCCGGGATCGAGCTCGACGAGGATGGGATCGTCCCCGAAGCGCTTGCGAAGGCGTGCGAGAGCGACGTCGTGCGGGCGCTTTTCGTCCAGCCATCCGTCATCAACCCGACGGCAACGCTGATGAGCCTGACCCGCCGGGAGGCGCTTGTCGCGGTCGCCCGCAAATATGACATCGCGATCATTGAAGACGATGTGCTGGGACCGCTGATCGAGCATCGTCCGCCGCCGATCGCGGCGTTGGCGCCGGAGCGGACGCTCTACATCACCAGCTTCACCAAGACCGTTCTTCCCGGCCTTCGTATCGGCTATCTCGCTGCCCCCGATAGGATGATGCCGGCGGTCACGAACCGTCATCTGGTGACCAACTGGGTCGCGACGCCCTTCGTCGCCGAGATGGCGACCCGTTGGGTCGTGGACGGCACCGCCATGGAACTCGTCAAATGGCAGCGGCAGGCGCTACGCCGGCGGCATCTGCTCGCCCGCGACCTGCTCGACGGCATCGCCTACAAGGCCCATTCGGATGGCCTGCATATCTGGCTCCCGCTCGAAGACGGACGCGAGGAAAGCCTGTTCATCGCGCAGGCGCGGTTGCGCGGCGTCGCCGTCGCGCCCGGAGCTTCGTTTCAGACCGGCGGGACCCATCAACCGGCCGTTCGCATTTCGGTCGGCTCGACCGACGATGACGCACTGAAGACCGGTCTCGGAGTCATCGCCAGCCTCGTGCGCTCCGATCCAGAACCGTTGCTGCTCGCCATCTAAGCAGGCAGACGGCCCAAAAATTCAGCGGACCGCCCAAAATTGTCATGATTTTATTTTGTGGATTGACATGATTTATTGCACGCCACATCGTTACGGAATATTTCGGCCTGTTGAGGAGACGACTTGGTCCAGCCGATCATCAAACTCGACCACGTCAGCAAACGCTTCGGCGAACTCGTCGTTCTCGACGACCTGACGTTCGACGTCCAGCCGGGTGAGAAGATCGCCCTGATCGGTCCGTCGGGATCGGGCAAGACGACGATCCTGCGGCTGTTGATGACCCTCGAAACACTGTCCGGTGGACACATCGAGGTCGACGGAGAGCAACTCTTCCACGTCTCCAAGGGCGACCGTCTCGTGCCGGCCGACGAGGCGCATCTCCATCGGATGCGTGCCAAAATCGGCATGGTGTTCCAGCATTTCAACCTGTTCCCCCACAAGTCGGTGCTCGACAACGTGACCCTGGCGCCGATGCTGACGCAGGGCGTCAAGCGACCGGACGCGGAAAAGCGGGGCATGGAACTCCTTGACATGGTCGGCTTGGCCGAGAAGGCCAAGGCGATGCCCTCGCAATTGTCAGGCGGCCAGAAACAGCGCGTGGCGATCGCCCGCGCCCTGGCCCTGCAGCCGAAGATCATGCTGTTCGACGAGGTGACGTCGGCTCTCGATCCGGAACTGGTCGAGGAGGTTCTGAACGTCATGCGGCTCCTCGCCAGCGAGACCGACATGACGATGTTGCTGGTGACGCACGAGATGAATTTCGCCAGGGACTTCGCCGACCGCGTGCTTTTCTTCGACCGCGGCAGCATCGTCGAATCCGGCCCGCCCGACGACATCTTCACCAATCCCCACCACGAACGAACCCAAGGCTTCCTGCGCAAGGTCCTCGCCGCCCGGTGAAATCCGCGCGGCCAACTCGACGAACGGAGACGATATGACGAGTTTCACCCAGACCATTCGCCGCACCCTCATTGGCGCCGCCATCGCCACGACGGCAGCATCGGCCATGGCACCCGCCTTCGCCCAGGAGGCAGTGGAGGCGTTGAAGGAGCAAGGCTTTGCCCGCATTGCCATCGCCAACGAGCCGCCGTTCACCGCCGTCAACCCGGACGGCAGCGTCTCCGGTGCCGCGCCCGACGTTGCCCGCGCGATTTTCAAGCGACTGGGGATCGACGATGTCGTCGCCTCGATCTCCGAGTATGGGGCAATGATACCCGGCCTGCAGGCCAAGCGTTTCGACGCAGTGACGGCCGGCCTGTTCATGAAGCCTGAGCGCTGCGCGGCGGTGGCATACTCGGAGCCGATCCTTTGCGATGCGGAGGCTTTCGCCCTGAAGAAGGGCAACCCGATGAATCTCAACACCTTCAAGGACATAGCCGACAATCCCGAAGCCAAGATCGGCGCGCCGGGCGGCGGCACCGAGGAGCGCCTCGCGCTTGAGGCCGGCGTGCCCCGCGAGCGCGTGATCGTCGTCCCCGATGCCCAGAGCGGCCTGACCATGCTGCAGCAGGGTCGCATCGACGTCTATTCGCTGCCCGTCCTGTCGATCAATTCCCTGGTCCAGAAGGCCAACGACCCCGAGATCGAAGTCGTTGCCCCTGTCGAGGGCGCCCCGGTCTATTGCGACGGCGCCGCCTTCCGCAAGGATCAGACGGAACTGCGCGACGCCTTCGACAAGGAACTCGCTGCCATCAAGGCGTCCGGCGAGTTCGCCAAGATCATCGAGCCCTACGGCTTTTCGGCCAAGGCGGCGATGTCCACGTCACGCGACAAACTCTGTGCGGCCAAGTGACCGCCTGACGGTTTCCGCTCCGGCAAGGGGGCCGCGCACGCGCGCGGTTCCCTGTGCCCCGCCTCCCTCACGACGCGCCCAGAGAGACGCTCTTTCATGGACATGTGGTTCGGCTATCTGCGGCTGATCCTCGACGGTGCCGTCGTCACCATCGAGCTCACCATCTACGGCTGCGTCTTCGCGCTGGTCATGGCGATCGTTGCCGGCCTCGGACGGGTGTCGAGCCTGGCGCCGGTGCGCTGGCTGGCGGTCGCCTATGTCGAATTCTTCCGCGGCACATCGATCTTCGTGCAGCTGTTCTGGGCCTATTACGTACTGCCGCTGATGGGACTTACCCTGTCGCCCTTGCAGGCCGGCGTGCTCGCCCTCGGGCTGAATGTCGGCGCCTATGGCGCCGAGGTCGTGCGCGGCGCGATCCTGTCGGTCGACCGGGGACAACGCGAGGCGGGAATCGCCCTCAATCTCACGCGCACGCAAGCCATGCGCCATGTGATCCTGCCGCAGGCCTTCGTCGTCATGTTGCCGACCTTCGGCAACAACGCCATCGAACTGCTCAAGGGAACGGCGATCGTCTCGTTGATCTCGCTCGCCGACATGACGTTCCAGGCGCAGGTTGTCCGCTCGCAGACCGGCAGCACGGCGTTCCCCTTCCTGACGATCCTGCTCCTGTATTTCGCGATGGCGTCGGTCATCTCGTTCGGCGTGCGCAGCCTCGAAAAACGGCTGGCGCGCGGCCTCGACGGCGTGAGGGCCTGACGCGATGGAGTGGGACTGGGATTTCGTCTGGCAAATCCTGCCAACCCTCGCCGAGGGCGCCAAGATCACCGTCATCGCTACGCTACTCGGCTTTGCCGTCGCCGCGGTGTTCGGCCTTGGTCTAGCCATCGCGCGGCGCTCGCCGAACCCGCTGATCAGCCTCCCTGCTTCCGGCTTCACCGAATTCGTGCGGGGCACGCCGCTGCTCGTCCAGCTCTATTTCCTCTTCTACATCCTCCCGGACCTCGGCCTGACGCTCTCGCCGCTGGTCGCCGGCGTCATCGGCCTCGGCCTGCACTACGGCACCTACACGTCGGAGGTCTATCGCGCCGGCATCGAAAACGTGTCGCGCGGCCAATGGGAAGCCGCGAAAGCCTGCAACCTCACCAGCGGGCAGTCCTGGCGCCACATCATCCTGCCGCAGGCGATCGTGCCGATGATCCCGGCGCTCGCCAACTATCTGATCGCGATGTTCAAGGAGACGCCGCTGCTGTCCGCGATCACCGTGCTGGAACTGATGAACCAGGCGCGCTCGATCGCCAATTTCAACTATCGCTATGTCGAGCCGATCACGCTTGTCGGCGTGTTCTTTCTGGTCATCAGCCTGATCTCCGTGGTCGGAATCAAATTTCTGGAACGGCGCTACGGCAGCGTCGGTCGCGGGCAGGCGACATGACCGTCGACATCCATCAGGCGACGGACGAACTCGATCTCGACGACCGCGCCATCGAAAAGCGTGTCGGGCTGATTCTTCTGGCGACGGATCATTCCACCGAGGCCGACTTCACGCGGCTCGTCGCCTCGGACAGAATCGGCGTGTTCTCGACGCGCATCGTCTACGCCAATCCCACGACGGCCGAGAACCTGCGCGCCATGCAGCCCCGGCTCGAACAGGCGGCCCGTCTGCTGCTGCCCGACGAAGACCTCGACGTGATCTGCTTTTCCTGCACCGCCGCCTCGGTGGTGATCGGCGATGTCGCCGTCGCCGCCGCGATCCGCAAGGCCAAGCCCGGTGTGCCGGTGGTGACGCCCGCAGCCGCCGCCGCCGCCGGCTTCAAAGCCCTTGGCACGCGAAGGATCAGCATCCTCACCCCCTATACGGTAGCGGTGAGCGAGCCGATGGCGGCCTATTTCGAAGCCGGAGGTTTTCACATCGAGAGCTTCACCTGCCTCGGACTCGATGATGACCGCCAGATGGCGCGGATCGCGCGGGAGTCGCTGATCGAAGCCGCCGTGGAGGCCACCTCCGCAAGCGCCGAGGCGCTGTTCATCTCCTGCACGGCGCTTCGCTCCGCCTCGGTCGTTTCGGCCATCGAGGCACGGATCGGCCGTCCCGTCGTCGCCAGCAACCAGGCAAGTGCCTGGGCATGCCTGAACCATTGCGGCCAGTGGGTCGCCCGGCCGGACGCCGGCCGGTTGATGACGGTTGCCATGCCGACGGAAAGTTAGATCCCATGCCGCACGTCACGCTGTCGGAGATCGAGGAAGCGGCTCGCAGGATCGCCGGGCGCGTCCGCCGCACGCCGGTCGATCATTCGCCCAGCCTGTCCGGTCTCGTGGGCGTTCCCGTACATCTGAAGCACGAACACCGCCAGATCACTGGCGCATTCAAGCTGCGCGGCGCGACCAATGCACTCCTGCAGCTTTCCCCTGACGAACGCGCCAGGGGCGTCGTCGCCACCTCCACCGGCAATCACGGCCGCGCGCTCGCGCACGCCGCCGCGGCCGAGGGCGTGCGCTGCATCGTCTGCATGTCTTCGCTGGTCCCGGCCAACAAGCTGGAGGCGATCAAGGCACTCGGCGCCGAGATCCGCATTATCGGCCGTTCCCAGGACGAGGCGCAGGTCGAGGTCGAGCGGCTGATCGCCGAAGACGGAATGACCGGCCTTCCGCCTTTCGACCATCCCCACATCGTCGCCGGTCAGGGCACGATCGGTCTGGAGATCGTCGAGGATGTGCCGGACGCGGCGACTGTGCTGGTGCCGCTCTCGGGCGGCGGCCTGATCGCCGGTATCGCCGTGGCGGCGAAAACCCTGCGGCCCGACATCCGGATCGTCGGCCTGTCGATGCGGCGCGGCGCGGCAATGGCCGCGAGCCTCGATGCCGGGAATCCGGTCGAGGTGGAGGAACTGCCGACCTTGGCCGACTCCCTCGGCGGCGGGATCGGGCTGGCGAATGCCTGGACCTTCGAGACGGTCCGCGCGCTGGTCGACGACATCGTGTTGCTCGACGAAGCCGAGATCGCGGCCGGCATTCGGCACGTCTACGAGGTGGAACGCGAGATCGTCGAGGGCGCCGCAGCCGTCGGCGTCGCGGCGCTGCTCGCCGGCAAGGTTGCACCGACCGGCCCGACGGTCGCGCTCCTGTCCGGTCGCAATATCGCCATGGAGTTGCATCGCCGCGTCATCAACGGCGCGGACGGGCTGGAGGAGACCGACTGATGCCCGAGATGCGCATCCTCACGGAGAGCGACGTGCGCGCGCTGGTGCCGCTGGACCTCGCGGCGGTTGACGCGATCGAGGCCGCCTTCGCCGCTCTGGCGACCAAGCAAGTGGCGATGCCGCCGATCCTGCGGCTAGACATTCTCGAGCATCGTGGCGAAGTCGACGTCAAGACCGCCTATGTGCCCGGCCTGTCCGGCTTCGCCATCAAGATCAGCCCGGGCTTCTTCGACAATCCGAAGCTCGGCCTGCCGAGCGTCAACGGCATGATGGTGCTTTTCTCGTCGAAAACCGGCCTCGTCGAGGCGCTGCTGCTCGACAATGGGTATCTCACCGATGTGCGGACCGCCGCCGCCGGTGCCGTCGCAGCCCGGCATCTGGCGCGACCCGACGCCCGGATCGCCGCGATCCTCGGCGCCGGCGTCCAGGCGCGGTTGCAGTTGCGGGCATTGATGCTGGTCCGCCCGATCGCCGAGGCGCGGATCTGGGCGCGCGACATCAAGAAGGCGGAGGCCACGGCCGCGGCCCTGTCGGCGGAACTGTCGATCCCGGTTGCGGCAGTTTCCGACGCCCAGACGGCCGTCGCCGGCGCCGACATCGTCGTGACGACGACCCCATCCGAGGCACCGATCCTCGAAGCTAGCTGGCTTGCCTCGGGCCAGCACGTCACCGCGATGGGATCGGATGCCGAACACAAGAACGAAGTCGACCCCGCCCTCGTCACCCGCGCCGACCTCTACGTCGCCGACAGCCTCCAGCAGACGCGCCGGCTCGGCGAGTTGCACCACGCCATCGCCGCCGGGCTCGTCACGGCGGACCGCGCCTTTGCGGAGCTCGGCGAGATCGTCTGCGGTCGCGTGCCCGGCCGCGCCGATCCGAATGCGCTGACATTCTGCGATCTCACCGGAACCGGTGTCCAGGACACGGCGATCGCCACCCTTGCCCATGCCCGCGCCGTGGAAGCCAACGCAGGTAGCCTCTTCACCAGCTAAATTTCCTCCAACAGGTGCATCATGACAGAGCCGACGCTCAATTTTACCCGCGCCGAATACGCGACCCGCCTCGCCAAGACCCGCGCGGCGATGGCGACGGAGGGCATCGACCTCCTCTACGTCTCGGATCCATCCAACATGGCCTGGCTCACCGGCTATGACGGCTGGTCGTTCTATGTCCACCAGGGCGTTCTCGTGCCGCCCGAGGGCGAGCCGGTCTGGTTCGGCCGCGGACAGGATGCCAACGGCGCCAAGCGAACCGCCTATCTCGCCGCCGACAACATCGTCGGCTATGCCGACCATTACGTGCAGTCCACCGAGCGCCACCCGATGGACTTTCTGTCCACGGTGATCGCCGACCGCGGGTGGGGCAAGCTGGTCATAGGCGTGGAGATGGACAATTACTGGTTCTCGGCGGCGGCCTTCGCTGCCTTGCAAAAACATCTGCCGAATGCCCGCTTCGTCGACGCGACGGCGCTGGTCAACTGGCAGCGCGCGGTCAAGAGCCCGCAGGAACTCGACTATATGCGGATCGCCGCCAAGATCGTCGGCGCCATGCATCAGCGTATCGTCGACAGGATCGAGCCCGGCATGCGCAAGTGCGATCTCGTGGCCGAAATCCTCGATGCCGGAACGCGCGGTGTCGAGGGCTATGGCGGCGACTATCCGGCGATCGTGCCCCTGCTGCCGTCGGGCGCCGACGCATCCGCGCCGCATCTGACCTGGGACGATCGGCCGATGCGCCGGGGCGAAGGCACCTTCTTCGAGATCGCCGGCTGCTACAAGCGCTACCATTGTCCGCTGTCGCGCACCGTCTTCCTCGGCAAGCCGACGGATGCCTTTCGCGATGCCGAAAAGGCAACGCTCGAAGGCATGGAGGCAGGCTTGGCCGCGGCAAAGCCCGGCAATACCTGCGAGGACATCGCCAACGCCTTCTTCGCGGTGCTGAAGAAGTACGGTATCACCAAGGACAACCGCACGGGCTATCCGATCGGCCTCTCCTATCCGCCGGATTGGGGCGAGCGGACGATGAGCCTTCGCCCCGGCGACCGAACCGAACTGAAGCCCGGCATGACTTTCCATTTCATGACCGGCCTGTGGCTGGAAGACATGGGCCTCGAGATCACCGAGTCGATTGCCATCAGCGACACCGGCTACGATCTTCTCGCCGACGTGCCGCGCCAGCTCTTCGTCAAGGATTGAGGCCGATGCTGATGAGCGACCCGCTGACCCCTTCGCCGATCGTCGTCACGGTGGACTTCGAGGCTGACGGCATCCAGCACGGCTTCCTGCGTTTGCCCTACAGCCGCGACGATTCCGCCTGGGGCTCCGTCCTGATCCCGATGACCGTCGCCAAAAACGGCGACGGACCGACGGCCCTGTTGACCGGCGGCAACCACGGCGACGAATACGAGGGCCCGATCGCTCTGTTCGACCTCGCCCGCCGGCTGTCCGTCGATGAACTGACCGGCCGCGTCATCATCGTGCCGGCGCTCAACTACCCGGCGTTTCGCGCCGGCACCCGCACTTCGCCCATCGACAAGGGCAACCTCAACCGCAGCTTTCCCGGCGCGCCTTACGGCAATCCGACGGAAAAGATCGCCGACTACGTCACCCGCCATCTCTTACCGCTCGCCGACATCGTGCTCGACTTCCACTCCGGCGGCCGCACCCTCGACTTCCTGCCCTTCGCGGCCGCCCATATCCTCCCCGACAAGATTCAGGAAGCGGCGTGTTTCGCCGCCGTCGCCGCCTTCGGGGCGCCCTGGTCGGTAAAGATGCTGGAGATCGACGCGGTCGGCATGTTGGATACGACCGCGGAGGCGATGGGCAAGGTGTTCGTCACCACGGAACTCGGTGGCGGGGGCACCGCAACCGCGCAGACCGCGGCGATCGCCAAGCGCGGCACCGCCAATCTCCTGCGCCACGCCGGCATCCTGAAGGGCGAGGTGGAGCGGCGCGACAGCCGTTGGCTCGACATGCCCTCGGCCGACTGCTTCACCTTCTCCGAACTCGACGGCATGATGGAGCCGCTCGTCGATCTCGGCGACACGGTGGTAAAGGGTCAGCCGATCGGTCGTGCCTGGCCTATCGATCGCACCGGTTCGGCACCGTTCGAATTTACCGCCAAGATGGACGGGATCCTGGCGGCGCGGCACTTTCCCGGCCTCGTCAGGGCCGGCGACTGCATCGCCGTTCTCGGAACGATTTGAGGCCCCCACCGAGACGACGAAGTCTTGCTTCATCCGTGAGCAAGCAGGCGCTCCATTGCGAACCACACCATGTTTCCCGTCGGCTCCCTGCTTCAAAATGAACGCTCTCCGCGCGTCCGAAAACTTCGATGCCTGCATCGTTCCCCGCTCCCCCCGGCCGAGGATGTTAACGCGGAAAAGTCCCGTTCAGAACGATCCAATTTCGCGGGAGCAGATCAAGATCTTCCTGGCAATCGTAACATGCCGATCCGCCGCGACGCCCGAAGACGACATCGCTTCACCGACATTCCTGGCCGGCGGTCCGATGAGCGCGGAGCATCGATTGAAGTCCAAGGACGCATCAGCGCAATCCTTCCTATCAGGCATCCATCCCCATCCACAGCCCGCCCTTTCCGAGTAAGAAAAATTTTTGACAAACGGGCGAACACGGGACAAGATATTTTCCGGAGGGTAAATTTTCCTGTCTACAGGGAAATTTATGGAGGGGAGCGATCCCGAAGGGAATCAGATTTCCCGCATGTTGGGAGCATACCCGGCGGAACATCGGTCTCTGATATAGAGCTCGGATCAATTACTCCTATTGCAATAATAATCCTTGAATGAAATTTCTGTCGCACGAAAAGCGGCTCTGGCCGGAACAGTCTGCCCGAGACGCCGATCTGGAAAGCGGCATTGGCCAAACTGCCCCTGATATCGTTCAGCGTGGGCCCGCTTTCCGGCCACGCCACCTCGCCGCGCTCGGATATCATCTTCGGTGGCGACAGGGCCGCAAGGAAGGACCTGTTCGCCCCAGGCCTATCTGGAACGTCACCATTCGGGAGTGGAAACATGAACCATTCGGAAGCAACCTCCCGCGGCGATGCGGCGCTCCGCACACCGCTTTGCGACATGCTCGGTTGCCGCTATCCAATCCTGCAGGCCGGCATGGGCGGCGTCGCGCGATCGGAGCTTGTCGCGGCCGTATCTGCGGCGGGCGGCTTCGGCTGTCTCGGCATGGTCCGGGAGTCGCCGGAGCTGATCGCCCGCGAGATCGCTTCCGTCCGCTCGCGCACCGACCGGCCCTTCGGCGTCAATCTGATTCCGGCGGCGACCGATCCCGTGCTGTTCGATGAAGAGCTGGCGGTCTGCCTCGACGCCAAGGTCCGGGCGATGATCTTTTTCTGGGACGTCGTTCCGGAGGCAATCGAGACGGCGAAGCGGGCCGGATGCCGTGTGCTCTATCAGGTCGGATCCCTCGCCGCCGCGCGGGCTGCCGAAGCGGCTGGAGCGGATGCGGTGATCGTCCAGGGGGTCGAGGCCGGCGGCCATGTTCACGGCAGCGTCTCGTCGCTGGTGTTGCTGCCGCAGGTCGCTGGTGCTCTGCGAATCCCGGTGGTCGGATCGGGAGGATTTTCCTCCGGTGCCAGCCTCGTCGCGGCGCTGGCTCTCGGCGCGCAGGGCATCCATTGCGGCACTGCTTTCCTGGCGACGCAGGAATCCTTCGCACATGATCTGCACAAGCGCCGGGTCGTCGCGGCGTCCTGCGAGGAAACGGTCCACACCGACGCCTTCGCCATCAACTGGCCGCCCAACTCCCCGGTCCGGGTCCTCTCCAGCGACGTCACCGAAACCCTCGGCGAGCGGCTGTTCGGCTACAAGGCCGAGGACCTGCCACGCGAGGCGATCGCGATGGAGGACGACCGGTCGATTTATCTCTTCAGCACCGATTCGCCGCTTCAATCGATGCGCGGCGATCTCGAGCGGCTGGCGCTTTTCGCCGGCCAGGTCGCCGGCCGGATCGAAGCGATCGAGTCGGCCGGAGAGGTCGTCGCCACCATCGCCCGTGACGCGTTGGCGATTTTGTCCGATCTCGCGCGCAAAGGCGCCAACGCATAGGCCGCCGCGCTATGCCGCTGACGTCTCGGGATTGGCGCGGCAGCAGGCGGTCAGCGTATTGGACAACAGGCAGGCGATGGTCATCGGCCCGACGCCGCCCGGCACCGGTGTGATCGCGCCGGCGACCTTGGCGGCGCTGGCGAAATCCACATCGCCGACGAGGCGTGTCTTGCCCTCGCCTTTTTCCGGCGCTGCGATCCGGTTGATGCCGACATCGATGACCGTGGCGCCGGGCTTGATCCAGTCACCCTTGATCATCTCGGGCCGGCCGACGGCGGCTACCACGATGTCGGCGCGGCGCACCACGTCCGCCAGATTTTTCGTCCGCGAATGGGCAATCGTCACCGTGCAGCTGTCTCCCAGGAGAAGCTGCGCCATCGGCTTGCCGACGATGTTCGAGCGCCCGATCACCACCGCTTCCATGCCGGACAGACTTCCGTGGTGGTCGCGCAGCATCATCAGGCATCCAAGCGGCGTGCATGGCACCATCGAATCCTGCCCCGTTCCCAGCAGTCCCACATTCGACAGATGAAAGCCGTCCACGTCCTTGGCGGGGTTGATCGCGTTGATGACCAGATCCTCGTTGAGATGCTTCGGCAGCGGCAGCTGGACGAGGATGCCATGCACCGCCGGATCGTCGTTCAGGCTTTCGATCAGGGCCAAAAGGTCGGCCTCGGAAATGTCGGCCCCGAGCTTGTGCTCATAGGAGTTCATTCCAACCTCGACGGTCTGTTTGCCCTTCGAGCGGACATAGACCTGGCTGGCCGGGTCCTCGCCCACCAGGACGACCGCCAGCCCGGGGGTTATGCCGGTCGACTTCTTCAGCTGGCCCACGCGCGCCGCCACGTCTTCGCGCACCGAAGCGGCAAACGCCTTTCCGTCGATAATACTGGCTGTCATGATCCCACCTCGGTCATCCATTGTTCGTGCTCGCAAAAGACTGCTGGTAGTGCTCTTTCTGCATTCGCGTCGCCAGCACGGCGTTCTGCATCAGCACCGCGACCGTCACCGGGCCGACGCCGCCGGGCACCGGCGTGATCCAACCGGCAACCCTGGCGCAGCTGTCGAAGTCCGCGTCGCCGACGGTTTTCCCATCGACCCGGTTGATCCCGATGTCGATCAACGCCGCGCCGGGCTTGATCATCTCGCCCGTCACCAAGCCGGGCTTGCCGACGGCAACGAACACCGCGTCCGCCGCGCGGCTGTGCACGGCCACCGAGCGCGTCATGTGGTGGCAGACCGTCACGGTCGCCCCGAGCCCCATCAAAAGAAACGCGATCGGTTTGCCGACGATTTCGGAGTGGCCGATAATCGTTACGTCCAGCCCCTCGATCTTCAACGGCAGGGTCTTCATGATTTCCACCGCCGCCACCGCCGTGCAGGGACCAAGCGCGAGATCGTTGTAGACGATATTGCCGATCGAGGCCGGGTGCATACCTTCCACATCCTTCAGCGGATGCACGGCCTTCTGCAACGCCTTGACCGGGATATGCGCGGGCAATGGGCGCTGGATGATAATCCCGTGCACGCGCGGGTCGGCGTTGAGTCCCTGCAGGATACCGATCAGTTGATAGGGCGACGTCTCGTGCGGATAGCTGCGCGCCTCGAAGGCGACGCCGGCGCTCTCGGCGCTTTTCTGCTGGTTCCGGACATAGAGGTCGGCCGCCGCGGTATCGCCGACGGAGACCGAGACGAGACGCGGCTGCCAGCCTTCTTCGGCCAGCCTCGCCGCATCGTTTGCCGCCTCGGCCCGCAGGCGCGCCGCGATGGCCTTGCCATCGATCATCGCGGCACGGGTCACATCGCGGAGCATCGCCCTAGAACAGGCCTTCGATGAGGCCTTCGTCGTTGAGCCGGATGGATTCCGACGAGGGCACGCGCGGCAGGCCCGGCATGGTCATGATCTCGCCGCAGACGACGACGACGAAGCCGGCGCCGGCCGACAGCCGCACTTCGCGGATCGGCACCGAATGGCCGGTCGGCGCACCGCGCAGATTGGCGTCGGTGGAGAACGAATACTGCGTCTTGGCCATGC
>Ga0209024_1000748_pt1 | contig 43167 bp, 40 predicted proteins | sample AutmiccommunBRH5_FD_187380 | JGI IMG/M metagenome (GOLD analysis project Ga0209024, IMG submission 187380) | Deep subsurface microbial communities from Mt. Terri, Switzerland - Autotrophic microbial communities BRH/5 (SPAdes) (version 2) | ecosystem: Environmental > Aquatic > Deep subsurface >... | reverse complement strand
CGGCAGCGGCGAGGGCGGGCTGCTGTCGGCTTCCGATCTGCTGGATGGCGATGAGGGCGAGAACTGGACCCGCGCCAACCTGCTGCTGGACACGGTCGAGGAGCTGGAGCTGATCGGCCCGACGGTGCAGCCGACCGACCTGCTGGTGCGGCTGTTCCACGAGGAAGGCACCCGCGTCTACGATCCGCAGCGGGTGGAGTTCGGCTGCACCTGTTCGGAGCACAAGGTCCGGCAGAGCCTGTCGATCTATTCGGCCAAGGACATCCGCTACATGACGACGCCCGAAGGCACCGTCACCGCCGATTGCCAGTTCTGCGGTGCGCATTACGTGCTGGACCCGCAGACGCTGGGGTTCGAGGCGACGCGCGCGCCGGAGGGTGACGATGCCTGATACGCTGGCCCCCCGTGACCCGCTGGCCCCGGTGATCCGGGCGCTGGCGCGTCCGGGGCGGCCCTCGTCGGACTATGACCTGGCCCGCGGCATCGCCTTGCCCGCGGGCCGGGTGCTGCGCGCGGCCGGGGTGCTGGTGGCGTTCCAGGGCGGCCCGCGCGGGCCTGAGGTGGTGCTGACCAAGCGCTCCTCGCGGCTCAAGCACCATCCGGGGCAGATCGCCTTTCCGGGCGGCAAGGTCGATCCGGGCGATGAGGGTCCGGTGGATGCTGCCCTGCGCGAGGCGGAGGAAGAGGTGGGGCTGGCCCGGGGCCGCGTCGAGGTTCTGGGAGTGATGCCGGCGCATGAGACGGTGACGGGCTTCGTGGTGACACCGGTTCTGGCGCGTATCCGTGGGGCGTTTGTGCCGGTGCCAGAGGCGGGAGAGGTCGACGAGGTCTTTACCGTGCCGCTGTCGCATGTCTCTGATCCAGCCCGCTTCCGGATCGAGCAGCGGCAATGGCTGGGGGTGCCGCGGCCCTATTGGGTGGCGCCCTACGGCCCCTATTACATCTGGGGCGCGACCGCGCGTATGCTCAAGGCGCTGGCGGATCGGATGGCCGAAGATGCGGATCACGGATGACTGGATAGCAGAACCGGGGTTGCAGGCGGTGCTGGGGGTGCTTGCGCAGGCCGGGCACCGGGCGCTGCTGGTCGGCGGCTGCGTGCGCAATGCCCTGCTGGGCGCGCCGGTCACCGATATCGACATCGCCACCGACGCGCCGCCGCAGCGGGTGATGGATCTGGCGGCGGCGGCGGGGCTGAAGGCGGTGCCGACGGGGTTCGAGCATGGCACGGTGACGGTGATCGCCGCCCATGTCCCGCATGAGGTGACGACCTTCCGCCGCGATGTGGAGACCTTTGGGCGACATGCGACCGTGGCCTTTGCGGAGAGGGTGGAGGATGACGCCTCGCGCCGCGACTTCACCATGAACGCGCTCTATGCCGAAGCGGATGGCACCTTGGTCGATCCGCTGGGGGGCCTCGCGGACCTGCGCGCGCGGCGGGTGCGGTTCGTCGGCGACGCCGATGCCCGCATCCGCGAGGATTACCTGCGCATCCTGCGCTTCTTCCGCTTTCATGCTTGGTATGGGGATGCGGAGGAGGGGCTGGATGCCGATGGCCTCGCCGCCTGCGCCGAACATTCCGCTGGAATAGAGACGCTTTCTCGCGAACGGGTGGGCGCCGAGATGCGCAAACTGCTGGCCGCACCCGACCCCGCGCCGGTGGTGGCGGCGATGCAGGCCAGCGGCGTTCTGGGCCATGTGCTGCCGGGGGCCGAGATGCGGGCGCTGGCGCCGCTGGTGCATCAGGAGGCGGGGCTGGAGCCGGATGCGCTCCGGCGGCTCGCGGTTCTGGGTGGCGAGGATGCGGCCGAGCGGCTGCGCCTGTCCCGCAATGATGCGCGGCGGCTGGACCTCTTGCGCGGGCTGATCGGCAGCATGGCGGGGCCGGCGGAACTGGGCTTTGTCCACGGCGCGGCCCTCGCGCGCGATGCGCTGCTGGCGCGGGCGGCGGTGATGGAGCAGCCCTTGCCAGAGGGGTGGCAGGAGGCGGTAGCGACGGGTGCCGCGGCCACTTTCCCGGTGAAGGCCGCCGACCTGATGCCTGCGTTTGAAGGCCCGGCCCTTGGCGCGCGGCTGGCGGAGCTGCAGGCGCGCTGGATTGCTTCGGGCTTCAGCCTCGGGCGTGAGGATCTGCTGCGCTGACCGGCGGTTCACCTTTCCCGCGAACGGGTTTATATGCGGAGGGCAACGGAAAAGGCGCGCCCTCCCATGTTCCGCTTCTTCGAAAATCTCGTCGATCCCTTCGCGGCTTATACCGAGTCGGACGTGCCGCCGCGCAAGCTGTGGCCGTTCCTGTGGAACTATTGCCGGCCGTTCAAGGCGGTGTTTGCCGCGACGGCGCTGCTGTCGGTGATCGTCGCGTCCTTGGATGTGGTGCTGATCTGGTATGTGGGGCGCATGGTCGATCTGCTGGCCAGCGGCGCCCCGGCCGAGGTCTGGGCCGAGCACGGGACGGAGTTCATTCTGGCGGGCCTTGCCATCGTGTTCCTGCGCCCCGTGCTGGCCGGGGCCGATGTGGCGCTGCTGCACAACACCATCCTTCCCAACTTCGGCACGCTGATCCGCTGGCGGGCGCATCGGCATGTGCTGCGCCAGCCGGTCGGCTGGTTCGAGAACGACTTTGCGGGGCGCATCGCCAACCGGATCATGCAGACGCCGCCCGCCGCCGGGGACGCGGTGTTCCAGACCTTCGATGCGGTCGCCTTTGCCGTCACCACGGTCATCGGCTCCATCGCGCTGCTGGCGGGGTCCGACCCTCGGCTGGTGGTGCCGCTGCTGCTGTGGCTGCTGGGATACGGGCTGCTGCTGCGCTGGACGATCCGCCGCGCGGGACCGGCGGCCAAGGCCTCGTCCGATGCGCGCTCGGCCATTACCGGGCGGGTGGTTGACAGCTATTCCAACATTCATTCGGTCAAGCTGTTCGCGCATCATGACCGTGAGATCACCTATGCCCGCGACGCCATCGAACATGCGCGCACGACCTTCCAGAAGGAAATGCGCATCATCACCACCATGGATGTGGTGCTGACGCTGCTGAACGGCCTCTTGATCGTCGGCGTCACCGGCTGGGCCGTGGTGCTGTGGTATCAGGGCTCGGCATCCGTCGGCGTGGTGGCGGCGGCAGCGGCGCTGGTGCTGCGGCTGAACAACATGACCTATTGGGTGATGTGGGCGACGACCGGCCTTGTGCAGGCGCTTGGCGTCGTAGCCGAAGGGATGGAGACCATCGCCCAACCCATCTCGCTGACCGACGCGAAGGATGCCAAGCCGCTGAACCTGACCGAGGGGCGGATCGAGGTGCAGGGCCTGTCGCATCACTATGGCCGCGGCAGCGGCGGGCTGGACCGGATCAGCCTGTCGATTGCACCCGGGGAGAAGGTGGGGCTGATCGGCCGCTCGGGTGCCGGGAAATCCACGCTGGTGAAGCTGCTGCTGCGGTTCTACGACGCCGAGGGCGGGCGCATCCTGATCGACGGGCAGGACATCGCGCAGGTCACGCAAGACAGCCTGCGCGCCTGCATCGGCATGGTGCAGCAGGACAGCAGCCTTCTGCATCGGTCGGTGCGCGAGAATATCCTCTACGGCCGCCCGGATGCGAGCGAGGCGGAAATGATCGAGGCCGCGCAGCGGGCCGAGGCGCATGACTTCATCCTGACCCTGCAAGATCCCGAGGGCCGCGCCGGCTATGACGCGCAGGTCGGCGAGCGGGGTGTGAAGCTGTCGGGCGGGCAGCGGCAGCGGGTGGCGCTGGCGCGGGTGATCCTGAAGGACGCGCCGATCCTGGTGCTGGACGAGGCGACGAGCGCGCTCGACTCTGAGGTCGAGGCGGCTATCCAGGACACGCTTTATGGCGTGATGGAGGGCAAGACGGTGATCGCCATTGCGCACCGCCTGTCGACCATAGCCCATATGGACCGGATCGTGGTGATCGAGGACGGCCGCATCGCCGAGCAGGGCAGCCACGGGGAACTGCTGGCCAGCGGCGGGCTTTACGCAAGGTTCTGGGAGCGGCAATCGGGCGGCTTCATCGGCACGGAGGATGCGGCAGAGTGAACCCGATGAAACGGCTGGGCAACCTGATCGACGCCTTCCGCCCCGCGACAGGAGAGCCCCCGCGCAAGCTGTGGCCCTTCATGCGCTGGTGCCTTGACGGCGCCTGGCCGATGCTGGGCGTCGCCGGGGCGATCTCGGCGCTGACCGGCTCGCTGGAGGTGGTGTCGGCGCTGATCCTTGGCTGGCTGATCGACGGGGCGCTGGCCTCGGGACCGGAGAGCTATTTCAGCGCGCAATCGGGACTGCTGGCGCTGTTCGTGCTGTTCTATCTGGTGCTGCGGCCGATGGCTTTCGGCCTTGCCTCGGCCTCCAACTCCATCATCGTCGGACCGAACGTCATGCCGCTGGTACTGAGCCGGCTGCACCGCTGGACGCTGGGGCAGGCGGTCACCTTCTTCGACAACGATTTCGCCGGGCGCATCAGCCAGAAGCAGATGCAGGCGGCACGGGCGGTCACCGATGTGGCGACCGAGATCATCAACACCGTCTGCTTCGCCCTTGCCTCGATCATCGGCTCGGTCATCTTCCTGATCGCGGTCGATTACCGGGTCGCGCTGGCGCTGGCGGTCTGGCTGGTGGCCTATGTGCTGCTGATCCGGCATTTCATGCCCCGCGTGCGCGAAAACTCTGCTGCGCGGGCGGCGGCGCGGGCGATGGTGTCGGGGCAGGTCGTGGACACGATCACCAATATCAAGACGGTCAAGCTGTTCGCCCATGCCGCCTATGAGGATCAGGTTGCGCTGAAGGCGATGGAGCGGTTCCGCGAGAAGAGCGTGGAGTTCGGCATCATCTCCACCTGGTTCCGCACCACCTTGATGACGTTGGCGGGGCTGCTGCCCGTGCTGCTGATCGGCGGCACGCTGCTGCTGTGGCAACAGGGGCTAACGACGGCCGGGGCCATCGCCGCGGCTGGCGCGATCTCGATGCGGATCGCGCAGATGTCGGGCTGGGTCAGCTTCACGTTGATGTCGATCTACACCTCGGTCGGCGAGGTCGAGGATGCGATGGCCACGCTGGCGGTGCCGCATGGGCTGCAGGACGCGCCGGCGGCGGTGGGCCTGCAGAAGATCCGCGGCGAGATCACCTTCGAGGATGTCAGCTTCAGCTATGGACGCAAGCAGGGCGGGGTGCGCAACATCTCGCTCCACATCGCGCCGGGCGAGAAGCTGGGGATCGTCGGCGCTTCCGGCGCGGGGAAATCGACGCTGGTGGCCTTGCTGCTGCGGCTTTACGACGTGGAAAAGGGGCGGCTGCTGGTCGATGGCCAGGACGTGCGCGAGATCACGCAGGAGAGCCTGCGGCGGCAGATCGGCATGGTCACGCAGGAAACCGCGATGTTCAACCGCTCGGCCCGCGACAACATCCGCTACGGCCGGCCCGATGCCAGCGATGCGGAGCTGCTGGACGCGGCCCGCGCCGCCGAGGCGGATGAGTTCATCGAGAGCATGATCGATCACACCGGCCGCACCGGCTATGATGCCTATCTGGGCGAGCGGGGGGTGAAGCTCTCGGGCGGGCAGCGGCAGCGCATCGCGCTGGCCCGCGCCTTCGTCAAGGACGCGCCGATCCTGGTGCTGGACGAGGCGACGAGCGCGCTGGACTCAGAGGTCGAGGCGTCGATCCAGACCGCGCTGGTGCAGGTGATGCAGGGCAAGACCGTGCTGGCCATCGCGCACCGTCTGTCCACGATCGCCGAGATGGACCGGATCGTGGTGATGGAGGACGGGCGCATCGTCGAGCAGGGCAGCCATGCCGAACTGCTGGCGCAAGGCGGGCTTTATGCGCGCTACTGGAACCGGCAGTCGGGCGGGTTCATTGGCACCGATGAAGCTGATGAGGCCGTCGAGTGATCCTGACCATCGACCGGCTGGGCCATCTGGGGGATGCCATTGCGCAGGGGCCCGAGGGGCCCGTCTATGTGGCGCAGGCGCTGCCCGGGGAGGTGGTGGAGGGCGAGCCGGTAGCGGGCCGCATCGCCGCGCCGCGCATCGTCACGCCCTCGCCAGACCGGGTGCGCGCACCCTGCCCGCATTACCGCGCCTGCGGGGGCTGTTCGCTGCAGCACGCCTCGGACGGGTTCGTGGAGGGGTGGAAGGCCGATGTGGTGCGTTCCGCCTTGGCCGGGCAGGGGCTGGAGGCGCCGATGCGCCCGGTGGTGACCTCGCCCGCCCGGTCGCGCAGGCGGGCCACGCTGGCAGGGCGGCGCACGAAGAAAGGGGCGCTGGTCGGCTTTCATGGCCGCGCGTCTGGGGTGCTGACCGAGATCGAGCACTGCCTGCTGCTGCACCCAGACTTGATGGCGATGCTGCCGCTGCTGCGCGAGGTGACGGTGGCGGGGGCCAGCCGTCAGGGGGAGCTGGCGCTGATGGTCACGCTGACCACGGGCGGCGTCGATCTGGCGGTGACGGGTGGCAAGCCTCTGGATGCGGCGCTGTTCGCGGCGCTGGCGGGCCTTGCCGAGCGCGGCGATCTGGCGCGGCTGTCCTGGAACGGCGAGCCGGTGGCGACGCGGCGGCCTCCGGCGCAGCGGTTCGGCGCGGCCGAGGTGGTGCCCGCCTCGGGGGCGTTCCTGCAGGCCACGGCAGAGGGTGAGGCGGCGCTGCTGGCCGCGGTGACAGAGGCGGTCGGAGGCGTGCGCAGCATTGCCGACCTGTTCGCCGGGTCAGGCACCTTTGCCCTGCCGCTGGCCTCGCAGGCAGAGGTTCATGCCGTGGAGGGCGAGGCGGCCGCGCTCGCCGCATTGGACACCGGCTGGCGCCGCGCGGGCGGGCTGCACAAGGTCAGCACCGAGGCGCGCGACCTCTTCCGCCGCCCGCTGCTGCCCGATGAGCTGCGCCGTTTTGGGGCAGTGGTCATCGACCCGCCGCGCGCCGGGGCCGAGGCGCAGGCGGTAGAGCTTGCGCGCAGCGCGGTGCCGGTGATCGCCGCTGTCTCGTGCAACCCGGTCACCTTCGCCCGCGACGCGCGGCTGCTGGTAGCGGGGGGCTACCGCATCGACTGGGTTCAGGTGGTGGACCAGTTCCGCTGGTCGCCGCATGTCGAGCTGGTGGCGCGGTTCTCGCGATAGGCTCACCCTTCCGTGAGCCGTTTCCCGCCATCTTTGCGGCGAAGCGATTCCAGTGTATCACTGGAAAAAACGGGACAGGCACTCCTCATGCACCTCATCAGAATGCTTCTGCTGCTTGCAGGACTCGCAACGCTTGCGGCGTGTGGGGATTCGAAATTCAAGACCTACAAGGGCCCCGAGGTCACGCAGGTCTATGTGAACAAGACTGCGCGCAAGATGTACCTGCTGCACCACAGCAAAGTGCTGGAATCCTATGATATCTCGCTTGGCTTCGCGCCACAGGGCCACAAGCAGTTCGAGGGGGATGGCCGCACGCCGGAAGGCGTTTACTACATCGACCGCCGCAACCCCAACAGCACCTATCATCTATCGGTCGGCATCTCCTATCCCAACCCCTATGACCGCGAGGCGGCGCGGGCCGTCGGCAAGTCTCCGGGCGGGGATATCTTCATCCACGGTCAGGCCGGCAAGGCCAAGGGCATGCCGCCGGACTGGACGGCGGGCTGCATCGCGGTGAAGGACAAGGAGATCGAGGATATCTATGCGATGCTGCGCGACGGAACGCCGATCATCATCGCGCCGTAAGAGCTGGAAGTTGAATGCAAAAGGGCGGCCCCGCGGCCGCCCTTCGTGCATTCAGCCGCCGGTGATCATCGTCCACCACAGCTTGCCGCCCGGTTCCTGATACCAGGCAAAGCCCAGATCCCGCGCCGCCGGGTCGACGACGACCGCCGCGGTGGTCGGATCGCCCATCCAGGCAGAGAGGGTTTCCAGCTCTGTCTCATAGGTCTCGGAAATGTTCTCGCCCAGCATCCGGCCGGCATAGCCCGCGCGGCTGACCCGGTCGATCGGCGAGGAGCCGTCGGACCCGAAGTGCCAGGGCCGGTTCTGCACCGCCATGTCGCGCGAATGCGTGGCGGCGGCGGCGTTGAGCGCCGCGTTGAGTTGCAGCGGCGCTGCCCCCCGCGCCGCGCGCAGGGCATTGACCGAATCCAGCAGCCGATACTGGATGGCGCCCTCTTGCCCCGGCGCGATCATGTAGGCGCGCGGCATTGGCCGTCCGTCTGGGCCAAGGCGCGGCGGCTCTGCCGTGGCGCAGGCCGAAAGCGCAAGCGCGGCGGTGAGGAGGAGTCCGTGAAAGGCTGTCATTGGTTCTGGCCCGATGTTCCGTTGCCGGCCAGCTTTACAGCCTTGCCCCGCGCGGATCAAACCCAAGCCTTCGTGAAGCGGCCGAATTACGCGGGTTTGATTTGCGGGGGTGCCGCAAAATCAATATCCTGCGCGATGATCCGGCGCCATAAGCCGGACCACGACCCATCGAGGAGTAGAGACATGAGTGAAGATCGCCTCGGCGGGTTCGGCCGCCGTGCATTCCTTGGCACTGCTGCCGCCTTCGCCACCGGACTGGCGGCGCCTGCGCTGGCCCAGTCGATGAACGGCAGCACCGAAGTCGAGGGCAGCATCGCCACCGGCGCGCGGCGCAATGCCTCCAGCTTCCGATCGCTGCAATGGCAGCCCTATTTCAACAGCACCCGCAACGGCGCGATCCTGGTCGATATCACCTCGCGCGCGTTGCATTACTGGTCCGAGGACCAGACGATCTACAAGCTTTACCCGACCTCGGTTCCGGTCTCCGAAGAGCTGACGCGGCGCGGGCATACCGAGGTGGTGCAGAAGGTCGTCGCCCCGACCTGGCGGCCCACCCCGTCGATGAAAGAGCGCAATCCTGAATGGCCCGATGTGGTCGAGGGCGGCTCGCCCGACAACCCGCTGGGGCCCTTCGCGCTGTACCTCGGCTGGCAATATTATCGCATCCACGGCACCCATGACACGCGCAAGATCGGGCGCCGCTCGTCCAACGGCTGCGTCGGGCTTTATAATGACCACATCGCGGAACTTTTCGGCCTGGCGAAAGTAGGCACGCAGGTGTTGCTAATTTGACGACATCAGAAGGCCGTCGCAGCATGACCAAGAGGAGCCCGTTGCAAATCTTTTCGGATGCTGGTTAGACGGAGTCACGAGGTACAGACTTGAGAGCCCTATGCCGTCCTCACGCAATCGTCCTAGGGCCTAACTGGAGGTTATCATGAAGAAAATCGCGCTCGCCGCTGCTCTGTCGGTTGCCGCTTCCACCGCTTTCGCCGGCGGCTACGTTGAACCGATCGTGCAACCGGAAGTCATCGTCGAGGACACCTCGTCCTCGTCCGCTGGCATCCTGGTGCCGATCCTGCTGCTGGTTCTGGTTGCTGCCGTCGTTTCGGCTGACTAATCCGATCCAGGCCGCAAGGTCTGAATGTAAAAAGGCGGTGGGTTCCACCGCCTTTTTCTATTTCCGGCACCCTGCGCGCCACTGCCTGACGTGGCATCCAGTCCGCGCCCCGATGCGGATATGCCGCACCGGGGCAAGCAGCCCTCAGCGGATCCAGCCCGCCAGATTGTCGCCGATCACCGCCATCAGTGCGGCGATATGCGCGTCATCGTCATTCAGGCAGGGGATGTAGGTGAAGCTCTCGCCGCCCGCATGTTCGAAGGCTTCGCGAATCTCGCCGTTGATCTCTTCCAGGGTCTCGATGCAGTCGGCCGAGAAGGCGGGCGAGATGACCGCGATATGCTTGCGGCCCTGCTTGGCCAGTTCGGCCACATGCTCCACCGTATAAGGCTTCAGCCACTCCTCCGGCCCGAACACCGACTGGAAGGTGGTGTCGATCGCGCCCTTCTCCCAGCCCAGCCGTTCGCGCAGCAGGCGCGAGGTCTTCTGACACTGGCAATGGTAGGGGTCGCCCTCCATCAGATAGCGCTTTGGCATCCCGTGATAGGAGGCCACCAGCACATCGGGCTTGCGCTCCAGCGCAGCATAGCCCCGCTCCACCGACTGCGCCAGCGCCTCGATATAGAGCGGATGGTCGAAATACTCGGGGGTGGTCCGCACGGCGGGCTGGCGCTTTTGCGCCATCATCGCGCGGAAGAATTCATCATTCGCGGTCGCCGAAGTGGCACCGGCGTATTGGGGGTAAAGCGGGAAGAACAGGATCTTCTCGCATCCCGCCGCCACCATCCGGTCCACCACCGACTTGGTCGAAGGGTTGCCGTAGCGCATGCAGTAGTCCACCATCACCTCGGACCCGTAGCGCGCCGAAACCTCGGCCGACAGCTTCGCCACCTGCGCCTTGGTGATCGTCATCAGCGGGCTTTCATCCGCCTCGGTGTTCCAGATCAGCTTGTAGTTGGCGCCAGAGCTGAAGGGCCGCTTGGTCAGCACGATGGCCTGCAGGATCGGCTGCCATTTCCACGACGGGTAGTCGATCACGCGCTTGTCCGACAGGAACTCGTTCAGGTAACGTCGCATCGACCAATAGTCGTAGCCATCGGGCGTGCCCAGATTGGCGATCAGGATTCCGATCTTCGCGGCAGGAACCGGCGGATGGTCGGCGGGCGCGTGCATCAGGCGGGAGGCGCGAAGGGTCTCGTTCATGGGATCTGTCCTGGGTCTGAGAGCGATCTGGCTGCGATTGTCGGAACCGAACCGCACATAACCCGTTTTGACACAGGGTCAATCGACGGATGGACGCAGCCTTCCGCAGAAACCCACAAGGACAGGATATTGGATGACGACTGACACCCTCAACACCGCGCCGCCCGCACTGGTTCCTGATGAGGATGCGATTTTCCTGGATTTTGACGGCACGCTGGTCGACATCGCGCCGCGCCCCGATGCGGTGCGGGTGCCGGAGGGGCTGGCGGGGATGCTGATGGATCTGCACGCGATGTGCGGCGGCGCGCTGGCGCTGGTGTCAGGCCGCGCGATGGGGGAGTTGGCGGCGTTCCTGCCGGACTTCACCGGCCCGCTGATCGGCAGCCACGGCGCGGAAAGCCGGGGGTTGGATCTGCCGGGGGCGGGGCATGCGGTGGACCTGCCCGCGCTGCACGCCCGTTTTGCCGAGTTTGCCGCCGCCAACGATCTTCTGGCCGAGCCCAAGCCGCACGGCGCCGCCATCCACTTCCGCGCGCGGCCCGAGGCGGAGACCATCGCCCGCGCCTTCGCCGAAGAGATGATCGCCCTGCATCCCGGCCTGACCCTGCAGCCCGCCAAGATGGCCTTCGAGCTGCGCCCCGAAAGCGCGACAAAGGACACGGCGCTGCGGCTGGTGGCCGATGCCGCGCCCTTCGCGGGGCGCCGCCCAGTCTATCTGGGCGACGACACCACCGACGAGCCGGCGCTGATCTGGGCGCAGGCGCGGGGAGGGATGGGTGTGAAGGTGGGCGAGGGAGACAGCGCGGCGCGATGGCGTCTCTCGGGGCCGGACGCCGTGCGACAGTGGCTTGCCGCCGCGACAGAAACCTGAACAGGAGACACTTTCATGGGCAGGCTCATCTGCATCTCGAACCGCATTCCCCTTGGCCCCAACCCGTCCGGGGGCCTTGTCGTGGCGCTCGCCGATGTGCTGGAGCGGACCGGGGGGATCTGGATCGGCTCGGCCGAGGACACGGTCGAGTCCCCCTCCGATACCCTCACGGAAATCGAGGGCGGCAAGTTCCGACGGCTGAGCTTCGACCTCTCGCCCGAGGACAAGGACAACTACTACGCCGGCTACGCCAATTCGGTGCTCTGGCCGCTGTTCCACGACCGCACCGACCTGATGGAGATCAAGGGCGAGTATTACGACGCCTATCGCAGCGTGAACCGGCGGCTGGCGAAGATGCTGCAGGGCATCCTGCGCCCCGATGACCGGCTTTGGGTGCATGACTTCCACCTGATGCCGCTGGCGCATGAATTGCGTCTGCTGGGGGCGAAGAATGCGATCGGCTTCTTCCTGCACACGCCCTTCCCGACGCATCTGGCCATGCAGGCGATGCCCTACGGCGCCGAGATGTGCAAATGGCTGATGCGCTATGATCTTGTGGGGTTGCAGGTGGAGCGGGACGTGGTCCATGCCCGCGCCGGGTTGACGCTTCTGGGCGGCGCGGAGGAGGCCGAGGGCGACACCCTGCGGCTTGGGAAAGAGACTACCCGCGTGCGCGCATTCCCTATCGGCATCGACGCCGCCGACTTCGCCAAGCTGGCGGCCGAGCAGTTCGAGATGCTGCCGCAGGGGATCGTGAAGCCTACAAGGCAGATGATGATCGGGGTGGACCGGCTGGATTATTCCAAGGGCCTGCCGCAACGCTTCCGCGCCTTCGGCACCTTCCTTGAACGGCATGAGGACTGGCACCGGCATGTCTCGCTGCTGCAGATCTCGCCGCCGACGCGGGAAGGCGTGAAGGCCTATGACGACATCCGCGATGAGCTGGAGCATCTGGCCGGCCGCATCAACGGCCGCTTCGCCGACATCACCTGGGCCCCGATCCGCTACATCCACCGCCCGATCCCGCGGGAAACGCTGGCGGGGCTCTACCGCGCCGCGCATGTGGCGCTGGTCACGCCGCTGATGGACGGGATGAACCTTGTGGCCAAGGAGTTCATCGCCGCGCAGAACCCCGAGGATCCGGGCGTGCTGATCCTGAGCCGCTTTGCCGGCGCGGCCGAGCAGATGACCGAGGCGCTGATGGTCAACCCGCATGATGACGAGCAGATCGCCGAGACGATGCTGACGGCGCTGACCATGCCGCGGGCCGAACGCAGCCGGCGGTATGAGGCGCTGATGGAGGGTGTGCTGCGCGAGGATGTGCATTGGTGGTCCGAGCGCTTCCTGGCGGCGCTGGACGAGGCGGCGCTGGCTTCAGTCTGACCCGGGGATGCGCAGCGCATCGGCCAGCCGATGCGTCGCCGAACCCGGGCGCAGCGGTTTTTGCTGGTCTTCATGCGGGGCCCAGCCGGTCAGGAAGATCGTCTCGAAACTGGCGCGGATGCGGCCGTCCGGAGCGGGGAAGCTCTCGGCGTAGATCTGCGCCGCGCGGGCCAGCACGGGCCGGGGCAGCGGCCCAAGGCGGCGGGCGGCCAGCGCATTGGTCTCGCCCATCCCGCGCAGGTCGCGGATCAGGTGCGGCAGGTCCCGGTAATGCACCGTCTTCACCGCGGCATCAGCGACCGGCAGCGCCAGCCCGGCGCGTTGCAGCAGCCCGCCAAGGTCGCGGATCTCCCCCATCGGCAGCACCCGCGGCGACAGTCCGCCGGTCAGCGCCACCTCGGCCTCGGCCAGCGCGGCGCGCAGTTCCGACAGCGTCTGCCCGCCGAACATCACCCCCAGGAACAGCCCGTCCGGCACCAGCGCGCGGCGACATTGCACCAGTTGCCCCACCGGGTCATTGGCCCAGTGCAGGCACATCGCATGGATCACCAGATCATGCGCGCCTTCCGCCAGATCGAGGCGGTCCTCGTCGGCCACGATGCGCGCGCCGGGCAGCACGCCCCGCCAGAACTCCGGGAAACCCGTCACGACCGCCGGTGCCGTAAACCTCCTGTTAACCTCGCTGAGCCTTTGCTGGATCTCGTCCGCCGCCTCCTCGTGCAGGAACAGGTCGGCGCCCTGCGCGGCGGCGCGGGCGCGGTGCAGGGCCAGCGCCTTGCGGTCGGTCAGTTGCGGAGGAATGGGGGGCACCATGGGAGCACAGCTTACGGGGCTTCAACAGGGAATGCAAAGCGGGCTGCGCGGCGGCCTGCGCCAGGGTCTGCGCCTGCTGTTCCCGCCGCAATGCATTTCCTGCGGCGGGGCGGTGACCGAGGAATTCGGCCTCTGCCCCGACTGCTGGCGCGACACCGGCTTCATCCGCGGGCTCGCCTGCGACAAATGCGGAACCCCGCTACCGGGGGAGGCGGATGGGCGGGCGGAGTTCTGCGACGATTGCCTGACCATCGCCCGGCCGTGGGACCGCGGCCGCGCGGTGATGGTCTACCGCGATACCGGCCGGCGGCTGGTGCTGGCGCTGAAGCATGGCGACCGGCAGGATCTGGCGCGGCCGCTGGCCGGGTGGCTCGCCGCCTCGGCCGCGCCGATCCTGCAGCCGGGGATGCTGGTCGCGCCGATCCCGTTGCACTGGCGGCGGTTCCTGAAGCGGCGCTTCAACCAGTCGGCGCTGCTGTCGGGGGCGCTGGCCCGGCTGACGGGGCTGGACCATTGCCCCGACCTGCTGCAGCGCATCCGCGCCACGCCCAGCCAAGAAGGCCGCGGGCGGCATCAGCGGTTCGAGAACATGGCAGAGGCGATTCGCGTCAACCCCGCCCGCGGCGCGCGTCTTGCAGGGCGCAGCGTTCTGATCGTCGATGACGTGATGACCTCTGGCGCCACTTTCGCCGCCGCGGCAGACGCGTTGCAGGCGGCGGGCGTGGCCTCTGTATCGGTCTTGGCGCTTGCGCGCGTTGCGAAGGACGGCTGACTCCTTATATGGTTCTTGACAGAGACAAGGACCGATCATGCAACGCGTTGAAATCTATACGACCCCCTGGTGCCCCTATTGCGTCGCCGCCAAACGGCTGCTGACGACGAAGGGGGTTGCCTTTGAGGAAACCGATGTCAGTTCCGATCAGGCCAAGCGCGCCGAAATGATGCAGCGCGCCAAGGGCCGCCATACCGTGCCGCAGATCTTCATCGGCGGGCAGGCGGTCGGCGGGTCGGATGACATCCACGCGCTGGACCGGGCCGGCAAGCTTGACGCGCTGCTGAAGGGCTAGGCGATGTGCGCCGCTCAGACCCTTGGCCGTCCCTGATGACGGAACTGGACGAACAGCACATCGAATCGCTGGCCGCGGCACTGTTCGCCGAGGTGTTCATGGCCGACCAGCTGGCGCGCGGCGTGGTGCAGAAGGCGCTGCCCAAAGGCATGGAAATCTCGCATTTCTCGGTGCTGAACCACCTGGCCCGCGCGCAGGAGGAACGCACCCCGGCGCAGCTGGCGCTGACCTTCCATGTGACGCGCGGCGCGATGACCAACACGCTGTCGAAGCTGGAATGGGCCGGGCATGTGCATATCCGCCCGGACTGGGACGATGCCCGCCGCAAGTTCGTATCGATCAGCCCTGCCGGGCGCGCGGCGCGGGATGCGGCGCTGGCGGCGCTGACGCCGGTCCTGTCCGAGGTGGTGAAGGCCGTGGGCGCCGACAAGGTCCGTGCCGTGCTGCCGGTGCTGCGCGAATTCCGCAGCCGGCTGGGCCTGGCCGACTGAACCTTCGCGCCCGGTCCGCGTTGGGCCCCAGCAGCCGAAAGGACCAGACCCATGCCCAACGAACCGAAACCCGCCGAAGAAAAGCGTGGCAAGGTCACGCGCCACCAGAATGATCAGGATGACCATGAGGGCAGCGCGCACAGCCCCGAAGAGTTCAAGAAGGGCCAGCCGAAGCCGGATTCGGGCACGGAGTGACCGTCAGGCCCGCTTCACGCTGGCAGTGACGTAGTTCACGCTCAGATCCCTGGGCGACAGCGACCATGACCAGCCAAGCGGGTTGAAGACCATGCCCTGCCGGTCCACCGGATCGAGGCCAGCCTGGCGCAGCAGCCCGTAAAGCTCATCGGGCCTGATGAACTTCGCCCAGTCATGCGTGCCCTTGGGCAGCCAGCGCATCACCCATTCCGCGCCGACAATCGCCATCATGAACGATTTGGCATTGCGGTTGAGGGTAGAGCAGACCATCAGCCCGCCCGGCTTCAGCAGCTGCCGGCAAGCGGTCAGGTAGTCCAGCGGGCTGGCCACATGCTCCACCACTTCCATGTTCAGCACCACGTCGAACTGCTCGCCCGCCGCCGCCAGCGCCTCGGCGGTGGTGTGGCGGTAGTCAATGTCCAGCCGCGACTGTTCCGCATGAAGCTGCGCCACCGGGATATTGCGCGGGGCGGCATCGGCGCCCACCACCGTTGCCCCCAGCCGCGCCATCGGTTCGGCCAGCAGCCCGCCGCCGCAGCCGATGTCCAGCAGCCGCAGCCCGGCGAAGGGGGCCTCCGAGGTCAGGTCGCGCCCGAACTCGGCCGCGATCTGCCGAGTGATGTAGTCCAGCCGGCAGGGGTTCATCAGGTGCAGCGGGCGGAACTTGCCGTTCGGGTCCCACCATTCCGCGGCCATCGCCTCGAATTTCTCCACTTCGGCAGGGTCGACGGTGTTGGGGCTGGCAATGGTCATCGGAGTCCTCGGCTTTGGTGGCGGGCGGTCGTTTTGCGTTATATAGTCCGATCATGGACAGAACCGCAGGTCAAAAGCGCGCGCCTGGCGCGTATCTCTATCCCGCCACTGATCCCTTCGATCAGCGGATGCTGGAGGTGGGCGACGGGCATCGGCTGTATGTAGAGCAATGCGGGCATATGCAGGGCCTGCCGGTCGTCGTGCTGCATGGCGGGCCGGGGGGCGGATGCTCGCCGGCGATGCGGCGCTACTTCGATCCGGCGGTCTATCGCACGGTGCTGTTCGACCAGCGCGGCTGCGGGCGGTCCCGCCCCCATGCCGAGGTGGAGGCGAACACCACCTGGCATCTGGTCGCCGATATCGAGCGGATCCGCGAGGCGCTTGGCATCGACCGCTGGATCGTGTTCGGCGGCAGCTGGGGCGCGACGCTGGCGCTGATCTATGCGCAGGCGCATCCGGACCGGGTGGCGCATCTGGTGCTGCGCGGCGTATTTCTGGCCACGCAGGCAGAGCTGGACTGGTTCTATGGCGGCGGCGCGGGGGCGTTCTGGCCCGATCTCTGGGCCGATTTTGTGCGCCCGATCCCCGAGGAGGAGCGCGGCGACCTGATCGCCGCCTATCACCGGCGGCTGTTCTGCGGCGACTACACCACCGAGGCGCGCCATGCCCGGATCTGGGCGCATTGGGAGAACGCGCTGGCGACGGTGGACCATGCCCTGCCGATCGGCGAGGCGCCGCCCGACTATGCCCGCGCCTTTGCCCGGCTGGAGAACCACTACTTCCGCAACTCCGCCTTTCTGGAGGAGGACGGCCAGATCCTGCGCCAGCGCGGCCGGATCGAGCATATCTCCGCCACCATCGTGCAGGGCCGCTACGACATGATCTGCCCGCCGGTCTCGGCCTGGAAGCTGGCCGAGGGCTGGGGCCGCGCCGATCTGCGCATGGTGCCGGCGGCGGGCCACGCGCTGTCGGAACCCGGGATCAGCGCCGAGCTTGTCCGGGTGATGAACGCGCTGCGCGACGCAGACTGAGCCTGCCAACCCGAACGGAACCCACCCGATGATCACCCTCCCGCTGTTCCTGACCTTCCTTGCCGCCTCGGCCGCCGCTGCCTCGACTGGCTTCCTGTTCAAGCCGGGCGCTTGGTATGTCGGGCTGAACAAACCAACCTGGACGCCGCCGAACTGGGCGTTTCCGGTGGTGTGGACGACGCTTTACCTGCTGTCGAGCTACGCCGCGACGCGGGTGGCGGTGCTGCCCGGCAACAGCCAGGCGCTGGCCTTCTGGGCGATGCAGATCGCGTTCAACACCCTCTGGACGCCGGTGTTCTTTGGCGCGCACCGGATGCTGACGGCGCTGCTGGTGATGGCGGGCCTGCTGGTCGCCGTGGTGGGGATGCTGGTCACCTTCTGGGCGCTCGATACCATCGCGGGGCTGCTGATCGTGCCCTATCTGGCGTGGCTGGCGACGGCGGCGGCGCTGAACCTGTGGGTCTGGCGCTTCAACCCGCGGCAGGGCTGAACGCGAAGCTGCTTGCAGACTCGGCTCCGCTTCCGTATATGGCCCTTCAACAGCGGCGCTACCGGGGTCCAAACCCGGCGGCCCACCGGAGCTTGCAACGGGCCGCCACGGCCCGTTTTTTGTTTTTAAGGATCGGAACATGAGCGACCTGATCGCCAAGACCGCCATCGACCGCAAGCTGGCTGAAATCGTCGGCCCGGCCATCGAGGGCCTGGGGTTCGAACTGGTCCGCATCCGCCTGATGGGTGGGCAGACCAAGACGCTGCAGATCATGGCCGACCGGCCCGAAGGCGGCATCGATGTCGACGATTGCGCCAAGGTGTCGACTGCGGTGTCGGCGGTTCTGGATGTCGAGGACCCGATCGAGGACAACTATTACCTCGAGGTCTCCAGCCCCGGGATCGACCGGCCGCTGACCCGGCTCAAGGATTTCGACATGTGGGAAGGCTATGAGGCCCGCATCGAGACCGAAGCCCAGATCGACGGGCGCAAGCGCTTCAAGGGCATCCTGGTCGGCACCGAGGCCGACGAGGTGCTGATCAACATCGAGGACGGCGCCAATGGCATCCAGACCATCGGCCTGAAGTTCGACTGGCTGACCGACGCGAAACTGATCCTGACCGACGAGCTGATCGCCGAGATGCTGCGCCAGCGCAAGGCGGCGGGCATCGTCGACGAGGACCAGTTCGACGACATCGAAACCGAAACCGACGAAACCGATACAGACTCTGACCCGTCCGAGGAGGCGTGAGAATGGCCATCACTTCCGCAAACCAGCTGGAACTTCTGCAGACCGCCGAGGCGGTCGCACGCGAGAAGATGATCGACCCCGAGCTCGTCATCCAGGCGATGGAGGAGTCGCTCGCCCGTGCGGCGAAGTCCCGCTACGGCTCCGAGATGGACATCCGCGTGACCATCGACCGCAAGACCGGCCGCGCGCAGTTCACCCGGGTGCGCACGGTTGTCGAGGATGACGCCGTCGAAAGCTACCAGGCGCAGATGACCGTGGCGCAGGCCAAGCAGTTCCTGGCCGAGCCCAAGCTTGGCGACGAGATCATCGAAGAGGTTCCCCCGGTCGATCTGGGCCGCATCGCCGCGCAATCGGCCAAGCAGGTCATCCTGCAGAAGGTCCGCGAAGCCGAGCGCGACCGTCAGTTCGAGGAGTTCGAGGGCCGCAAGGGCACCATCATCAACGGCGTCGTCAAGCGCGAGGAATACGGCAACATCATCGTGGATATCGGCCGCGGCGAAGCCATCCTGCGCCGGAACGAGAAGATCGGCCGCGAGAGCTATCGCCCGAACGACCGCATCCGCTCGTACATCAAGGACGTGCGCCGCGAGGCCCGGGGCCCGCAGGTCTTCCTGTCGCGGACCGACCCGCAGTTCATGGCCGAGCTGTTCAAGATGGAAGTGCCCGAGATCTATGACGGCATCATCGAGATCAAAGCCGTGGCCCGCGATCCGGGTTCGCGCGCCAAGATCGCCGTCATCAGCTATGACAGCTCCATCGACCCGGTCGGCGCCTGCGTGGGTATGCGTGGCAGCCGCGTGCAGGCCGTGGTGAACGAGCTGCAGGGCGAGAAGATCGACATCATCCCGTGGAACGAGGACCAGGCGACCTTCCTGGTGAATGCGCTGCAGCCGGCCGAAGTGTCGAAGGTCGTGATCGACGAAGAGGCGAACCGCATCGAGGTGGTGGTGCCGGATGAACAGCTGTCGCTGGCCATCGGCCGCCGCGGCCAGAACGTGCGCCTTGCCAGCCAGCTGACCGGGCTCGACATCGACATCCTGACCGAAGCGCAGGAAAGCGAACGCCGCCAGGCCGAGTTTGCCGAGCGCACCGGCATGTTCATGGCCGCGCTCGATCTCGACGAGACCTTCGCGCAGTTGCTGGTGTCCGAAGGCTTCACCAACCTTGAAGAGGTCGCCTATGTCGATCTTGAAGAGCTGCTGGTGATCGAGGGCGTCGATGAGGCGACCGCCGCCGAGCTTCAGGCCCGGGCCCGCGACCATATCGAGGAACTCAACCGCAAGGCGCTGGAAGCGGCGGGCGAGCTGGGTGTCGAGGACAGCCTTATTGAATTCGAGGGCCTGACACCCCAGATGGTGGAGGCGCTGGCGAAAGACGATGTGAAGACGCTGGAAGACTTCGCCACCTGCGCCGACTGGGAGCTGGCCGGCGGCTGGACCACGGTCAACGGCGAGCGCGTGAAGGACGAAGGCATCCTCGAGAAATTCGACATGAGCCTGGAGGAAGCGCAGCATCTGGTGATGACCGCGCGGATCCAGCTGGGCTGGGTCGATCCCTCGGAGCTTGCCGGCGGAGCGGAAGCCGAAGTTGCGGCGGAGGACGAGGCCTGAGCCTCGGAGGATAGCCATGACCCGCGGAGGCCGTGACAAGAGCGAAGACGAAACGGAGCGCCGGTGCATTGCCACCGGCGAGACGCAGCCGAAAGCCGGGCTGATCCGCTTTGTCGTTGCGCCCGACGGGACCGTCGTGGCCGACCTTGCGGAAAAGCTGCCGGGGCGCGGGATGTGGGTGACCGCAGACCGCGACGCGCTAGAAAAGGCGGCGAAGAAGGGCCTGTTTGCCCGCGCCGCCAAGCATCCGGTGATCGTTCCGCCCGATCTGGTGGACCGGGTCGAGGCGATGCTGGCGGACCGCGTGGTGCATCTGGTGTCTCTGGCCCGCAAGGCCGGCGGCGCGGTGACGGGGTTCGAGAAGGTGAAGGAATGGCTGGCCCAAGGCAGGGCCAAGGTTCTGCTGCAGGCCTCGGACGGGTCCGAGCGCGGCAAGACCAAGCTTTGGACGCCGCCCGGTGGGCGGTATTTCGGGTGCCTGACAGCCCAGGAATTGGGTTTGGCATTCGGGCGCGAACATGCGATACACGGCGCGCTTGCGGCTGGCGGACTCGCACGGCGTGTTGTAGAGGAAGCGGCAAAGCTTTCGGGTCTGCGTAGCAAGGCCATCGAAGGCAAGCACGACGGCGGCAGGACCGCCGGGAAGGATACGAATTCGGCATGAGCGATAGTGACGGCAAAAAACCCCTTGGGCTCGGCAGCGGGCGTTCCGGTCAGGTGAAGCAAAGCTTCTCTCACGGCCGGACGAAAAGCGTGCTGGTCGAGACGAAGCGCAAGCGTGTCGTGGTGCCAAAACCCGGGACGCCCCCGGGCAAGAGCACCGGCACGGGCGCCTTGGGCGATCCGTCGAAGCGTCCCGCCGGGATTTCGGACGTCGAGATGGAGCGCCGTCTTTCCGCCCTGCGTGCCGCGAAGGCGCGCGAGGTTGAAGAGACTGCGCAACGCCTAGCGGACGAGAAAACCCGTGAGGAAGAGCGCGACCGGCGCCGCGCCGAGATCGAGGCCAAGGAGCGCGAAGAGCGCGAGCATCAGGAAGCCCTGCGGCTGAAAGCCGAGGAAGATGCCCGCAAGGTGCGCGAAGCCGAGATCCGCGCGCAGAAGAAAGAGGACGTGCGCAAGCCCGCCGCTTCCGACAAGCCGGCCGATCCGGCCGCTGCCGAAGCTGCCGCCTCGCGTGCCGCGACCAAAGGCGTCACCGCCGCTGCCCCCCGCAAGACCGACCGCGAGCGGGATGCCGCGGCCGACCGTGATGCGCGTGGCAAGAGCAAGGGCACCGAAGACAGCCGCCGCACCGGCCGGCTGTCGCTGAACGAGGCGCTGAATGGCGAAGGCGGGCGCACGCGCTCGCTGGCTGCGATGAAGCGCAAGCAGGACAAGGCCCGCCAGAAGGCGATGGGCATGGGCCAGCGCGCCGAAAAGATGGTGCGCGACGTCCAGCTGCCCGAAACCATCGTTGTTCAGGAACTTGCCAACCGGATGGCCGAACGTGCCGCCGATGTGGTCAAGTCGCTGATGAAGATGGGCCTGATGGTCAGCATGAACGAGGCGATCGACGCCGATACCGCGGAACTGGTGATCGAGGAATTCGGCCACAAGGCGGTTCGCGTGTCCGATTCGGACGTGGAACAGGTCATCCACAAGGTGCTGGACGCCGATGAAGACCTGGTGCCGCGCCCGCCGATCGTAACGATCATGGGCCATGTCGACCACGGCAAGACCTCGCTGCTGGATGCGATCCGCAAGACCAGTGTCGTGTCGGGCGAAGCCGGCGGCATCACCCAGCATATCGGCGCCTATCAGGTGACCACCGATTCGGGTGCGGTGCTGACCTTCCTCGACACGCCGGGCCACGCTGCGTTCACGTCGATGCGTGCCCGCGGTGCCCAGGTGACGGATATCGTGGTGCTGGTGGTTGCCGCCGACGATGCGGTGATGCCGCAGACCGTCGAGGCGATTGCCCATGCGCGGGCTGCCAATGTGCCGATGATCGTGGCGATCAACAAATGCGACAAGCCCTCTGCCAATCCGCAGAAGGTCCGCACCGGGCTGCTGCAGCATGAAGTCGTCGTCGAGCAGATGGGCGGCGATGTGCTGGACGTCGAGGTTTCGGCGACCACCGGCAAGGGCCTCGACCAGCTGCTGGAAAGCATCGCGCTTCAGGCCGAGATCCTCGACCTGCGGGCCAACCCGAAGCGCGCCGCAGCCGGCGCGGTGATCGAGGCCAAGCTGGATGTGGGCCGCGGCCCCGTCGCCACCGTGCTGATCGAGCATGGCACCCTGCACCGCGGCGACATCTTTGTCGTCGGCGCGCAGTGGGGCAAGGTTCGCGCCCTGATCAACGACAAGGGCGAGCGCGTCGATGAAGCCGGGCCGTCGGTTCCGGTCGAGGTGCTGGGTCTGAACGGAACGCCCGAGGCCGGCGACGTGCTGAACGTCGTCGAGACCGAGGCGCAGGCCCGCGAGATCGCCGATTACCGCGACCAGGTGATGCGCGACAAGCGCGCCGCTGCCGGTGCCGCGACCACGATGGAACAGCTGATGGCGAAGGCCAAGGCCGACAAGAACGTGTCGGAGCTGCCGATCCTGGTCAAGGCCGACGTGCAGGGCTCTGCCGAGGCGATCATCCAGGCGATGGCGAAGATCGGCAACGAAGAGGTGCGCGTGCGCGTGCTGCATTCGGGCGTCGGCGCCATCACCGAAAGCGATATCGGCCTGGCCGAAGCCTCGGGCGCCCCGGTCATCGGCTTCAACGTACGGGCCAATGCGCCGGCCCGTGCTGCCGCCAGCCAGAAGGGTGTGGAGATCCGTTACTATTCGGTGATCTACGATCTGGTCGACGACGTGAAGGCCGCCGCCTCTGGCCTGCTGAAGAACGAGATCCGCGAAACCTTCATCGGCTACGCGACGATCAAGGAAGTCTTCAAGGTTTCGAACGTCGGCACCGTTGCCGGCTGTCTCGTCACCGAGGGGGTTGCCCGCCGGTCCGCCGGGGTGCGCCTGCTGCGCGACAACGTGGTGATCCACGAGGGAACGCTGAAGACGCTGAAGCGCTTCAAGGACGAGGTGAAGGAAGTCATCTCGGGCCAGGAATGCGGTATGGCCTTCGAGAACTACGAAGACATTCGCGCAGGCGATGTCATCGAGATCTTCGAGCGCGAGGAAGTGGAACGCCGGCTGCTCTGACAGCCCGCGGCCCGCCCTCGCGGCGGGCCCGCTCCCTGGCGACAGACAACAAAAAAGGGAGGCGCGAGCCTCCCTTTTTCGATTTGAAAGCCGACTCTCCTCCTAGTCGGCCTTCTTGGCAACCGGGTTGCCCGCAAATACGCGTTCCCCAACACGCACTTGAATCTTGCCATTCTCTAGCTGGCGCTCAAACGTGCCTTGCACCGAAACGCAGCTTCCGACTGTGATGGTTCTCAGCATCGTGTAAGCCCCCATTTCCTTCAGTTTCCGCGGTGCTTAAATCTTGCCCCGATCTCGCATCCCCGTGCGTTTCTTTTGACATATTTATGAAGTTTCCCGCAAGAACTTTTATTGCGCGAGAGATAACAAATTTGAAATGAATTTCTGCACCGCAGCGAAGGGGGTGCCGCGAAGCCGTGGTGGCCACCCTCTGTCGCGTGGTCTAAAGCCAGTCGCGCAGGATTGGGATCAGCGGAATATCGGCGGGGGGCATGGGGTAATCGCGCAGCTGTGCCGGGCGCACCCAAGCTAGCTTCTGCCCTTCCTGAGGCGCTACGATCCCCTGCCACTTGCGGCAGGCGAACAGCGGCATCAGCAGGTGGAAGCCGTCATAGGCGTGGCTGGCAAAGGTCAGCGGCGCCAGGCACGAGGCCCAGGTGTCGATCCCCAGTTCCTCGCGCAGCTCTCGGATCAGCGCCGCCTCGGGCGTCTCGCCGGGCTCGACCTTACCGCCGGGGAACTCCCAAAGGCCGGCCATCGACTTGCCCTCAGGGCGCTGCGCGAGCAACACCCTGCCGTCGGCATCGATCAGCGCGACGGCAGAGACCAGGACGACCTTCACCGCCGCCTCAGGAGCGATAGTCGGCATTGATGTCGATATAGCCGTGGGTCAGATCGCAGGTCCAGGCGGTGTAGGCGCCCTTGCCGAGGCCGAGATCGACGCCGATCACCAGCTCATCGCCCTTCATGTAGGCCGAGGTCATGGCTTCGGAGTAATCTGGCACCCGCCAGCCCTTGTCGGCCACCAGGATGTCGCCAAAGCGGATCGCCAGCAGGTCACGGTCGGCCTTGGCGCCGGACTTGCCCACGGCCATCACCACACGGCCCCAGTTGGCGTCCTGCCCGGCGATGGCGGTCTTCACGAGCGGCGAGTTGGCGATGGCGAAGGCGACGCGCTTGGCATCCTCGGCGGTTTCCGCGCCGGTCACCTGCACTTCGACGAACTTGGTCGCACCCTCGCCGTCGCGCACGACCTGCTGCGCGAGGTCCAGCATCACGCCGCGCAGCGCCGCCTCGAACTCCTTGGCCACGCGCGAGCGCAGGTCCGAGATTTCGGCTGCAGGCGAGGCGCCCGTCGCTGCAAGGATCAGCGCGTCGGAGGTGGAGGTGTCGCTGTCCACGGTGATGGCGTTGAAGGTGCTGTCCATGTTGCGCGACAGGATCTTCTGCAGGTTCTTCTGCGAAATCTTCGCATCGGTGAAGATGTAGACCAGCATCGTCGCCATGTCGGGCGCGACCATGCCCGAGCCCTTGGCAATGCCGGCAATGCGGATCGGCCCGCCCTCGCCTTCAATCTCGGCACTGGCGCCCTTGGGGAAGGTATCGGTGGTCATGATCGCGCGGGCGGCATCCTCGATGCCCTCGTCATCCAGCGCGCCCTTCAGCTCGTCGATCTTCGCGGCAATGCGGTCCCAGGGCAGCGGCTCGCCGATGACCCCGGTGGAGGAGGAGAAGACGCGCGTGGCTGGCAGGCCAAGCGCCTCGGCCACGGCGCCGGTCACCTTGTCCACGGCGTTCTGGCCGTCCGCGCCAGTGAAGGCATTGGCATTGCCGGAGTTGACGACGATCGCCGCGCCCGCATCGGCGTTGCCGCCAGAGGCCAGCTTGGCCTGACAGTCGAGCACGCAGGCGGCGCGGGTCGAGGAGCGGGTGAAGGCGCCGGCAATCGCGGTTCCGGGGGCAAGGCGGGCCAGCATCACATCGGTGCGGCCAGCATAGCGCACCCCGGCGGCGGCGGCGGCGAACTCGACCCCGCCGATGACCGGCAGCGCCGGGAAGCCGCCCTTGGGCGCGAGCGGCGAGACGGCGAGTGGCTTCTTGCCGGCAGGGGCATCGCCCCCGTCCGCAAGCCTGGACTTCAGCTTCGCGACCTTGGCCTTCAGCTTGCGCAGCTTCAGACCGTCTTTCTTGTCGCCGTCCTTCTTGTCTTTCTTCGCCATCGCCGTTCTCTCCGCTGCCGTGCGCTTACTCGCCCAGGATCGCTGTATCCTTCAGGATCGCCGGGTCAAGCCCTTCGTCCTTGCGCACGACCTCGGCCTGTTCGGTCACGGCGGCGACACGGTCCATCACCGCCTGCTCCTGCACCTCGGCCGCCAGCTCGTCGCGCACATCGTCCAGCGCCGGGGCTTCGGCCATCCGGGTCTCGTTCAGCTTGATGATGTGCCAGCCGAACTGGGTCTGCACCGGGCCCGACACGTCGCCGGCCTCCATGCCGCTGACCGCCGTCTCGAAGGGTTCGACCATCATCCCCAGCCCGAACCACCCCAGCTCGCCGCCATTGGGGCCCGAGGGGCCGGTGGAGCGGGCCTTGGCGATCTCGGTGAAATCCTTGCCGCCGTCGATCTCGGCCTTGATCGCCGCGGCCTCTTCCTCGGTCTCGACCAGGATATGCGAGGCGTTGAATTCCTTGCTGGGGGCGGCGTCTGCATACTTCGCCTCATAGGCGGCCTGCAGCGTCTCATCCGTCACGGCGGCGATGGCGGTATCGTCGAGCACGACCCCGGCCAGATAGCCAAGCCGCTGGGTTTCCAGGATCAGCTCATCGCGGCGGCTGATCGACTTCTCGCCAAGCTGGGCCAGCGCGGTCTGCTGGATCAGCTGGTCCAGCACGCCGTTGAACAGCAGGTCATCGGGCAGCGCCAGGTATTCCTGCGGCAGGCTCTCGCGCATGGCGATCATCTGGCCCACGGTGATGTCCTGGCCGTTCACGGTGGCAACGACGGTATCGGCGGTCACGTCCTGCGCAGACAGCGGGGTGGCCAGCAGAAGGCAGGCAACCGCCGCGCCTTTGAATTTCATGGTCATCGACATCGCAGCAACTCCCGGAAGGGCCGCGCACCGGCGCGGCGTTGACACTCAGACGGCGGCCCCTTACATCGCCTATGGTCCTGTGAGGGCCGTTCCGTCCATTGTTCGCAGCCCTTCTAGGCAAGGCGCGAAGGGCGGGCAAGGGTCGCGTCTCACACGATCCTGTCAGGTGAAGCCAAGCGGAGAAAACATGCTGGGCATCGGAAGTCTCGCGCGGAAGGTCTTCGGCACGCCGAATGATCGCAAGGTCAAATCCGCCCGCTCGCTTGTCGAGCGGATCAATGCGCTGGAGCCCGAGTTCCAGAAGTTGTCCGACGAGGGCATCAAGCAGAAGACCGAAGAATTCAAGGAACGGGTGGCGAAGGGCGAAAGCCTCGATGCGCTGCTGCCCGAAGCCTTTGCCAACTGCCGAGAGGCGGCGAAGCGGGCGCTTGGCCTGCGCGCCTTTGACGTGCAGCTGGTGGCGGGCGTGTTCCTGCACCAGGGCAACATCGCCGAGATGAAGACCGGCGAGGGCAAGACGCTGATGGCGACGCTGCCGGTCTACCTCAACGCCCTTGCGGGCAAGGGCGTGCATGTCGTCACCGTGAACGACTACCTCGCCAAGCGCGATGCGGACTGGATGAGCAAGGTCTATTCCGCGCTCGGCATGACCACCGGAGTGGTCTACCCCTACCAGCCCGATGCCGAAAAGCGCGCCGCCTACCGCGCCGACATCACCTATGCGACGAATAACGAGCTGGGGTTCGACTACCTGCGCGACAACATGAAGACCTCGGTCGAGGAGATGAGCCAGCGCGGCCATTTCTACGCCATCGTCGATGAGGTCGACAGCATCCTGGTCGATGAGGCGCGCACGCCGCTGATCATCTCGGGCCCCTCGCAGGACCGGTCCGACCTTTACAAGACGCTGAATGCCTTCATCCCCGAGCTGACCGAAGAGCATTACAAGCTCGACGAGAAGGCCCGCAACGCCACCTTCACCGAAGAGGGCAACGAGTATCTGGAGCAGCGCCTGCACGCCGCCGGTGTCCTGCCCGAGGCGCAGACGCTGTATGACCCCGAGTCCACCAGCATCGTGCACCACGTCACCCAGGCCCTGCGCGCCCACAAGCTGTTCCTGAAGGACCAGCACTACATCGTGCGCGACGGCGAGGTGATGCTGATCGACGAATTCACCGGCCGGATGATGCGCGGCCGCCGCCTGTCGGACGGGCTGCACCAGGCCATCGAGGCCAAGGAAGACGTCAAGATCCAGCCCGAGAACGTGACGCTGGCCTCGGTGACCTTCCAGAACTACTTCCGGCTTTACGACAAGCTGGCGGGCATGACCGGCACCGCGGCCACCGAGGCCGAGGAGTTCATGGAGATCTACAAGCTGGGTGTGGTCGAGATCCCGACCAATCGCCCCATTGCCCGGATCGACGAGCATGACGCGGTCTATCGCACCGCCCGCGAGAAGTATGAGGCCATCGTCAAGGCGATCCACGAGGCCCATGCCAAGGGCCAGCCGATGCTGGTGGGCACCACCTCGATCGAGAAATCGGAAATGCTGTCGGCGATGCTGACCAAGGAAGGCGTGCCGCATAACGTGCTGAACGCCCGCCAGCATGAGCAGGAAGCCAAGATCGTCGCCGATGCCGGCAAGTTCGGCGCGGTGACCATTGCCACCAACATGGCGGGCCGCGGTACCGACATCCAGCTTGGCGGCAATGTCGAGATGAAGGTGATGGAGGCGCTGGCCGCCGATCCCGAAGCGCATCCCGACCAGCTGCGCAGCCGGATCGAGGCAGAACATGCCGAGGAAAAGCAGAAGGTGCTGGAGGCGGGCGGGTTGTTCGTTCTGGCCTCGGAACGGCACGAAAGCCGGCGGATCGACAACCAGCTGCGCGGCCGGTCCGGCCGGCAGGGCGATCCGGGGCGGTCTGCCTTCTTCCTCAGCCTCGAGGATGACCTGATGCGGATCTTCGGGTCCGAGCGGCTGGAAAAGGTGCTGTCCACGCTGGGGATGAAGGAAGGCGAGGCCATCGTCCACCCCTGGGTGAACAAGTCGCTGGAGCGCGCGCAGGCCAAGGTCGAGGGCCGCAACTTCGACATCCGCAAGCAGTTGCTGAAGTTCGACGATGTGATGAACGACCAGCGCAAGGCGATCTTTGCGCAGCGGCGCGAGATCATGGAAGCCGAGGACCTGTCGGAAATCGTGCGCGACATGCGCCACCAGCTGATCGACGATCTGGTGCATGAATACATGCCGCCGCGGTCCTATGCCGATCAGTGGAACGTTACCGGGCTGGAGGCCGCCGCGCGCGACAAGCTGGCGCTGGAGATGCCGATTGCCGCCTGGGCGGCCGAGGAAGGCGTGGACCAGGACGAGATCCGCGCCCGGATGGAGCGCGAGACCGACGCCTTCATGGCCGACAAGGCCGAGAAGTTCGGCCCCGAGTCGATGCGCAACATCGAGAAGCAGATCCTGCTGCAGACCATCGACGCGAAATGGCGCGAGCATCTGGTGACGCTGGAACATCTGCGGTCCGTCGTCGGCTTCCGCGGCTATGCGCAGCGCGACCCGCTGTCGGAATACAAGACCGAGGGTTTCAGCCTGTTCGAGACGCTGCTGGAAAGCCTTCGCGCCGAGGTGACGCAGAAGCTGGGCCAGATCCGGCCGCTGACGCAGGAGGAGCAGGATGCGCTGATGAAGCAGTATCTGGCCCAGAACGCGCCGAAGAAGCCGGCCGAGGAAGCGCCTGTCGAGGCTGCGGCGCCCGCGCCGCTGGCCGCTCCGGCTGCGGCAGAGGCTCGGCCGGGGTTCGACGCGGCGGATCCGGCGACCTGGGGCAACCCCTCGCGCAACGATCCCTGCCCCTGCGGGTCCGGCGAGAAGTTCAAGCATTGCCACGGCAGGCTTGCCTGACAGCGGCGAAATGTGACGGAAATCGGGTAAGGGCCGGGGGCAGGGATGCCTCCGGCCCTTTCTCTTGTGGTAGCGGGGTTCCGTGCCGCTATCGGTGCCATCGGCCCCGCACCCAAAACGCCCCCACATGGCCGCGCCGCTGCCGCTTTTGCCAATCATTAACTATTCTCAAGATTGGTAGGTGGAGACGGATGATGATGGTTTCCCGGGCACAGATGATTATGGCGGCGGTGGCTTTGGTCGTCGCTGGCGGAAGCGGATACATGTTGCAGGATGGCGCACCGCCGCTGGTGGCGCCCACGCAGATTGTGCCGCTGTCGGCGGCGCTGGACAGCGCCGAGCTGCCTGCCGATCTGGCTGTGCCCACGTTGCCGCCGCTTCCGGATGTCGCGGTGCGGATGGCGGATTTGCCCTTGCCGGTGCTGCCCGAGTCGGGCGCGCCCGCGGGCTGCGCCCCCGCGATGCTGACGCTGTCGCCACTGCCGGGCGCGATGATCGGGGTGGCGGTCGAGGCGCCCTGCCGCGCGGGGGAGCGGCTGGAGATTTTCCATGCCGGGCTTGGGTTTGCGGTGCGGCTGTCGGAGCAGGCAAGCTGGCGGGGCTCGGTGCCCGCGCTGACCGGGGATGCCGCGATTGCGCTGCGCTTCGAGGCGGGGGATGAGCTGCTGGGGCGGATGCGGCTGGCCGATCTGCCGCTGGTTCGGGTGGGGGTGGAGTGGCGCGGGACGGCGCCGCTGGAGCTGCACGCCTATGAGAATGGCGCCGCGTTCGGGGCGCCGGGGCATGTGCATGCCGGGGCGCCGGAGGGGCGGCTGATGCTGCTGGGGGATGCATCGCTGGCGCGGCCGATGCAGGCGCAGGTCTATACCGCGCTGGCCGGGGGCGAGGTGGCGCTGGAGATTGCCGCCGAGGTTGGGCCGGAGAGTTGCGGCAAGCCTTTGGGTGCGCAGGTTTTTCGGGCGGCGGCTGGGGCGCCTGCGGTGCTGACGGCGATCACGCTGGCGCTGCCGGACTGTGACCAGATCGGTGGCTATGTGGTGATGCCGCTGCCGGGAATTGCGGCGCGGCGGTTGGCACTGGCGGATTGATCACAGCAGGCCCTGCGCGCGGAAGCTGAGCTCGCGGCTTTTGCCGATGATCAGATGGTCATGCAGAGTGATGCCCATCACCTGCGCCGCGTCCTGGATCTGGCCGGTCACGGTGATGTCCTGATCCGAGGGCGTGGGGTCGCCCGAGGGGTGGTTGTGGACCAGGATCAGCGCGCTGGCGTTGAGTTCGAGGGCCCGTTTTACCACTTCCCGCGGATAGACGGGGACGTGGTCGACGGTGCCCTTGGCCTGCTCCTCATCGGCGATCAGCACGTTCTTGCGGTCGAGATAGAGCACCCGGAACTGCTCGGTTTCCCGGTGGGCCATGGCGGTGTGGCAATAGTCCAAGAGGGCGTTCCATGAGGAAAGAACCTGCCGGTTCAAGACCTTGGCCCGCGCCATGCGTTGTGCCGCAGCCTCCACGATCTTCAACTCCTGCACCACGGCATCGCCGACGCCCTGCACTTCGGACAGCCGATGGGCGGGAGCGGTGACGACGCGGTTGAAGTCGCCGAAGCGGTCCAGCAGGCGGCGGGCGAGGGGTTTGACGTCCTGCCGGGGGATGGCGCGGAAGAGGACCAGTTCAAGCAGCTCATAGTCCGGCATGGCGGCGGCGCCGCCTTCCATGAAGCGGGAGCGAAGGCGTTTGCGGTGGTCGCGGATGTAGCTGGGCAGGCGGCCTTCGGGCAGGGCCGTGCCGGTGTCTTCGTCCCCGTCGAGATCGAAGAGGCTGGGGGCTTCGTGAAGGGCGCGAGTCGGGCACATGCTGGCAGCGTGCGGGGATGTGGTGAAGGAAAGGTTAACGGGTTTTGCGGGAGGGTGCGCAAACTGGGGGCAAGGCGCTGAAAAGGCAGGGTTTTCGTGGTATGGAAAGCATATGGAATCTATATGGGAACCATACATACGATTTGGGGGAGGCGGAGCTGCTGCATTGGCGAAGGCCATCGCCTTCGCCACCCGCAGCCCTCTCCACCCACACCGGACGGGCCTCAAAGGCCCGGACAGCGCCCGCCCCGCCCCTGGCGGGCGCTTCTCGCCCGCCAGGTCGGGCGCTGTCCTCAGCCGGTCTCGGGATGCCGATGGCTCTGGGTGAACTGTTGCGCGACGGGCGGGGGCGAGGCAGTGCCTCGCCTGTTCCCGCCCGAGCATCGGTGATTGCGACGACGGCGATCCGGGCAAGAAAAAGGGCGCCCCGCGGGGCGCCCTGATGTCTTGAACTGCGAGAGGCCTCAGCCCTTCATCCCGTCCCAGAAGCTCTTGACCTTCGAGAAGAAGGACGAGCTTTCCGGGTTGTTGTCCTCGGACAGCTTCTCGAACTCGCGCAGCAGCTCTTTTTGCCGCGCGGTCAGGTTCACCGGGGTCTCCACCGCCAGCTCGATCAGCATGTCGCCGGTGCCGCCGCCGCGCAGGGCGGGCATGCCCTTGCCGCGCAGGCGCATCTGGCGGCCGGTCTGGCTGCCGGCGGGGATCTTCACCCGGCTGCGGCCGCCGTCGATGGTGGGCACCTCGACTTCGCCGCCAAGGGCGGCGGCGGTCATGCCCACCGGCACCCGGCAGAACAGGTTGACGCCGTCGCGCTGGAACAGCGGATGCTCGCGCACCTCGAGGAAGATATACAGGTCCCCGGCCGGGCCGCCGCGCATTCCGGCCTCGCCCTCACCCGCAAGGCGGATGCGGGTGCCGGTTTCAACGCCCGCCGGGATGTTGACCGAGAGCGAGCGTTCCTTTTCGGTGCGGCCGGCGCCGTGGCAGACCTTGCAGGGGTTCTTGATGGTCTGGCCGAGCCCGCCGCAGGTGGGGCAGGTGCGTTCGACCGTGAAGAAACCCTGCTGGGCGCGGACCTTGCCCATGCCCGAACAGGTGGGGCAGACGGTGGGCTCGGCGCCGCCCTCGGCCCCGGTGCCAGAGCAAGCGGTGCAGGCGACCGAGGTGGGGACGGTGATGGTCTTCTGCGCGCCGCGGAACGCCTCGTCGAGCGAGATGCGCATGTTGTAGCGCAGGTCCGATCCGCGTTGCGCGCGCTGCCGCCCGCCACCGCCACCGGGGCCGCGGCCGCCCATGAAGTCGCCGAAGAGATCTTCGAACACGTCGGAGAAGGCCGAGGCAAAATCACCCTGACCGGCGCCGCCCGGGCCGGGGCCGCGCGGGCCGCCTCCGCCTTCGAAGGCGGCATGGCCGTAGCGGTCATAGGCGGCCTTGCGGTTTTCGTCCTTCAGGACGTCATAGGCCTCGTTGACCTCCTTGAAGCGGGATTCGGCTTCCGGGTCATCCTGATTGCGGTCCGGGTGCAGTTCTTTTGCCTTGACCCGATAGGCCTTCTTGATCTCGTCGGCGCCCGCGCCACGCGCGATGCCCAATGTCTCGTAATAGTCCCGCTTTGCCATGCTGCACCCCTTGTCGGAACATGAAGGACCGGCCCGCCCTGGGGCGGACCGGCCTTGGCCGTTCCAGCGCGCTTAGCGGCGCTTGTCGCCGTCCAGGTCTTCGAAATCGGCATCGACGATATCGTCATCCGCCGAGCGGGGTTCATCCTCGCTGCCGCCTTCGCTGGCCTGGGCCTTGTAGATCGCCTCGCCCAGCTTCATCGCGGCTTCGGTCAGGTTCTGGATCCCGCTGCGGATCTTGCCCGCGTCTTCGGTCTTCAGCGCCTCTTCCAGCGGGCCCATGGCCAGCTCGATCGCCTCGACGGTGGAGGCATCGACCTTGTCGCCATGCTCGTCCAGCGACTTGCGGGTCGAGTGCAGCAGGCTTTCGCCCTGGTTGCGGGCCTCGACCAGATCGCGGCGGGCCTTGTCGCCTTCGGCATTCGCCTCGGCGTCGCGGACCATCTTGTCGATCTCATCATCCGACAGGCCGCCCGAGGCCTGGATGGTGATGTTCTGCGACTTGCCGGTGCCCTTGTCGCGGGCACTGACCGACACGATGCCGTTGGCGTCGATGTCGAAGGTCACCTCGATCTGCGGCATGCCGCGCGGGGCGGGCGGGATGTCTTCAAGGTTGAACTGGCCCAGCATCTTGTTGTCCGAGGCCATTTCGCGCTCGCCCTGGAAGACCCGGATCGTCACCGCGTTCTGGTTGTCTTCGGCGGTGGAGAAGATCTGTGACTTCTTGGTGGGGATCGTGGTGTTGCGGTCGATCAGGCGGGTGAAGACGCCGCCGAGGGTTTCGATCCCCAGTGAGAGCGGGGTCACGTCCAGCAGGACCACGTCCTTGACGTCGCCTTGCAGAACGCCGGCCTGGATCGCGGCGCCGAGGGCCACGACTTCATCCGGGTTGACGCCCTTGTGGGGTTCCTTGCCGAAGAAGGCGGTAACCTCTTCCACGACCTTGGGCATGCGGGTCATGCCGCCGACCAGAACCACCTCGTCGATGTCACCCTTGGACACGCCGGCATCTTTCAGCGCGGCGGCGCAGGGCTTCAGCGAGGCCTTGATCAGGTCCGCGACCAGCTGCTCCAGCTTCGAGCGGGTCAGCTTCATGACCATGTGCAGCGGCTGGCCCGAGTTGCGGTCCATGCTGATGAAGGGCTGGTTGATCTCGGTCTGCTGGCTGGAGGAGAGCTCGATCTTGGCCTTCTCGGCGGCTTCCTTCAGGCGCTGAAGGGCCATCTTGTCCTTGGTTAGGTCGACGCCATGTTCCTTTTTGAACTCGTCGGCGAGGTAGTTGACGATGCGCATGTCGAAGTCTTCGCCGCCGAGGAAGGTGTCCCCGTTGGTCGATTTCACTTCGAACAGGCCATCGTCGATCTCGAGGATCGTGATGTCGAAGGTGCCGCCGCCGAGGTCATAGACCGCGATGGTCTTGGCGTCCTTCTTGTCGAGACCGTAGGCGAGCGCGGCGGCGGTCGGTTCGTTGATGATCCGCAGCACTTCGAGCCCGGCGATCTTGCCGGCGTCCTTGGTGGCCTGACGCTGAGCGTCGTTGAAATAGGCCGGGACGGTGATGACGGCCTGGGTGACGGTCTCGCCGAGGTAGGATTCGGCGGTTTCCTTCATCTTCTGAAGGATCATCGCCGAGACCTGGCTGGGCGAGAACTTGTCTTCACGCACCTGAACCCAGGCGTCGCCATTGCCGCCATCGACGATGTTGTACGGCACCAGCTTGCGGTCCTTGTCGACCTCGGCATCGGTGATGCGGCGGCCGATCAGGCGCTTGACGGCGAAGACGGTGTTGGTGGGGTTGGTCACGGCCTGGCGCTTGGCGGCCTGGCCGACGAGACGTTCATTGTCGGTAAAGCCGACGACGGAGGGCGTGGTGCGTGCCCCTTCGGAGTTCTCGATGACGCGCGGTTGCGACCCGTCCATGATGGCGACGCAGGAGTTCGTGGTCCCGAGGTCGATCCCGATGACTTTGGCCATGTAAAATACCTCATGCAGTGGCGATGTTGTGGACGGCAGGCCCGAGCGCGGCCCCTGCCCTCCGATCCCAGTCTTTTGTGCGGCCGGGTGTGGACCCGGTTCCGGCTTCTGGCCGTATATAGGGAGGGGCATTTGGCGCTGCAAGCGGCGGCAGTGCCGGGAAACGCGGAGAAAGTCATGGAAAATGCCGAAGATGCAGAACGTCCGGTCGCTGTGGCGGTTCCCGGCCGGGAGATCCGCGGCTTTGCGCTGCACGACGGCTGGCTGGGCCCGGCCGAGCAAGCGGCGCTGGTCGAGGATCTGCGCGGCGTGATCGCCGCGGCGCCGCTGTTTTCACCGATGACGCCCTATGGCAAGCCGATGAGCGTGCGGATGACATCGGCCGGCAGCCTTGGCTGGGTGTCGGACCGGCGCGGCTATCGCTATGCGCCGGTTCATCCGCAGGGCACGCCCTGGCCGCCGATCCCCGAAAGGGTGCTTGCGGTGTGGCGGGCGGTGTCGGGGGTGGCGCGGCTGCCCGATTGCTGCCTGATCAACTTCTATGGCGAGGGCGCCAGGATGGGGATGCACCAGGACCGGGATGAGGCGGACTTCGCCTGGCCGGTGGTGTCGATCAGCCTGGGGGACGACGCGCTGTTCCGCATCGGCAATGTCGAGCGGGGCGGGAAGACCGAAAGCGTCTGGCTGCGCTCGGGCGACGTGATGGTGATGGGCGGCGCGGCGCGGCTGGCCTATCACGGGGTGGACCGGGTGGCTTTTGGCACCTCGACCCTGCTGCCAAAGGCGGGGCGGATCAACCTGACGCTGAGGGTGGCGATGTAATTTCGGATGCTCTGTCAGAGGGCTGCGCCCGCCCGAGGGGGCGGACGGGCGCTGCCCGGCGGCGCTAAAGCGCCTTGATTCCGGGCAAGCAGAGAGGAGCTTCTACCGCGCCGACCAGCTGGCCGAGACGCGGCGGCGGGTGTAGAACTCGCCCATCATCCCGATCATCGCCACCGCTAGCATCACATAGATCGGATAGCTCCACGAGGTGTGGTGCGGGTTGTAGTTGATGAACACGAAGCCGCGCGTCTGGTCGATGATGTGGAACAGCGGGTTCCAGTCGAAGAATTGCAGCATGCTGTAGGACAGGCTGTTGGCGACGAACATCTTGCCCGAGGCGATCATGCTGGCCCGGGTGTAGATCGACTGCACGATCGACACGAATTGCGGCGCCCAGGGCCGGATCCCCAGCAGCACGAGCCCAAGCGCCACGCCGTAAAGCCAGGCCATGAGCACCATCCCCATCGCCGCAATCGGCTGATAGATGGTGATCGGTGTGAACATGGCGTGGTAGCCATAGAGCAGCACGGCCATGGTCAGCACCTGCAGATAGAGCGCCCCGAGGGCCGCCGAGCAGATCGACACGGCCGTGGTCATCGGGCCGTGCTGCTGCATCTGCGAGGTGGCCGAGCCCGCGCCCGACACCGCGCCCATGGTCTTGGTATGGGCCATGAACACCGAGATGCCGGTCATCATATAGAGGAAGTAGTCGCCGCGCAGGGCGGCGCCGCGCATGCCGATCAACGTCATCAGGACGTAGAAGATCAGCAGCATCGAGGCGCTCTGGAACACGTTGATCAGCAGGCCATAGACGGCATTGCCATGGCCCTGCCGCACGCTGCGCACCGTCGAGTGAAAGATCAGCTCGCCCAGCGTGACCGCAGCCATCAGCGGACTTTTCTGCCTGTCGCGGTGGAACGTCTGCTGCATGATCCCGATCTGCCCTGAAAGCTCGCGGCGGCGCCTTGGTGGCCCTTGCCCCGTGCCGCGCCCCGCCGGGATTGGCCCAAGAAACCTTGCCGTTCCTTCCATCGCCGATCATAAGTGGAGCGCAGGATTTTATCAACAAAGCATGAATTCGGCTCTGCTGCCGGGCCATGCCTGCGACGGCAAGGAGATGAGGGTGAATTTCACGGACCTGACCGCGGTGATGCGGCGCCTGGCGCTCGAGGCTGGCGACCGGATCATGGAGATCTACAACTCTCCCGATTTCGAGGTGAAGACCAAGTCGGATGCCAGCCCGGTGACCGAAGCCGATGAGGCGGCGGATGCGCTGATCTCGGCCGGGCTGCGGGCGGCCTTCCCGGGCGTGGCGCTGGTGACGGAAGAGCAGGCGGCGAGCCACGGGCAGGAGGTGAGCACCTTCCTGATCGTCGATCCGCTGGATGGCACCAAGGAATTCGTGCAGCGCCGCGGCGACTTCACCGTGAACATTGCCTATGTTGAAAACGGCGTGCCGCTGCGCGGGGTGGTCTATGCGCCCGCCAAGGGGCGGCTTTTCTACACCCTGCCCGACGGGCGCGCGGTGGAAGAGCATGGGGCGTTCGACAAGGCCACCGTCGGCGAGCAGGCGCCGATCACCGTGTCCACCCCCGACAACCGGGGGCTGATGGTGGTGGCGTCGAAATCACACCGCGACCAGGCGACGGACGATTACATCGGCCAATATGCGGTGCGCGACATGACCTCTGCCGGGTCGAGCCTGAAGTTCTGTCTGGTGGCGAGTGGCGAGGCGGATCTCTATCCGCGGCTGGGGCGCACGATGGAATGGGATACCGCGGCCGGGGATGCGGTGCTGCGCGGCGCGGGCGGTGAGGTGATCGACTTCGACACCCACGCGCCGTTGGCCTATGGCAAGCCGGGCTTTGCCAACCCGTTCTTCATCGCCTACGCCCCCGGCGTGCTGCTGGTGAAGTGAATGAGCGTCCTGATCGTAGTCCCCGCGCGCTATGCCTCCACCCGCTATCCCGGCAAGCCGCTGGTGGCGCTGACCGGGGCGGACGGGGTGGCGCGCACGCTGATCCGCCGCAGCTGGGAGGCGGCGATGGCGGTGCGCGGCGCGGACAGGGTGGTGGTGGCGACCGATGACGAGCGCATCCGCGAGCATGCCGAGGGGTTCGGGGCCGAGGTGGTGATGACCTCGGAGGACTGCCGCAACGGGACCGAGCGCTGTGCGCAGGCGCATGAGGTTCTGGGCGGCGGCTTTGACATCGTGGTGAACCTGCAGGGCGATGCGCCGCTGACCCCCGCCTGGTTCGTCGAGGATCTGGTGGCGGGGCTGCGGGCCGATCCGGGGGCCGAGATCGCGACGCCGGTGCTGCGCTGCGAGGGCGCGATGCGGGACAGCCTGCTGGAGGACCGCCGCAACGGCCGCGTCGGCGGCACCACGGCGGTGTTCGGGGCGGGGGGCCGCGGGCTCTACTTTTCCAAGGAAGTGATCCCCTATTGTGGGCGCGATTATGCGCCCGAGGAGATGACGCCGGTATTCCACCATGTCGGCGTCTATGCCTATCGCCCGGCGGCACTGGCGGCCTATCCAAGCTGGCAGATCGGCCCGCTGGAGGCGCTGGAGGGGCTGGAGCAGCTGCGGTTTCTGGAGAACGGGCGCAGCGTGCTGTGCGTCGAGGTGGAAGCGCGCGGGCGGCAGTTCTGGGAGCTGAACAACCCCGAGGACGTGCCGCGGCTGGAGGCGATGATGGCCGGGATGGGCATGGCCTGATGCCACCCGTGCGGGCGAGCCTGGTCATCGTCTCGCGGCACCGGACGGAGACCCTGCTGCGCTGCCTGACGGCGGTGCGGCAGCTGGATCATACCGATTTCGAGTTGATCGTGGTGGCCGATCCTGCCGCCGCCGCGGCGGTGCGGGCGCTGGACTTGCCGCTGAAGCTGGTGGCGTTCGATGAACCCAACATTTCTGCCGCGCGCAATGCCGGGATCGCGCAGGCGGCGGGCGAGGTGGTGGCGTTCCTCGACGATGATGCGGTGCCCGAACCGACCTGGCTGCGGCGGCTGACGGCGCCCTTTGCGGACCCAGAGGTGAGCGGGGCGGGCGGCTGGGTGCGCAGCCGCAACGGGATTTCCTTTCAGTGGCAGGCCGGCACCGTGGACCGGCTGACGCGGCCCGCGCCGATGGCGGTGCCGGGGGGCCGGGTCAGCCTGCACCGCGCCGCGCCGGGGCTGGCGGTGGAGATCAAGGGCACCAACTGCGCCTATCGGCGTGAGGTGCTGTGCCGTCTTGGCGGGTTCGATCCGGGGCTGCGCTATTACCTCGACGAGACCGAGCTGAACATGCGGCTGGCGGCGGAAGCTGCGCTGGTCGCGGTGGTGCCGGGCGCGCAGGTGCATCACTTCAAGGCTGGCAGCCGCCAACGCTCTGCCCGCCGGGTGCCGCGCAGCCTGCACGATATCGGGGCCAGCACGGCGATCACGCTGCGGCGGCATGGGGCCAGCGCAGAGGAGATTGCCGCGACGCGGGACTGGCTGCATCGCGGCGAACGGATCAAGCTGATTCGCCTGATGGTCGAGGGCGCGATTGAACCGCGGGATGTGGGGCGGCTGCAGCGGACCCTGGACGCGGGGTTCGCGCAGGGGCAGGCCGAGGCGCTGCCGCCGATGCTGCCCTTGCCCCAGGGGCCGGCCTTCGTGCCGTTTCCCGCCGGGCCGCGGCCCGGCCGGGTGCTGGCAGGGCGGATCTGGCAGGCGGCGGATTTGCGGGCCAGGGCAGCGAGTTGTGCGGCGCTGGGCGAGATCGTGACGCTGATCATCCTGGACCCGACGCCGCGCCATCACTGGCAGCACTACGACTCGCGGGGGTTCTGGGAGCAGGCTGGCGGGTTGTTTGGCCGCGCCGTGAGGACCGGGCCGAAGGTGCGCCTTTGCGCATTCCGTGATAGAGTTGTGCAAGAGCAGCAAAGATTGAGCGAAAATCGGCCTATATCGGCGGAAACCTGATGGCCCTTCCGGCAGTTTATTGCTGGAGATGCCATAATTTCTTCGAAAATGCTGCATATGCAAACTGTGGCGTGCGAGGGGCTTGTGCAGGGTCTGCACAGAACGCATTAATTCTGACGCGACGTCCGACTAGGCGACCATGCCGGACCGGAACACAAGGTGGACGATAATGAAGCGCGAAGTCACGAAAGCCATTTTCCCGGTGGCCGGGCTTGGAACACGGTTCCTGCCCGCCACCAAATCCGTTCCCAAAGAGATCATGACCCTCGTGGACCGCCCGCTGATCCAATACGCGATCGACGAGGCGCGGGCCGCCGGGATTGAAGAGTTCATTTTTGTGACCTCGCGCGGGAAATCCGCGCTCGAGGACTATTTCGACGTTGCCCCGATCATCGAGGCCGACCTGCGGGCCAAGGGCAAGACCGAGCTGCTGGAGATCCTGAAATCCACCGACATGGATTCGGGCGCCATCGCCTATGTGCGCCAGCAAAAGGCGCTTGGCCTCGGCCATGCCGTCTGGTGCGCCCGCCGCTTGCTGGGCGACGAGCCCTTTGCGGTGCTGCTGCCCGATGACGTGATCGCGGCGGAAAAGCCCTGCCTGCAGCAGATGATGGAGGCCTATGCCGAGACCGGCGGCAACATGGTCGCCACGATGGAAGTGCCGATGGACAAGGTCTCGTCCTACGGCGTGCTTGACGTGTCGGAAGACATGGGGGCCATCGTGCGGGCCAAGGGCATGGTCGAGAAGCCGAAGGCCGATGTTGCGCCCTCGAACCTTGCGGTCATCGGGCGTTACATCCTGACGCCGCGGGTGATGGACAACCTGCATGCACGCAAGATCGGTGCCGGCGGCGAGATCCAGCTGACGGATGCGATTGCGCAGGAGATCGTCAACTCCAACGACGTCTACGGTTTCCGTTTCCGCGGCCAGCGTTTCGACTGCGGCTCCAAGGCCGGGTTCCTGCAGGCGACGGTGGCCTTCGGTCTGGCGCGCGATGATCTGAACGAGGAGTTCTCGCAATACCTTGGCGATATCGTGGCGATGCGTCAGGCGGCTGAATAAGGCATGGCGCGGCATGTGCTGGTGACGGGCGGCGCGGGCTATATCGGCTCCCATGCCTGCAAGGCGCTGAAGGCGGCGGGCTATGTGCCCGTCGCCTTCGACAGTCTGGTGACGGGCTGGGAGCAGGCGGTGAAGTTCGGTCCGTTCGAGCGGGGCGAGCTTGCCGACCGGGCCCGGCTGGATGAGGTTTTCGCCAAATGGCAGCCGGTGGCGGTGATGCATTTCGCCGCCCTCAGCCAGGTTGGCGAGGCGATGAAGGAGCCGGGCAAGTACTGGCGCGGCAATGTCGGTGCCTCGCTGGTGCTGATCGAGGCGGCGGTGGCGGCCGGGTGCCTCGATTTCGTGTTCTCCTCGACCTGCGCGACTTACGGCGACCATGACGGGGTGATGCTAGACGAGGATACCCCGCAGACCCCGCTGAACAGCTATGGCGCCAGCAAGCGCGCCATCGAGGACATGCTGAAGGATTTCGGCGCGGCGCATGGGCTGCGGTCGGTGGTCTTCCGCTACTTCAACGTGGCGGGCGCCGATCCCGAGGCGGAGGTGGGCGAGTTCCACCAGCCCGAGACGCATCTGATCCCGTTGATGCTGGACGCCATCGAAGGCAAGCGGGCGGCGCTGACGGTGTTCGGTACGGACTACCCCACGCCCGATGGCACCTGCATCCGCGACTATGTGCATGTGATGGATCTGGTGGACGCGCATGTTCTGGGGCTGAAATGGCTGGAGGCTGGCAAGGGAAGCCGCGTGTTCTGTCTGGGCACCGGCCGCGGCTTTTCGGTGCGCGAGGTGATCGACCATTCCCGGGCCGTGACCAACCGCGAGGTGCCCATCGTGCTGGGGGAACGGCGGGCGGGGGATGCGGTGAAGCTGGTCTCGGGCAGCGAGCGCGCGGTGGCCGAGCTTGGCTGGCGGCCGGAGCGGTCGACGCTGGCGCAGATGATCGGCGATGCGTGGAAATGGCATCAGACCGGGCATTATGACCGGTAGGCTCTGAGGATGGCGGCGCGGGGCAGGGTGCTGGATGTGACCCGGCTGGTCCTGCGCGTCGGCCGCCCGGTGCTGACCGGCATTGACCGGGCCGAGCGCGCCTACCTTCGGGAGTTCTTGGACCGGCCGGAGCCGCTGTTCCTGCTGATGAAGCAGGGGCGGCGGCAATGGCTGCTGCCGCGCGAGGCGGGGGCAGTGCTGGAGGATTGGCTGGAGGCGGGCCTTGTGCCGCGCGGGCTGGTCGAGCGGCTGGTGGCGCGCCGCGGGGCGCCTGGGCTGGCGGCGTGGCGGCTGCGGCGGATGGCGCTTGGCGGGGCGATGCCCGACGGGGTGGCGGCGCTGCTGGCGCGGCATCTGCCGGGGGGCGGTTGGTACTTCAACACCGGGCATGTGAATGCGGGGGCGGAGCTGCTGGAGGCGGTGCGGTCCGTGCCGGGGCTGCGGGTCGCGGTGCTGGTGCATGACGTCATTCCGCTGGATTTCCCGCAATTCTCGCGCCCTCATTCGGTGGCGGAGATGGGCGCGCTGGTGGAGGCGGTGGTGCGCCATGCCGATCTGGTGATCTGCAATTCGGCGGCGACGCGCGACGATCTGGCCCGCCATGCCCGCCGTCATGGCCCGCTGCCCGAAAACATTGTTGCGCATCTGGGAACGGAGGCGGTGGAACCCGACCCTGCCGCGCTGCCTGCAAACCTGCCGCTGGACCGGCCCTATTTCCTGGCGCTTGGCACGCTGGAGCCGCGCAAGAACCACGCGCTGCTGCTGGATGTCTGGGACAAATTCCATGCCGAGGTGCCCGAGGCCGAGGTGCCGCGGCTGTTTCTGGTCGGTCGTCGCGGCTGGCGGAACGAGGATTTCTTCGCACGCCTGGACGGCTCGCCGCATCTGGGCCGCACCATCCATGAGCTGCCGGGCCTGCCGGATGGGGCCGTCGCGGCGCTGATGGCGGGGGCACGGGCGCTGCTGATGCCGAGCCTGGCCGAGGGCTACGGGCTGCCGGTGGCCGAGGCGGCGGCGATGGGAACCCCGGTGATTGCGGCATCTTTGCCAGTTTATCTTGAGTTTGTGGGCGATTACCCGGTTTACGTAACGCAGGGTGATCTATATTCTTGGGCTGCGAGGATACAAGAACAGCTGGGAACGGACGCGGCGGTCCATGGTGCGATGCGGAGGTGTGTGCCGCAGGTCGCACGAAAGACGTGGGCGGGGCATTTTCAGAGCGTCTTAAGCAAGACGTGCTAGCCCCGGGCGAACGCTGACGGACGATTTCCCGCGAAAGGGACGTGTTGGGGGCTTGGGCGACATACCGGCTGCGATTGGAACGCAAGCGCAGGCTTTGGCGTGCCTTCCGGCGACGCAGGGAGCTGAAGCCCGTCGCCGACCGCAGCAAGAAGATCCGCAGCAGCGACATCCTGCTGTTCGCCACCCAAAGGAATGAGCGGCTGCGGCTGCCGTATTTCCTGCGCTATTACCGGGATCTGGGTGTCAATCATTTCTTCTTCGTGGACAATGGCTCGGACGATGGCAGCCGCGAATATCTGGCCGAGCAGAAGGACTGTTCGGTCTGGACCACGACGGCCAGCTACAAGCGGGCGCGCTTTGGCGTCGACTGGCTGAACTGGCTGCAGATGCGCCATGGCCACGGGCACTGGACGCTGGTGGTCGATCCC
>Ga0209024_1000746_pt1 | contig 43203 bp, 45 predicted proteins | sample AutmiccommunBRH5_FD_187380 | JGI IMG/M metagenome (GOLD analysis project Ga0209024, IMG submission 187380) | Deep subsurface microbial communities from Mt. Terri, Switzerland - Autotrophic microbial communities BRH/5 (SPAdes) (version 2) | ecosystem: Environmental > Aquatic > Deep subsurface >... | reverse complement strand
TGCTTTTCCCCGTAAATTGGGCGCAATGTTTCACGCGCACATTTCCGGAGGTTTACGTGGCCCATTTTATTCACCGTTTCTGCCTGTGTATTTTGTTGCTGGCCACAGCAGCATGTGCCAGCAAAACCCCGCTTCAGGTCGAGGGGCTTGCTGACACTGGCAAGCAGTACACCAGCACGTTGAAGAAGGTGAACAGCTTTGCGCTGGACCACACCCTGGAATTCACGGCCGACCTGCTGCCCAATTTGCCCCGCGACAACACCACTTTGCAGCAGCACACCGATGCCATGCGGCAACGGGCAGCGCTGGTGCAAACCACTGCGAACTATTTCGACACGCAGGCTTTGTATTTCGCCGAGCTAAGCGCCCTGGCCAAAGGCGACCACAGCACGGGCACCACGCGGGCTTTGAAAAAGCTGGTGGAAGCAGTTCGCGATGGTGTTTCCGGTTTGGCCACTCCCCATGAAAAGCTGGGCGTGTTGGCGCAGGGAATGGATGTGTTGGCGCGTTTGGCGAGGTTGATTCCGTAATTAACGGTAGTACATTCCGGGATTTACGTTACCAAGTGTCCATGAGCACATCCGTTTTTTATCCACGCTGGTCTTGCCAACCGTGGCCGATTCCCTGGCTGGCCGCATCAAGTTGGGTTGGACAGCAAAACAGATTCGAAATACATCGGTGTTTTCGAGCAAATGTATTTGTTGAAACGAATCAATGTGTGGGCCCGCAACCGCATAAGCCGCGTGATGAAACGTTGCCCTTTGGGGATCAAGTTAAGTCAGTTTGCCCAAAGGTAGTTCATGCCCAGCACGGTGGGGCGCGGTTCATACACCACGCAGGGTTTCAGCGTGCCTTGAACAATCCAGTCAAAAAGTGCATCAAGCAGTTTGATTTCTTCCTGGGCGTGTTTGCAATAGGTGCGAATCACTTCATGGCACACCATGCGAAACCGTGTGGGGTGCGCCAGCAGTTCGCGGTATTGCAACGGGTTCAGGTTCAGCAGGGTTTCAAGGTGGTCTATACCCAGGCGTTGTTGCTGAAAGGGTTCAAGGTCGGGCCGGTCGTGAAACCACACCGCATTCCCGGTTTGTAGGGTGCTTGCCCAGCGAAGGCCTTGCAGTTTGTTGGATGGATCGGCGTTGGTTTTTGCATGCAAAAGTGCTGCGTGCAATTCTTGAATTGAACCTGGTTTTTGTAGCAGGTGCACCAGCAAATTGGGTGCGTTGTTTCTGGTCTGGTTGCCCACCAGAAATGTGCTGTGCAATTCACCTGTAAACCCTTGCAACAGGGGTGTTCCCAATGTGTTTGTTTGGTCGCCGGTAATTTGCTGCAAACGCTGCGTTGTTGTGTGCATGCGGGGTTGAACCATGGGGGCATCGGGGTTGGAAAAGCTTAAGCTGCCAAGTGTGTTGGCCCCGGCCATGGCCAGCAGTTCAAGTTCGCCAAGCGGGGTGCCGGGCATGTGTTGTTGTAGCCATTCACAGCCTTGCTGTGTGGGCAGGTGTTGCTGAAACACAGTGAACAGGTTTTGTTGTTGATAATGGTTTTGGGTGGGCGGCATGGTGAGGCACAACCAGGGCTGTGTGTTTGCACCGCTGTTGTAATGGAACCAGAAGCCTTGCGCGGATTTTCCAAGCCAGCCGCAGGGCAAACCTTTGTTGAATACTTGCAGCAGTGCAACCTTGCCGGTTGGGCGTGGCAGTTGAATGCCGGGCGTTGGCAATTTCACGGTTTGGTTTGGAAATAATGTTGCGCATTTTCCAGTGTGGGCCATTGAACGGGGGCCGCATTCAGGCCCAGGCCAAACACCCGCAACACGCGCATGGCAGTGGTAAAAGAAACATCTTCCCCGCGTTCAATTCGAAAAATGGTGTCGCGCCCAACCCCTGCCAAATCGGCCAGTGTTTGTGCTGTCATTTTGCCGCCCTTGGGGCCAGCTTGCAGTCGTTGGTTGCGCACCAGTGCCGCCAGGTCGAGTTGGTTTTTGAGAGTTTCTACGTTCAAGTTTTGCTCCTCAACATCAAATTGAGGACGGAAATGGTTGGCGCGTCAAAAATTCGATGCATAAATTCGGTGTCTGTTCCCTTGGCAATAGACCCGAATATAAACGCACGGTCTATCTTGGTGGGGTGATTTTGCAGGCAGTTCGCGTTGTACCGTGCCTTTGCTTGAATATTAATGTGCAGGGGGATTAAATTTTGCATACCCCCAAGCGCAAATCCATCACCCCCAATATTTTATTCATGGTTTGTACTGTGCCCTGGCTTCGGCCTTGTTCAATGTCTTGCAAGGTGCGGGCTGAAATTCCCGCAACTTTGGCCAGTTCGGCGGTGGTTAGCCGAAGGCTGGTTTTCAGGTGTTGAACCACCTGCTGCAAGGGCCAGTGTGGGTTGGCCAAAATATCTTCAACCACCTGTTGGCGTATGCGCATTTGTTCGCTAAGGCTTAGGGGTTTGTAACGTTTGTCCATGGTTATTGCAGTGCCTGCAAGGCGTTGATTTGCGCTTTCAAATGTGGGTCGATTAGCTGAAACAGTTCGGGTTCAATGCCGTGCTTGCTTGGGTTGTTTTGAATTGCGGCAAGCGGTTGAATCAGGCTTTGCAAGCTGGCAACAAGATAGGGGGTGGCACCTGCTTGTAGCTGTTCGATGAACTGGATGACATCAGCCCACTGGGGCACCGATGCGGTTTCCTGTTGCCAGCGCATGCGGCGTGCAATGCCATCGGGGTGCAGCACCATGGGTGCGAAATCAAACAGTGGCGTTAGTTGAAGATTGCCTTGCATATTGCGTGTGAACGCAGTGTTGCGTGCATGGTTGTCTTTGTTTCCCAGCGCCAGGTTAAGTGCATCCCGGCGAATGTATTCTGCAAGCTCGGGCAACGGGTTTGCGCAGTGTTGGCAAATGGCGGTGCAAGCGTCGTTGTGGCTTGGGTTGGAATCGAAGCCGGGTACATCAAGAAGGCTCGCGAGGCTTTCCTGCGCATGGCGATTTACCTTGCCGCCCTGTGCAGTGCGGTCGAAACGGGGAATGAATAATACGCCGTTGTTGAAGGTGGGCAAATTGTACACGCGAAGGCCTGCGTACTTTGCAATTTGCATGTAGGCGGCTTCGTGGCGCAGTATGCTTGCCAACCTTTGGTTGGGGCCGCGGCTGAACTTCACGATGTAATGTGCTGCCGCTTGTTCATCGTTCAAGGTGTGGTCCAGATACAGCTTGTTGTCTTTGGCGCGTGTTAACAGCAACTTTGGCCATTCGCCTTGTACGCCTGATGACCCCGCCACAAACAAGCCGAATTGGGCCAGGTGTTCTACGAATGATTCCGCACGGTCTACAATTTCCTGGTCATGAAAGCCTTGAAGTGATGTGGTTTGTTGAGCCAACCATTCAGCGGCTTGTTTAACCCGCATGTGTCCAATGGGGTTGCCTGCACCGTGTTGCAGCAAAAGCCAGTCAGATTCCGGGCCTGATGTTGGTTTTCTGTCGAGTTGCCGAAGCAGTTCGGCGCGGCCATACCCTTGAGGCAACAAGTCAACCAGAAATGCAGGCCAATGCGGGCGTTGCTTATGCGCCAGCGAAACAGGGTACCGGGTAGCCAGTGCGGGTAAACCTGTGGAGGCGGCATGTTCCACTGCCCAGTTGGTTTCATAGGCAATGTATACCGGCGCAAGTACGCCTTGGCCTTCGGATTGAAGCAAAGCAATTTGTGCTGCATCAACCCATTGCCCATGAATACACAATTGAAGTGTGATTTCTTTTTCTATCATTTACACAGATTACTATATGAAGTAATTTAGTGAAAGCATGTGGTTAATATATTTTTCTGTGTAAATAGCTAATTTGATAATTGCGTACGGGGCATGCTTAAAAATAATATGGTGATTGCTGGCAATTCCATGGCCTATCTTGTATTTGTAGTTTATTTCATTCACAAGTAATTAATTAAGAATAAGCGTGAATATTTAATACTTAAATATGAAGCACCCTGCTTGGTATTCCACCGCGGTTCGCCTAAGCTTTTGCTTTGGAATAATTTCTGGCAAGGCACCCAAGCATGAGTAAAGTGGCATTGATTACCGGTGTAACCGGGCAAGATGGATCGTATTTGGCAGAATTTCTGTTGGCCAAGGGCTACGAGGTGCATGGCATCAAGCGCCGTGCCTCGCTGTTCAATACCCAGCGCGTGGACCACATTTACGAAGACCCGCATGTTGAGAATGCGCGCTTCAAGCTGCATTATGGCGACCTCACCGACAGTTCCAACCTGACTCGGATCATTCAGCAAGTACAGCCCGACGAGGTATACAACCTGGGCGCGCAAAGCCATGTTGCGGTTAGTTTCGAGGCCCCGGAATACACTGCCGATGTAGATGCCATGGGCACATTGCGCCTGCTGGAGGCGATCCGCTTTTTGGGCCTTGAAAAGAAAACCCGCTTTTACCAGGCCAGTACCTCCGAGTTGTATGGCTTGGTGCAAGAAACTCCGCAAAAAGAAACCACACCGTTTTACCCGCGTAGCCCCTATGCCGTGGCCAAAATGTATGCCTATTGGATCACCGTGAACTACCGCGAAAGTTATGGCATGTACGCGTGCAACGGTATTTTGTTTAACCACGAAAGCCCGCGCCGCGGCGAAACCTTTGTAACCCGAAAAATTACCCGTGGCATGAGCAATATTGCCGTGGGCCTTGAGCAGTGCCTGTACATGGGCAATATGGACGCGCTGCGCGATTGGGGCCATGCGAAAGACTACGTGGAAATGCAGTGGTTGATGTTGCAGCAGGAAAAGCCCGAAGACTTTGTAATTGCCACTGGTGTGCAATACAGCGTGCGCCAGTTTATTGAAATGACTGCTGCAGAACTTGGCATAAGCCTGCGCTGGGAAGGCAAGGGCGTTGCTGAAAAAGGCATTGTGGTGAAAGTGGAAGGCGACAAAGCCCCTGCCTTGAAAGAAGGCGATGTGGTGGTGCAGGTAGACCCGCGTTATTTCCGCCCCGCGGAAGTTGAAACCCTGTTGGGCGACCCAAGCAAGGCCAAAGAAAAACTGGGTTGGGTGCCGCAAATTACGCTGCAGGACATGGTGCAGGAAATGGTGCAGGTGGACCTGGATGCGGCACGCCAGCATGCGCTGTTGAAGCAGCACGGTTACAGCGTAGCAGTGAGCCGCGAATGAACAAGGGCGCAAAAATTTATGTGGCTGGCCACCGGGGCATGGTGGGCAGCGCCATTGTGCGGCGGCTTAATGGCTTGGGTTACAGCAACATTGCGGTGCGCACCCATGCGGAACTTGACCTGTGCAACCAAGCGGCAGTGAATGAATTTTTTGACGCCGAGAAACCCGATGCAGTGGTGTTGGCAGCGGCCAAGGTGGGCGGCATTCACGCCAACAACACCTACCCGGCGGAATTCATTTTTCAGAACCTGATGATGGAGTGCAATGCGGTGCATGCCGCGCACGCCAACGATTGTCAGCATTTGCTGTTTCTCGGTTCTAGTTGTATTTACCCCAAGCTGGCTGAGCAACCCATGACCGAAACAGCACTGCTGACCGGCACGCTGGAAAGCACGAACGAACCCTATGCGGTGGCAAAAATTGCGGGCATTAAATTGTGCGAAAGTTACAACCGCCAATATGGCCGCAATTACCGCAGCGTAATGCCCACCAATTTGTATGGCGAGAATGACAACTTTCACCCCGAGAACAGCCATGTAATTCCGGCCATGATGCGCCGTTTTCATGAAGCCAAACTGCGCGGCGATTCCGAGGTGGTGGTGTGGGGCACCGGTACACCCATGCGCGAGTTTCTGTACGTGGACGACATGGCTGCTGCCAGTGTGCATGTGCTGTTGCTGGACGATCAAACCTACAAGGCCAACACCGAACCGATGTTGAGCCACATCAATGTGGGCACTGGGGTGGACTGCACGATCCGTGAACTGGCGCAAACCATGCAGCGCGTGGTGGGCTTTGAAGGAAAGCTGGTATTTGACACAAGCAAGCCCGATGGTACACCGCGCAAGCTGATGAACGTTGAACGTTTAAAGAAGTTGGGCTGGCAGTACAGCATCGACCTGGAAACTGGCTTGCAAAAAACCTACCAGTGGTTTCTGAACAATGTGGAAGGTTTAAGGCAGGTTTGATGCTAATTTAAGTTTGAGCTTTAAATTAGCACGATTTTAATTGGACCGAGAATGACAAACACAAACCGAGTAATCCCAGTGATTCTGTGTGGTGGCGCAGGCACACGCTTGTGGCCTTTGTCGCGCAAAAATTTCCCGAAACCTTTTTTGAAGGTGGGTGCCGAAAGTTTGATTGCGCAAACCGTGCGGCGGGCGGTGGCGGTGGCCAAGGCTTCTGAATCGCAAGACATACTGTTGGTCAGCAACGAAAGTTATCAATTCCTGCTGCAAGATGAATGCGCGCCAGTGCTGAAAAGCGAAGGTGGGGGCATGGCATTGCACCAGTTGCTTGAGCCGCAAGGCCGCAACACCGCGCCCGCCATTGCTTTGGCTGCACAGTGGGCACAAGCCAAATACCCCAATGAAAACCCGGTGTTGCTGGTGCTGCCAGCCGACCATTTAATTAACCCGGTGGCTGAGTTTGTGCGCGTTGCGCAGCAGGCGGTGGCCGCTGCACGCAAGGGTTGGCTGACCTGCTTTGGCATTACCCCCAGCACGCCTGAAACTGGTTTTGGTTACATTCAACAAGGCGCAGCAGTGGATGAAATTAACGGTGCATTTGCAGTGCAGCGTTTTGTTGAAAAGCCCAAACTTGAACTGGCCATGGAATATTTGGCCTGCGGCCAGTATGTGTGGAACGGCGGCATGTTTGCACTGCGCACTGGCGACCTGTTGCAAGCTTTGGAGAAGAACGAACCCGGCGTAGCTACCCAGGCGCAAACGGTGTGGGCGGGCGCGAAGGAAAGCAAAAATGCCAAAGCAAGTGGTGCTGTGTTTACCTTCGACAAAGACGAATTTGCCAGGCTGCCCGACATCAGCATTGACTACGCCGTGATGGAAAAAGCAGGCAATGTGGCAGTGGTTGCGGCCAGTTTTCAGTGGAGCGACATTGGCAGCTGGGCTGCATTGGCCGACCAATGCACGGCCGATGAACAGGGCAACACTGTGCAACAGGAAGGTGAGGGCCAGCTGATTTCAATCGACAGCAACAACACCCATGTGCGCATGGGCAACCGCGCAGTGGCCACGCTGGGTGTTGAAAATTTGTTGATTGTTGACACGCCCGATGCTTTGCTGGTGGCCGACAAAACCCGCCACCAGGATGTAAAAAAAGTAGTGGAAACCTTGAAGCTGCGGGGCAGCGACCTGGTGAATTTTCACCCCACGGTGCACCGCCCTTGGGGTACTTACACTGTGCTTGAAGATTCCGCAGGCTACAAAATAAAACGTATTGAGGTAAAGCCGGGCGCGTCGCTAAGCTTGCAAATGCACCATCACCGAAGTGAACACTGGATCGTGGTCAGCGGAACTGCTGAAGTAACCAATGGTGAGAATGTATTTTTGGTGCGCAAGAACGAATCCACCTACATACCCGCGGGCAACAAGCACCGCTTGGTCAACCCCGGTGTGATGAACCTGGTGATGATTGAAGTGCAAAGCGGCGATTACCTGGAAGAAGACGACATTGTGCGTTTTGATGATGTGTATGGAAGGGCTTGATTCATGATGGCAATGCCTGGAGCGAAGCGCAAAGAATGCGAAATTTGTCGAGCCACACGTACGATGAGAAGTTGGCGGATCAGGTTTATGGGTTTGTGAAAAACAAGGGTGATATCCTGTTTCAGGGAACAAGGACTCACAGTGAAGCACGGCTTGTCCAGCGAAATAGTGCGGCAGTTGAAGTCTGTGTTCGCCCTTGAAATGAAGCCTGAGATTTTCACACAGCTGTGGAATGAGGGCGAGGTGTTTTATCAAGCCTCAAGTGCTGGTCGATCCACTTAATCGTTCGCCCATCAATTCACTGAGCGTGTTTCGCAGTTGCACGCCACTAAGTGGTTTGTGCAAAATCAGGAAGCCTGACTTTCTGGCTTCCTGAATGCGGCCAGGTGCGGTGTCGCCGGTCAATATGACGGCAGGAATATTTCCAAGTTGTGCCTGCAAGGCGTGAATGGCTTGCACGCCGGTACTTTTGTTGCGCAGGCGGTAGTCCGCCACAATGGCGTCGGGCATTTTGCCGCGGGCCATTAAAATGCGCAGCGCTGTTTCTGCATCTTCGGCAGAAATGGTGCTGCACTGCCAGCGGGCTAGCATTTCAGTGACGCTGGCGCGCACCAGGTCATCATCGTCAATCAGCAGTACGGTTTTGCCCGCCAGCGGGGTTTTGTTCGTGTGTACATGCCCGGAAGCGTCCTGCAGTTGGCTGGTGTCACCCTTGGGTACGGTGACATAAAACATCGACCCTTTGCCCATGGTTGAAATGACGCCAGTCTCGTGATTCAGCAGTTTGCCCAAGCTGTGTGCAATGTACAGCCCAAGGCCCAAGCCCTTGGCTTTGTCGCGTTCGGGGTTGCCAAGTTGGTAAAACTCATGAAACACGGTTTCCTTTGCGCTGGCGGGTATGCCAATGCCGGTGTCGTGAACTTCGATGCGAATGTGTGCGCCTTGTTTGCGGCAGCCCACCAGTACCCGACCCTCGCGGGTGTATTTGATGGCGTTTTCAATGTAGTTGCGCAGAATCAGCTCAAGCAGTGCAGGGTCGGTGTAAGCGCAGCAGCCTTTGGTGTTGGCCATGCGAATGTCCAGCCCCTTGTGTTGCGCTTGGGTGTTCAGTTCATTGCAAATCCGTTTTAGCAAGGGGGCAAGCTGAATGTGTCGGGGTTTGGTGGTGATGGCGGCCGCATTTATTTTCGCGGAATCAAGCAGCGCATTGAGCAAATTGCGTAGCCCGTAACCTGCTTCCTGAATGCGGTCCAGCAAACTTCGGCTGGGGTGGTTGGCCAGGTCTTCACTTAATGCGTCCACCAACAATTCAATGGCTTGTACGGGTTGGCGAAGGTCGTGGCTGGCCGCCGCCAGAAAGCGGGTTTTGGCGACGCTGGCTTGTTCGGCCACACGCTTTTGCATGGTAAGTTCTTCTATCAGTTCGGCATTTTGAAAGCGCAGGCGAATGGATTGAATCACCATGTTTTGCAGGTTGCGACCATAGTGAATGTTGATCAATACGAACACCAGTGCAACAGTACCCAGCACAAGGAAGAAGGGTTCCACTTCCCAGTAGCAGCGCAAGATGAAAGGCAGGGCTGCGGGCACAGCAAATGCAATGTAGGCCGGGGTGTGGCATGCATGTGATGACACCGCACCCGCCACCATGGCTGCCAGAAATATGGACAGGGTCATGAGGACCAGTGGGTCGGACGAAAAAAAGATGACGCCGGCAAGGCCCCACAATATGCCGGATGCTGCGGTAAGTTGAATTGCTATTTGAAGCCAGTAGTGTGCGTTGAAGTTGTCGTTTTCACGCAGAAAACGCCTGCGCACCAGCCAGCGCAACCCGGTAAGCAGGTAGACCGCAGTAACCCACAACATCAGTGCGGTGTTTTGGCCTGTGTTCCACAGCAAGGCAACAAAGCCGGCCGCAGCGGCCATAACCCCATACAGTACAAACGGAAGGTGTTCAAAAAGAAGTTTGGTTTGTTCCCGCAGTACAACTTGCTGGTGGGGATCTTGGAGTTTCATAAATAGTGCGACAAGTAAATTCTACCAAGCATAAGTGGTGTTGCAAGCGCCGTGCAATGCCTAATTGTGTACCCCCCTGTTTATGTGTTGTCGTAAACTGTCGGCAGAGCAACAAACGCAGGTTAAAGAATGAACCGCAAAGGCATTGTGTTGGCCGGTGGGCAAGCCACCCGCCTGTACCCGGCAACCGCAGCGGTCAGCAAACAGTTGCTGCCCGTTTACGACAAGCCCATGATTTACTACCCGCTTGGCACCCTGATGTTGGCTGGTGTGCGCGAGGTGCTTGTTATTTCCACCCCGCACGACACGCCCCGCTTTGAACAACTGCTGGGCGACGGCAGCCGTTGGGGCATGCGAATTGAATACGCTGTGCAAGCCACGCCGGGTGGTGTGGCGCAGTCTCTGATTGTGGCTGAACCCTTTTTGCAGGGCACCCCCTGCGCCTTGGTGCTGGGGGACAACCTGTTCTACGGCCAGAACCTGGTGCGGCAAATGCACGATGCCTTCGGGCAGAAGCGCGGTGCCACTGTGTTTGCCTATTCGGTTGCCAACCCGCAGGCCTATGGTGTGCTTGAACTGAATGCCAAGGGCACGGTGGTGGGTGTTGAAGAAAAGCCTGCGCAACCGAAAAGCAAACAAGCGGTAACCGGCCTGTATTTTTTTGATGGGCAGGCGGTTGCCATTGCAAAAGGGTTGAAGCCTTCGGCCCGGGGCGAGCTTGAAATTACCGATGTCATTCGTGCCTACCTAAGCATGGGGCAGCTTGAGGTGCAGCACATGGGGCGTGGCCAGGCCTGGCTGGATACTGGCACCGCAGACAGCCTTCTGGACGCGGCCAACTTCATTCAAACCATTGAGCGCAGGCAGGGCCTGAAAGTAAGTTGCCCTGAGGAAATTGCATGGCGCAACCAGTGGATCACTTCTGCACAATTGGCGGCGCTTGCAAAGCCACTGCGCAACAGTGGCTATGGCGATTACTTGCTGGGCTTGATTGAAGCGGGGTTTTGAAGAATTTGATAATTTGCCTGAATGATTTTCTGGAAGTCTGGTGAAATACTGTGCCAGTCAACCAGATCGACTTTCCAGGGAAGATCAGATTCTGAAAATGCGTTGTTCAGTTCGGCACGAATGCCCAGTGGCAATGGTTTTGAATCAATTAAAACCAGATCAAGGTCTGAAAAAGGCTTCGGGGAGCCACCCACCCGGGAGCCGAAAGCCCAAACCACGTGGTTGGGGACATGTTTTTCTAGCAGATCCAAAACAATTTGCAATTCATGGTTCTGAATTTTAAGCTCGGAATGAGATGGGCCCATTACTTGTTTCTGGTCTGTAGCTGTTGGACAAGGTATTGCGCTTCATTCAAAAAAGCCGGAATTTCTGCGACCACCTGAAGGGCTACTGATTCGTAGTAGGTGTGGCTGGTTTTGGAACGCATTTCCCGGTATTTTCTCCACACGGTCCAATCGCTGAGCAGCAGACCTTGTTCGTTACCGGTTCGAATCAAATCCTGAAATGCGAGCGCATCAATTTCTGCGGGGCTGGGCGATGTAGACTCCAGAAAGCGCTTCAGCATTTTGTGGCTCAGTTCATATGTGAATTCAAAACGCTGGATCAAGCCATCTCGAATTTGTGTGTCGCTGGTGTCTTGGTCGTAGCGTTGAATGCCTTCGTTAAGGCGAAGAATTGCGTTTTGAAGCGAGCTTAGGTCTAGGGTCATGCCAAGAATGATACACCGCGAATTTGTATGAAATGTAACTCTACTCCTTTACATGGTTTGTTGCTGCTGACCCCGTCGGTCTACACCGATGCGCGGGGCTATTTTTTTGAAAGCTTCAACGCGAAAACTTTTAAACAGGTGGCTGGCATTCAACCCGATTTTGTGCAAACCAATGAATCGCTTTCAAGGCGCGGCGTGTTGCGTGGTCTGCATTGGCAAACACCACCGAAGGCGCAAGGCAAGCTGGTGCGTGTGGTGCACGGCGCAGTGTTTGATGTGGCTGTGGACCTGCGTGAAAACTCAGAAACATTCGGGCAATGGTATGGCTGTGAATTGAGTGATGAAAACCATGCGCAGTTGTGGGTACCCCCAGGTTTTGCACATGGTTTTTTAACGCTGACTGAAACCGCAATTACCAGTTACCAGGTGACGGAACACCACAGCCCCGACCACGAGCAATGCCTGGCCTGGAACGACCCGGTGCTGAATATAGCCTGGCCCTTGAAGCGGGTCGGGGTGGCAAAACCAATCCTGTCGCCCAAAGACGAACAGGGTGTGCCGTTCATGGAGTTGAAGTAATGGCCAAGTGGTATGTGATGTACACCAAACCCCGCCAGGAACACATGGCGCTGGAGAACCTGCAGCGCCAGAATTACACGGTGTTCTATCCTCAGGCCCGCGTGCTGAAGCGCAAAGCTGGCAAAGGCAGTACAGCGGTGGTGGAGCCCTTGTTTCCCCGGTACATGTTTGTAAACCTGGAGGTGGGCGTTAGCGATTTCTCCAAACTGCGTTCAACCAAGGGTTGTATGGATTTGGTGAAATTCGGGGGCAAGCCGTCAACTGTACCTGCCGAGTTGATTGAGCTGATTCAAAGTCAGATAGACGGTGAGTGCGTGATTGACCTTGCCAAATTGCCAGAACTGGAAGTGGGCAGTGGGGTGCGCATTGCCGAAGGCCCTTTTGAGGGCTTGATGGGCACCATTGCTTCGCAGAAAAGTGATGAGCGCGTGATCGTGCTGCTGAATATTCTGGGCGCAGAACGCAGCGTGGAGTTGCAACGCAATCAGATTGACTCGGTTTGAGGCTCGCCCAGAACAGCGCGAAGTGTGTTCAGAAAATATTCTGGCTCAACGGGTTTTAGAATCCACCTCATGATTCCCAGGGATTTGGCTTCAATCACCAGACTTTTGTCTGAATATGCACTCATCACAATGATGGGTGTGTGTTTGGTGAGCTTGCGCAGACGTTTGCAAAATTCAATGCCGCTGGTATCTGGCATGTTGATGTCGGTCACGATCAGGTCGGGCGCACCGTGTTCGGCAATGTGCTGAAGGCCTTCTTCGGCGCTGGAGGCTGTGTAGGCCTCGAACCCGGCCTGCCGGATAACTTCGGCATACACGCTGCGAATGGCGCGCGCATCATCAAGCAACAAGACAGTTTTCATGCTGATTTTCCACATTACCGGAATGAATACGGTTGAATGTTAAATCAGCATGAAAGGTTAAAGACAACTTTTAACCAAAGTTAACCTGAAACTTACAGCGGGCTTACTTTGTACGGTTCCAGTCATTGGCGCAAGCCAGTTGGACCTTGCTGCGCTCAACCGGGCCGGTTTGGGTCAGGGTGCGGTTTTCACCAGGCAGGATGTACAGTTCGGTGGCCTGCGCACCCACCAGAACGCGACAACGCTTGGGGTGCTCCTGGTGCTTGTTTTCAATGTAAATTGCAGTTTCTTCACAAGACTGCTTTACGCTGGCTTTGGTGGTGCCGTCGGAAAGATCCTGTTCCTGCCGGCCTTCAATATTGCACAGGCTTGCCGATGTGTTGCCATTTGCGTTGTTGTTGGATTGTTCGTTGCCGGGCGTGGGAACTACGGCAACGCATCCTGCGGCCAAAGCAGAAATGATTGCAGCCAGGCTGATTCGGGTAAAAAGTGTTCGATTGGTGGTCATGTTCTGTCCCTAATGAAATAAAAGGCCGGCGTGGGCCTGCAATAACGAACGGTCGCCCTGTGCCACGGGGTGTAATGTGGCATATCGTTTATAGTTGGTTTATTCACCAATTCTATGCAAATTACTCACCCATCATGACCCTTCTTGTTACCGGATCCGCAGGTTTTATCGGCTCTTGTTTTGTGCGTCAGCATTTTGACTACAGCGTAGAGCCTATTGTTAGTCTGGATGCCCTTACTTATGCCGGGCACCTTAGTACCCTGGCCCCGGTGGCTGCAAAATCACAGCACTTTTTTGTTCATGCCTCCATTGGCGATGTGGAGGCGGTGCGCGCAATTTTGAAGGAACACAAACCACGCGCCATTGTGAATTTTGCAGCAGAAAGCCATGTGGATCGATCCATTCTTGGCCCGGGTGCATTTATTGAAACGAATGTGGTGGGCACTTACCGCTTGCTGGAATGCGCACGCGAATACTGGAACAGTTTAACGGGCGACGCAAAAAATGCATTTCGCTTTTTGCATGTCAGTACCGATGAGGTGTACGGTACGCTTGGCCCGGACGACGCTCCGTTTGCAGAAACCAACCGTTACGAGCCCAACAGCCCTTATTCAGCCAGCAAGGCGGCCAGCGACCACTTGGTGCGGGCCTGGCACCACACCTATGGCTTGCCGGTTATTACCACCAACTGCAGCAACAACTACGGCCCTTACCACTTTCCTGAAAAGCTGATTCCCTTGTGCATCATGAATGCACTGAATGGAAAGCAACTGCCCGTGTATGGCGATGGCCAGCAAATTCGGGACTGGCTGTTTGTTGAAGACCACACCCGTGGCATACGCGCTGCGCTTGAGCAAGGCAGCGTGGGCGAAACCTACAACATTGGTGGCTGGAATGAGAAAGCAAACCTGGATGTGGTGAGGCTGATTTGCAGTTTGCTGGATGAGTTGCAACCGCGTGCGGATGGCATTTCCTATTCAACACAAATTGCTTTTGTAACCGACCGTCCCGGCCATGATCGCCGCTACGCAATTGACGCGCGGAAAATTGAACGCGAGTTGGGATGGAAACCCGCAGAAACATTCGAGACCGGGATTCAGAAAACGGTGCGGTGGTATTTGGCGAACCAGGCGTGGGTGGATGAGGTAACTGCAGCGCGATGAGCATGCAAGAGTTTGCGATTGTCGTGGTTCAGTTAAACTATTTCATCTGTTTTTAGGAGAATTTGCTTTGGGAATTCGCGTACTCGTGCTTGGCGCACAAGGCCAGCTTGGCCACACAATTGGTCAACACGCCAAACCCGCCTTGATGGAAACGATGGACGCATGCATAAGCTACGGTCGCGACAAAGCCGACCTTGCCAACCCCGACACATTGATCAACGCGCTGAAAGATGTTCGGCCCGATGTAGTGATCAACGCCGCCGCATACACGAATGTGGAAAAAGCAGAAACGGAAAGCGAGTTGGCCCATGCCATCAACGCAAAAGCTGTTGGCATTTTGGCCGAGCAATGCAAGAAACAGGGTGTGGCGCTGGTGCATTACAGCACCGATTACGTGTTTGATGGAAAAGCCACGAAACCCTACCTTGAAACCGATGCCACCAACCCGCTAAGCGCCTACGGCAAATCGAAACTGGAAGGTGAAAAATACCTGAAAGAAGTGGGTGGCAACTGGGTGGTGTTTCGCACGGGTTGGGTGTACGGTCAGCGTGGCAATAATTTCTGTAAAACCATGATCAAGCTGGCGCAGGAACGCGACACACTTAACGTTGTAGACGATCAAACCGGCGCGCCCACACCCGCCAACTGGCTGGCGGAACTGGGTTTGAGTGTTGCCGGTGTGGTGGCCATGCACCGCTACAAATCAACTGGCAAGTTGGCCCCCACATTCCTGCCTGACTTTCCTTCCGAAATTCCCAGTGGTGAAATTTTTCACGCCAGTGCGGCGGGTGTTACCACGTGGTTTGACTACGCCCGTTTGGCCCTTGAGCTTGCACACAAACAAGGCATTGTTCAGCACATGCCGAACATTGAGCGTGCAAAAACCGCTGACATGAATTTTGCTGCGCAGCGACCTGCGTATTCGGTGTTGAACAACAAAAAGCTGATGGACGCCTTCCGTGTGAACCCACCGGAGTGGACCAAAGGTGTGCGCAATTTTGTGTTGAATTACTGAGGGCTGAGCAAACGGTGTTGAATCAGCGAACGTTCAAAGGCGTTGCAGCGCTTCATTTCTGAAATCACGTGATCAAGATTTGTCGCGTTTTTGGTGGTTGGTTTTATTTTCGCCAATGCTAATGAATGCGCAGTACCGTGCTTTTCACAGAAGCCCAGGCACCCACCATCACCAGCACCACCCACACCAAAACAAGCCCCAGTGCGGTAATGCCACTGGGTTGTTCAAAGCGGAAGTCGCGGTCGAATTCGCGAATGAATTGCCCTGCTGCGTCGTCGGCCAACCCCATGGCACCACTGACCACCGCATATGCCAAACCAAACGCCACAAGCGCCAGGCTGACTGACCACCACAGGGTGGGGCGTCCCACCTCTGTGTCGGTTGCACCCAGCGATTTCAGCACATGCACTTCGGCCTGGTTGCGAATCAGTTGCAGGCGCACGGTGTTGAAGGTCACCACCAACACCATGCCAGCTATCAACACGGCCAAAGCCACGGCAATAATTTGTGTGCCGTTTAACACCGATTGAAGGCGGCGCACCCACTGTGCGTCGTACTGTACATGTTCAACACCGGTGAAGTTTTGCCACTGTGCAATTTTGTCTTCAATGGCCTGGGTGTTGGTGGTGGTGTCCACTTCCAGCACCACCACCACGGTGTAGGGCAGTGGGTTTTCGGGCAAGGCTTCGGCCAGGTCCGGGGTTTGGCTTTGTGTGCGCAAACGTTCCATGGCCTGTTCAGGTGTGACGATATTCACGCTGTCCAGGTCGAAATCGCGTTTCAATTGTGCGGCTGCAGTTTTTACGGAATCAAGCGATGCATCGGGTTTGAAGTAAAGGCTGATTTCCGGGTCGCCCACCCAACGGTCCATGCTGGGCACAATGGCGCTTAGGCCCTGCGCAATGGTCCAGGGCATGGCCAGTGCAATGGCCAGCACCAGGGCGTTGAACAAGTGGCCAAGTGGTTCATCAAGCCAAAGTTTCAAACCGGCAGAAATGGAAAACCACTGCAAACGTAACCAACGCATGTGTTGTCTCTTAAAAGTGGATCAAGCCCCGTAGGCCTTGCTCAGAAAGTCTTTGGAAAAAGATTGCACGCCTGCTTCGCGCCCGCCGTTTTGCGACAAATCCGCCGGGGCGGGCAGCACAGCCCCTTCACCCAGCTTCAAGCGGTGTGTTATGCGGTTAAAGCGGTGTGCTTCGTGCGTGGCCACAATAATGGTTACGCCTGCGCGGTTGAATTCTTCAAGCAAACCGACCACGCGTGCGGCTGATTCATCATCAAGCTGTGCAGTGGGCTCGTCGGCCAACACCAGTGCAGGGCGGTTCACCACCGCGCGTGCAATTTGCAAACGCAGTTGCTGCCCGCCAGACAATTCGCTGGGCAGCATGCGGTCGGTGTGGCTTAGGCCTACGCGTGCCAGTGCCGCTTTTACACGGCCTTGTATGTCACTTTCGCTCAAGCCCACCACACGCAGGGGCAGTGCCACGTTGTCAAAGCAGTTGCGGTTGTGCAGCAGTTCGACATCAAAGCCGGTGTAGCCCACACTGCGTCGGTAGTGCGAGCGTTCGCGGCGGTTCAAGCGTGCAATCGAGCTTTTGCCCACCAGAATGTCGCCACTGGTGGGTTGTTCGAAAGTGGCCAGTAGCCTCAATATTGAACTTTTGCCCGCACCGGAATGGCCTTCCAGCAAGGTGAAGGACCCCTTGGGTAACTGGAAATTCACGCCCTTCAAAGCGGCGTGCGTGCCGTACTTCAAGGTGACGTTTTTAAATTGGATCATGCGGTTTGGTTTCCGTCTGTATCAATGCCAACCAGCGCGTTGGCGAATTCGCGGGGGCTGAAGGGGCGAAGATCGCCCAGCTTCTCACCCACACCAATGAAGGCCACTGGCACACGTGTGCTCATGCTCATGGCGGCCAGAATACCGCCTTTGGCCGTGCCGTCGAGCTTCGTGACCACCAGTGCCGTTAATGTAAGCGCATCGTTGAAGGCTTTGATTTGTTGCAAGGCATTTTGGCCGTTGGTGGCGTCGACCACCAGCACAATTTCATGCGGTGCATCCATTTTGGCTTTGCCCAGCACTTTCTTGATTTTCTTCAATTCTTCCATCAAGTGAAGCTGGGTGGGCAGGCGGCCTGCAGTGTCTACAATCACGATGTGGCTGTTGCGGGAAACACCCGATTGAACAGAATCGAATGCCACTGCGCCGGGGTCGCTGCCTTCGGCGGAAATCACATCAACATTGCTGCGCCGTGCCCACACATCCAGTTGTTCGCGCGCTGCGGCGCGAAAGGTGTCGCCAGCGGCCAACAGAACGGAGTAACCAATTTCCGCGTAATGGTTGGCAAGTTTGCCAATGCTGGTGGTTTTGCCTGCACCATTGACGCCCACCACCATCATGACCAGGGGGCGTGCACGGTCTACGCCCATGCTGGTTTCAAGGGGGCGCAGCAGGTCGAACACGGCATCGCGCAGCACAAGGCGAACATCCTCGGGTTTGGTCAAGCCTTTCTGGTACACGGTGTCGCGCACCTTCTGCATTAGCAGTTCGGTGGCTGGCAGGCCGCAATCGGCCAGCAGCAGGCGTTCTTCCATTTCCTCGAAGAAGGCTTCGTCGACTTTTTCGCCCGTGAACATGGAGGTGAGGCCGGAACGGGTCTTGGTCAATCCCGATTTCAAACGACCAAGCCAGTCCTGTCTCTGCCCAGGAATCTGCATGTAAAACTCCAGTTGAGGAAACTAAGCTGTGCGAACGACTGTCACACAGCGAGATGTTGAATAACTTATTCTACCATTGAGCTTAAAACGGACGTTTGCTGTAAAAGGTGTCTTGAATGATAAAAACAGGTTTTCAACTGAATCGATGCTTCGCAACACTTGCGGGCGGCATGTTGCTGCTGGCGTCAAGCATGCTGCCTTTGGCCCACGCGGCCGACGGTGACATCACCGAGTACAAACTGAACAATGGCCTGAGGGTGGTGGTGAAGGAAGACCACCGTTCACCCACCGTGGCGCACATGGTGTGGTACAAAGCCGGTTCGATGGACGAGTACAACGGCACCACGGGTGTGGCGCACGTGCTGGAGCACATGATGTTCAAAGGCACCAAACGTTTGGCCGTTGGCGAATTTTCCAAAACCGTGGCGGCTTTGGGCGGGCGCGACAACGCTTTCACCAGTCGCGATTACACGGCGTACTTTCAGCAACTTCAGGCCAAAGACCTGAACAAGGTGATGGTGCTGGAAGCCGACCGCATGGCGAATCTGGTGCTCAGCGAAACGGAATTCAAAAAAGAAATCCAGGTGGTCAAGGAAGAACGACGCTACCGCACCGACGACCAGGCCCAGGGCAAGCTGTATGAAGCTTTCATGGCGACAGCTTTTCAGGCGAACCCCACACGTTATCCCGTGATTGGCTGGATGAGCGACCTTGAAGCCATGACCTACAAGGACGCCCGCAAGTGGTACGACACCTGGTACACCCCGCAAAATGCGGTGCTGGTGGTGGTGGGCGATGTGCAGCCCGCGCAAGTGAAGACCATGGCCGACAAAACTTATGGCAAGGTCAAGCCCAAGACGCTTGAAGAACGCAAGCCGCAGGTGGAGCCCAGGCAGGAAGGTATTCGCCGCGTGCAAGTGAAAGCGCCCGCCGAAAACCCCTACCTGATTATGGGTTTCAAGGTGCCCAAATTAAACAATGTGTTGAAAGACCGCGACGCCTATTCGCTGGCTGTTCTAAGTGCTGTGCTGGACGGTTATTCCGGTGCACGCCTGAACCGTGAACTGGTGCAAAACCAGAAAGTGGCTTTGCAGGCGGGGGCCAGTTACGACATGACAGGCCGTGGCCCTTCGCTGTTTTACCTGGACGGCACGCCAGCGGCAGGCCAAACCGTGGAAAGCCTTGAGAAAGCCTTGCTGGCACAAGTGAAGAAGGTGGCCAACGAGGGTGTTAGCGAAGCCGAACTGGCCCGCGTAAAAGCGCAACTGATTGCCAGCCAGGTGTACAAGCGCGATTCCGTGTTTGGGCAGGCCATGGAAATTGGCCAGAACCTGATGATTGGTCTTGAGGTGGCGGACATTGACCGGATGATTGAGCAGATCAAAACCGTGACCACGGCGGAAGTGCAGTACGCCGCGCAAACCTTTTTTGATCAAGACCAGTTGACGGTGGGCACCCTGTTCCCCTTGCCGATTGATCCGAACAAGAAAGACGCGCCGCCCAAAGGCCTAAGCCACTAAGCCACTGCACAAGACACACAGGGATGTAACACCATGTTGACTAGCAAAAACAAAGTATTTATTCGCGGCCTTTTTGCCGCAGGTGCCACCGCAGCCGCAGTATTCGCTGCGCCTGCAAGTGCCGCCTTGCCCATTGAAACCTGGACTGCCGCCAGCGGTGCGAAGGTCATGTTCATGCGCGCAGAAGCCTTGCCCATGCTGGATATTCGTGTTGATTTTCCGGCAGGCAGCCGGGCCGACCCCAAGGGCAAGGAAGGGCTGGCCAGTGCCACTGGCGACATGATTGGCCGTGGCGCGGAAGGCTTGTCCGAGAATGAAATTGCCGATGGTTTTGCCGACACGGGTGCCCAGTTCTCGGGCGGTGCCGGCACCGATTCGGCAGGCGTGCAGTTGCGCACACTGACTTCTGAACCTGAGTTTTCAAAGGCCATTGCGCTGATGAAAACCCTGCTGCAAAAGCCCGTGTTCAATGCCGACATTCTGGCGCGTGAAAGCGCACGCTCAATTGCCTCATTGAAAGAATCGCTGACCAAGCCCGACACGCTGGCTGATCGCGCATTCGCCACAGCCCTATACCCGAACCACCCGTATGGCACGCACACCACGGAAGCCAGCCTGAACGCCATTGCCCTGGCCGATGTGCAGCAGTTCTACAAAACCCGCTACCTGGGCAACAAGGCGGTGGTTTCACTGGTGGGCAATATCACCCGTGCACAGGCCGAGAAGCTTGCCAATGAATTAACGGCTGGCTTGCCCAAGGGCGAACTGGAAAGTAACCCTTTGGGTAGTGCCGGTTTTGAAGAATTGCAGGCTGCCGTGAAAGGCCAAACCATTCAAATTGATCACCCAGCCGCGCAAAGCCATGTGTTGATGGGGTTGCCAGCGATGCGCCGTGGCGCACCGGATTATTTTGATTTGCTGGTGGCCAACCATGTGCTGGGTGGCGGCGGTTTTGTGTCGCGTTTGATGGATGAAATTCGCGAGAAGCGTGGGCTGGCTTACAGCGCCTATTCTTATTTCATGCCCTCTGGCGACGCGGGTCCTTTCCAGGCGGGTGTGCAAACCAAGAAGGAATCGACTGCCGAGGCCGTCAGCATCATGCGCAAAACCATTCTGGCGTTTATCGAGAAGGGCCCCACGCAGGCCGAGTTGAATGCAGCCAAACAAAACCTGATCGGCGGCTTTCCGCTGCGAATTGACAGCAACAGCAAGTTGATTGCCAATATTTCGATGATGGGCCTCTACAACATGCCCCTGGATTACCTCGACAACTGGACTGCCGAGATTGACAAGGTGACTGTGCAAAGCGCCCGCGCGGCGTTTGCCAAACACGTGAATGCCGACAAGCTGGTGACTGTGGTGGTTGGCGGCAAAGTTGAGTGATCTGAGTTGAACAAGTTACGGATTATTGGCGGCGTGTGGCGCAGGCTCCAGCTGCCGGTTGCGCCCGTGGAAGGGCTAAGGCCCACGCCCGACCGCGTGCGCGAAACTGTGTTCAACTGGCTGGGCCAGGATTGCACCGGCATGGACGTGCTGGATTTGTACGCAGGCACTGGCGCTTTGGGCTTTGAGGCCGCTTCCCGCGGGGCGGGCAGGGTGGTCATGGTTGAACAGAACCGCAAGGTAGTGGCCCAGCTTCAGGAAAACAGGGCTTACCTGCTTTCCAAGTGGACTGAAACCACTGTGCCCAAGCCCGCACTGGTGGTGGATTCTGGCGATGTGTTGGCAAGCCTTAAGCGTTTTGCCATGGCTGGGGCAGGCTTTGACCTTGTTGCGCTTGACCCCCCTTTCCGAAGCGAATTGATGCAGGTCACCCTGCCGTTGCTCAAACCGGTACTTAAACCCGGTGGCTTGGTGTACGCTGAATGGCATGAAAACCTGTTTTCTGACGAAGCGGCACTGTGCAAGGTGTTGAATGTTCGGGAAATTGAGGTTTTGAGGCATTTAAAAGCTGGTCAAGTGCATGCGCATTTGTTCGCCCTGCCTGCTCTGTGATACAAAGCGGGGATAGTGCATTTATCACGCTAAAGAAACCCTTCACATGGAGATCAGCGATGCGCATTGCTGTGTATCCCGGAACATTTGACCCGCTTACCCGTGGCCACGAAGATTTGGTTCGCCGCGGCGCGAAAATATTCGATAAACTTGTAGTTGGTGTGGCTGACAGCCCCAACAAGAAGCCGTTTTTCTCCATGGACGAGCGCGTGCAAATTGCCCGCGAAGTGCTTAGCCACTACCCCAATGTGGAAGTGAAGGGGTTTCGTGGTTTGCTGAAAGATTTCGTGCGCGAAAACAACGCCAACGTGATTATTCGTGGCCTGCGCGCCGTCAGCGATTTTGAGTACGAGTTTCAAATGGCGGGCATGAACCGTTATTTGTTGCCCGATGTGGAAACCATGTTCCTGACACCCTCGGACCAGTACCAGTTTATTTCCGGCACCATCGTGCGGGAAATTGCTTCGCTGGGTGGCGATGTCAGCAAGTTTGTGTTTCCGTCCGTTGAACACTGGTTGAACGAGAAACTTGGTTTGACACCCCCCCAGGTGATCAACAAGTAGAAAGAGTTATGGCTTTAATCATCACCGATGAATGCATCAATTGCGACGTGTGCGAGCCCGAGTGCCCCAACGGTGCAATCAGCATGGGTGAAGAAATTTACGAAATTGACCCCGGCAAATGTACCGAATGCGTGGGGCATTTCGACGAACCACAATGCGTGGTGGTGTGCCCGGTTGAATGCATTCCCCTAGACCCGGCCCACCCCGACACCCAGAAGCAATTGCTGGGCAAGTTCTTCAAGCTGCACCCCGACAAAACGCCTTATTTGCCTGCGGGTGACGCACCTGTTCCCGTGAAAACATCACCCGCTGAAGGTTGTTGAATGGGACACAACACCACACCAAATTTGTCTTTCGGATAATTGTTCAGTACCCTGAACCAGCCTACCTGCCACACCCAATAAGGCTTGTCCTCCCGGATCAGTGTTTCATCTGGATCGCAATTCATTTCACGAACCTGCGCCTCGGCAGGAATGCCCTCACTGCCTTCAATGGTTTCTGGCGCAATGTTCAGGAGCGATTTTTCTGCATCGTAATTCAGGTTGAAAGTCCACGCCTGTGCATCTTCATGCGTGTAGGTCCATTCCGCCTTGTTCAGCACCCAGTCTTGCGCGGGCAAACCGCCCTCAAATTGCCGCACCGAAAACGCAGCCTGATGGGTTTCGGGCAGGTCGTCGCGGCGAATATAAGTGCGAAGGTTTTCACCATTCAGTTTTACAAACGGCGCACCTTCACCACTGTTGGTTTGTTCAATGGTAAGTACCAGTTGGTCTTGCTCAGCAGTGCCGGTCCATGGAAAACTGTGCCATTGCCCGTCAATGTCCAGCTTGATCTTGTTCAGTTTCAGTTCACCACCTGGCAATTGTTCCGGCTGGGCGCTCATCGACACGTAAAGTTGATTGTCAATTTCAGGTGCCTTTGCGCTAAGCCTCCAGCCCAGGCTCAATTGGCTTGCATCTGCCGAATTGCCAAGTTCAAATTTGAATTGTTCCAGTTGGCCACTTAACAGCTGTTGCGTTTGGGGATTGCTGACAGCAAACACGGCTTGTTCAATGTTCAGTTTTTTCAACGAAATGAGTGGGGTGAAAAACCCCGGGTTCGCCACTTGGGTGCTTTGCCAGCCACGCGCGGCGAGGGCCAGCGGCAACACGGGTGTGCAATCCAGTTTTGGGCTGCTGCAATCGCCTTGTTTTTCAGATTGAGCCGCCAGCCCTTTCAGGGTGATTGCATCTATCAGCAGGCGGCCCTGCTTCACCGATTCCACGGCGTTTATGCCAAGCCTGAGCAAAGCCAGCCGAACGTTTTCCTTGCGGGTTGGGTCATCGATTTCAATTTCGGAAACGATGAGTTGTGGGTTTAATGAAAGCGCCAGCACCACGCGTTTCGCATCGATTCTCTGGTCGGGATACTGGTTTTTGAGGCTTTGAAGGCGGGGTTCCCAGATGACGCGCGGAACGACAACGCCGTGGGACAAAATGATGCCCGTCAGGACAATCACAAAGGCGAGAATGGACCACTTCAGGGCTTTGGACATGGCAAGGTAACGACAAGTTGAACCTGCCGATACCGTAGCACAGAAATGAGATGTCCCAAAAACAAGGCCCCGAAGGGCCTTTGTTTTAAACGCTCAATTAAACATTGAACAGGAAGTTGAGCACGTCGCCGTCTTTCACCACATATTCCTTGCCTTCGGCCCGCATTTTGCCGGCTTCTTTGGCACCGTTTTCGCCCTTGAACTGGATGTAGTCATCGTAGGCAATGGTTTGCGCGCGAATGAAGCCGCGTTCAAAATCAGTGTGAATAACGCCTGCAGCCTTGGGCGCCGTGTCGCCAATGTGAATGGTCCAGGCGCGTACTTCCTTCACGCCGGCGGTGAAGTAGGTTTGCAAGCCCAGCAGTTTGAAACCGGCACGAATGACACGGCTTAAGCCTGGTTCAGTCATGCCCATGTCGGCCAGAAATTCCATTTTGTCTGCATCGTCCAAGTCTGCAATTTCAGCTTCAATGGCAGCGCACACAGCCACCACAGGCGCATTCTGCTTGGCCGCGTATTCCTGAAGTCGTTCCACGAAGGGGTTGTTCTCAAAGCCGTCTTCAGCCACGTTGGCCACATACATGGCGGGCTTGGCGGTGATCAAGCCGAAGCTTTTGATGGCAAACAGTTCTTCTTCGTCCAGACCCAGTGCGCGAATTGGTTTGGCTTCGTTCAACTGAGCTTCACAACGCTGCAGAATGGCCAGAATTTTGGCGGCTTCCTTGTCATTGGCGCGGGCTTGTTTGGCGTAGCGGTGTACCGCCTTTTCAACCGTGCCCATGTCAGCCAAACACAGTTCGGTTTCAATGGTTTCAATGTCGGAAAGCGGATCAACCTTGCCGTTCACGTGAATCACATTTTCGTCTTCGAAACAGCGCACCACGTTCACAATTGCATCGGTTTCGCGGATGTGCGCCAGGAACTGGTTGCCCAAGCCTTCGCCTTTGGATGCACCAGCCACCAGGCCTGCAATGTCCACAAACTCAACGGTGGCGGGCAGAATACGTTCGGGTTTTACGATGTCAGCCAGTTTTTGCAGGCGTGCGTCGGGTACCTCGACCATGCCGACATTGGGCTCAATGGTACAGAAGGGATAATTTTCTGCTGGAATGCCCGCCTTGGTGAGGGCGTTGAACAGGGTGGATTTACCGACGTTGGGAAGGCCAACGATGCCGCATTTGAGGGTCATGAGAATTCGCTAAGTGCTTAATTGAATGGGGTGAATTGTACCTCGTTCACCCCACCCTGTTTACTTTTGCAGCTTAAATTTGGTCGCAGCTTGTTCCAGTTGGTTTGCAACATCCAGAATGGATTGCGTGCTTTGGAGGTTTTTGTTCATCGCGCGTTCGCTGGTGTCCATCAGCGTCACGATTTTGTTCAGGTTTTTGGACACCAAATTGGCAGCTTGAACCTGTTCTGTCACACCGTGGGTAATTGCTTTTACCTCAGACAGCGAACGTTGCGCTTGCTGTGCCGTTTCAACAATGGCGCTTACAGCCAGGTCGGCATAGCCGCGCGAGCTGGTGATCGAGTTCAAACCCTCGCCCACGGCACCCTCAACCACCTGCGCGAGGCTGTTCAACTCTGCAGTTGTTTCTGAAATCTTCACGGCAGAGCAAGCGCTTAACTCCGCAAGTTTGCGTACTTCGTCGGCCACCACAGCAAAGCCTCGGCCTTGCTCGCCCGCCCGCGCCGCCTCAATGGCAGCATTCAAGGCAAGCAAATTGGTTTGATCTGCAATTTGTTTGATTTCATCGGTCATGGTTGTAATATTGCGCGTGGCATTGATGAATGCGCTTACGCTGGTCGACATATGCTGTACAGCGCCTTCGACCTTGCCGATTTCACTCACCAGTACAGTGATTCGTGTTTTGCTTTGTTCGGTTTGCTCCAGGCTTTGTTGTACATTGCCCAGTACCTGATCTGCCGATTCGGACACCGAGTTCATGCTGCTGCCCAATTGCTCGACCGCAGAAGAGGTGCTGCTGGTGGACTCTGACACTTCGCTGGACGAATGTTTCAATACCTTGGACGATGAGTTCAGCATTTCTGTTGCCGATTTTAACTGGTGCGTGCCGTTGATCATTGACGACACAGTTTCCCGCAAACCTTTTGTCATGGCATTCAGGTTGGTCAGCAAGCGGCCAGTTTCATCTTCACTGGTGGTTTTGATGTCTTGAGTCAAGTCGCCGCTTTCAATGGCTTTGCTGATCTCGATCGCCTGTTCCAGTGATTTGCGCATGTGTTTGATAGTCCGCATTGCCAGAATTGATGCAAGACAAACCGCAAGCAGAGCGATAACGCTGGCGCTCAGCGTGAACGAGTCGGTGATTTGAATGTTGTCCTCAACCGATCCTTTTAATTCGAGTTGTTGTTGGTCCGCAAATTGGTTGAATCCATTCACAGTGACTTTGGCTGCGGCGTAGCAGTCGGTCAACATCAACTCGATTGCAAGCTCGAAATTTTTATCGATCGTGGCACGTTCTATTTTTCCGACCACGGTTTTCAGGTCGTTCCAGCCAGCGGCTCCCTCTTTAAGATACTGGCTGGCTTTCGAGGAAAGTGCCCTTCGCTGAACCTTCGCGATCAGATCATCCACCTGTTGAGCCAGGCTTTGGTAGGTGGTTCTGTACCCGAGTATTTTGTTTTCGGGGGCTCCGGCTTGTGTGGCAAAAAGTGCATCTCGCAGATTAACTCGCGCAAGTTGAACAAAGTTCAATATGTTGGCCACATCAATCAGTGGTGCAACATTGTTTTCTATTGCAGTTTGAGTGTTGTTGGACTGTCCCTTTAGTTCATAGGCAAACACGGCGAGAATGGACACCGAGAGGATTATCAGAATGGCCATCGAGACGGTCAGTTTTTTGGCAATAGTCCAGGATTTCATAGTCCGATAACCCTAATCAAGAAGAATATTTATTCATGATATGACCTAGACGAAAATTTCAATTCACCCGAAATGTTTGCCCTGAATGAGGGGTCTTTTTGAAAACTTGTAAGTTTTTGTTGTGAGTAATGCTTTAGATGTATTGCTCAATGTGCGCTGCAGGGGAAGGGAATAAAACAGGGTGACGGTGTTTCTTAATGTGTGTTTAGTGCTCTTAGCCAGTTTGAAAAGTCTTCTGCCATGCGTTCGCTTTCCCGAATCGCACTTTGCCAAAGCGGTATGCGAATTCGATGATCAAAGTTGTAGCGTTTGAAATCGCTGCGGTCGGGGATTTTTTTCGCGGGCAAACGCTTCACAAATTCTGGTGACGGGCACACCAGAATCACATTGCTCATCCATTCAGGTTTTGCTTTGCGCACTTTCAAAAACTTGTCGAGCCAGCCGGGCGTTACGGTTGGAGCAAAATGCGGGTAAAGCACCAAACCTTCCAGGCGATTGTAGGGCAGGGCGAGGTGGTAGTCGGTCAGGCCGCCGTCCCAAAAAGGGCCTTCGTGGTACTTCACTTCCGGGTGGTCTTCGCGCAGGGCTTGGGCAATTTTGTACACTGGGTTCAGTACAAATGGAATGCTGCCACTGGCCAGCAATGCATCGTGAATGTTCAGTGCATCCAGGTCTTCAATGTGGGTTGGAATGCGGTCAAAGGGTTGTTTTAACCAGTCGGTGTGCGCGCCCGGGCTTTGAAACACCCACCGTTCGAAGTAAGTGGACAGTTTGTTGCGGTTTACGCTGTTGGCCAGCACCGCACTGGCAAAGCCGCGTTTGCGTGCGCGCAGTTGTTGCGCATGGTGCAAGGGGGTAAGCCCTTTGTTGACCCACACCAGCAGTTCTTTACCGACCGGTTTCACCATGTGCTGCGCTTCTTCAGCCACCACAGCCTGCACCATGGCATGGCACACGCGGCTTATTTCATGGCGGTCAACGCCTTTGCTGTAGTCTTGCGTTTCAACATACTGCTGGGCAAGTCGCTTCAAGGTGGCTGCCGGGTTGCTGCTGGCTGCTGCTGCCATGCGCCACGCGCCAATAGACGCACCAATCAATTGCAGTGGTTTTACACTGTTGCTTGCACGCGTTTTTAAATGCTCGGGGCCAAGCCAATCGTTAAACAGGTATTGGTCTAGACCCTGCAGAATCAAACCTTTCGGGCCACCCGCTGCCGCAGGAATTGCGCAAATGTCTTCGGGCCTCAAGCCCTTGTTGGCAATGTGCGCCTTGGCGCGGTCGCCCATAATGATTTGAATGCTGCTTCTCATGCGCACTCCGTGTGTATGTGCGTGGTGGCTTGGCCAATTTGGCCCTTCAAAATAAGCTCGGTGTGCTTGAGCAACACGTCGATCGATTTGTCGATGGTCTGCTGTTGTTCGCTGCTGGGCCGATGCAACACAAAATCAGCCACGCCTTGTTGCAAGTTTAAGCTTCTTGGGTGACCAATGCCAATGCGTGCCCGCCAGAATTCATTGCTGCCCATGTGGGCGTGAATATCTTTCAAACCGTTGTGGCCTGCATGGCCGCCGCCTTTTTTCATCTTGATTTGGCCGGGCAGCAAATCCAGTTCGTCATGTGCAACCAGAATTTCTTCGGGTTTTATTTTAAAGAACTTTGCCAGTGTGCCCACAGCTTGCCCAGACCTGTTCATGAAGGTGGTGGGAAACAGCAGCCACACGTCTTCGCCTGCAAATTTGATGCGTGCCATGTCGCCAAAAAAACGCTTGTCACTTTGCAAAAACACATTGTGTTTGCGCGCAAGCGCTTCCAGGTACCAAACGCCTGCATTGTGGCGGGTGTCTGCATACTGCGGGCCGGGGTTGCCAAGGCCTACAATCAATTTGATGGGGGTGTTGCTGGACATTTGTAATTGTTTGCTCGCTGGCTTGTTTATTCAGGGGTGAGTCCCATTACACTTGGGTAGTATTTACTTTATTTTCGCCGATAGTGCACGGCATTCCAAAACTTATTGTTTATTGATTGACTCCATGAATCCTTTAACCGATGTTAACTGGCCTCCCGTGGCTGCAGCACAGGGCACTCACCAAAAGTCCCTTGCTTTTTTACATCAATACTTGCCTGTTACCGGTGCCCGAATTCTGGACCTTCCTTGTGGAGCAGGGGCTTTCGCCAGTGCGGCCACGCAGCTTGAGTACGATGTTCACACCATGGATATTCACCCGAATGAGCCTTACTTCGCGGAGGCGGGCAAGCGGCGTATTGGGGATGCGAATCAGCCGTTGCCCTTCGAGGATGATTTTTTTGATGGGGTGTGTTCAATCGAGGGCATCGAACACCTGGAAAACCCCAGCCAGTTTGTGCGCGAACTGTTTCGGGTTTTAAAGCCTGGTGGCTACTGTGTGTTGAGTACGCCCAATGTGGACAGTTATCGTTCGCGTCACAACACCTTGTGGCGGGGTTATCACCGGTATTTTCGACCAGAAAGTGACACTGAGAAAGACAGTGGACACGTGCATCCCATTGATTTGTATTTCCTGATGGGGGCTTTCAAGAAGGCTGGTTTTGACATGCTGGAACTGGGTGTAAACAGCATGAGTGGCCGCGCAGGCCCAAGCCTGTGGCGCGAGTTCGTTCGGAAATATTTAAGCGGTTTGTATCCGCCACGATTGCGTGAAAAAGTGCCTTTTTATGGCGATGTACTGATTTACGTGTTGAGTAAACCAGCCGATGAAACAGAAATTTGATCAACCCTGCGCCAGGCGCTTACCAGCGCCATCAAACTGGCGGTGGTGATGTTGTCGTGAAAGCCCACGCCAAATTTGCTGCCCGGTACGTTGGGAACGCTTACTTCAATAACGGCCATGGCCTTTGATTTCGCGCCTTGACCAACGCTGCGTTCTTCGAAGCCCACAATGTCCATGGGCACCCCAAGCGCTTGCACGGCAGCATCCAGAGGGCCGTTGCCCAAGCCTTCAAGCCGTACAATTTCACCATGCTGTTGCACGGTGATTTCAATGCCTTGGCCGCCCTCTGCATCAAAAACTTTGTGGCTGATGTAGCGGGGCTGGCTGTCATCATTCTGCAAATAGGTTTGTTCAAACAAGGACCACAATGCAGGCGATGTCATTTCCGCTGCGGTGCTGTCGCTCACTTTTTGCACCACGCTTGAAAACTCAACCTGCATGCGGCGCGGCATCACCACGCCATGTTCGCGTTCCAGAATGTAGGCGATGCCGCCCTTGCCAGATTGGCTGTTCACGCGGATCACGCTGTCGTATGTGCGGCCCACGTCCATCGGGTCGATGGGCAAGTAGGGTACTTCCCAAATGCCATTGGGTGTTTGAATGTCGAAGCCTTTTTTAATCGCGTCTTGGTGCGACCCTGAAAACGCGGTGTACACTAGGTCGCCTACATACGGGTGGCGGGGGTGAATGGGCAGTTGCGTGCAACTTTCCACCACGCGGGCCACGGCGTTGATGTCGGAAAAATCAAGGTTCGGGTGCACGCCTTGGGTGTACATGTTCAATGCAAGGGTAACAATATCGACGTTGCCGCAACGTTCGCCATTGCCAAACAAGCAGCCTTCCACGCGTTGTGCGCCGGCCATCATTGCCAGTTCGGCGGTGGCCACGCCGGTGCCGCGGTCGTTGTGCGGGTGCACGGAAAGCACCACATGCTCGCGGCGATGTAAACGTCTGTCCATCCACTCAATTTGATCGGCAAACACATTGGGTGTGCTCCATTCCACCGTGGTGGGCAGGTTGATGATGATCTTGCGATTCGGCCCGGCTTCCCAGGCTTCAATGGCGGTGTTGCAGGCCTGCAGGGCCACATCCAGTTCAGTCATGTTGAAACATTCGGGCGAGTATTGCAAAACCCACTGTGTTTCAGGGTGCGCGTCGGTCAGTTCTTTCACCTTTTGCACGCGGTTTTTTACCATGTCGATTACTTCGGGCACAGTCATGCGGAACACCGTATTTCTCCACACGGGTGCGGTGGAGTTGTAGATGTGGACGATTGCGCTTTTGGCGCCAATCACCGATTCCACTGTTCGCTCGATAAGATCATCACGAGCCTGGGTCATGACCATGGGGGTAACGCCTTCCGGAATCAAATCATTGTTGATTAAATGCCGAACCACGTCGAAGTCGATCTGCGAGGCGGCGGGAAAGCCCACCTCAATTTCCTTGAAGCCAATGCGCACCAATTCCTTGAAGAAGTCCAGTTTGGTGGCCACGCTCATGGGCTCGAAAATCGCCTGGTTGCCGTCGCGCAAATCGGTGCTTAACCAGATTGGCGCATTTTCGATGGCCTTGTTGGGCCATGTTCTGTCGGGCAGGTCCACTTTGTAAGCGGGGCGATATTTGTTGGCGGGGTTCTTCAACATGCTGCGTTGGCCTGAAACGTTAATCCATGAAATACAGTGTAGGTGTTATGCCGCGAAATATGATTGCGTTTGTTGCTTTGATAAATCTAATAATTAGCAGATAATTGCGTATATTTTGAATTTATGGGAATAAAAATCGAAATGCAGGAACTTGACCGATACGACAAACGAATTTTGACCTTGTTGCAAACCGATGGGCGAATGAGCAATCAGGATTTGGCCGATGCAATCGGCTTGTCGCCCTCGCCATGTTTGCGCCGTGTGAAAGCGCTGGAGGATGCAGGGCTGATTACAGGTTACAGGGCATTGGTGGATGCGAAAAAATTGGGCTACAGCTTGATGGCGCTGATTTACATTTCAATGGACCAGCACACGCCTGAACGCTTCGCCAGTTTTGAAGGGGCAATTGCCGCAATTCCCGAGGTGCTGGAATGCCTGTTGATCACCGGGCAGCAGGCCGACTACCAGTTGAAGGTGATTGTGGCCGACATGGATGGTTACCAGAATTTGTTGCTGAATAAAATTACCCGCATCAAAGGGGTAAGCGGTGTGCATACCAGTTTTGTACTGCGCCGGGTGGTGGACAAAACCGAAGTGCCGGTGCCTTAGGCGTCAGGCTTGGTTTTGCAGCATGTTTTGAATCATCATGCCGCCCCCGCCAATCAGCACGCCGAAATACACAATCGAGGCCACATTGGCCAAGTGGCCCAGCAGCACTGCTGCGCCATCGCGTTGAATAAGGCCCACCGCCAGGAACAACAGGGCGATGCCGGGTACGGTGTTGCTAAAGGGTATGAATCCAAAAGGTGCCATCAGCAACACGGCGCCCAATATCAAGGCGCCATCATTGATGATGTTCATCATGCGGCCTTGTGTTAGCCAGGCCATGCGGTGTGGGCGGCTTACTTTTTCCAGGCGCGGAATCCATACCAAACCTTTTTCAAGTGCGTTGCGCAATTTGTCGGCGGGCAGGGCGCGTTCTTTGAAGCGTTTGGGCAACCACAGGGTGCGTCCGAAAATCCGGCTAATGCCGATCAGCAAAATGGCTGCGCCAAAAATAGTGCTGACCCCGGGAATGGACACGGGCACCATGAACACCAAGGTAAGAAAGGCCACCAGCAGCAGCATGCCTTCGCGGCCAACAAGTTCCAGAATTTCACCCAAGCTTACCGTGTTGGCTGGAAGTTGTTCAATGACAAGCCTGATTTGCTCGCCCAGCGTGCGTTCGTCGGTGGAATGTATATTGTTCAATTCAGGCACTGTAATTGATGGTGATCAAGGCATTTATTGTGCCCATAAAAAAAGCCGCTGGACCAAGGTGCAGCGGCTTTTACGAAGACTAACTTGCAACAGCGATTTACTCGTCGCCGCCTTTTGCAGCACCAGCCTTGATTTTCACGCTGACCACGGACAGGTCTTGCTGGCCGTGGTTGGGGATGCTTACGCCTTCAGGGAACTGAAGTTCAGTCACGTGGATGGAGCGCTTGGTAACATCCAGTACGCTGCAATCTACAGCGATGAATTCTGGCAGGTCTTTGGGCAAGCATTCGATTTCGATCTGGTTGGCTACAAAAGTAACCAGACCTGCGTACAGCTTCACAGCAGGGCTTTCCAGGTGGCCAGAGAAGTGCAAAGGCACGTTCATGTGGATCTTCTGGTTGCTGTCGATACGCTGAAAGTCGATGTGCAGCAACTGCGCCTTGTAAGGGTGTGACTGATAGTCGCGCAGCAACACTTGCTGTGACTTGCCGTCAATTTCCAGATCCAGAATGCTGGAGTGGAATTTTTCCTTTTGCAGCGCGTGCCACAGGGGGTTGTGTTCAATTGACACAGCCTGAGCTTCCTGATTTGCGCCATAAACAATGCCAGGTACCTGGCCAGCACGACGCAGGCGGCGGCTCGCTCCGGAACCCTGCTCTGTGCGGGATGTTGCAACTACTTTCATGTTGATTCTCCAAATTTGACTTCACCGCGACCAGTGAAACCAAGTTATGCGGCACTTGAGGGCGTCCGCAAAAAAGCCCAAAAACTGTTTTGCTACTTCTTAATCGATAAACAGCGAACTGACGGAATCGGAGCGCACGATGCGGCGAATGGTTTCGGCCAGCAGTTCGTCTACGCTCAACACCCGAATGGTATTGCTGTTTTGGGCTTCCTCTGACAAAGGAATGGTGTCGGTTACCACCAGTTCGTCCAGATCTGATTCTTCCACGCGCTGAATGGCGCCGCCAGACAACACGGGGTGTGTACAGTAAGCCACCACTTTCTTGGCACCGTTGGCTTTCAGGGCGGCTGCGGCTTTGCACAATGTGTTGGCTGTGTCGACCATGTCGTCCATGATCACGCAGGTGCGGTCTTTCACGTCGCCAATAATGTTCATGACCTCGGCCACATTGGCGCGGGGGCGGCGTTTGTCGATAATTGCCAAATCGCAATTCAGGCGTTTGGCCAGTGCGCGGGCACGAACCACGCCACCCACGTCGGGTGACACCACCATCAGGTTGTCCAGGTTTTGCTTCCACACGTCGCCAAGCAACACGGGCGATGCGTAAATATTGTCAACGGGGATGTCGAAAAAGCCCTGAATCTGGTCGGCATGCAAGTCCATGGTCAGCACGCGGTCTACACCGACCACCTGCAACATGTTGGCCACTACCTTTGCGGTAATTGCAACACGGGAAGAGCGCACTCGGCGGTCTTGACGGGCATAACCAAAATAAGGAATTGCAGCGGTAATGCGGCCGGCTGATGCGCGCTTGAGCGCGTCGATCATGACCATCATTTCCATGAGGTTGTCATTCGTGGGGGCGCAAGTAGATTGCAGCACAAACACGTCTTTCCCGCGGACGTTCTCGTTGATCTCGACCATCACTTCGCCATCTGAGAAGCGGCCCACGGTGGCTTTGCCCAGTGGAATGTTCAACTGTTTTGCAACAGACTCAGCCAATGCGGGAATTGCATTGCCGGTGAAGATCATCAGACTGCTGTCGCTTGCCATTGTTTACCCCGGGGCTTGACGTGTGCGTTGGCGAAATAAAAAAAGGGCCAACCTGTGGCTGGCCCTTTGGTATTGGCAGAGGAGGAAGGACTCGAACCTTCGAATGCCGGAATCAAAATCCGGTGCCTTAACCAACTTGGCGACTCCCCTAAAACTTTTTTCGATTCAAGCCATGATTTTACATTCAAACCATTTTCCGGCTTTCAATTCAGGTGCGTCGGCAACTGCTGCCACTGCGCTGCTGAGCTGGCTTGGGCTGGCAAACACAGCAAACATGGCGGAGCCGGAACCTGACATTCGAATCAATTGCGGGTTGAACCTTGCAACACAGCTTGCAAAAACACCAAATTGGTGTTCCCAGTCTGGGAAGTTGCTCGACACAACAGCTTGCAAAGCATTCTGTGTGTTTGCCTTCAAAAAGGCCATCAACTCGCTATTCATTCGGCGGGCCGAATCGAAGACCGCTATTTTGACGTCACTTGAGTTGCGTGTCAATTGCGGATCGCTAAAAATTTTTGGTGTTGGGCAAGAAAGTGGTGGTTTATAGACAATTAAATGGCCCGAGACTCCGGAAATCGGCGTGATGATCTCGCCAATGCCTTCGACAAAGGCACTGTTGTTCTGCAAAAAGAAGGGCACGTCGGCGCCCAGTTGCAAACCGGCTTCTGCCAGTTTTTCATCGGAAACCGGATTGCCGTGGTGGTGTTGAAGCAGGCGCAGCACGGTGGCCGCATTGCTGCTGCCGCCGCCCAGCCCGGCTTGTTCTGGAATATTTTTCTTCACTTGAATGCGTACAGCATGGCTTTGGCCAAGGCCTGCCTGCGCGTAAAACGCTTTGCAGGCGCGAACGGTCAGGTCAGTTTCCGCTGGCAGGTGCACCAGGTCACCCTCACGTTCAATGTTCAGCTGACCGTTTTCGGTGGGGCGCAAGCTTAGTGACACTTCGTCGGCCAGGGTGATCGGGCAGAAAATGCTTTGCAGCAGGTGATAGCCGTCGGCCCGGCGCCCGGTGATGTGTAAAAACAGGTTGATTTTGCCCGGCGACAATGCAGACAGGGTGGTGGTTGGCTGGGCGGTGTGCACGGGTTTACTTGCGCAAGGCACCGCGTGGGATCAGGTCAATTCGGCCCGATGTGTTGTTCTCGACAAATACAACGCGATACCGACCGTTGTTGTTTTCCCAGGCCCAATTGGCGGGCAAGGTGGGTAGCTCATCGGGGTTGGGGTTTTCCATCCACTGAACCAGTGCCTCGGCGGGCAGCTCAACAGGGAACATCAGGTCGAACAGGCTTTGCCAGTTTTTGGCCAGGTACACGCGGCCGTCGGCAGCGCGCACTTCATAGAATTCACCCAGACGCTTCGCGCTGCCCAGGGACGGGCCAAGCGTTGAATTCACTTCGAGGTAGGCAATTTCAGGCGCCTGGCTTGGCCCGGAGCGGCCTGACCGCCATTCGTAGGTGCCGGAAATGGAATCGGCCTCTATTTTGCCGTCTGCTTGTTCCACTTTCCAGATCAGGCCGAAGCGGCCGTGGTGGCAGCTGGACTGAATGGCCCCGCAATCCACTTCAGTGGATTCGTCTTTTCCAAGGGTGCTGCAGGCACCCAATGTCGCGCTGATCATGGCCATGCAAACAAGGCGCAAAAACGACAAAGACATGAATTTAAATATCCTCAAGCTGTTGAACCAGTTTTTTCAAAGGCTTGCTGTCGGGGTAGCGGCCTGTCAGGTTTTGCCCAAGTTGACGGGCTTCGTCTTGTTTGCCGGACTTGATCAACACTTCCATCAGGTGCAAACCGATTTCCTCATCTTGCCGCAAACCATAGGCTTTTTTCAACGTGGTTTCGGCATTGTCCATTTCACCCAGGCGGTAGTGAACCCAGCCCAGCGAATCGAGAATAAAAGGATCATTGGGTGCAAGTTCAACTGCTTTCTTGATGAGATCCAGTGCTTCATTCAGGCGAATATTGTTTTCGGCCCAAGTGTAGCCCAATGCATTGTAGCCGTGGGGGTTGTCTGGGCGAACGGTGATCAGGCGCTTGAGGAATTGTTCGACATTTGGCAGGTCGTCTTGCCGTTCGGCCACCATGGCGCGCTCGTATAGCAGATCAGGTTGATCCGGGTAGTTCAACAAAGCCAGTTCAAGTTCGGTGGCTGCTTCAGCGGGAGCTTTCTGCGATTCAGCCAACTGCGACTTCGCCAGTGCAAGGCGAACAGATTCATCCTCATTCTTGGCTTTGAACTGGTTCAGCACTTTTTTGGCAGATGGCGCTTTGCCCTGTTTTTCAAACAGTGCTGATTTTTTGAGTTGAATGTCCAGATCGTCCGTGGCATTGGGCGTGCTGTCGAGCCATTTCAGGGCGGCTGTATAGTCTTTTCTCTCCACTGCCATGTCGGACAGGGTGGCGTGGATCAGTACCTCGTTTTGCCGGTCGGCTGGTGCGGTTTTGTCCAGGTAAATCCGGAAATGTTTCTCGGCTGCTTTGTAATCCTTCAACTGGGTCAACACAAACCCCTGGCTTGAATACAGTGGAATGTTGTCGGGTTGCAAGGCAATCATTTCGCCGAACCGTTGGCGGGCCTGCTGCCATTGTTGCAGTTGGGTGTGGTTGCGTGCCAGGTACAGGCGGGCGCCAAACCAGTCCGGGTTCTGGTTGGCCAGCCCGTCGATCAATTGCATGGCGTTGTTGGGGTTGCCGTCGCGTTTTTCCATGAATTGCGCCATCAACACGTAAAAACGTTCCTGGGGTAGTTTCCGGACAACATTTTCTATGTGCCCAACAGCCTGGGCGTGCAGTTCAGATGCATTTGCAACCTGTGCAAGCATGGTTTGCACTTCGACATCTGCGGGGTCGTTGCCAAACAGATCCAGTGCGGTGGCGTAGGCCTTGGGCTTGTCGGGAATGCGCATCAGCATGTCCAGCGCAGCCTTTTCAACGGTCACAGTGCCCAGGCCTGGATGGCTGGTCTCGGCGTTTTTGATGTCATTCAAATAAGTTTTCAGCGCGGGCAGGGCTTCATCTACTTTGTTGGTGCCAAGTTGCAGCAACATGACGGAACGGCTGGCCTGTTTGTCTTCGGGCGACAATTCAGCCCACACTTTTGCGGCGTTCAGGGCCAGTTCAAGTTGACTTTCAGCCAGGCTGATTTCAACGGCTCGTTTGGCAAGGTCGGGGTTCCTCTGCTGTTTGGCTGCTTCGGTGTAGGCCAGCGTGGCAGAATAGGTGTCGCCGCGCTGGCTTGCAATTTCTGCCGTCAGCAATGCAAACAAAGGGTCTTGTTGCACCAGTTGTGCCACGCGTTCTTCGTAGGCTTGCTGTTTGGAAGAAACCGGCGTTTGCGGCGCGGTTTGTTCGGTTGGGGCTGTTGCACAGCCTGCCAGCATGGCGGCGGCCAGTAAAATCGCTGGGCCTGGGGTGGTCCATTTAAAACAAGTCATACTGTTGAACCCAAAGAAAACTGGTGAATCCACATTCATTTTTATCACATTAACAGATGCGCGTGCGCGCTTTAGCTTATGCCTGAATTACCCGAGGTAGAAATCACCAAAAGAGGCGTAGACCTTCATTTCACGGGACAACGCTTGTTGACTTGCACGGTGCGCCAGCCGCGTTTGCGCTGGCCTGTACCTCCGGATGTGCAAAGTTGTGTAAAGCAGGTGCTGTGTGCGGTGGAACGCCGCTCGAAATACATGTTGATGGATTTTGGCGAGCATGTGCTGGTGGTGCACCTGGGTATGTCGGGTTCCATGAAAATTGTCAATGCCGGTACGCCTTGGGACAAACACGATCACATTGAGTGGAATTTTGGTGAGAAGCTGCTTCGGTATAACGACCCGCGCCGGTTTGGCAGTGTCGAATATGTGTTGAAAGAGCCGGGCTGGGAAGGCCGGTTTGTGCGCTTTGCAAAGTTGGGCCCAGAGCCATTCGATGATGCCTTCACGCCGGAATCTTTTTTCAAGGCCACGCGTGTCAAAAAAGTGTCCATCAAGGCGCTGTTGTTGAGTGGCATGGCGGTGGTGGGCGTGGGCAATATTTACGCCTGCGAGGCCTTGTTTCGCAGTGCCATTCGGCCGGGCAAAGCGGCTGGCCGTTTAAGCCGTGCCAATGCGGCCGTTTTGCACGCAGCCGTGGTGGGGGTGTTGACAGAAGCGATTGAGCGGGGTGGTTCTACCCTGCGCAACTTTCAGGCCATTGATGGCGAGCTGGGGCATTTCCAGCTGCATTGCGATGTGTATGGCCGGGAAGGCATGCCCTGCAAGCGTTGCGGCGCAACGATCAAGCGCCGTGTGATGAACCAGCGCAGCACGTTTTACTGTGCGCAATGTCAGCAATGAGGCCAGCATTGAAGGGTGAACAATTTGCCAGTGCCCTGGTGTTGTGGCAAAAGCAGCACGGCCGCCAGCACCTGCCTTGGCAGCACACGGGTGATGCCTACAAGGTGTGGTTAAGCGAAGTCATGCTGCAACAAACACAGGTCGCCACGGTGCTGGCTTATTACGCTAAATTTTTACAGGCGTACCCCGCAGTGGCCGATTTGGCAGCGGCACCGGAACAAGATGTAATGCAGTTGTGGGCGGGTTTGGGTTACTACACCCGTGCCCGCAATTTGCATGCGTGTGCGAAGCAGGTGGTGGGCCGGTTTGGCGGGAATTTCCCGCGTACGGTGGCTGAACTTGAAAGTTTGCCCGGCATTGGGCAGTCCACAGCGGGTGCAATTGCATCGCTGGCTTACGGCGTGCAGGCTCCCATTCTGGACGGCAATGTGAAGCGTGTGTTTTGCCGCTACTACGGCGTTGAGGGCTATGCGGAGCAAACACCTATCAAGAAAAAATTGTGGGCAATTGCGGCTGAGAATGTACCTGTTGCCGAGCCGGGTGTTTACAACCAGGCGTTGATGGATCTTGGCGCCACGTGTTGTTTGCCACGCAACCCGGCATGTGCAGCATGCCCCTTGATGGACAGCTGCGAGGCGTTGCGCAAAGGCATGGTAGGCCAGCTGCCCACACCCAAGCCCAAAAAGCCCCGCCCTGAATTGTATTTCATCAGCCTGATTGTTCAGGATGAACATGGCCGTGTGCTGCTGGAGTTGCAAACAGGCAAGGGAATTTGGCAAAGCCTGTGGACCCCGCCTTGTGCGGCCTGCAGCGTGCACCCAGCCAAGGCTGAATTGTTTTCACTGGTCGATCAATGGATTGAGCAGTATGGTTTGGGCGGTTCTGATTCCGATTCCCAACCAGTCAAACCGGCCTTGCTTGGGCAGATTGAAACCTTGAACGATCAGCCCTGGCTGGTGCATGAGCTGACCCACCGCAAAATGCATTTCAAGGTGTTGGTGTTGAAGTTGCCGGGTGCGCGTGTCGGGTTTTATGGCGCCGATGAAAAGCCTGTGCCCAAAATTGTGCACAAACTAATGGGGCGGCTTGATCTGCTGGGGCAGTCAACCCAGGGTGCGGTGGCGAAGCAGAACGCTCTCGATTTCTGAAAGCGGTGTTTGTGTGAAACGTTGTGCCAGTGTTTCAGCCACATACACGGAACGGTGTTGCCCGCCTGTGCAGCCAATGGCCACGGTCACGTAGCTGCGTTGCTCGTTGAGATAAGACGGCAGCCATTTGCGCAGGTAATGTTCAATGTCGTTGATCAGCGCCCCACTGCGTTCGTCGGCTTGAATGTAGCGCTGTACTTCAATGTCTTTGCCGGTCAGCGGACGCAAATTCCTGTCGTAGTACGGGTTGGAAAGGCAGCGTACATCGAACACTAGGTCAGCATCACTGGGCAAGCCTTTCTTGAAGCCAAATGTTTCAAACACCAGCGTAAGCCTGGCTGATTCTTCTTCTACTGTTTCCAGTACCCAGCGGCGCAGCACGTTGGGTAACAGGGCTGAGGTGTCAATGCAGCTTGCAATGGCGCGAAGGGGTTCCAGTGCATCGCGTTCGGCGTCCACACATTCCTGCACGGTGGCTTGTTCGCCCAGGCGGGCGCTCATGGGGTGGCGCCTGCGGCTTTCAGAATACCGGGTGATCAGTGTTTCATTGTCAGCATCCAGAAACAGGATGCGAACGTCGGTTCCCTTGGTTTTCAGGTCTTGAATGATTTGTGGCACATCAATGATGTCGCGGCCAGTGCGTGCGTCTGCGGCAATGGCAACTTGCGTAATGCCCTCGGTGGACAGCCGGTTGATGACCTGTGGAATGAATGAGGGCGGCAGGTTGTCGACGCAATAGAAATGTGAGTCTTCCAGTGCGCGAATGGCAACTGATTTGCCGGATCCGGACAGGCCGGTGACCAATATCACTTTCATGTTAATCATGACCCATGTCGGTTTCCGTGTCGGGGTCGGCCTGCAGGTAGTCAATGCCCCCCAGTTCACTGAGCATTGCTTTTTGCTGGCGAACCATGAATTCATCCAGTGTGTTAATGCCTCGCATTTGCAAAATGGTGTTGCGCACGGCAGCTTCCAGCAGCACCGCCAGGTTGCGGCCTGCGGCAACCGGCAATATCGCCTTGCGAATGGGCAAGCCCAGTATTTCCTGAAACTGTTGCTCGGTTGCCAAGCGCTCCTGGTGCAGTTCAAGTGAGGCTTTGCGCACCAGGTGCACAATCAGCTTCAGCCGCATTTTGCGGCGCACTGCGGTTTCACCAAAAATTGCTTTGATGTCGAGCAGGCCCACGCCGCGCACTTCCATCAGGTTGCGAATCAGTTCCGGGCAACGCCCTTCAATCAGGTTGGGTGCCACTCGCGAGAATTCCACTACATCGTCTGCCACCAAGCCGTGCCCACGTGAAATCAATTCCAAGCCTAGCTCACTTTTGCCCAGGCCCGATTCCCCACAAATAAGTACGCCCATTCCCAACACGTCCATGAACACGCCGTGCATCATGGTGGTGGGGGCCAGCCATTTGTTGATGTAAACGCGCAGAAAGTCGATGATTTCCGCCGCTGACAGGGGCGTGGCCAACAAGGGGATATTCGCTGCGTTGCAGGCATCCTTGAGCAGCACATGGGGCAGAAAAGACTCTGCCACGATGATGGCGGGGGGGTCGCCTTCAATCAGTTTTTCGATTTGGTGTTTTTTGCGATTGTCGTCTATACGCGAGAAGTATTCAATTTCCTGCCGACCAAACACCTGAATGCGTCCAGGGTGAATGGTGTTCAGGTGCCCCACAAGGTCAGATGAAGCAAAGCACTGAAGGTCAAGGTGGCGATCGCCGCCATTCAGACCCGCCAGCCAATCCAGCTTGAGTTTGTTGCGGTTGGCTTCAATCAGTTCTTTCAGTTGCTTCACAGGCTTAACTCGCGGGTTGGTAGGGCTCCCAGTTGGCGATGAGCTGATGCGTGGCGCCCGGATCGACTTCCGTCAATAGTTTCTCGCGGAAATCTTTGTCAGACAACATTTGAGCCAGTTCGGACAGTATATCCAGATGATGCTGGTTTGCGCTTTCAGGGACTAGCAAAAACATGAGCAGCTTGACGGGTTGACCGTCGGGAGCGTCAAAAGGGATGGGATCTTGAACGCGAACCAGTGACGCAACAGGTTCCCGCAGGCCTTTGATGCGGCCATGCGGAACGGCCACTTGCTGGCCCAGGCCGGTGGATCCAAGGCGTTCGCGCGCAAAAAGGCTGTCAAACACTTTGGATCTTGCGATACCTTGGTTGTTTTCAAAGACCAGTCCAGCTTGCTCGAATACCCGCTTTTTGCTGGTGACCTGTGTGTCCAACAATATGTTGGATGGAGGGAGTAGATTTGCGATCAAGTTCATCGCTGTTGATTCCTGAGACCCGCTTCTAATCGTGGGGCCGATTATACGCCATAAAAACAGAAAAGGCGGATGTATATCCGCCTTTTGAAATTACCTGCAATTACAGAGGTTTATTCAGCTTCTTCGACCACTTGGTGTTTCATGGGGGTGTGGTTGTGGTTGGTAAGTTTGTCTTTGTGACGCAAGACCTGCCGATCCAGCTTGTCGGCCAGTGCGTCAATGGCAGCGTACAGATTTTCGTGACTTGATTCTGCATGAATGTCTTTTCCACGAACGTGAAGCGTGACATCTGCCCTTTGAACCAGCTTGACCACCGAGATGGTCACCGACGCATCAATGACATGGTCAAAATGCCTTTTCACCCGATCCAGTTTTTCAATCACATAATTTCGAATTGCTGGGGTAACTTCCAGATGATGACCATTGATGTTCAAGTTCATAAGGTATCTCCTTTCGTTGCTGCGGGGGAGGCTTTAACAGTTAAAGCGACTTTCGCATGTTCACCGGGGGGATTTTCAGTGATTCCCGGTATTTAGCGACCGTGCGTCTTGCGACCACGATGCCCTGTTGACCGAGTAGGTCGGCGATTTGGCTGTCAGATATCGGCTGCTTGGCGTCCTCCGCAGAAATCAGTTGCTTGATGAGTGCACGGATGGCCGTGCTGGAAGCCTGACCACCTGAATCAGTGGAAACATGGCTTCCGAAGAAATACTTTAGCTCAACCAACCCATAGGGCGTCAACATATATTTTTGCGTGGTGACCCTTGACACGGTCGATTCATGCAGTCCCAGCAAATCCGCAATTTCTCGCAGAACCAAGGGCTGCATTGCGATTTCGCCATGGTTGAAGTAACCAATCTGCCTTTCAACAATCGCTTGGCTAACCCGTAAAATAGTGTCAAATCGCTGTTGAACGTTTTTTAGCAACCATCGGGCCTCTTGCAGTTGGGCGCTTAGTTGCGCACTTTGCCCGCGGTGTGAGCGCAAAATTGAGGCATACATTTCATTGATGCGAATTTTTGGCATTACATCGGGGTTCAGTTGCACATGCCATTGGGCACTTATTTTTTTGACAATGACATCCGGTACTACATGGTCGTCATCAATTCGTCGAAAGCGTGCGCCGGGGAAGGGTTCCAGTGAGCGGATGATCTGGTGGCACAATTTCAGCGCATCTTCATCAATGTTCAGCGCTTTTTTCAGTTTTGTGTAGTCGCGCTGTGCCAGCAAACCAAGGTGATCACGAATGATGATTTGGCAGGGCGTGTACAGGCTGATTTGCTGAACAATGTCGCG
>Ga0209024_1000745_pt1 | contig 43232 bp, 35 predicted proteins | sample AutmiccommunBRH5_FD_187380 | JGI IMG/M metagenome (GOLD analysis project Ga0209024, IMG submission 187380) | Deep subsurface microbial communities from Mt. Terri, Switzerland - Autotrophic microbial communities BRH/5 (SPAdes) (version 2) | ecosystem: Environmental > Aquatic > Deep subsurface >... | reverse complement strand
GTACGGAATCGGCCGCAAATAACAGGGAAACGAACAGGGCGGTAACAGGGCCGTAACAGGCGCGTATCAGGGCCGTAACAGGCTCGCATCAGGGCCGTAACAGGCAGGCCGCGCCCGGCCGGACCCGCCGGGCCGTGCTGTGCCACCGCGGCCGCCGGTGCGCTATGCTCGGCCGCGGCGGCGCCGGCCGGCGCCGGATGCAGCACGGGAGGCCCCATGGATCCGCTGACGCAGGCCGTCGTCGGCGCCGCCTTGCCGATGGCGGCCACGCGGACCGCCCGCGGCGCGCCTGCGGGGACCGGGTCCCGCCCCATCCGCCTGCGCACCGCCGGCGCGCTCGGCTTCCTCGCCGGCATGGCGGCCGATCTCGACGTGCTGATCCGCTCGGCCGCCGACCCGCTGCTGTTCCTCGAATACCACCGCCAGTTCACCCATGCGCTGGTGTTCGTGCCGGTCGGCGGGCTGCTCTGCGCGCTGGCGCTGCAGCTGCTGGCCGGCCGGCGCCGGCGGCCGCCGTTCCGGCTGACCCTGCTCGCCTGCACGCTCGGCTACGCGACGCACGGCCTGCTGGACGCCTGCACCTCCTACGGCACCATGCTGTTCTGGCCGTTCAGCGAGGCGCGCATCGCGCTGTCGATCGTGCCGGTGGTCGACCCGCTGTTCACCCTGCCGGCGGCGGCGCTGCTGCTGCTCGCCTGGTGGCGCCGCCGGCCGCTGCAGGCCCGCCTGGCGCTCGTCTGGGCCGGGCTGTACCTGGCGCTCGGCGCCTGGCAGCAGCAGGCGGCGCTGGCGGGTGCCGCGGCGCTGGCGGCGGCGCGCGGCCACGCCCCGGCGCGGATCGAGGCGAAGCCGACCTTCGCCAACATCCTGCTGTGGAAGACGATCTACGAGACCGGGGACGGGGACGGGAACGGGGACGGAGGCGGTAACGGGAACGGGGCCCGCTTCCATGTCGACGGGGTGCGGCCCGGCCTCGGGCCGCTGCTGCGCGCGCGCGTCTACCCCGGCACCTCGATTCCCCGCCTCGACCTCGCCCGCGACTTTCCCTGGCTCGACCCCGGCAGCCGGCAGGCCCGCGACGTCGAGCGCTTCCGCCGGCTCAGCGGCGGCTTCCTGGCGGCCGATCCCGACAGGCAGGGCGGCGGGCATCCCGGCCGCATCGTCGACGTGCGCTATTCGTTCCTGCCGACCAGCGTGCGCGGCCTGTGGTCGATCGAGCTGGCGCCGGACGCCGGCCCGGACGCGCCGGTGCGCTACCGCACCCACCGCGAGGGGGCGCGGGAGCGGCTGGGGGCGCTGTGGGGGATGATCGTGGGGGATGGGGGGTAGGGAGATGGTCCCACCGCCGGCGCGGAACTCGCGGCATGTGCGCCATTGACACAGTACGCCAACGGCTCATATACGAGCCATGACTTCCGGTCAGACCGTCATCGAAACCCCGGGGTTTCTCCGCGATGCGCGGCAAGCCGGTATCGTCGAACCGGAGCGTGCCGAGATCGTGTCGGCATTCGCCCGCAACCCGTCGAGCGGCGAAGAGATCGTCGGCACCGGCGGCGCCCGCAAGACGCGGTTCGCCGGTCGCGGCAAGGGCAAGAGCGGCGGCTACCGGGTGGTCTCGTTCTATGCCGGACCGGATGTGCCGGTTTTCCTCATGCACGTCTTCTCCAAGGGAGAGCGGATCGACCTCTCGCAGGCCGAGCGCAACGAGCTTCGAGCGATCCTCACCGGGGCGGTCGAAGCCTACAGAAGGGGAGTTCGCAACCATGTCCAAGGCGGGTAAGCGCCTGATCGACGGAGCAAAGGAAGTCGCCGCGTTCCTGCGTGGCGAGCCGGTCGAAGGCTTCCAGGTTCATGTTCCGGCGCGAATCGACGTCCGGACGATCCGGGAGCGCACCGGCCTGTCGCAGGCGCGGTTCGCAAGGAGCATCGGCGTCCAGGTGACGACGCTCCGCAACTGGGAGCAGGGTCGACGTGATCCCGATGGGCCGGCGCGCGTGCTCCTGTCCCTGATCGAGAAGCGGCCGACCATCGTGTTGGAGACGCTCGGAACGGCCGCCTGACGTCTGCGCGAACGCCGCGTCCGCCACAGCCGGGTCTTCATCCCGGCCAGGGCGACCGTCGCGGGCAGCCGGCATGCAGCGCGTCGCCGATCGGCGAGTCCTCGGGGCCGCCGTCGTAGTCTTTCAGCTCGGCGGCGTGGGCGATCTCCACCCCGCCGGCTTAGAACCACCGGCGCCGGCCGCTCCGCAGCCGCTTCGGCCGCACCACCTCGCATCGCAGCAGCCCGCGCCGCTGGAACAGCATGATGATCGGCATCACCCGCTCGCCGTCGGTCCAGATCTCGTGGAAGAACAGGTCGCGAGGGTCGTCGAGGCCGTCGCGCTGCAGCCCCGCCACCTCCTTCCCGATCAGGCGGCGATAGGCCGGATGCAGCGGCCGAATGCCGAGCACCGGGTGCGGCCGCTGCCGAAGCGGGTATCGCCGACGCTCGCCGAACCGCCGGCGAAGCCGGTTGCCGGCGGTCCAGCGGTGCCGGGCGGGCCGGGCTCCGCGGGTCTGGCCGACATCGATCAGCAGCTTCACGCGACCCGCCCGCTCACTCGAACCCCGTCGACTCCGGATTGAACTTCAGCTGCCGGGCATTGTCCCGGACCACCCCGACATCGGCCTCGTCGAACCCGGCCTCCGCCTCCGCGTGGACCTCCAGCGTCAGCCGCAGCTTCACCGCGGGGTCGCGCTGCAGTTCCATCACCACGGCGTTCAGGATGGCGTCGAACGACTTCACCGGCCGGACCATGTCGATCTCGACCGACCCGAAGAACCGCCGCGGCTTGCCCGGGACGGCCACCGGGTCCGCCGCCGCGCCGGGCCGCGGCGAGCCGCCCGGAACCGGCTCGCCGAGCTGCCCGCCGGCGGCCGTTCCTGCTGCCGCCGCCGGCCGCGCCGCCGCTGCCGCGCGGATCTGCTCCTGCGCGACCTCGGCCCGCACCAGCACGGCGGTGTCCGCCAGCAGCTCCGGCGGCGTCCTGGCGAACGCCAGCCCGGCATAGGCGCCGGTCGCCTCCTCGAAGCGATCCGCATAGCCGAAATTCGGCGTCAGCTTGCCGGCTGCGTCGCGTATGGCGGTCTCCAGCACCACGCGGTCGCGCAGCTTCGGCAGGTAGACGTAGGACGCGAACCACTCGACCACCTCGGCGACGCGCAGGTGCGGCCGGTCCTCCGGCCACAGCGGCTTCAGGTGCAGCCACAGGGTGTCGGGGCCGAGCTTCTCCTTGGCGACGTTGTCGCCCTTCGGGCCGATCTTGTCGTAGACCGCCACCGGAACCGCCGCGCGGTCCTTCGACGCCAGGGTCAGCTGGTCGAGGTCGAAGGCCCGCCCCGCCTCGGTTCCCTCGGTCTTGACCGGGTACAGGATGTGGCTCCAGGCGAAGCGCACCGCCTTGACCGCGCCCTCGCGCGCGGCCTTCGCCTTGTCGGCCGCATCGCGCATCTGCGACGGCGGCAGCTGCTCCTGCAGGCGCCGATCGGCGGCGATGTCGGCCCAGGCCATCGCCCGCCGCGTCGCCTCGCGCGCCGTCGACAGCAGCGCCTCGTCTGGGGCGACGAAATACAGCGTGTTGCGGAACCGCCGCTGCCCCGCCCGGCAGCGGGTCAGCGCCTCGGCCGCCGCGTCGGTAGCCGGCGACTTCGCCGCCGCCCGCCCGGCATGCGGGGTGGCCGGCCCGAGGATCACCAGCGACAGCGCCTCGGCCTCGTCCACCGCGATCGGATCGTCGGGGGCGGCGAACACCCGGTGGAAGCCGCCCTTGCTGCGCGCATCCTCGGTCAGCACCTCGACGATGCGGGCATCGACCTCGTGCCCGGCAAAGCCCTGGGCGCGGTCGTCGGCCATGCGGTTCAGGGTCGGCTCGGTGGAGAACCAGTAGCGCCCGGCCTCCTCGTAGAGGTAGGTCGCGCGCTCGCTCAGCTCGCGCAGCGCCTCGCCGAAGATCGCCAGCTGGTCGCCCGGCTCGGCGCAGGCGAGCCGCAGGCCGGGTCCCGTCAGACCGGCGTTCGGCCGGCCGGCCAGCGGCGCCGAGCACAGGAACACCGCCCTGGCCGCCCGGGTCGCCGCGCGCAGCTGGCTGAGCCGCCGGGTCGGGTTGACCTCCATGCGCTGCGGCAGCGAGCCGTCGCCGTCGACCTCCTTGTCGACCACCGCGCCGAACAGCGGGTCGAGCGGGTACAGCACGCTCGCGCGCACCCGCTCATGCGCCACCGGCACCCGCGCCGGCGTGATCAGCGGATCGCGCGCCTGCGCCTGCCACAGCACGCCGATGACGTTGGCCATGAAGCGCAGCACGCCGCGGGTGCGCTGGAACTTCTCCAGGCTGGCCCAGTCCTTGGACAACCGGTCGAACAGCTCCGGGTGGATCGGATAGGACAGCCGCAGCAGCTCGGCGTAGCGCGCCTCCCTGGCCTCCGGCGGGAACTCCGCCGGGTTCTTGCGGTACAGCTCGTGGAACGCCTTCACGGTCTCGTCGCGCGCCCGCTCGCCGTCGGCGTCGAGGGTCTGGAACAGCCGCCGCCGGATGATCTCGTAGGTCTCGTCGCCGGCCGCCGGCAGCCACGGCGAGTGCACGCGGCCGAACACGCTCTGCAGCCGCCGCAGGGCGGCGATGCCCTTCGGCCCGCCGGCCTCCAGGTCGCTCTCCGGCAGCGAGCCGACAATCAGCACGCCGGGCGCCATCTTGGCGGCCTCGGTCAGCGACTGGATGAACGACAGGAACGCCTCGAAGCGGTCGTCGGTGAGCTGCCGGGCATAGGCGACCAGCTCGTCCAGCAGGATCAGCGCCGGCCCGGACAGCCGGAACAGCTCGACCAGCAGGTCCGACCCCGGGTTGGTCCGCGCCTGCTCGGCGTCGCGCATCAGCGCGAGGCCCGCGTCGCCGGCGATCCGCCAGGCGATGTAGCCCCACAGCGTGTGGACCTTCGGCCCGTCCTTCAGGATCAGCGGCACGTCGGTGCCCTTGGACGATCCGACGAAGGCCACCACCTGCGGCCGCTTCCAGCCCGACACCCCGGCCTTTGCCGCCAGCTCGGCGACGCCGCGCAGCGGCGCCAGGTCGTCGGACTTCGCCAGGTGGTAGGCAGCCAGCATGGTGTGGGTCTTGCCGCCGCCGAACGCCGTCTGCAGCCCGATCACCGGGTCGCCACCGGCGCCGCTGAGGCGCTGCAGCGCGGTGGTCAGGACCCGCTGCAGCCCGACGGTGAGGAAGGTGATCTCGAAGAAGCCCTTGGGCGTGGCATAGTCGCTGGTGGCGTCGACATTGCCGCTGTCGACCGCGAACAGGTCGGCGGCGAACTCCGCCTCCTTGAAGCGGTTGGCGAGCACGTCCGGATGCGGCAGCGCCACCTCGATCCACGGCCGCAGCGCCTTGGCGGGAGTGTCCTCGGCAGGCCGGTCCAGGGTCAGGCTGAGCGTCCGGCGCGTCGCCGGCGCCAGCTCGGGTGCCGGGATTGTCGGCGCCAGGGTTGTCGGCGCCAGGGTCGGCGGCGCCACGGGTGGCGGCGCCGGCGCTTCGGGCGCTGCCGGAGCCGGAGCCGGCGCGCCGGGCACCAGGCCCGAGGCGCGCTGCGCGTCGTACAGCTTGCGCGCCTCGGCGACCTCCGCCGGGTCGGCCTTCACCGCCCGCAGCAGGCTGTGGATGGCGTCGAGGTAGCGCAGCGCCTCGTCGTCCTGCAGCGGGATCGAAAGATGCGAGGTGGCGTTGCGCGCCTCCAGCGCCATCGAGGCGAAGTTGCGCACCCGGTGCTTGTCCTGGCGCTGGAACCCCTCGTCGAAGATGTCGCGCCAGTTGTCGAGCATGGTCTTCAGCAGGCCGTACTCGTCAAGGGCCGCGTTCGGCGAGCCGCCGGCCGCCCGGCTGGCGTAGTGCAGCCAGGTCGCCCCGTGGCGGGCCTTCATCAGCCTCTCGACGAAGGGTGTCAGCCCGCGCCTGAGGTGGTACAGCCCGCCCTGGACGCGCTGCAGGGTCTCCTTCTCGGCCGACATCCGGTTCCCCCCTCTAGAGCAGCGTGCCCTGCGCCGGGCCGACGACCAGCGCCGCCTCCGGCCGCGGATCGATGCCGGAAGCGAGATCCTCCAGCTTCGGCCACACTTCCGCCAGTTCGTTGTACACCAGCGCCTCGGCCGACCAGCCCTTCTGCGTGGCGATCTCGAACAGCCGATAAGCGAGCTTGCGGGCGTCGGCGGACTTCGGCCCCATCTGCGCGACGAGCCGCCCGGCGGCCTGGGTGCCGCCGTCCTCGGCGTTGAGCGTGCGGGCGACATGCTGGACGCACTCCCAGACCGTAAGATGCTTGTCGCCGGCAGGCGTCCAGTCGGCGGGCAAGCTCTGGCGCGGCGTCAGAGCTGTCCTGCCCCGGCGGTCCTCGAACACGCCCGACTGAAAGAGGGCCCGATCGGAAGTATTCTTGGCGGTGGTGAGCGTGATCAACTCGCCGGAGGGACGCGACTCGAACGCGTAGGATCCGTACCAGGCCAACGCCACCTGGGTTTCGGGATCGAATGCGGCGTCGAGCTCGTTCTCGATCTCCTCCCAAACGCGGTTGATCAGTGCTAGCGCCGTCTTCACGGTCATCGGGCTATCATCGTCCTCCAGGACCTTGGCATGGCGGGAGAATACCCCCATGCCTGGGCCAATCACCGATTGCTGCATGTCGACGGGACCGACGCCCGCCTTGCGAATCGCCTCGATCGCGCCGGGCATTTCGCGTTTGAGCGCACCGAGAAAGTCTGCGCGGGCGAGAATGGACGCATCAGCCGAGCGCTTCCGGCAAACTAGAACAACCGAGGATGCAAGGGCATTCGCTTTCAGAACTCTCAGTCCGTGCGGCTGCTCCGTTCGAATCGGCCAGGTTCCATCAATCAACAATCCAGAGTTGATAATTGCTTGAAGGAACGAAGCCCAACCGGCGGACGTGATTGCTCCATCTGCAATCTCGGATTGCTTGAAAGCGTAGTATATGGCGATAGGATCATTGTCGGAAGCTGCATCTCTAATAGCGATGAATGCATTCGCCATTCCCCGCATAAAGAAAGATTCGGCCTCCAGTTTACTTCCGTGACGATACGGTGTTGCGACTAACTCCTCAAACTTGGGCGTTAACAAACGACGAAAAAGGTCCGGCCAAACGGTATGCAATGCTCTTTTCAGCCATATATAGAAAAAATCAGAGAGATCCGAGTATCCGATGTTGTCATAGTATGGTGGATCGCTGGAAATAACAGCCGGCCGCACTGGCAATTCACCCTTTGCCGCATCAAGATTCGAAATTTTCCCGAAGGACCCGGCCGCCCCTAAGAATTCAATCGCTTCAGATTCCCAAGCAATCGCATTGTCAAAACTACCAGATCCACTGAGCAACGTATTCATTTCCGCAAAATCCCACGTCATTGGAACGACTTGCCGTGAGAACGCTGCCATAGTGGATTCGCGATCAACATACCAGGTAGTCTGCGTACAGCTTCGTGTACTTAATTTACTAAGCGCAAAGGCAAGGTACGTTGCCACTGCGTCTGCATAAGCAGCCGCGCCCAGGCCATTGTCAAAAAGCCTGCGGTCGTCACTTAAACCTGCAAGCCCTGCGTCAGATCGAATCCTTTCTCGCACCTCGATAATTTTGTCTGATAAACTCGAAAGAGCAACAATTTGACGAGGCGTAAATAGAGAAGCGAAAGTTCCTAACCCATACTGAACAGTCCAAAAGTTTCTAGGGTCATTTGGAAGATTTCCTTCGGGCGTCCAATCAGGAATAACGCCTTCTGCCGACTCTTCATGGACTCGATTCGGCGACAGATACACACGATTGCCGCCACTTTTAGCAACAATAGCCATCAGCCGTACACGCATCCGCCCCGCCAATCCCTCCGCTTTTACCCAATCTCCGTCGATTAGGCAGCCAGTCAGTACGCAGGAGAAGTTGGAACCTCGCCCTACTTTCGTTCCTTTTTTGGCCTCATCTTCTTCAACCTTCTCTAACTCCCCTTTTTTAACCTCGAACCTCCAACCGTCGGTGGCTGACGGGTCAATTGTTGGTTGGACCCAGGCCTTTCTACCTGCCTTGGTACAGAGCATGAAGGACGACACCAGCGGTACCATCGCCCCTTTGGCCGCCGGATCCGGCGACCGGACGGTGCGCGCCCAAAGCCATGCGATTGCCACTCCCTCAGTGCCGTCGGGTAACGTCACCTTCGGATAGAGATGCCCGATCTGCTTCTCCGCCTCATCGCGCATCCACTTCCCGTAGTATCGCACGTCGGCCGCCAGCCCCAGCGCGCCCTTGCCGTTCCAGCTTCCGCCGCGCTTCAGCTCGGCCTGCGCCTCGGGGTTCACCGGCGGCAGGCCGGCGAATTTCGGCGGGATCTCCACCAGCGCCTTGCCGATCAGCACCGCCACCGGGTTCAGGTCGGAGCCGTAGGCGCGCAGGCCCAGCCGCTGTGCCTCCAGCGGGATCGAGCCGCCGCCCGAGAACGGGTCGTAGACCGGCGGCGCCTTGGTCTGCAGGTAGTCGAGGATCGCCTTGCCGTCGCTCGGCGGCGGCGGCTCCTCGCCGAGGCCCCACGCGACCGAGCGGGCGATCTCCCAGCGCGCCGAATTGATGATCGTCTCGTTGTTCGAGGCCTCCCACGGCACCATCGCCTCAATCACCTTGTGCAGGCGGCGGCGCTCGGCGTCCTGCGCCGCTTCGGTCGGGAAGCGATCGGGCCATGCGGAGGGATCGTCGACGAGCTGCGCGAACAGCACCGCCCGGCAGGCCGCCAGCGGCCGCCGCGCCCACCACAGATGCAGGGTCGAGGGATGGCCGTGGCGGATCGACTTCTCGCGCGCCGAGGCGGCATTGATCGCCTCCAGCGGGATCGAGACCTCGATGAGCTTCTTGCGGACAGGCGTGGTCACGGCATCCCCCAGGCTCGGGCCTCACGCGGCAGCGGCATCGGCACCCTGCCCGAGGGCCACCCCCGCCGCAGCCGCCGGTGGTCAACCGGCGACCGCTTCACGACACTTTCTGCCGTCATAGTCGGCGCCCGGCACAGCGTCCATCGCATCCGAAGGGGCGGCGCCGGCCCTCGAAGCGTCCCATCGCGGCCGATGTCATTCATTCAAATCGAGCCCCCGCACCAAATTCAAATGATACATAAGGGATTGAAATTCTTGAAATCATTTGAATTTCGATAAAATTCGAAAAACTCCATCCAATTCAATTCCGGGATGCTGCAGCAGGATCGTCCGCCGGTTCCGGACCAACCCATCCCTCCCCGCCCTGAGGGTCGGCCATCCCGTCCTTGCAGGATCCAACCCATCACGGGGCCTCGACGCCGCAGTCCTGCTCCGGGTCTCCCCGCCGAAGCCGCCCCTGGTCGATCAGCTGCGTCTCGATCGCCAGCGGCGACACGTCGAAATGCTCAGCAACCACGAGCTTACGCTCCTCGTCGTCAGGGTCGCCGGCCAGCATCGCGTCCACCGCCTCGAAAGGTGACAACAGCTCGGCGGCAAAGGCGCGCTGCGCCTTTTGCCGGTAGGTGTAGGCACGGGTCGCCGGCAGCAGAGCGCCAGCCTCCCCGAGAATCCGGTCGCCGAGAAGCCGCGCCAAGTCGAACCGCCGGCCGATATGCCATCGAGAGCGGAGAACGAGCCGCGATGCGCGGCCGTCCAGGGCAAAGGACAGGTCGGCCCCGCCGCTGGCGAGATCGGTCAGCGTCTCCACGCGTGTCCCGGCCATCGCGGCGAGCTGCGCATCGCCGATCGGCGCATGGCCCAGGCGCTGCTGGTCACGCAAAGCTCGCGCCACCGCCGCGCCGAGGCGCCGTGCCGGCACCTCCGCACCGCGCGGGAGCACCCTGCCGACGTTCAACGCCACCGCGTCGGCCGGCGCTGCATCGTGCCCTCGGTCGCGGGCCAGCGCGTGGAACTCGGCCGCGGTCAAGGGCGCCCCGACTCGCCCGCCTGCCGCCGCACTGTTGGCGGCGATCTCGCCGACGGCCGGCCGGCCGAGGTGCTCGGCATCGGCGATCAGCCCTTCCACGACGCCGTCATCGACCGCGTCGGGATCGCGGCCGAGCATCGCCTCCAGGCGGCGCAGCTCGGCCAGCGCGGGGTCGGCTCGATCGGCCAGGACGTCGGACCAGATGCGGTCGAGGTTCGTCCCCGCGATCCCGGCATCGCGCAAGCGCCCGAGGGCCTGCGGCACGAAGGCATCGACCGCCTGATCCCAGTCGCCGGACGGACGCACGACCGGATGGGCGCCGAAATAGCGGAACGGCTTGGCGTCCGGCTGCGCCGATGGCCTGGAAAGCAATACCGTCCGAACGCCATCCGATTGGATCGTGAGGTTCGGCCAGTCGTAGCCGTTGCCGATCGCCGACATGCGGTGGGCGAAGGACCAGTCGGGAGCGCGCGAGCGCGGCTCCCAGCGCAGCCGCCACCAGTTCCAGGCGAGCCATTCGGCCGCGTGGTAGCCCGACACGAGCGGCCCGGCGCGCAGCGCCCGCACGTGGTGATCGAAGCCTTCTGTGAGCGAGGCCTCGGCCGTGATGACCGACAGCAGGCCGAAGGCCGCGCGCTCTTCGGGTGCGCCCTCCTCCAGGCGCTCCGGTGCCAGCGTGATCCGGAGGTCCGGGAACATCGCTGACGCCGCGCGCCTCGGCCCGGCAGGCCCTTCGAGGCCCTTCGCTGGCGCGAAGGGCACCTCAGGGCGAAAGGGAATGGACGAGCCCGGCATCGGGTCACTCAGGGTGAACGGAGGTGGATGAAGCCGGCATCGGCTCACTCGTCGCTCGGATCCCGGCCGTCGAGCAGCCGGGCGATGTTGAATACTACCGCCGTCTCGCTGAATCCCAACTCGCGATCGAAGAACCGCCGGACGTATTGCGGGCTCTGCGTATAGCCGTTGTCGACCAGCACCAGTGCCAGCCGGAAGGCGTCCGGCGCGTTCAGCGACGCCAGGATCTCGTTCTTGGTCACGATCACGTCGCGCGCCGCGGCATGGCGGCCCTTGACCTCGATGAAGCGCAGGTGCCCAGACGCCCCGTCCGTGCTCTCGATGTCCCAACCCTTCTTCTCGGCCGAGACGTCCCGCGGTGCGTGGCCGAGCGAGCGCTCATGCTGCATCACCGCCTGCATGGCCAGCCGCTCGATCACGGCGCGGGCGTCCGGATCCTCGGACAGCTCCGGCGTCTCCGGCTCCGACGGGCCCGTCAGCGACTCCAGCAGGCCGCGCGGCACCACCAGCACCGCCCCCTTCAGCACCGGCGACATGGCGGTGACCTGGCGCTCGCGCTCCAGTTCGGTCTGGCGCTTGTGCAGCCGCTCGACCATGCGCTGGGCGGTCGCCTCGGCGTTGGATGCGTTGATGCGCTGCTCCTTGCCGGCGCGCTCCTCCTCGCGCAGCCGGGCGGCGCGGGCGTCCCAGTAGTTGATCTCGCGCTTCAGCCGCGCCCGCACCTCGCGCTCGACCTTGTCGATCTCGGCGATGCGCCGGCGCCTGACCTCGGCCAGATGCTCGGGCACCAGCGTCGAGATGGCGTGGCGCAGGGCGCGCTCCTCCACCCCGTCGGCGAGCCAGGGCGCGTCGACGGTGGCGGTCAGCAGCGCCCGCTCCTCGGGCGTGGCGGGGCGGTAGTCGAGATAGGGTGCCGAGCCGCCGTCGACGGCACCGCCGCCCTCGGTCAGGTGAATGAACTGCAGGCGCTGGGACACCACGCGCGGCTCGCCGCCGCGCACCGTGCGGCCGTCGCGGATCGCGTGCTCCAGGTAGACCAGCAGCCGCGCCTCGTTGCCGCCGTCGGCCTCGTCCACGAGGACCGCCCCCTGGCCGAGCAGCGGCTGGTAGCGCTCCAGCGCGAGGTCGACGACCGCGTCCAGCAGCGGGTGGCCGGGTGCGAGCAGCTCGGCCTGCGGCTGGCCGACCACCAGGGACTTCTCGAAGGTGACGCGGGCGTAGCGGTCGAGCACCGGGTCGCCGCGGCCGATCAGCCGGTCGCGCTCCTTCAGCATGCCGGGAACGCGGGTGATCTCGAAGCGGCCCTTCTCGCGCTGCACCATCCGGCCGCCGAGCAGGGTGAAGGCCTCGCGGAAGAAGGCACCGATGAAATGCGGCTGCAGGCGCCGGGCCTGGGCGCGCTCCATCTCCTCGCGGATCGCCGAGACGGCGCGGGGGTCGAGGCCTTCCGAGGTCAGCTTGCGCTCGGCCACCAGGGTCTCGATGGCGGCGACATCGACCGCGCCCTCGACCTTGCGGAACAGCTCGGCCTTCACGTCCGGCCGGTCGCCGTAGCGGATGGCGTCGACCAGCAGGGTGCGCAGCGCCCGACCCTCGAACAGCTCGCCGAGCACGTCGTAGACCTTGCCGCCGAGGGCGCTGCGCGCCTCCTCCAGCTTTTCCAGCAGCCGCTGGTAGACCTCGCCCTCGCGGGTGTTGGAGGCGCACAGGTTCCACAGGTGGCAGACCTCGGTCTGGCCGATCCGGTGGATGCGGCCGAAGCGCTGCTCCAGCCGGTTCGGGTTCCACGGCAGGTCGTAGTTGACCATCAGGTGGGCGCCGCGCTGCAGGTTGACGCCCTCGCCGGCGGCGTCGTTGGCGATCATCACGCGCACCAGCGGGTCGCTGTTGAAGGCGGCGATGGCGGCGCGGCGCGCCTCGCGGGCGACGCCGCCGTGGATGACCACCACCGCCGCCGGGTCGCCGATGCGGGCGCCGATCTTCTGCGCGAGATACTCCAGGGTGTCCTTCGGCTCGGTGAAGATCAGGATCTTGCGGCGCAGGCCGGTGGCGGGGTCGAGGATGATCGGGTGGTCCAGGACCGATTCCAGCTCGCGCCACTTGGTGTCGCGGCCGGACAGCTTCAGCTTGAGGGCGCGGGCCTCCAGGTCCCGCAGGATGACGATCTCCGCCTCCAGCTCGGCCAGGGTCTGGGCGGCGGTGGCGGAATCGGCGAGCTGCTCCTCGACCGCCTCGAACTCCTCGCCGGGCGCGTCCTCGTAGTCGTCGGGATCGTAGGCAGGCAAGTCGGGCGCCGGCAGGTCGGGTCCCGGCAGGGTGGCCAGCCGCGGCCCGGTCGAGCGCATCAGCCGCTCCTCGCGCAGCCGCTCCTCCAGGCGCTTGCGCCGCCGCTCCAGCGAGCGGTAGATGGCGGCCGGTGACGATGCCAGCCGGCGCTGCAGGATCTGCAACGCGAAGCCGACGCTGTTGCGGCGACCGCCGTCGGCGCCGCGGTCGGCGCGGTTCATCTCCTCGCGGACATAGGTGGTGACGGCCTGGTACAGGTCGGCCTCGTCCGGCGACAGCTCGAAGCCGGCGGTGTAGGCGCGGCGCTCCGGGAACAGCTTGGAGCCGTCGAAGCGGTACAGCTCCTCCTTGGTCAGCCGCCGCATCATGTCGGAGACGTCGGCCTTGTGGACGCCCTCACGGAACCGCCCCTCGAAGCGGTCGGCGTCCAGCAGACCCATGAACAGCTGGAAGTCCGCCTCCTTGCCGTTGTGCGGCGTCGCCGACATCAGCAGCAGGTTGCGGGTGCGGGTGCCGAGCAGCTTGCCGAGCTTGTGGCGCTGCGTCTCCTTCACCTCGCCGCCGAAATACGACGCGGCCATGCGGTGCGCCTCGTCGCAGATCACGAGGTCCCATTCCGGGGCGGCGACCAGCTTGGCCTTCAGCTCGTCGGAGCGGGCGGCCATGTCGAGCCGCATGATCAGCCGGCTGCGCTCGGCGAACGGGTTGCCGGTGATCGAGGCCTCGATCTGGTCGCGGGTCAGCAGGTCGAAGCCGAGCCCGAACTTCTCGGCCATCTCCTCCTGCCACTGCTCGACGAGGCCGCCGGGGGCGACGATCAGGCAGCGCTCCAGGTCGCCGCGGATCAGCAGCTCCTTGATCAGCAGGCCGGCCATCACCGTCTTGCCGGCGCCGGGGTCGTCGGCCAGCAGGAAGCGCAGCGGCTGGCGCGGCAGCATCTCGCCGTAGACCGCGGTGATCTGGTGCGGCAGTGCTTCGATCTGCGAGGCGCTGATCGCGAGGTACGGATCGAACAGGTGTGCCAGGCGGATCCGGTAGGCCTCGGAAGCCAGCCGCAGCAGGCCGCCGTCGGCGTCGAACGCGTATTTGCGCCCCTGCTGCACCAGCTCGAAGCCGGCCTCCTCGCCGCGGTAGACGAGGCGCTCATCGACGCGGCCGTCGGCGCGGAACACGACGTTGAGCGAGTTGGCATCGTAGCGCGAGACCTGCACGACCTCGGCGACGGCGCCGGGCGCGAGGCCGCGCAGCCGCGCGCCGGGCTGGATCTGCTCGAAGGTCGGAATGTCGCTCACCTGAACCCCTTCGTGGCCGCGGCCCGGTGTCGAGTTAGGGCGGTCGGTCTGGTTGTTAACATGCAGGGGAGTTCCTGTTTAGGGCGTTGCTGTCTCGCGGCAAGTCCCGCGTTTCCGGCTCGGATGCCATCAGCCGTTTCCCCTTCATGGCGAATTAGCGGCTCAGCCCTCGCCGAACGCAGATTATGTCCTCAACGCTGTCCCCACGCTTTGCGTTGACCTGCCAGAACCCGGACCTTTAATGGGAAATGTCTGCAAACCTGACCATAGATGACCTCAGTTATTGGGGATATTATAATCTCCACACGAACAAAAGGATCCAAAATGCAGATACATCCTCTGAGGCTCTACGAACTCCGAAAGGCGCGGAAGCTCTCACAGCAGGCTCTCGCGGACCGGGCGCGCGTCACCAAGAAGACCATCGGGCGGATCGAGGCAAAGCGAAAGCTCGGCGAGCCGGGGACCGCCAACCGAAACACCGTCGACTTGCTCGCCAGAGCCCTGCAGGTGGACGCGGAGTACTTGGCCGGTGGACCAGATGCTCACAGCGAATCCTCGTTGCAGAGCGCCGGCTTCCAGCGCTTGAGTGCGGTCGTTGACGCCGACGTTGCCCTTGCCTATCGGATGGTTGAATTCAGATATGGCGTATCGGGGCAATCGCTCATCGAGATGGCCCCGTTGTTCTTCACGCTTCTCGCGGAAGGTTCCTTGGGCTGGCGACGCCAGATGCTCTCAGGACTCGAGGAGGCCACCGCGCAGCTTGAAGGAGTGGCCGGGCGTGCAAGCCATCTCTCATTCGCCTATCCGTCCCCAAGCTTTGAAGACGGTATCGCTCAAGAAGAGCATTCCATCCGGTCGAAGGACCTGTTCGGTGACAAGGTCGGCACCGGCTCCTTCGCCGATAGCTTCGATCGCTCTCGGCACAACCCATTCGCTGACTACTTGCGACACCTGGCTCAGGCGATTGACGATTCAGAGGCCGTCGAGATTGACCGGTACGGCACCGGCGAGCTTTGGAACATGAATGATCGGGCTCCGAGCTACCGGATCGGAGGAGCCGTGCTGGACAACCTGACCGGTAAGGACGTCTGGGCCGTTTGGGCGCTCGCTGCCGGGCACGTGACTCTCGCGGACATCCCTGAGGAACTGCTCGGCGAAGCGGCCCGGCAGCGGCGGATCGAATGGCTTACACGTCATGTACCGCCCGAAGAGCGAAAGCCTGCCGAGTTTGATCTCAGCGGGCTACAGGACGAGTGGGGGGTGGTCGATGACTGAGCTTCAGATCAGCGCCCATGGGCGCGTGCGGATGCGTCAACGCGGTCGGCGAGGCGACGACATCGAGTTGCTTCTGCGCTCGGCCACCCAGGTCGCACCGGATGCCTATCTCCTGACGGAGTCCGATGCCCAGCGCGAAATCTCGCGCCGCAAGCGCGAGATCGCTCGGCTCGAAAGGCTCAAGGGGTGGAAGCTGGTCATCGCCGCGGGCACGGTCGTAACCTGCTATCCTTCCCGTCGTGACGATCAGAAGAGGACGATTCGGCGGGGTCGAGCCGCATGCCAGCGGGGGGAGGATCAATCGTGACGAGACCGGTCCGCAAGCCGGACTTGGACGCCCTGCGCACGCTGATCCACCGGCGCCGCGTCGGGCCGTTCATCGACCTCGACGCGGGCGAGATCGCGACGCGCGCGCTGCTGGCGCGGAAGCGGCGGGCGAGCCGGCGGCAGGTCCGCCGCTATCGCGCCGACACCGAGGAGACGGACGATGGCTGAGCACAAGCGGCGGCGTGTCGTGGTGCCGACCGAGACAGAGGATGCCGCGATCACCGCGGCCGCCGAGAGCGACCCCGACAACCCGCCCCCCGACGATCAGCTCGCCCGGATGCGGCCGTTCGCCGCGGTGCGCCCTGGCCTGGTGCGGCGGCGCGGCCCCCGGAAGGACCCGACCGGGGTTCCGTGAATATCCGCCTGGACCGCGATGTCGTCGAGCACTTCGAGAGCGGCGGCCAGGGATGGCGGGTCCGCCTCAACGAGGCGCTCCGCAAGGTGGCGGGGTTGGCGAAGTAGGGAGCGGCGGCATAGCTGTCGGAGAACGGCGATGGATGAGCGGTATTGCCCGAACGACGGCCACGGGATGGCGCGCGACGTGTGCCCGATGACCATCGCCTGCCAAGGCCGGGAGGCCAGCTTCGACATGCCGGGGTGGTACTGCGGGGCCTGCGGCGAGGGCGTGCACTCGGGCGCGGACATGAAGGTCTCCGACCGCGCGTTGAACAGGCTCAGGGCCGAGGCGGAGGACCATCGAAGCTGATCGGCACGGCGCCGATGTCCTGCGAAACGGTCGCAACGACTGGATTCCGCGGCGCCGGCACCGCGGAGGCGGAATCCCGGTGACAGCGGGATCCAAATCCCGATGACAGTGCATTTATCTGGAGGCATGGCAGGCCCAGCCGGCCGATCCAGCGTCGAATCGCGACTGATTTAGTGCACTGTCACCAGAATTTCTGGATGGAAGGCGCGGCCGGGAGTGACCCGGTGATGCGATGCGCCGCCCGGCCGCCGGACCGCGCCGGACCGCCACTGAACGTCAAGTTCCGACAAGACAATTTCCCGATTCTCTCCGCCGCCCTGAAAATCAGAATAAATCGATCTATCGTCGATACACTGCATTGTTTGTGAATTTATTAAGGAATAATTTAAACCCGATTGCCCGATTAAGATTTTTACTATAATGTTTATTTTGAAATTACCGAGCGGAACCAAGCGATGACAACCACTTTTATTGACGATATCGAGGAGATGATCCCGGCTCTCGGGCGGTTCGCACAGTCGCTGGCGCGCAACGCCGCCGATGCCGCCGACCTGCTGCAGGACACGCTGGAGCGCGCACTCGGCCGCTCGCATCAGTTCGAGGCGGGCACCAACCTGAAGGCCTGGCTGTTCACCATCATGCGCAACCGCTTCTACACGGTGTGCCGCCACGCGGCCCTCACCCGCCAGCACGCCGAGGGGTACCGGGTCGGCACCGACCCGGCCGACCACGTCACCATCGGCGACCAGATGTCGCGGATCGAGAGCTGCGAGTTCGCGCTGGCCTTCGGCAAGCTCACCGCCGGCGAGCGGGCGCTGCTGATCATGGCGACCGTCGAGGAGATGCCCTACGAGAGCATCGCGCAGCTGCTCGAGGTCGAGACCGGGACCGTGAAGTCCCGCGTCTCCCGGGTCCGGGCCAAGCTGCGCCGGATCCAGGAGAGCAAGGGCGAGGTGGCACTGGCCTGCGCCGGGCGCCTGCCGCTGCAGGCGCGCAATCGCCCGGGCGCGGCGCACCACGCCGCCGCCTGACCGGGCGCCGCCGGCCGCTCGGCCGGGTCGGAATTCTCAGGTTTTCAAGGATGTAGGTGGTGGGCACGGTTGGGATTGAACCAACGACCCCTACGATGTCAACGTAGTGCTCTCCCGCTGAGCTACGCGCCCGCCAGCAGCACCATTCGGGAAGTCTCGGCGCCGCAAGGACGCACCTCTTAATGCCCCCCGCGGCGCAATGCAAGCCCATGTCGACGCCGGCCCGCGCGATATTCGCCGCCTCCGGGGACGCCGCCGCAAACGCCGCCGGAACCGGTGACACCGAGGGGCGATTGCTCTAAGTCAGAAGCCATGGACGAGGCACTCGACCCTGGGCGCGAGACTGCCGACGGCCTCCCCGACCCGGGGCCGTTCGCCGCCGCCCTTCCCGTTTCCGGGCTCGCCCGCCCCGCGCCGGCGGCCGGCGGTGCGGCGTCGCCGCGCCCCGCCTTCGACACCCCCGCCTTCGACACGCCCGTCACCGTGCTCCGCCCGCCGCGCCAGACGCTGCCGCTGGTGGTGTCCTCGCCGCACAGCGGCCAGCGCTACCCGGCCGACCTGCTGGCCAGCACCGGCCTCGACGAGCACACCCTGCGCTCCAGCGAGGACAGCTTCGTCGACGAGCTGTTCGCCTGCGCCCCCGAGCTCGGCGCGCCGCTGGTCCGGGCCGAGTTCCCGCGGGTCTACATCGACGCCAACCGCGAGCCGTTCGAGCTCGACCCGGCGATGTTCGAGGACGATCTCCCGGACTACGTCACCACCCAGAACGCCCGCATCGCCGCCGGCCTCGGCACCATCGCCCGGGTGGTCTCCAACGCCGCCCCGGTGTATCGCGGCAAGCTCAGCTTCGCCGACGCCCTGCACCGCATCGACGGCTGCTGGCGGCCGTTCCACGCGGCCCTCGCCGAGACCATCGAGGGCACGCTCGACCGCTTCGGCTACTGCATCCTGCTCGACGCGCATTCGATGCCGTCCAACGTGCTGACCCTCGGGGCCGACGGCCGCGCCCACCCGGTCGCCGACGTGGTGCTGGGCGACTGCCACGGCGGCTCCTGCTCCGGCCTGCTGGTGCAGCGCTGCGAGCGGCTGATGGCGCGCCAGGGCTACCGGGTGCACCGCAACACCCCCTATGCCGGCGGCTTCGTCACCCGCCACTACGGCCGCCCGGAATCCGGGGTCCACGCCCTGCAGATCGAGGTCAAGCGCGGCCTGTACATGAACGAGCGCCGCTACCAGAAGGCCGCCGGCTTCGCCCGGCTGGCCGGCGACCTGCGCCGGCTGCTGGCGGTGATCGGCGGCTTCGACCCCCGGCGCCCCTGGGGCGACGCCGACTAGCGTCTCGGGCGCCCCATCCTCCCCTTGTCGTCATCCCGGGCCGGGCCGCCGCAGGCGGAACGGACCCGGGACCCAGGGCGCGACGTGCGCCCGCTCCGCCCGCCGCGCAGCTGGTGGGTCCCGGGTCGCCGCTGCGCGCCGCCCGGGATGACGACAAGGGGGGAGTGCCATCGAAGTGCAGTGGCACGGCGCTTGCTTCACCCCCGGCACGGAGGTGAAGCATGATCGCAACCAGCCTGACCCGCATCCTCGTCCTGTCGGCCCTGACCGCCGCCGCCCTGCTGGCCGGCGCCGCCGCCGCCCTGGCCGATTCCAGCCCGACGCCCGAGGCCCACACCCTGTGCATCGAGGCGACCCGCAAGGCCGAGCGCCGGCACGGGCTGGCGCCGCACCTGCTGGGCGCCATCGCGCTGACCGAGACCGGGCGCTGGAGCCGCGACCACCGGGCAAGCTTTGCCTGGCCGTGGACGGTCATGGCCGAGGGCAAGGGGCGATACCTGCCGAGCAAGGCGGCAGCCCTCGCCGAGGTCATGCGGCTGCAGGCGCGCGGCGTGAAGAACATCGACGTCGGCTGCATGCAGGTGAACCTGTTCTACCACCCCGAGGCGTTCGACGACCTGAACCAGGCCTTCGACCCGGAGTCCAACGCCGACTACGCCGGCGCCTTCCTGCGCGACCTCAAGGACGAGGTCGGCAGCTGGAAGGAGGCGGTGGCGTCCTACCATTCGCGCGACGAGCAGCGCGGCGACTACTACCAGGGCAAGGTCTACGACCTGTGGTACGGCCAGCGGCAGAGCCTCGCCGCCGCCGCCGAGGGGGCGCTGATGCCGCGCACCGCCGAGGCGGTCGCCGCCGACGCCCACCGCGCCGAGGTCGCCCAGGCGCGCGCCCGCAAGGCCGAGCAGTTCCAGCAGATCAAGCAGGCCCGCGCCGCCAACCGCGAGTTCCTGGAGAAGCAGCGCGCCATGGTCGACGCCCGCACCGCCGCCGCCTTCGAGGCGCGCAAGGCGCAGGTGATGGCGGAATGGCACGAGCTGAAGCGCCGCCGCGAGGCGGCGCGGCAGGGCGGGTAAGCCGCTCCCCCTCGCCTGCGTCCGACCGGCCCTTCGCGGCCCCCGCTGCGCGGGGGCACCTCAGGGCGACAGAAATAGAGCTGCTTCAGAGAGATAAATCTGTCGCCCTGAGGTGCCCTGCGCAGCAGGGCCGCGAAGGGCCTGCTCGAGCCGCTCCATCCCCCTCACACGAACGGCGTCGCCACGTCGCCGAGCTGCACGAACACCGACTTGCGCTGGGTGTAGTGCTCGATGGCGGCCAGTCCGTTCTCGCGGCCGATGCCGGACTGCTTCACACCGCCGAACGGCATCTCCACCGGGGTGATGTTGTAGTCGTTGATCCACACCGTCCCGGCCTGCAGCCGCGCCGCCACCCGGTGGGCGCGGGCGAGGTCGCGGGTGAACAGGCCCGCCGCCAGCCCGTAGGGCGTGGCGTTGGCGCGGCGCACCGCCTCGTCCTCGTCGTCGAAGGCCAGCAGGGTCATCACCGGCCCGAAGATCTCCTCGCGCACGATGGCGAGGTCGTCACCCGGCGCCTCGAACACCGTCGGGGCGACGAACCAGCCGCCGGCACAGGCACCCTCGGTGACCCGCGCCCCGCCGCACAGCAGCCGCGCCCCCTCGGCCGCGCCGCGTTCGACGAACCCCAGCACCTTGTCCATGTGCGCCTTGGAGATCAGCGCGCCGACCGTGGTGGCGGGATCCAGCGGGTCGCCGATCCGCATCCGGGCGATGCGCGGCAGCATCTCCGCCACGAAGGCGTCGCGGATGCGGCGGTGCAGGAACACCCGCGTGCCGTTCGAGCAGATCTCGCCCTGGGTGTAGAAATTGCCGTTCAGCGCCGCCGATACCGCGTTGCCGATGTCGGCGTCCTCGAACACCAGCAGCGGCGACTTGCCGCCGAGCTCCATGGTGACGTGCTTCAGCGTGCCGGCCGCCGCCGCCATCGCGCGCTTGCCGGTGGCGACCGACCCGGTCAGCGACAGCTTGGCGACATCGGGATGTGCCGCCAGCGCCTCGCCGGTTTCCCGCCCGCCCTGCACCACGTTGAACACCCCCGGCGGCGCGCCGGCGTCGGCCAGCGCGCGGGCCAGCTCGATCGCCGTCACCGGTGTCATCTCCGACGGCTTGAACACCATGGTGTTGCCGCAGGCGAGCGCCGGGGCCGCCTTCCAGCAGGCGATCTGCACCGGGTAGTTCCAGGCGCCGATGCCGGCGCACACCCCCAGCGCCTCGCGCCGCGTGTAGGCGAAGGCGCCGCCGAGGTCGATGTGTTCGCCGGCGATGGCGGGCGCGAGGCCGGCGAAGAACTCCAGGCAGTCGGCACCGGAGGCGACGTCGACGACGCTGGCCTCGCTGATCGGCTTGCCGGTGTCGAGCACCTCCAGCCGGGCGATGGCGTCGTTGCGCGACCGCAGGATCTGCGCCGCCTTGTGCAGGATGCGGCCGCGCTCGGTCCCGGTCATCCGCGACCACGCCGGGAACGCCGCGCGCGCCGCCGCCACCGCGGCGTCGACGTCCTCGGGACCGGCCTCCTGCACGTCGGCCAGCTTGGCGCCGGTCGCCGGGTTCCCGGTGGCGAAGCTGCGGCCGGAGCGCGCCTGCGCCGGGCCGCCGGCGATCCACAGCGGGATCGGATCGAGCGTGGTCATGGCGCCGGTTCTACCGCCGGCGGCGGTTGCGGGAAAGCCCGGCGGTTCCCGATCGGCCAGGATGCGGGCAGTGTGTCGCCCCCTGCCCCGAACGGAAATGCCGCGTGACCCTGCCCGAACCGCCGCCCGAGTTCGACGACGACTTCCGGGCCGACCTGGAGACGCTGCTGCGCTGGCGCCGCGACGTTCGGCGGTTCCTCCGCGACCCGCTCGACCCCGGGCTCGTCGACCGTCTGCTCGACCTCGCCGACTTGGCGCCCTCGGTCGGCAACAGCCAGCCCTGGCGCTTCGTGGCGGTGGAGAGTGCCGCGGCGCGGGCGGCCGTGCGGGCCAACTTCGCGGCCGCCAACGCCGAGGCGCTGGCCGCCCAGCCGGACGATCGCCGGCACCTGTACGCCAGCCTCAAGCTCGCCGGCCTCGACCGCGCGCCGGTGCAGCTGGCGGTGTTCACCGACGCCGGCACCGCCCAGGGCCACGGCCTCGGCCGCCTGACCATGCCGCAGACCCTGGAGCATTCCACCGCGATGGCGGTGCACACGCTGTGGCTGGCGGCGCGCGCCGCCGGCATCGGCGTCGGCTGGGTGTCGATCCTCGATCCGGAGCAGTTGTGCCGCGACCTGGCGGTGCCGGCCGAGTGGCGCCTCACCGCCTATCTCTGCCTCGGCCGGCCGCAGGAGGAGCACGCCGACCCGGAGCTGGAACGGGCAGGATGGCAGCCGCGCACCGGGCGGGGGCGCGCGCTGCTGCGGCGCTGAGCGGCGCGGTAAATGCCCGTCGCTCCGTGGGTCCCGGAGCCGTCCGCTCGCGCGGACTCTCCGGGATGACGATGTTGGGGAAGCCCCGCTCTCTCCTTCGTCATCCCGGAGGGGGCGCGTGAGCGCCCGGCTCCGGGACCCACCCGCCGCTCCGATTCGCGGGACCGCCGCCTTGCCTTTCCGGCCGCGATCGGCATGCTTGGCGACAACCAGAACGACAGAAACGGGGGCTTCCATGAAGCGCAGCTCGCTCGGCGCCGCGGCACTCGCCGCCGCCATTCTCGCCGCCGGCCCGGCCTTCGCAGCCGATCCCGACGCCTGCAAGGACGTCACCTTCTCCGACGTCGGCTGGACCGACATCACCGCCACCACCGCCACCGCCTCGGTGGTGCTCAAGGCGCTCGGCTACGATCCGCAGACGCAGATCCTGTCGGTGCCGGTGACCTATGCCAGCCTGAAGAACAAGGATGTCGACGCCTTCCTCGGCAACTGGATGCCGTCGATGGCCGCCGACCTGCAGCCCTATCTCGACGACAAGTCGGTGGAGAGCCTCGGCGCCAACCTGACCGGGGCGAAATACACGCTGGCGGTGCCGGCCTATGTGGCGGCGGCCGGGGTGAAGGGCTTCGCCGACCTCGACGCCAACAAGGCCAGGTTCGGCGGCAAGCTGTACGGCATCGAGCCGGGCAACGACGGCAACCGGCTGATCCAGGACATGATCGACAAGGACGCCTTCGGCCTGAAGGACTGGCAGATCGTGGAATCCTCCGAGCAGGGCATGCTGAGCCAGGTGGCGCGCGCGGTGCGGGCCAAGGAGTGGATCGCCTTCCTCGGCTGGGCGCCGCACCCGATGAACGCCAATTTCGAGCTCGCCTATCTCGCCGGCGGCGACGACTTCTTCGGGCCGGACTACGGCGGGGCCACGGTCTACACCAACGTCCGCGCCGGGCTGGTCAAGGAATGCCCGAACCTGGGCCGGTTCCTGGGCAACCTGAAGTTCACCCTGGAGATGGAGAACGCGATCATGGGCTCGATCCTCGACGACGGCATGGATCCCGAGAAGGCGGCCGCGAAGTACCTCAAGGCACATCCCGCGATGGCGATGTCCTGGCTCGACGGTGTCACGACGCGCAAGGGCGGCGACGCCAAGGCGGCGGTGACGAAGGGGCTTGGGCTTTGAGGGCGGAGCATGTGCCCACCCGGCCCTTCGTGGCCCTGCGCTTGCGCGCAGGGCACCTCAGGGCGACAGATGGAAGCTCGACGCCGTCCCCTCCCCCTATCGTCCTGAGGTGCGCGCCGCGCAGCGGTGCGCCACGAAGGACCGGCCGGCCAACGCGACCCTGACCCGCCATGGACCCCGTCTCCGCCTTCGTCGAGGAGCACAAGCTCGGCCTCGGGCGCTGGGTGAAGACCTTCGTGGAGTGGCTGACCGACAACTTCCACGCCGAGTTCCGGGCGTTCTCCGACGGCCTGGGCTGGGCCATCGAGGGCGTGATCGCGCTGCTGGCCGCGGTGCCGCCGGTGCTGCTGATCGCCGCGGTCGCCGGCCTCGCCTGGTGGCTGCACCGGTCGGCGGTCCTCGTCGCCATGGTGCTCGGCGGGCTGCTGCTGATCCTCAACCTCGGCTACTGGGAGGCGACGGTCGAGACCCTGGCGCTGGTGCTGTCGGCGACCCTGGCCTGCGTCGCCATCGGCGTGCCGGCCGGCATCTACGCCGCACACAACCGCTGGTTCCACGCGGCGATCCGGCCGGTGCTCGACCTGATGCAGACCATCCCGACCTTCGTCTACCTGATCCCCACCCTGATGCTGTTCGGCCTCGGCGTGGTGCCGGGGCTGATCTCCACCGTGGTGTTCGCGCTGCCCGCCCCGATCCGGCTGACGGCACTTGGCGTGCGCAGCGTGCCGCGGCCGCTGCTGGAGGCCGGCGAGGCGTTCGGCGCCACCCGGCTGCAGCTGCTGCTGAAGGTCGAGCTGCCGCACGCCATGCCGACCATCATGGCCGGCGTCACCCAGTGCATCATGCTGTCGCTGTCGATGGTGGTGATCGCCGCATTGGTCGGCGCCAACGGCCTCGGCAAGCCCGTCGTGCGGGCGCTGAACACCGTCAACATCGCCCAGGGCTTCGAGGCCGGCCTGGCGATCGTGGTGGTGGCCATCCTGATGGACCGCATCATGCGCCGCGCCGACCCGCCCGGCGGCGGGCAATAGCGGGCGCGGGCATGGACGCGATCGCCTTCGAGAACGTCGACGTGGTGTTCGGCAGCCCGGCCGCCCGGCGGGCCGCGTTCGAGCTGCTCGACGCCGGCGCCGACCGCAACACCGTGCTGCAGCGCACCGGGGCCGTGGTCGCGGTGCGCGACGCCACGCTGTGCATCGACCGGGGCGAGATCTGCGTGCTGATGGGGCTGTCCGGCTCCGGCAAGTCGTCGCTGCTGCGCTGCGTCAACGGCCTCAACCGTGTCGCGCGCGGCCGGGTGCTGGTCGGTGGACGTGCGGATGGCGGCCCTGTGGATGCGGAGGAGGCGCCAATCGACGTCGCCGCCTGCGACGCCGCCACGCTGCGGCGGCTGCGAACGGGGCGCATCGCCATGGTGTTCCAGCAGTTCGCGCTGATGCCGTGGCGCACGGTGCGCGAGAATGTCGGGCTCGGGCTGGAGCTGCGCGGGCTCGGCCGGGCCGACCGTGACCGCCTGGTCGACGAGAAGCTGGCGCTGGTCCGGCTCGAGCAGTGGGCCGACAAGCGGCCGCACGAGCTGTCGGGCGGCATGCAGCAGCGCGTCGGCCTCGCCCGCGCACTCGCCACCGATGCCGACATCCTGCTGATGGACGAGCCGTTCTCCGCCCTCGACCCGCTGATCCGCGGGCATCTTCAGGACGAGTTGCTGGAGCTGCAGCGCACGCTGCGCAAGACCATCCTGTTCGTCAGCCACGACCTCGACGAGGCGCTGAAGCTCGGCACTCACATCGCCATCATGGAGGGCGGCCGGATCATCCAGTACGGCCGGCCGGAGACGATCGTCACCCGGCCGGCGACCGACTACGTCGAGGCGTTCGTGGCCAACGTCAACCCGCTGAACGTGCTTTGCGCCGCGTCGCTGATGCGGCGGCCGCGGCCCGGCGAGGCGGCCGACCTGGAGCGCATCCGCGACCGTGCCGTCGGCCCCGACACGCCGATGCGCGAGCTGGCCGCACTCGCCCGTTCGCGCGGCGGCCCCTTCCCAGTGGTCGACGCCGGCGGCACAGTGCTGGGCGTGGTCGGCGAGGCCGAGCTGTGGGACGGCCTGCTGCGCCGCCGCGCGGGCGATTGAGGAGGACGCAGCGGGTGGCGGGGGAATCGATGACCGGGCCGGTGCGCGGGATCGTGTTCGACAAGGACGGCACGCTGATCGACTTCGAGCGCAGCTGGACGCCGGTGTTCGTGGAGAGTGCGGCCGCGCTGGCCGACGGCATCGGCCGGCCGGAGATGGCCAGCGTGTGGCTGCAGGTCACCGGCCGCGACGCCGCCACCGGCAAGGTGCTCCCCGACACCCTGCTGGCGTCGGGCACCACCGACGTGGTGGCGGCGCGCTGGAAGGCGATCAGCCCGGAGCTGCCGGGGCTCGACGAACTGGTGCCCTGGCTCGACGAATTCTGGGAGCGCCGGGTGCTGGAGCTGCTGAGCCCGGTCGGCGACCTCGTCGGCCTGCTCGACGGGCTGCTGGCGCACGGCCTGCGGCTGGGGGTGGCGACCAACGACACCGAGCGGGCGGCACACGCGACGCTCGGCCGGCTCGGCATCGCCGACCGCCTGCACTTCGTGGCGGGATACGATTCCGGCCACGGCGCCAAGCCGGAGCCCGGCATGATCCTGGCGTTCTGCGCCGCCATGAACCTGGATCCCGCCGAGGTGGCGATGGTCGGCGACTCGCCGGCCGACCTGGCGGCGGGGCGGGCGGCCGGCTGCGGCCGGGTGGTGGGGGTGCTGACGGGGACGTCGCCGATGGAGGTGCTGGCGCCGCTGGCGGATGTGGTGGTGGAGGACGTGCATGCGGTGTGGGGGGCGCTGGGGGGGTGACCTTCAGCCCTGCCCAGGACGGAACGAAGTTACAGAAATTGCGTTTCCCGCCGAACCTCCAGGGCGACATCGGCGCAGCGCTCGACCATGAGGCGATGCAAAATACTCCAATTCGAACCGCCAAACGGCGCCAGAAACTTCAGCTCGATTCCTCTTCGGCGAAATAAATCCGGATTGTAATATGACAATCCACCAGGTGAGTTCACGTATACTGAGCCGCCCAGCGCTTCGACAATTGCGATAACGCGCTCTTCGCCGACCAGTTCTGCCGGCATATCGAGATCGCTTGAGCGGACCACGTTGAATGGCAGCATCAAGGACTTGCAGGTTTCGGCAAGACCGCGCGTCAGGAAATCCACGAAGCCAACGTCGATATTTCGAACGACTGTCTGGAGGTGCCGCCTTTCGGGATCTGCCGGCTCCCTGAGGCTGGGAAACCGATCAAGGCGACGCGGCCAGTCAGCGAGATGCTCCTCGTTGAAGCGGATCTCGCTTATCCGGGTGTGACGCGGACTGGCGGCGACCGGCAAGGTCAACCACTCGGCACGGCCATCGGCCAACGGCAAAATATTGCGGTGCACCCTGCCGCGTCTCGGAAACTGCACGCAATCAAACAGGACAACAAGGTCGGCGGCAGCAAACAACCTGAAGTAACCGGCGTACGGCATGAAATATGGCTGCATAACCGCTATCGTACAACCGGCAGCCATTGCATTTTTACTCTGCAAATCTACGAATTCTCCCGCACCGCGAGGCTCTCGTAATACACTCTTACTTTCTCTTCGTTATTTAAAAAATCGCCGTGATCGTACTCGACCACCGTTCGATACGACCGGGGAGACCCTCTTTCGATGAACTCGGGATGCGCCGCGTTCGACATGCGGAGGCCCAATGCCATTCGAAAGTTGTCCCTGCCCGTGGGCGTTGCGGTGCGATGCACGAGAAATGTCGAGAACAGGAGACCGTCTCCGCGCTTCATGCCGGGCCGGACGAAAGCTTCGTCGGGATATGCCACCTCCGCGCCAAGGGTATGCCCGAACTTATGGGGCGCTGTCGGCAATGCGCCGCGCTTATGGCTCCCCGGCACGACATCGAGACCAAACTCCCCGGCTCCGATATCGGAGGTCGGTATCCACAAGACCAAGGAATCCAGGCTGCACCGCAGCGCCGGCCAATCCTGGTGTTGAGGCGTTACATTGTAGCCGCCCGCAGCCTCCAGGACATCATTGATCTCCGCATCCATGATGTGCACGCGGAGATTGATCGGGAACACCGGAACCTCGATGCGCAAAGCCTTCGCCACAGCGCTCAGGCCATCGTTGGTCGCGATACGGTACAGGCTGTAAAGCGACTCGCACATCCGCAGTGTGGCGAAGTAAGCGCCAAGGTTGAGTTTGGCGAGATTTCGCAGCACTGCCGACAACGGCAAATCGACAGAAGCCGTACCGCCACAACGCTCCGTCTGCCGCAGCGCCAGAACCTTCATATCGGATTCGAACTGGCTCAATTGGTCGTCTTTGACCAAACTCGAGACGATCGCATATCCGTCTTCAGAAATCGACTGAAGCACCGCCGTACTATCCGAGCACATCAAGACACTGCTCCACGATCGGACGATTTTAAATTCAACAATACATCCACCCGCAATCCGCCTGCCTTATGACAGCCCCTATATTTTCGCGACCCGATCGCTCGATACTCGCCGCACTTTCGTCTCTTCAGCGCGAAACACACTGCCGTCCTTTGTATCAGATAGGATTATCGAAGCAGCACCAATGATATTCCGACAGCCGATACTGATGTTATCCCTGATCGTGGCATTTACACCTATAAATGTGTAATCTCCGATCACGGTAGCGCCCGAAATAACGACATGAGACGAAATATAACAATGATCCCCGATCACTGAGTGATGGCCAACGTGATTGCCGGACCATAGAAACGTATTGGATCCGATCCGCGTCCCGACTTGCACGACATTGTTTTCGAGTATCAGACAATTGGGACCGATCGGAATGTCGGGAGCGACCATTGCCCGCGAATGAACGAACCGGACTGCCCGGTATCCCATTGCTGTCAGTTGCGCGTATTTTTCCGCACGGGGCCGGTTAAGTCCAGCGAAGCTGAGTGCGACAAAAATGTCATGCGACTCCGGTGGAAATGCCGAAGCGAGGCCGTCCAGCGGCACCACCGGGCGACCGAGGAAGTTGCCCGGCGGCAGATACGCGGCGTCGACGCAAAACCCCGCGACGTTTCGGCATCCATCGCCTTCCAGATAGAAGGCGGCCACCTCGGCTGTCTGACCGGCGCCGAAGACGACGATCGGACGCGTCTCGCTTGACGGGACTGCAGGCATTGGGTTCTCCATGGGCTCCAGCGTACTCCATCACGATCGGAGCATTCGTGCACGAGGGCAGCCAAGCAAATACCCGTTCCCCCTCGAGGCGCGTATCGCCGCTCGATCGCGCTCCGCCAAAATGCCACCCCTGCGAGGCCCACTAATGCTCTGGGAGAAACTAGGCCGCATCTTCCATGCCGACGGGCAGCGGGCGTGGATGACGAGCCATACCTCCTTGCCATTCGGCCTCCCGATCGACGACCGGCGACTGCGGATCTTCTTTTCACCGAGGGATCGCCTCAACCGATCGCATATCGCCTGGCTGGAGATCGATGTGAACGCCCCGAGCGATATTCTCGCCCTGAGCGACGAGCCCTTCCTAGCCCCGGGCCCGCGGGGACAGTTCGACGATTGCGGCGTGATGCCCAGTTGGATAACTCCCCTGGCCGATGGCTTCGAGTTGTACTTCATCGGGTGGAACGTGCGCACCACCGTGCCTTTTCATCACGGGTTGGGCCGCGCGAGAATGGCGGAAAGCCGGAGCGTGGCGCCGCTGCAGCGACCCGCCGGCCCGTTCATGGATCGCGACGAAGCCGACCCCTATTACGTCACCAATCCCTGCGTCCTGCGCGACGGGGATGCGTGGCAGATGTGGTATCTTTCCGGCGTCGGGTGGAGCCCCGGCGAGACCGGGCTGCAGTCCCGGTACCTGGTCAAATCCGCTCGATCCTCCGATGGCCGGAGATGGTCCCGCGACGGTGCTGTCGCCGTGGGGTTCGCGAGCGAGGACGAGACGGCCATCGCCCGGCCGAGCGTGATACGGGATCCGGAGGGCTACCGAATGTGGTTCTCGTTCCGTGGCACACGCCAGAGCTACCGGATCGGAACCGCGGTCTCGGACGACGGCATCGCATGGTCGCGGGATCCACAGGAGGCCGGTCCGAGGCCATCGGAAACCGGGTGGGATTCCGAGATGATCGCGTATCCGCACGTCTTCGACATGGCGGGAGAGCGGTTTATGCTCTACTGCGGCAACGGTTACGGGCGTTCCGGATTTGGCATCGCCAGGCAAGTCCGCTGACACCGGACAGGCCGACAATTACTGCGGGAAGATCAGCATGCGCCGATCCGCACTTGAATTCTATCGTTGCCCCGAGACGTCACAGCCGCTGCGGCCGCTGGACGCAACCGGCGATGCGACAGAGATCCGGGACGCCTCGCTTGAAAGTCCGGGAGGCCGTTCCTATCCGGTTCGCACAGGCATACCGGACCTCACTTACCCGCCGACGCTTCCCAGCAGCGACCTTCAAACCCTCGGCTACTATGAACGGGAAGCCGGCGTCTACGACAAGTACCTGCCGCTGACATTCGCGACGTTCGGCGTTGACGAGGATCAGGCGCGCAACGACATGGTCGACCTGCTGCGCCTGTCGCCGGGCTCCCGTGTGCTGGAACTCGGCTGCGGGACTGGTCGAGACACCGAACGCATCGCCGCCCGATTGGGCGAAGAGGGGCAGTTGTTCGCACAGGACCTGTCACCCTCGATGCTTCATCAAGCGGTCGATCGCCTGCGCGGAAGCAAAGTGCAAACCGAGTTCTCCATCGGCAATGCATGCTGGCTCCCGTTCCAGGACAATTGCTTCGACGCCGTCTTTCATTTCGGTGGCCTGAACACATTCGGCGATATCCGCCGCGCGTTTTCCGAGATCGCACGTGTCACTCGGCCAGGGGGGCGGGTGGTGATCGGCGACGAGAGCATGCCGCTCTGGCTGCGGAGTACGGAGTTCGGTCGCGTACTGATGAACTCGAATCCGCACTACCGCTTCGAGATCCCGTTTCAGGACCTGCCCATCGAGGCGCGCAACGTTCGCCTGCAATGGATCATCGGCGGCGTCTTCTATCTTTTCGATTTCGACGTCCAGGAAGGCGAGCCAACGGCGAACCTGGATTTCGAGATCCCGGGCGCACGCGGCGGAACCCATCGCACGCGCTATTACGGCCTGCTCGAGGGAGTGGATCTCGACGCGAAGTCTCTGGCCGAAGAGGCCCGACGGAAATCTGGCCGGAGCATGCATGACTGGCTGACCGATGCAGTGCGGCGGGCCGCCAATGCGGAGCTGGACGATCAGCAGCGATAGGCGGAGCTTCGGTTCGGAAAGCCGGCCGTTACGTGCCGCGGCTCCTCGCCGGAGCACGCGACGAGGCCAGCTCGATCGCGCCGGCATTCCGATCGGTGCGGCCGCCCTGCGCAGTCAGACACGTTCCGATCTCACTCACCCTTCCGTAGGATGGCAATCGTGAGCGACAAACCGGACTACATCCCTGGGGATCTGGAGAGCGTGAAGTACCAATCACGCTCTGAGCCCTATCGCCAGTCCATTCAGAAAATGAAGGAACTCGGATTCACATTCGAGGATCTCATTCAGGGTTTCCCGGCATTTTCCGGTCACATGACCCTCATAAGGTTTCTTTCGCTTTACGAGTTGTACAAGCGCACCCTGGGGTTGTCCGGTCACGTTGCCGAAGTGGGTGTCTACAAAGGTGCGGCGTCAATCCTTTTCGCAAAGCTCGTCCAGATCTTTGAACCGAATGCGCTCACGCAAGTGCATGGCTTTGACTGGTTTCAAGGCATGACCCCAGGGGACGACGATCACAATCTGATCGAATCCAGCTACCAGGAACCCGAAGCCCGCCTGAGAGCCCTCATTGAATGCCAGCAGTTAGATCCGATACTCAAAATACACAGTCTTGATGTGACGCGGGAGATCGATGACTTCTTTGTCAGTCATCCGCACCTCAGATTTAAACTGATATTTCTCGATTGCGGCACCTATGCCGTCACGCGAAAAGCACTCGAGGCATTCTGGCCCCGCCTCGCGATCGGAGGAATTCTGATTCTAGACCAGTATAATTTCGAGTTGGCGCCCGGTGAAACCCGCGCGGTGCAGGACGTTCTCCCCTTTGCTCGCGTCGAGACGTTGCCGTTCGGCTGGATGCCGACCGGATTTATTGTGAAGTCGGCGCCTTGATGGTCGGCGTCGGGCTCGGAAGATCGTCATATCCGAGTTTGATGTCGATCCGCTCGAGTTCGTCTTTCGGCACATCGGAGCAGAAGCCGACAATGGCCCGCTCCTCGTCGCTCAATCGGGCATAGGCATCCGAGGGAAGCGTCTGCGTGAACTGGAACGCAGGCTTGATCCACCAGCGGCAGAACGACCCGATCACCGCCCAGCGCGAGAGGCCTGTCACGTTGGCTCGCGTCCCATGCCAGATCCGCCCGTCCCACAGGACAATGTCGCCGGGCTGGCCGATGATCGGCACCGAACGCTCCAGTGCGTCCGGGGGAGCGTAGGCATCCGACAGGTGCGATCCGGGCACCACCAGCGTCGAGCCGCGCTCCTCGGTGTGTGGATCGAGCAGCAGCGAAGCCTGACAGATCCAGCAATGTTGCCCGGAGGAGGGAATGAACGAGTCGATATGACCCGGCAACGGCGCCTCACCGCCATCCCTCGCCAACAGGCCGCGCAGAATGAAGTTCGCCTGATCGCTTGGAATCTGCCGGTACCACTGGTCATTCAGCAATCCGCGGAGCACCGGCATGAGAACGGAATGCCTGGTAAACACCTGCAGGAACGCGATGTCCTTGTTCTGCAGATTGTACAGGATCTTGTGCCCGCGATTGAGCCGTGGAACTCGATCGGTGCTCAGCGACGGCGCGACAGCGTGCAACCGTTCCGTTCGGTTCCGCAGGTCTTCCACCACGTTCATCGGCACCGCACCGCGTAGAACGGTGTAGCCGTTCTGGCGAACCTCGCCGAGATGAACACTTGCGTCGTCCATGCCTGCCTCTGAAACTTCGGTTCCACCCTATCCGCATAGTCCCGCGACAATCCTTGCGCGCCGTCTCGCGTCTTATCGGAGTGACGGGCGCGTCAGCGACCGCCGCGCTTCCGAAGCCCGGTCATTGCATCGGCAATCCGATCGCAGATCCGGTCGATCGTTTCCTCGTCGAGATCCGGGAAGCAGGGAACGCCAAGCGTCCGTCGCGCGATCATGTCCGTCGCCGGCAAGTCCGGATGAAGCCTCGGCATCGTTCGAAACGCCGGTTGGACGTGGCAGCCGAACTCCCACCAGGCCCGGCTCTCGATTCCCGAGCTGCCGAGGGCTTCCGCTACAGGCTCGGCCACAGGCCGCTCAAACTCGAGCACGACCGTTGCCGTCACCTCGGGATCGTTGGCTGTCTCGAACAGGCGGACGCCGTCTATCGAACTCAGGTTGCGCCGGTAGGTGTCCCGCACCCGTGCATATTGGGCCCGGGTCTCCGGATACCGGGCGAGCGCAGCCAGGCCGACCGCCGCATGGTACTCGCTCATCTTCGCGTTGGCGGAGATTATTCCGGTCTCCCGACTGCCGCGGAAACCGAAATTCGTGCGCTGGCGAACCAGCCCGGCGACACTCTCGTCGGTCGTGACGATGAGTCCTCCCTCTCCAACCCCGAACAGCTTCGTGGCATGCAGGCTGATCATCGCCGGGGGCGCGCAGGCGCGCCAGGAATCGAACCCTGCCGCAGCGTCGAAGACCACCTTCACGCCGAACTCATCCGAAAGGTCACACCACGGTTGCACGTCGATCCGCCGCCCGAACGGCGTCACGACGACGATCGCGCCGATCTGTTCGGCGTCAGCCGCGAGCCTGTCGCGTACAGCGTCGATCTCCATTTCGCCGGTTTCGGGCCCGACATCCGCGAAGCACGGAATCATGCCCGCCTGCATGGCCGCCAACGGGGTCGCAACGAATGTCCAGGCGGGCATCAGACAGAGTTTGCCGGGAGTGTCCGGAAGCAACGACAAGGTCAGCCCCACCGTGCCGTTCGCCGTCGATACGACGCCGCCATCCTTCACGCCGAAATGTCGGACCAGCTCCGCCTCGAACCGCTTCACCAGCGGCCCGAAATTGGAGTAGACCCGGTTGCCGTCGAGCTCCTGGAGCAGGGGAACGAGGTCCGCCGTGACCGGAAGCAACGGCTTTCCCACGGGTATCTTCACGATCGATCACCTCGAAGCCCACCAGCCCAGCCTGGCGCGAACCACATCTCAACGGAGCCGTTCCCTATCGAAGGGCCTTCCCCCGCAGCGCCGTGCGACAGCGATGGCGCGACCATACTGAAGATCCGCCTGACGGTCACGTGCGACGGCGTGACGCTATCCGTAGATTGGTGGTGATCGAGAGCAGCGAGAGCAAGTAGCGCCGCCGCACAGACCGGTATATTATAAATTGACCTCAGATAAGTATCTAACTTTACAATACATCAGGCGAAAATGTCAAAAATAGGCATCATTCCACCCGAGGTCGAAGCGAACCTGGACCCTTTCGGCGTCATTATCACCGGCCTTGGCCAAGCGGCTGCTAGTTTTCAAGAACTCGGATACGGAGTAACTTTTCTCGATCCAACGAATCAACGTTCGACTGTCGACTTTCTAAAGGACGACGAAGTTGAATTCGTCTATTCGATACGAGGGCATGGAACCGACTGGTTCATCAACGACAGTGACGGCGGCAACGTTGAGAACGCTTTCGATCGCTTTGGACGGACGTTGCTGACTGTCGTAGCAAACCCACCATACTATCCAGGCTCGCTTCGAGCTCTCAATTCGCCAAGCAAGATGCTGATCGTGGCAGTGACCGACAAGGACTCACTGAGTTACGCAGATCTGCTGAATGTGCATGGACACCCGATCGTTCACCTGAACTGCGCCTACAACTCGATCAGCTTCGATGCCCGCAAGGCGCAGCGCCCGGCCGGGGAGCGAGCGATCCCGGTGCTTTACGTCGGCAGCTACGAGGATCCTGCGTTGTTCCGCAACGCATGGAGAAGCCAGCTGGTCAAGGTACCTCACATCCAAGATATAGTGGAGACGGCCGCGGCCCGAGCCATTGAAGACGAATCTGAGCCTGTCTGGAAAGTTCTCGCCGACGAGGCGACCCAGCGTGGCGTGGCGCTCGACATTCGGACACCTGCCAGCCAACAGATTCTGGATCTGATATCGCGCTACGCGACGAACCTTCTGCGCGGGCGCCTCATGGCCACCCTGGCCCAATTCCCCGCTCACATTGTAACCAACCGCCTTCCCGAGACCGTCATTCCCTCGCGGCATGCAGTGATCCGCTCTCCGATTTCAAAAGCGGAGTTCCTGGAGACCCTGCACGACGCTCGCGCCCTCGCTGTCGCCAACCCGAACCGGATGACCGGCTCAGTATCGGAGAGGGTCCCGGATTCGTTGCGCCGCGGCAGTGTGGTGCTGACGCCGCCCAACTCCTCGCTCGACCATCTCATCGGCGCCGGATTGATCTCTTATGGCAGTGGTCGCAAGCATCTTGAGGCTATGATCGACCGCCTCGTGACGGATCCTGCCGCATACGAGGCGCCGGGTTCGGCAGCGCGAGAGACAGCGGAGCAGTTCAACCCTCTGCACCGGGCGAGGCAGATCGTGAACATCGTTCGAGAGTTCCGGCGCGCTCCTGACTGAATTCGTCGTCAGGACGACCGCACCACACCACGCACATCACTCTCCACCATCTCCCGCACCAGCTCCTCGAATCCCGTGCGCGGCGCCCAGCCCAGAACCCGCCGCGCCTTCGTCGCGTCGCCGATCAGCGCATCGACCTCGCTCGGCCGGTAATACACCGGGTCTATGGCGACAACCACCGCGCCGCTCGCCGGATCCACGCCGACCTCATCCACCCCGCCGCCTCGCCACGCGACCGTCCTGCCCACGACCGCGAACGCCCGCTCGACGAACTCCCGCACGCTGTGCCCCTCGCCGGTCGCCAGCACATAGTCGTCCGGCACCGGGTGCTGCAGCATCGCCCACATGCCCTCGACATAATCGCGCGCATGCCCCCAGTCGCGGACGGCATCGAGGTTGCCGAGATACAGGCAGGACTGCCGCCCGGCCTCGATCGCCGCCACGGCGCGGGTGATCTTCCGCGTCACGAAGGTCTCGCCGCGGCGCGGGCTCTCGTGGTTGAACAGGATGCCGTTGACCGCGAACATCCCGTAGGCCTCGCGGTAGTTGACGGTGATGAAGTGCCCGTAGGCCTTGGCCGCACCGTAGGGGCTGCGTGGCCTGAACGGCACCGTCTCGTCGATCGGCAGCCGCCCGGCGTTGCCGAACATCTCCGAGGTCGATGCCTGGTAGAAGCGGATCCGGCGCTCGGGATCGATGGAGCGCACCGCCTCCAGCAGCCGCACCACGCCGAGGCCGTCGGCGTTGCCGGTGTATTCCGGCGTCTCGAAGCTGACCTGCACATGGCTCTGGGCCGCCAGGTTGTAGATCTCGTCCGGCCGGATCTGCTGCAGCAGCCGCAGCAGGTTGCTGGCGTCCGACATGTCGCCGTAATGCATGAAGAACCGAACGTCCGGCTCGTGCGGGTCGCGGTAGAGATGGTCCACCCGCTCGCTGTTGAACGACGAGGCCCGGCGCTTGATGCCGTGCACCTCGTAGCCCTTGGCAAGCAGGAACTCGGCCAGGTACGAGCCGTCCTGCCCGGTCACGCCGGTGATGAGTGCGCGCTTCATGCCGCGATGCTTAGCGCATTTTCCGTGGCCGGCACACTCGCAGGACAGCCGCCGAAGGCCAGCCGCCGCCCCTACCCCTTCAGCGCCGCATTCTCCGGATCATACGGGCTCTCCGGCACGATCCTGGCCGGCCTGAGCTCGCCCATCAGCCGCACCTGGCATGCCCGCCCGACCTGCGCGAACGGCGTGCGCACATAGCCCAGCATCAGCGACTTGCCGACGTAGTGACCGTAGCCGCCGGCGGTGCCGCGCCCAACCACCTCGCCGTCCATGTACACCGGCTCGTTGCCGAAGCTGTCGGCGTCGTCGGCCTCGATCTCGATGGTGCAGTAGGTGTTCGGCACGCCGTCGGCCTGCTGCCGCACCAGCGCGTCGCGGCCGGCGAACTCGCCCTTGTTCAGCCGCACGAAGCGGCCGAGCCCGGCCTCCAGCAGCGTGTTCTCGGCGTTCAGGTCGGTGCCCCACAGCCGGTAGCTCTTCTCCAGCCGCATCGAATCCATCGCCCGCATGCCGACCAGGCCGATCCCGAACTCCTCGCCCGCCGCCAGCAGCGCGTCGAACAGATGCGCCTGGTACTCGATCGGATGGTGCAGCTCCCACCCCAGCGAGCCGACGAAGTTGACCCTGAGCGCCCGCACCGCCGGGCAGAAGCCGACCGGAATGTCCTGCATGGTCAGCCACGGGAAGGCGGCGTTGCCGACGTCGGCGTCGGCCAGCTTCTCCAGCACGCGGCGCGCGTCGGGGCCGGCCAGCACGAACACGCCGTACTGCGTGGTCACGTCCTTCAGGTACACCGAGCCGTCGCGCGGCAGGGACTTCTGCAGGAAGTCCAGGTCGTAGTCGTGCCCCGCCCCCGGGCCGACCACGTAGAAGCGCTCGCCCCAAAGCCCGTCGGCCATGCGGGTGATCGTGAACTCCGAGCGCACCGAGCCCGACGGGTTCAGCGCATGCGCCAGGCTCATCCGGCCGACGCCCTTGGGAATGGCGTTGGCGACCATGCGGTCGAGCCAGGCGCGCGCGCCCGGGCCCTCGACCTCGTATTTGGCGAAGGACGACAGCTCCTGCAGGCCGACCCGCTCGCGCATGGTGCGGACCTCGTTGCCGACATGCCCGAACCAGTTGGAGCGGCGGAACGAGTAGACGTCGCGGCGCTCCACCCCGGCCGGCGCGAACCAGTTCGGCCGCTCCCAGCCGAAGCGCTGGCCCCACACCGCACCCGCCTTGTCGAGGCGGTCGTGCACCGGCGTGGTCTTGGCGGGCCGGGCGGCGGGACGCTCCTCCATCGGGAAGTGGTTGATGAAGACGTGCTCGTAGGCCTCCTCGTTCTTGATCTTCGCGAAGTTCCTGGAGACCACGCCGAAGCGCCGGGGGTCGACGCCGATCATGTCGACCGACGGCTCGCCGTCGACGATCCAGTTGGCAAGCTGCCAGCCCGCACCGCCGGCGGCGGTGACGCCGAAGCTGTGGCCCTCGGACAGCCAGAAGTTCGGCAGCCCGAAGGCCGGGCCGACCATCGGGTTGCCGTCCGGCGTGTAGGAGATCGGGCCGTTGACGATGTCCTTGATGCCGGCCGTCGCGAAGGATGGCACCCGGTTCATGCAGCCCTCGACATGCGGCATCAGCCGCTCCAGGTCGCCCGGGAACAGGTCCTTCTCGAAGCTCGGCGGCACGCCGTCGACGAAGCAGGCCGGCGCGCCCTTCTCATAGGGGCCGAGGATCCAGCCCATGCGCTCCTCTCGGAGATAGTATTGGCTGTCGGATTCCCGCAGCACCGGCAGCTCGGGATTTCCGGCCTCGCGATACGCCTTCAGCGTCGGATCGACGTCGGTGACGATGTACTGGTGCTCCACCGGGATCGCCGGGATCTGCAGGCCGACCATGCGGGCGGTCTGGCGGGCGTAGTTGCCGGTCGCCGACACCACATGCTCGCAGCGGATCGAGCCCTTGTCGGTCTTCACGACCCATTCGTGGCTGTCGCGCTCGATGCCGGTGACGACGGTGTGCTGGTGGATGGTGGCGCCGTTCATCCGGGCGCCGCGGGCCAGCGCCATGGTCACGTCGACCGGTGCGATGTGGCCGTCGGTCGGATGCCAGAGTGCGCCGACCAGGCCGTCGGCGTTGATCAGCGGCCACAGCCTGCGGATCTCGTCCACGCCGATCAGGTGACACTCCACGCCGATGGTCTCGGCCGTGCACTGGTAATTGCGGTACTCGTCCATGCGGTCGCGGTTGCGCGCCAGCCGCAGGTTGCCGACGCCGTGGAAGCCGACCGCCTGCCCGGTCTCCGCCTCCAGCGTCTTGTACAGCTCGACCGAGTAGCGGTGCAGCTGGCCGACCGAATAGCTCATGTTGAACAGCGGCAGCAGCCCGGCGGCGTGCCAGGTCGAGCCCGCCGTCAGCTCGGTGCGCTCCAGCAGCACGGCGTCCGACCAGCCGCGCTTCGCCAGGTGGTACAGGGCGCTGACCCCGACCACGCCGCCGCCGATCACCACGACCCGAGCGGTATCCTTCATGATGTCCCGTCTCCCGACGCCGGCGCCCGCGCAAGCCGCTGCACCCGCCGCGTCGGGAAAAGCTCCTCGAAATCCGCCGCCGCACCGTGCCGATAGGCGACGGCGGCGTGTCGCATTCAGCGCAAAGCCGCCGCATCGCCGGCACCGGGTATTTTGTGCGGCGCAACAGCGCGGGTTTACAGGGGTGCTGCGCTCGTTCTACGCTTGGTGCAAATCGGGGTCGGGCAAACGTTCGACTACACGAGGACGGCCAGCGGAGGGAGCGCGGAGCCGTCGCAAACAGGGATGGCATGGGGGACTATGGCGGGAACCAAGACGCCGTTCGTCCGATTTTCCGAGGTCCAAAAGACCTACGATGGTGAGATCCTGGTGGTGAAGGATCTCAATCTCGACATCGAAGCAGGCGAGTTCGTGACGATGCTTGGGCCCTCCGGGTCCGGCAAGACCACATGCCTGATGATGCTCGCGGGATTCGAGACACCGACCGAGGGTCGGATCATGCTGGGCAACCGGGAACTGAACAACGTGCCGCCGCACAAGCGCGGCATCGGCATGGTGTTCCAGAACTACGCGCTGTTCCCGCACATGACCGTGGCGGAGAACCTCGCCTTCCCGCTGCAGGTGCGCAAGCTGGCGAAGGCCGAGATCGGCGCCAAGGTGCAGCGGGCACTGGACATGGTCGAGCTGTCGGCGTTCGGCAACCGCCGCCCGGGGCAGCTGTCCGGCGGCCAGCAGCAGCGCGTCGCACTCGCCCGCGCCCTGGTGTTCGAGCCCGACCTGGTGCTGATGGACGAGCCGCTGGGCGCGCTCGACAAGAACCTGCGCGAGCAGATGCAGTACGAGATCAAGCACATCCACGAGAAGCTCGGCACCACCGTGGTGTATGTCACCCACGACCAGTCCGAGGCGCTGACCATGTCGGACCGGATCGCGGTGTTCAACGACGGCCGGATCCAGCAGCTGGCCACGCCGGCCGACCTCTACGAGCGGCCGAAGAACGCCTTCGTGGCGCAGTTCATCGGCGAGAACAACCGGCTGATCGGGCGGGTCGAGGAGGACGACGGGCAGGCCTGCACCGTGCTGGTCGACGGCTTCGCGGTGCGCGCGGTCAGCGTCAGCCATGGCGGCCGCGGGACCAACACCACGCTGTCGCTGCGGCCCGAGCGCGTCGTGCTGAACCCGCCCGACGGCTCGCTGCCGAACGTGTTCGATGCGACGGTGGAGGAGCTGATCTATCTCGGCGACCACATCCGGGCGCGCGTCAACACCTGCGGCGACGACGAGTTCATCGTCAAGATTCCCAACGCCCACGGGCACATGTCCCTGTCCGAAGGCGACGCCGTGCGCGTCGGCTGGGCCATGGAAGATTGTCGGGCGCTGGACGCCTGACGCATCGACCGCCGGCCGCGTCCGGCCTCGATCCGGCGCGGCTCGTCGAGGGGCCCCGGAACCGTCGTTTCCCAAGATCGGCACCGGGAGCGGCATACGGGGGTAATTGCCGGGTCGTCCGGCAGCGAACAGGGAGACACAACAAAATGAAACATGTGTTGAAAAGCGCGGGGGTCGCGGCCATCGGCATGGCCGCCCTCGGCCTCGCCGGGGCGGCGTCGGCCGAGACCATGACGGTGGTGTCCTGGGGTGGCGCCTACGCCAAGAGCCAGATCGAGGCCTATCACAAGCCGTGGTCCAAGAAGACCGGCGACACCCTGAATTCCGAGGACTACAACGGCGGCCTCGCCGAGATCCGCGCCCAGGTCGAGGCCAAGAACGTGACCTGGGACCTGGTCGATGTCGAACTGTCGGATGCCGTGCGCGGCTGCGACGAGGGCATCCTCGAGAAGCTGCCGGTGACCGAACTGTCGAAGGGCGACGACGGCACCGCCGCGGTCGACGACTTCCTGCCCGGCACCATCCACGAGTGTGCGGTTGCCACGATCGTGTTTTCGACGGTCTATGCCTACGACAAGTCCAAGTTCAAGGAAGGCCCGAAGACCATCGCCGACTTCTTCGACACCAAGAAGTTCCCAGGCAAGCGCGGCATGCGCAAGGTGCCGAAGGTCAACCTCGAGTTCGCACTGTTCGCCGATGGCGTGCCGGCCGCCAAGATCTACGAGACGCTTGGGACCCCCGAGGGTGTCGCGCGGGCGTTCAAGAAGCTCGACACGATCAAGAAGGACACCGTGTGGTGGGAGGCAGGAGCGCAGCCGCCGCAGCTGCTCGCCGACGGCCAGGTGGTGATGACCACCGCCTATAACGGCCGCCTGTTCGACGCCATCGTGAACGAGAAGAAGCCCTTCGAGATCGTCTGGGACGGCCAGGTCTGGGACATCGACCTGTGGGCCATCCCGAAAGGTGCGAAGAACAAGGACCGCGCCTGGGAGTTCATCAAGTTCTCCACCGACACCCAGCGCCTTGCGGATCAGGCGAACTGGATCTCCTACGGTCCGGCCCGCAAGTCGTCCTTCCCGAAGATCCCGGAGGCGATCCAGCCGCACATGCCGACCGCGCCGGGGAACTTCAAGAACGCGCTGCAGAACAATTTCGAGTTCTGGGCCGACTACGGCGATGAGCTGAACGAGCGCTTCAACGCCTGGCTCGCCGGCTGACGGAGAGGGCGGAGCGGACGTCCGCTCCGCCCGTTCCCGCCGCATCGCGGCAACCATTCCTCGACTTGCCGAGACCGGAGCGGAACGCAGGCCATGGCACAGATGACCGACACCGCCGCGCCGATGCTGACGATGGCCGACGGCACGCCGCTGAAGCAGGCGCTGGCCCGTGCCACCCGGCGCAGCAAGCTCCGGGCCTTCCTGCTGGTCGCACCGCTGCTCGCCTTCATCCTCATCACGTTCATCGTCCCGATCTTCGACATGCTGGCGCGCAGCATCGCCAACCCCGAGGTCCAGGCGGCGATCCCGGAGACTGCTGCACTGCTCGCCGGATGGGACGGGACCGACCTTCCCCCCGAGGCGGTGTTCGCCACCCTCGCCCGGGAGATCTCCGACCCTGCCCGCCGCCAGGACGTCGGCCGCATGGCGGCCCGGCTCAACTACGAGGACGCCGGGTTCCGCTCGTTGTTCAACAAGACGCAGCGGCGCATCGACGACATCAAGGCCGGCCCCTACAAGAACGCCCTGATCAAGATCGACAAGGACTGGGGCAAGCCGGACACCTGGAAGATGATCCGGCTGATGGCGCCGGCGCTGACGGTCAGCTACTACCTCAACGCGGTCGACCGCACCTACGACATCGACGGCAACATCGTCGCGCAGCCGGACTGGAAGCGGATCTACGTCCACCTGTTCCTGAAGACGATCTACGTGTCGCTGGGCGTGACCGTGGCCTGCCTGATCCTCGCCTACCCGATCTCCTACCTGCTGGCGACGCTGCCGCCGAGCCGCGGCAACCTGCTGCTGATCCTGGTGCTGCTGCCGTTCTGGACCTCGCTGCTGGTGCGCACGACCGCCTGGATCGTGCTGCTGCAGACCAACGGCGTGGTCAACGACCTGCTGGTCTGGCTCGGGGTGATCGCCGACGGCAACCGACTCAACATGATCTACAACATGACCGGCACGATCATCGCGATGACCCACATCCTGATGCCGTTCATGGTGCTGCCGCTGTACTCGGTGATGAAGACGATCTCACCGAGCTACCTGCGCGCCGCCCGCTCGCTCGGCGCCAACCCGCTGGTCGCCTTCGTGCGGGTCTACTTGCCGCAGACCGTGCCCGGCATCGGCGCCGGCTCGATCCTCGTGTTCATCCTGGCGGTCGGCTACTACATCACGCCGGCGCTGGTCGGCGGCCAGGACGGCCAGCTGATCTCCAACTTCATCGCCTATCACATGCAGAAATCCCTGAACTGGGGGCTGGCGGCCGCGCTCGGCGCGATCCTGCTGGCCGGCGTGCTGGCGATGTACTGGCTGTACGACCGCCTGGTCGGCATCGACAACATGAAGCTCGGGTGAGGTGAGGCGAGATGGCGCTTCCTAGCTACGCCGGCCCGCTCGAGCGGCTCTGGTACGTCGCCTACCGGATCATCTGCACGGCGATCTTCGTCTTCCTGATCGCGCCGATCCTGGTGATCATCCCGCTGTCGTTCAATGCCGAGCCCTATTTCACCTTCACGCCGGCGATGATGTCGCTCGACCCGGACGCGTTCTCGCTGCGCTGGTACGCCGACATCGTCGACAACGAGCAGTGGCTGCACTCGATCAAGAACAGCTTCATCATCGGCATCGCCTCCACGCTGGTGGCGACCACCCTCGACACG
>Ga0209024_1000744_pt1 | contig 43283 bp, 33 predicted proteins | sample AutmiccommunBRH5_FD_187380 | JGI IMG/M metagenome (GOLD analysis project Ga0209024, IMG submission 187380) | Deep subsurface microbial communities from Mt. Terri, Switzerland - Autotrophic microbial communities BRH/5 (SPAdes) (version 2) | ecosystem: Environmental > Aquatic > Deep subsurface >... | reverse complement strand
GCAGTTCGACAAGATCCTCTCCTACATGGAAGTCGCTCAGCAGGAAGGCGCGCAGATCCTCACCGGCGGCGCAGCCGAGAAGCTCGAAGGCGGCCTGGCCTCCGGTTACTACGTGCAGCCGACCCTCATCAAGGGTCACAACAAGATGCGTGTGTTCCAGGAAGAAATCTTCGGACCCGTGGTCGGTGTGGCGACCTTCAAGGACGAAGCCGAAGCTCTGGCGATCGCCAACGACACCGAGTTCGGCCTGGGTGCCGGCGTCTGGACCCGCGACATCAACCGCGCCTACCGCATGGGTCGTGGCATCAAGGCCGGTCGCGTGTGGACCAACTGCTACCACCTGTACCCGGCGCACGCGGCGTTCGGTGGCTACAAGAAGTCCGGTGTCGGCCGCGAAACCCACAAGATGATGCTCGACCACTATCAGCAGACCAAGAACCTGCTGATCAGCTACGACATCAACCCGCTGGGCTTCTTCTAACGCAGAACACCGGGGCTCGCTTGCGTGCGTTAAGCCCCGGCGCATCAAACTCTGTGATTCCTTTTCCAGCGGTAGCGAGCTGCCGCTGAGGATGGGTCTCTGGCGCCTGGTAAAAACAATAAAAGGGCAAAGCAATGGATCAGATCGGCAATTACGTCCTCTACGTCATCATGTTCTGCGCGGTCCTTGGGGCCTTCGCAGCCATTCGCGATAGCGAAAAAGGCCTCGGCCGCGAGTTCATGGAGGGCATCCATGCCACGGGGCACATCTTCGTCCCGGCAGCCGGGATCATGGCCTCCATCCCTTACCTGACGGTACTGATCGAAAGCGTGTTCGGGCCGTTCTTCGATGCGCTGAACGCCGACCCGGCGCTGGCGGCGACGATGATCATCGCCTCGGACATGGGCGGCTACCACCTTGCCGCCGCGCTCACTGAAAGCAAGGAAGCGCTGATCATGGCGCTGATCACCGGCTTCATGGGCGGCGCGACCATCGTCTTCTCGATCCCCATGGGTCTGGCCATGCTCGACAAGCGCGACCACAAGTACATGGCGCTGGGCATCATGTCGGGCATCCTCAGTATCCCAGTCGGTGTGCTGATCGCCAGCGTCGTGCTGATGCTGAGCAACCCCGCGGTGCGAGAGGTGGTCGCCACCAACGGTGAGACCACCTATCAGCTGGCAATGAGCCTTGGCGGCATCTTCGCCAACCTGTTGCCGATCATCGTCTTCGTGGTGGCACTGGCAGCCGGTCTGCGTTTTCTGCCGGACCTGATGATCAAGGGCTTTATCGCCTTCGGACGCGGCCTTGATGCGATGATCAAACTGGTGCTGGTGTTCTCCATCGTCGAGTACTTCACGGGCTTCTTCACCGTGATCTTCGGCGGCTGGGGCTTCCACCCGATCATCGCGGACGCCGAGGATCAGACCCGCGCGCTGGAAACGGCCGGCTACATCGGGATCATGCTCGCCGGCGCCTTTCCGATGGTCTACCTGCTGCGCAAGTACCTTGGTGGGCCGCTGGAAGCGCTCGGCGGCAAGGTAGGCCTGAGCGCCGTTGGCAGCGCCGGCATGCTGGCGACCATCGCCAATATCCTCGCGATGTTTCGTCTGGTGCGCTTCATGCCGCCGAAGGACAAGGTGATCAACATCGCGTTCGGTGTGTGTGCAGCCTTCCTGTTGGGCGATCACCTGTCGTTCACCGCCAACTTCCAGCCGACCATCATCCTGCCGGTGCTGATCGGCAAGATCCTCGCCGGCTTCACTGCCGTGGGGCTTGCCTACTGGCTGTCGGTGCCCAAGGCGCTGCAGCTGGAGCAGCAGGATCGCGCCGCCGGCATCATCGATGCGGATGAATATCCGGGCTCATCGCTACACGACGGCTCTCTGCCGATCCCGAAAGCAGCCGCCCACGCCTGAACCCCGGCAACCCCTAAAGCGGGCCACTGCTGCCGCAAGAGGCTTAATGCCCTCATCGGCAGCGTGCTCGCCGGGTCGCCGTTCACCCTGAAAACAGGAGCCCGACCATGGCAACCTATTCCCACAGTATCGGTGGCCAGACCTGGCGTTTCGACAGCTTGCGCGAGGTGCTGGCCAAGGCCAGTCCGCTGCGTTCTGGCGACTGCCTGGCGGGCGTCGCTGCTACCAGCGACGCCGAACGCGCGGCAGCGCAGATGACCCTCGCCGATGTGCCGCTCAAGCAGTTTCTGCTCGAAACGGTGATTCCCTACGAGCGCGACGAGGTTACCCGGCTGATCATCGACAGCCATGACGCAAACGCCTTCGCCCCGGTCAGCCACCTGACCGTAGGCGGCCTGCGCGACTGGCTGCTGGGCGATCACGCCGACGAGGCCAGCCTGCGCGCCCTTGCCCCCGGCCTGACGCCAGAGATGGCGGCGGCGGTGTCGAAGATCATGCGTGTCCAGGACTTGATATTGGTTGCGCAGAAAATTCGCGTGGTCACCCGCTTTCGCAACACGATGGGCCTGCGCGGCCACATGTCCACCCGCCTGCAACCCAACCATCCCACCGATGATCCTGCCGGCATCGCCGCCAGCACGCTCGATGGCCTGCTCTACGGCAACGGTGATGCGATGATCGGCATCAACCCGGCCACCGACAGCATGGGCTCGATCTGCACCCTGTTGGAGATGCTCGATGCCGTCATCCAGCGCTACGAGATTCCCACCCAGTCCTGCGTGCTGACCCACGTTACGAGCTCCATCGCGGCCATTGAACGCGGCGCGCCGCTGGACTTGGTGTTCCAGTCCATCGCAGGCACCGAGGCGGCCAACGCCAGCTTCGGTATCAGCCTCAAGGTACTCCAGGAAGGTTACGAGGCCGGCCTGAGTCTCAAGCGCGGCACCCTCGGCAACAACCTGATGTATTTCGAGACGGGGCAGGGGAGCGCGCTGTCGGCAAACGCCCATCACGATGTCGACCAGCAGACCTGCGAGGCCCGCGCCTATGCGGTGGCCCGTCATTTCAATCCCTTCCTGGTCAACACCGTGGTCGGCTTCATCGGCCCGGAGTACCTCTACAACGGCAAGCAGATCATCCGCGCCGGGCTGGAGGACCACTTCTGCGGCAAGCTGCTCGGCGTGCCGATGGGCTGCGACATCTGCTACACCAACCACGCCGAAGCCGACCAGGACGACATGGACATGCTGCTGACGCTGCTCGGCGCTGCCGGCATCAACTTCATCATGGGCATCCCTGGGTCGGACGACGTGATGCTCAACTACCAGACCACCTCCTTTCACGACGCACTCTACGCGCGCAAGGTGCTCGGTCTGCGCGCGGCACCGGAGTTCGAGCAATGGCTGGCGCACATGGGCATCTTCCAGCAGCGCGACGGCCAACTGCACCTGGGTAACGAGCTGCCATCCGCCTTCCGCCAGGCCCTGGCACAACTTTCCTGATTTCGCTCACTTATGCAGAGGTACGCATGACCGATAACGCCCCTGCCACAGAGAACCCGTGGCAACAGTTGCGCCAGCTGACCCCCGCGCGCATCGCGCTGGGCCGTGCCGGCACCAGCCTGCCGACTGGCGCCCAGCTCGATTTCCAGTTCGCGCATGCCCAGGCACGCGACGCTGTGCACCTGCCATTCGACCACGCAGCCCTGCGTGAAGAACTGCACGCCCGGGGGCATGGCACGCTGCTGCTGCACAGTGCTGCCAGTGATCGCCACACCTACCTGCAGCGTCCTGACCTGGGCCGGCGTTTGGACGACGCGTCCGCTGCGCTGCTGGATGATCACGTCAGGCAACACGGGGGCGGCCATGACCTGGCCATCGTCATCGCCGATGGTTTGTCATCCCTTGCCGTCAGCCGCCACAGCCTGCCTTTTTTAACGCGCGTGCTCGAACAGGTGGCCGCCGAAGGCTGGTCGCTGGCGCCGATTACCCTCGTTGAGCAGGGCCGCGTGGCGGTGGCCGACGAAGTGGGCGAGCGGCTTGGGGCGAAGATGACGGTGATTCTGATCGGCGAACGGCCCGGGCTCAGCTCGCCGGATAGCCTCGGCCTGTACTTCACTTGGGCCCCACGCGTTGGCCTCAACGATGCCTACCGCAACTGCATCTCCAATGTCCGTCTGGAGGGTCTGAGCTACGGCATGGCCGCCTTCCGCCTGATGTACCTGATGCGCGAAGCCTGCCGGCGGCAACTGTCCGGTGTCGATCTCAAGGACGAAGCCCAGGTGCCTACGCTGGATAAACAAGGGCCCGGCAACTTCCTGCTGCCAGACCTGGCCTGAAAGAGGATGCACCAGTAGGTAGACAGAGAGGATGGAGCGGCGAAGGGCACCGTGAAACGCGGGTTCGCCTTTCGAGCCTCGGAGCCCTGCCGCGGTATAGGGCACCATTGACGAGTTCGTGTTGCTCGGACGCACCAGTTTCGTGGCGCTCCAAGCATCGACAAGCCTCGGTTTCGCTCGATGTCCTCACCCCATCGAGACGTACCGTCCGGAACACGGGCTGCTCCATCCGTATGGAGCGTGATACCGATACATTTACCTCGCAGCGCCCGTGAGCAGATCGCCCGTCTTGGAGTAATGTGGCCGTGCTAGGCTTGGGCTTGGCTGCGTTGCCTGCCAATACGAACAATTACGCACGGCCCGACTCGGCGCCTGGTTTGGAGTCCCGCATGATCGCGCGCCCACCATCTGAGCTTCCAAGCGACCTCTCAGCGTTCGTTGCTACGCACTTCTCTGGTCGAGGCTCCAATCCGGATCGGTTGATTGCCGAATCCTGGTACCGCAGCGTCTACGAGCACGGGCTCGATCCCGCTAAACCTGCCTCTCATGTTCAGCTTGAGCACCACGAGATCCGCCTGCATCAAGAGGAGCACCTTGACTTTCTCGCGATTGCGAGCCAGGGCGTGGAAGGCCTCGCGCGGCGCCTGAACCCGGCGGGTTTTGCGGTGCTGCTCAGCGATCGCCGCGGTATCACGCTCGACGCTAGGCTGCCAGGGCAGCACAGTCCCTATTCGGACTCGGGGCTGGTGATTGGCAGTTGCTGGGACGAGTCGCTGGTGGGGACCAATGGCATCGGTACCGGGCTGGCCGCCAGCCAGCCGCTGATCATCCACCGGGACGAGCATTTTCTCAGCAGCAACGCCATGCTGAGTTGCTCGGTGGCGCCTCTGTTCGATCCCCAGGGTGCATTGCTGGGCTGCCTCAATGCCTCGTGCCTCAACAGTGGCGGGCCGAAACAGGCGCAGTACCTGACGCTCCAGTTGGTGAGCCTGTACGCGCGGCTTATCGAAAACGCCAGTTTCCGCCAACGCTATGCCGGTTGTGCCATGCTGACTCTGGGCGGTGATGCCAGTGATCTGGGCAACGAGCGTTTGCTGGCAATCGATGGCGCGGGCCGCATCCTCGGTGCCAATCGGGCGTCCTTTCAGGCCGCCGGCCATGGGATCCCTCTGCTGGGGGCGGCAGTCCAGGATGTCCTGTCCATGTCGCTGGATGAGCTGATCACCCTGACGCAGGGCGGCCAGCGCAGTGCATCCTTGCCACTAGCCGGTGGAACGGCAGAGGTCACGCTGCGTATGCCGGCCACCGCCGCGCGGCGCTCCAGAAACGAGCGTGGGCTGAGGGTGGTTCCGGCAGAGCCGACGCTCGAGCACCTGGCAGGGGAAGACCCTGACCTGCAACGCTCCGTCCAGAAGCTGCGCCGCGTGCTTGATCGCGACATCTCGCTGCTGCTGACCGGCGAGACGGGTACCGGCAAGGAAGCGTTTGCGCGTGCGATCCATGAGGCTAGCGTTCGCGCCACGGGGCCCTTCGTCGCACTCAATTGTGCCGCGATCCCGGAGTCGCTGATCGAGAGCGAGCTGTTCGGCTACCGTGCCGGCACCTTTACCGGCGCCAGCCGGCAAGGGATGAAGGGCAAGCTGGAGCAGGCCAATGGCGGGACGCTGTTCCTCGACGAGATCGGCGATATGCCGGCGCACTTGCAGACGCGGCTGCTGCGCGTGCTGGCAGAGCGGGAGCTGGTGCCGTTGGGCGCCGCGACACCGGTCGCGCTGAACGTGCAGCTTGTTTGTGCGACGCACCGCGACCTGCCAGCGATGGTCGCTGCGGGGGAGTTTCGTGAGGACCTGTATTACCGGCTCAATGGCTTGACGGTGAGGCTGCCCGCCTTGCGTGACCGTGCGGATCGTAGGGGCCTGATCCGTCGTGTCCTGGCACGTGAGGCCGGGGATGAGCATGTCGAGCTGTCCACCGACGCAATGGAGCGCCTGGCCACTTATGGATGGCCTGGCAATGTGCGTCAACTGATCAACGTGCTGCGCTGTGCCGTCGCGCTCGCTGACGACGGGATGATTGGTCCCGACTGCCTGCCACCGGAAGTCGTGTCCGTGCCCGCGGAGCGGTCGTCATCGGCACAGTCGCTAACGACGACCCGGGATGCAGCCGAGGCGGCCCATTTGCAAACGACACTTGAGCAGCACCGCGGCAATGTCGCATCTGCGGCTCGTTCCCTCGGCATCAACCGCGCCACCCTATATCGCAAGCTGCACCGCTACGGCCTGGCGGCGCTGCGCAAATGATGCCTCGCATACGACTCAGTGCTTTCGGTGGCCAGGAGCGCATGGTCGCCCGGTCCGCCTAGGGGGGGCGCTGGTCTTCGCTTGACCAAGTATGAAGAACCCCGCCGGGGCGGGGTTCTGGGTCACCTCAAGTCATTCAGCTTTGCACGTACACCGCATGAGTATGGGTGTACTCGTATAGGCCGTGCTTTCCGTCCGCGCCGCCGATGCCGGACTTGCGCACCCCGGCGTGGTAGCCCTGCATCGCCTCGAAGTTCTCGCGATTGATGTAGGTCTCGCCGAAATCCAGGCCGGCGGCTGCCTTCATCGCGGTAGAGAGGTCGCGCGTGTAGATCGAGGAGGTCAGGCCGTACTCGCAGTCGTTGGCCATGGCGATGGCTTCGTCGAGATCGTCGATGATCTGGATTGGGAGCACCGGGCCGAAGATCTCCTGGCGCATGATTTCCATGTCATGTGAGCAATTGGCAAGGATGGTCGGCTGGTAGTGGAAGCCCTGGCCGAGTTCGGCCACGGCACCGCCAGTGATCAGATGAGCGCCCTGGTTCTGGGCGGTCCGTACCATCTGCTCGACCTTGCGCAGGCCGGCCTCGTTGATCAACGGGCCCATTTCCACATCCGCTTGGGCAATAGGGTCGCCATAGCGGGTTTCGGCCATGGCCCCGGCGATGCGTTCGATGAACTGGTCGGCCACGCCGCGTTGAACATAGACGCGCTCGGCGCAGTTGCAGACCTGGCCTGTGTTAATAATTCGAGACGCGCGAATTGCCGTAACGGCGAGGTCGAGATCGGCATCGTTCATCACGATGGCCGGGGCCTTGCCGCCTAGCTCCAGGTTGAGCTTGGTGACATTGGGCGCGGCGGCGGCCATGATCCGTGAGCCGGTGCCGACGCTGCCGGTAAAGCTGATCATGTCGATCCCGCTGCTGGTCGTCAGGGCGCTGCCCACGCCGGCGCCACTGCCGCATACCACGTTGAACACGCCATTGGGCAGGTCGGTCTCGGCCACCAGCTTGGCAAACTCGAAGCAGTTGCTCGGCGTTTCCTCGCTGGGCTTGATGACGATGGTGTTGCCGGTGACCAGTGCCGGCGCCATCTTCCGGGCGATCAGGAAGAACGGGAAGTTCCACGGCAGAATGCCGGCGACCACGCCCAGCGGCTTGCGGAACAGGAAGATGTTCTCGCCAGGGCGGTCGCTGGTGATGATTTCCCCCTCGATGCGTCTCGCCCACTCGGCCATGTAATCCATGTAATCGGCCGTGAAATTCACCTCCACCAGCGCCAGACTTTGGATCTTGCCTTGCTCTTCGGTAATGACGCGGGCAAGGCGTTCGGCGTTCTGCCGAATCTTGCTGGCGATGGCGCGCAGGTAGCCGGCGCGCTCGTTGGCTGGCTTTTTCGCCCAGTCTTTCTGCGCCGTTCGGGCGGCTGCGATGGCGCGCTCGACGGTGGCCGAATCGGATTCCGGCACCCGCGAGAGCAGGGCGCCAGTGGCGGGGTTGCGCACCTCGACGAGGTTGTCGCAGCCGACAAAGCTGCCGTCTATGAAGTTCTGATAGGTGATTGCGTCAGTCATGTCGATCTCCTGGTGCTCAGTTGCTGGCCGTTTTCTGGGTGGGCTGCGGCAGGTCGTCCGGGCCGTGTTCGAGACGGTCGTGGGCGCGCTTGATCAGGTACTGGTGGATCTGCTCCATCTGTTCGCGATCGAAAGCCTCGGCAAAGGAGGGCATGCCATCGGAGATGCGCGCGCCATGGAGGATGCCGAGGAATTGCTTGTGCGTTTCCGGCGTCAGCATGCGCAGGTCCGGCAGCACGCCACCGCTCACCGCGTGGATGCCGTGGCATTGCGAGCAGTAACCGTCATAGAGCCTGGCGCCGGCTTCGACCGTCGCAGCGTCGGCCGTCAGCGGCGGTGGGGTGGGTGCATCCTCACGCGGCGCGGGTTCCTGCAATTCGGCGGTACCGTCGAGCTTGTAGGTCAGCACCTGGGCGTAGGGCTGCACGCCCGCACGCAGTGACAGGGCGCCGGCGAAGGTGGAGAAGGCACCACCCCAGCCCGCCATGAAGGTCACGTACTGCTCGCCGTCCACGCTGTAGGTAATGGGTGCGGCCATCACACCACTGGCAGCGGGTTGCTCCCAGAGCTTGTCGCCATTATCGGCCGCGTAGGCGATTACCCGCCCGTCGGCGCTGCCCTCGAACACCAGGTTGCCGGCGGTGGTCAGCGTTCCGCCGTTGAAGATGGTGACGTAGGGCACCTCCCAAGCCTGCTCTTGCTTGACCGGGTCCCAGGCGATCAGCTTGCCGGACCAGGTGTCGGCGTATTTGCCAAGGCCTTCAGGATCCTCGGGCATCATCCCGGTCTTCAGACCCAGCTGGTACATGCTCTTGAACTTGTTGCGCGCGGGCGCATCAGGTACGTGCTCATACCAGGCGGACATGATGTGCGCCGGGATGTAGACGAGGCCCGTGTTCGGGTTATAGGACATCGGGTGCCAGTCATGCGCACCCCAGAAGCCCGGCTGGACCAGCTTGGCCTTCTTCTCACCCTTCCAGTAGGCCGCGGCTTCATCATCGACGATTGGGCGACCGGTCTTCAGGTCCACACCCTTTGCCCAGTTGATGGGCACGATGTTCTCGGCTGAAAGCAGCTCGCCGGTTGCGCGATCGATGACATAGAAGAAGCCGTTCTTCGGCGCCTGCATCAGTACCTTGCGCTGTTTGCCCTCGATTTCCAGGTCGGCAAGTATCATGTGCTGGGTGGCGGTGTAGTCCCAGGCATCGCCCGGTGTGGTCTGGTAATGCCAGACGTATTCGCCCGTATCGGCGTTGACCGCGACGATGGACGACAGGAACAGGTTGTCGCCCTTGCCCTCGCTGCGCCAGATCGGGTCCCACAGCGAGCCGTTGCCGACACCGATATAGAGCAGGTTCAGGTCCGGGTCGTAGGCGAAGGAGTCCCAGGCGGTACCGCCGCCGCCCTGCTCGACGAACGCGCGTCCATGCCAGGTCTTCTTGGCGATCTCCATGCCCTTGCCTTCGGCCGGTTTGTCCGGGTCGCCGGGTACGGTGAAGAAGCGCCAGGCCTGCTTGCCGGTTTCGGCATCGTAGGCGGTGACGTAGCCGCGCACGCCGAACTCGGCGCCGCCGTTGCCGATCACCACCTTGCCATTCACAACCCTTGGCGCTCCCGTGATGGAGTAGCTGCGTTCCTTGTCGTAGCGGGTGTCGACCGACCAGACGCGCTCGCCGGTCTTGGCGTCGATGGCTTCGAGGCGGCCGTCGAGCACGCCGACATATACCTTGCCCTTCCACACGGCAACGCCGCGGTTGATTGCATCGCAGCAGGCTTCACCCGCGCGGGAACGGTCGGACTTGGGATCGTACTTCCAGATCTCCTTGCCGGTGCGCGCATCGAGCGCATAGACGATGGAGAAGGGACCGGTGGTGTACATCACCCCGTCCACCACGATAGGCGTGGCTTCCACGCCCCGATCAATGTCCAGCTTGTAGCTCCAGGCCAGGCCGAGCTTGTCGACGTTTTCGTCGGTGATGTTCTTCAGTGGGCTGTAGCGCTGTTCGCCGTAGTCGCGACCGTGGCTCATCCAGTTGCCGGGCTCTGCGTCGGCATTGGCGATGCGCTGGCCGTCCACATCGGCGGCGTGCAGCGGAAGGGACAGTAGCGCGGCAAGGCTGGCGCCAAGCAGAGCGGTGGGCCGTCGGCCCGAACAGGGATCGAACTGATTCATCGAAGGCTCTCTCTTGTTATTGGCTATGGCCGCCCCGCAGGGCAGTTAAACCGGAGAGAGCAACCGCTGTGCCAGCTGTTCCAATTCGGCCGCAAAGCTAGAGCTGGTGCTCGCTGACGCGATCCAGGTCGTCCACGGTTGAGGCGGCCTGTCGCAGTAAAACCGTTGCACGGCTGCGACAACTGTCGCGTCTTGGCGACAGGGCAAAGGACGCACCCAGGCCGCGCGATCACCATCTGTATGCGGAGCGGCGATTCAGAAGGCACTGCCGGAACAGCAGCACAGCGGGTTGAGGGTTGTTTCGGAGGCATGAACGGTAAACGGTGAGGTCGTCAGGCTCGCTTGGCATGTGCGTTGCGTTAGTGACGCTAAGGGAGGATTTCCCGCTTCAGGCCGTTTCTGTAGTTTGGAACACGTGTGCCGGAGCGCCGGGCTCCAAGGCTGTCCATTCGCTTCCTGCTCGCTGGGCTTTTCAACGGAGGTCGGCGACACGTCACTCAATAACAACAAGGCTCAATCATGCATCGACTACTGCTCGCCGGATCGCTCTCGTTGGTATCCGTTTCACTGCTCGCCCAGACGAGCGAGCCGCTCACGCTCGATCCCTTGTGGGTGAGCTCGCCTCGAGCAGAATCCGACTGGTTTACCTTGCCGATGGCGGTGTCCGCCGCCGACGCGCAGGACCATCCGGGCGAGCAGTTGCTCAGCCTCGACACCCTGTTGGCGCCTGTTCCGGGCGTGATCTCCCAGAGCCGCTACAACGTGGCGCAGGGCATGCGCCTGTCGATTCGCGGCTTCGGTTCCCGTTCCAGTTTTGGCGTGCGCGGCGTGCGGGTGCTGGTCGACGGGGTGCCCTTGACGATGCCTGACGGGCAGACCGAAATGGACGGCCTCGATACCTCGCTGGTCGAGCGCATCGAGGTGATTCGTGGTCCCTCGTCGACCATGTACGGCAATGCCGCTGGTGGCGTTCTGGCGATCCAGACGCGGCAGCCAGGGGACACGCCGCGCACTCAGGTCGAGGTGACGGGCGGCGAACTGGGCTATCGCCGGATGCGCGCGGAAACCAGTGGCAGCACCGGAGCATTGGGCGCATTGCTGGCGGTCAACGCAACGCAACTCGACGGCTACCGCAGCCACGGGACCGCCGAAACCAACCACCTCACCGGCAAGCTGCGCTGGCAGGGGGAGGGTGGCACGCTCGGTTTCACCCTGCATGCAATCGACAACCGGGCCGAAGACCCCGGTGGGCTGACCCTGGATCAGGTCCGGGCTGATCGTTCCCAGGCGCGGCCACAAAGCCTTCAGTTCGATTCAGACGAGACCGTCCAGCAGCAACGCCTTTCGTTGGTCTGGGATGGAAAGGCCGCAGGCGACGATACTTACCAGCTGCGCGGTTATTACGGCCAGCGCGAGTTCAGCAACCGCCTCCCGCTGCGCTCCAATGGTCAGACAGCCTACGACCGCTGGTTCGCCGGGGTGGGTGCCCAACGTACCTTTCACCGTAAGCTGGCGGGCTTGCCCCATCAGTTGACCGTCGGGGTGGATCTGGAGAGTCAGCGGGATGATCGCTCTCGCAACGACAACCTGCCTGGCGGCATCACCGGCGTCCTTACTCAGCGCCAGCGCGAAACGGCAGACAGCCGGGGTGTGTTTATCGAGGATCAGGTGAACCTGGGCGATGCCTGGTTGCTCACCGCAGGCCTGCGCTATGACAGCGTGCGGCTCGAGGCCAAAGACCGCTACCTGAGCGACGGCGATGCCTCGGGGGAGCGCAACCTGGAGGACTGGAACTACAGCCTGGGCCTGAGCCGGCAGCTGGATGCCCATCATGTGGCGTACGTGCGTTACGCGACCTCGTTCGAGACGCCAACGATCAACGAAATGGCCAATCCAACCGGAGGCGGCTTCAATCCATCGCTCGGTGCGGCGCAGTCGGTCAACCGCGAAATAGGCATTAAGGGTGAGCACCCCGGGCTGCGCTACGAAGCGGTGCTCTACAGCATGCGCATCGAAGACGAGTTGGTCCCCGAAGTCGACGGGCGCACCTTCTACATAAACGCGGGCCGCTCCAGCCGCGACGGTGTGGAGCTCAGCGGGGACTGGTTGCTGGGGCGCTTTTGGCGATTGACCGGGGCGTGGGCCTACAACCGCTATCGTTTCGAGCAATTCCAGGGCAACGACGGCAACCGCATTCCGGGGATACCACATCAGAGCCTCTTCGCTGAGGTCAGCTACGACCGTGACGACTGGTATGCACGGGTCAACGTCAATGCCTATGGCCGCCAATACGCGGACAACGCCAACCTTGATCGTGTGCCTGGCTATGCGGTAACCAACGCCCGCCTGGGCTGGCGGCTGCAGTGGGGGGATCAACGGTGGGAGCCCTACATCGGTATCGACAACCTGTTAGATCGTGACTACTACGACAACCTGCGTATCAACGACAACTTCGGCCGCTACTACGAGCCTGCCCCCGGCCGCACGTTCTACGCCGGAGCAAAGCTGACTTTTGAATGACAACCAGCGAGTGTCGCGATGCGCTGTGGTTTAGTGCGTCAAAGATAAGTGTCTCCTGGGTCGCGACGGGGCCCGCACGCTCGAAGCGAAGCAAGCCAGCGTCAATCGGCTCGCCCGGCTGGTGCTCCTTCCACAGCCACGCTCATACCTCTCAGTCGGCTACCCTCGAACGCCGCTCTTCCAACTTTTGCTCGATGCGTCTCCACGCTCCGCGAAGTCCAAAACGCAGGTGGGAGAACCGGGTCCGGTCGCGCATGCGGCGTAACCAAAAAGCCGGACGAGCCCGCAGGTTGCTGTCGAGTATCGGCGAGCCAAGGGCTGTCAAATCCCGTCCATATGGGTGGGATGGGGCCTGCAGATACGAGTGGCAGACGGGTGATAACTCGAAGAAAAGCACTGCTGAACACCATTGCCAGTGACCGCGACACCTTCCTTCTGCAGCCTTCAGCTTAGCGCCCCGGTTGCATCCTGCCGCCCAGCCACTTGCAACGAGCGAAGTAAGTCCCGTTTCTTCGCGCGATGCTCCCGCATGCGGCGCAGCACGTCATTGAGGGTTGTCACCGCCTTAAGAATGTATGGCCCCTTGTTGAGCATTACGCACTCAGCACGAACGCTCATGGCTGCATCGGTAATTTCTGAGCGCGCCGGGGCTCCCTTCTTAGCCAGGCTTTCAAGAACCTGGGTTGCCCATATCACTGGTACATGGGCTGCCTCACACAGGCACAGCATCTCTTCCTGAATTTCGGCCAAACGTTCGAAACCGGTCTCTACGGCCAGGTCGCCCCGGGCGATCATGACGCCAAATCGTGGCAATCGCATGCCGGCGAGCAGCATCTTGGGCAGGTTTTCGAATCCGGCACGGGTCTCGATTTTCAACACTGCTCCAAGGTGCGTCGCGTCCAGCCGTTCCAAATGATCAATCAATTCAATCACGTCTTCGGCGCTGTTTGCGAAGGACATCTGAACGATATCGGCGTGTTTCGCCGCAAACGCCAGTGTTTCAATATCGTCCTCGGTCGGTGCTCGGACTGGGAGGGCGTTGTCTGGGAAGTTGATGCCCTTGTCACTTGCCAGCTTGGCGCGGCCGCTTGCATGTGCGATTTGGGTAATGCGCAAGATCAGCGCATCGGCAGACGCTTTCTCCACCCGCGCCCCAATTTTGCCATCGTCGAACCAAACAGGGTCGCCCGCTGCGACCGCCGCCAATACGTACGGTAGTGTGCAGCCTATCCTTGCGGTCTCGGCATTGTCGTTGCTCGGTGGATCAATAGGTTGGTCATCAGCAGTCAGCGTCAACAGGTCGCCAACCCGCAGGGTCAAATGCTGCTCGCGTGGCGGAAGCTCTGTGAGGCGCATTCGGCCATGGGTCTTACTTGCCCGACGCTGCTTGATCTGCATGCCGTCTGTGAAGTAGGCCGTTTTCTTCAGCTCCGCCAGGCACCCCTCCTCATCAGACGCGATGACCTTCATCTTTCGTTTCGAGCCGCGCGCATCGCGCAGCCTAAGCGTATCGCCTGCACGGACTGCCAGCGCTTTATCGCTTGTAACCATAAAACAAGCGTCGGTATCGGACTCGTTTATGGCTGCATTCGTCCATGTAATACGAACGTGGGCGGGGCTGATGACTTGCCCATAGCAATCACGCGTGGGCCGTACCTTTTTTACACCTGGCGCCGTTGCGATAGGGCCTGTGCGTAACTTGGGCCCAGCGAGATCGAGCGCTACCTTGCATTCGCGCCCAAGCGCTTTCTCCGCTGCACGAACATGCTCGATCATCGCACGCCAGCTGTCTGGGTCATCGTGTGCGCAGTTGATGCGCGCGCAATCCATGCCTTCCTTGATCAACGCTTCGATGAGGTCGCGGTTGTGCGCCGCTTCAGAGGGGAGGGTGACCATGATTCGAACCGAGCGCGTGCCACGGGCCTTTCCAAACAGCGCGTCGGCGTGAGCCGCCAATAGACGCTCACCCTCGTGGAGACCACGCTCAGGGGCCTTGGGCTCTTGGGTATTCGGCTCTTCGAGCCGCTGCAACACGCCCATCACCGATGTCACAGCTGCGAGTATTGCCGCCTCGGCGCGGCCCAAGGACGACAAACCGATCTCGGCAAGCTGCGCTTGTAACTCGCGCAGGTCATGGCGACGAAGACATAGGTACTGCAGCAGGTTCTCGGCGCTTTGCCTGTAGCACTCATGAACCTGGATATTTTTCAGCGATGCCAGGCAGGCGTCGCTCGTCATCTCGTTACGTAGCCGTTCGAGTTGCACGCGTAATGGATTGAAATGCAAGGCCGCAGAGGGCGGGGTCAGTGCCTTTTTCGACATCGAAATCTCCAGAGAGCCTGCGGTCCGACCGGCCGCTACCGGTATACACTGACCTGATGCAGGTTGGACCTGTTTCATGACAGCCGACCAGTGGGTCGTCCTAGAAAGCAGCACACGAGGTGTCGACCTGTAGCCGAGAGCATCTTGGCCTATGCAACGTTTCAGACAGCAGCGGAGTGACTGGGCCTAGAATCACTGTCGGTAGGGGTGGCTTTGAGCTGGAGCTACGGGCGTCTCCAAACTGCTTGTGTCCCACGCAGAACGAGCCAAGCCAATAGCGCGGCCAGCACGTCATCCAAAACGATACCCAAGCCACCACCAATGGTTTCGACGAAATCAATGGGGGGCGGTTTGGTGATATCGAAAAGTCTATACAGTGCGAATCCCGCACCTAGTAGCCACCATCGATGGGTTGTGGCCACTCCCAAAAAAACCAGTGGAAAGGCGAAGTACTCGTCGGCAACGATCTGCGCGGCATCACCGCCTCCAAGCCAACGCGAGGCCCAGTGACACAGCGGAACGCCGACCGCCAGCAGCGCGGTGATGACCAGCAGTTGCCTTGTCAGCGGCTGCCCCCAGAGCCACCACGCCAGTGGTATCCCCAGCAGTGATCCGAAGGTTCCAGGCATCCAGGGTAAAGACCCCAGCCCGAAACCAGTGGCAATCAATAAAACGACTTGCTCAAAGATCAATTGTCGAACCTCTAGGGTGACCATTTGGCATTGCGCGAGAAAGGCCTCGCAACATCTGGCATGAAATCGATTCGACCGCTAGGTATCGAACATCGCTCAAAATGAGCGCTTTTTACTCCTGAGCTACAACTGCGGTGACCTGATACGGCGGTGTGGTCGGCTCGCCGGCTTATCACGACGTTGCGTCTGCTCGCGAGAAATGCGGTGCATAGATAATTAAGGACCTTCGGTGTTTGCAATTGACAAGCTATTGCTGCTGGCAGCAGTACTGATCCTGTTCGGTGTGCTCTCCAGCAAACTGTCGGCCCGTCTGGGGCTGCCGGTGCTCGTGTTGTTCCTGATCACCGGCATGCTTGCAGGTGAGAACGGTATCGGCGGGATCGTTTTTGATAATGCCGTTGCCGCGCATGCCCTCGGCACCCTGGCTTTGGCGCTTATCCTTTTTGACGGCGGCCTGCAAACGCCCGTTTCGTCCATAAGGAAGGTCTGGAAGCCAGCGTCTCTGCTGGCAACAGTTGGGGTACTCGCAACGGCCGCAATCGCGGGGCTCGCAGCTGCCTGGATGCTTGAGCTTCCAGTTCTGGAAGGCATGTTGCTGGGTGCGATCATCGGCTCGACCGATGCTGCAGCCGTATTTTCTCTCTTGCGAAACGCCGGAATTCACATCAATCAGCGGCTCAAGTCGGTGCTGGAGATTGAAAGCGCGTCCAACGACCCCATGGCCATCTTTCTGACGGTGGGCTTGTTGGAGGTGCTGGTTAACAGCATGCCGCTTGGCTGGGGTCTGCTTCAGATGTTTTTGATGCAGATGGGGATAGGTGCGCTGGTCGGGCTTGGTGTCGGATGGTCGATACTCAGGTTGCTGCGCAGGATAAAACTGGTCGCGACCGGCTTGTATCCGGTGCTTGTTGCGGCCGGCGGATTGCTCGCCTATGGAGTATCCGCGAATCTGGGCGGCAGCGGATTTCTGGCGATCTTCGTCGCTGGCGTGATGATCGGAAACCAGAAATTCGTTTTCCAGCGCAGCACCTTCCTGTTCATGGATGGCCTGGCATGGCTTAGCCAGATCACCATGTTCGTAGTCCTCGGCCTGCTCGTCGATCCGGTTTCGCTGCTCGATGTGTGGGTCGAGGGGTTGGTGATTGCACTGGTCCTGGTGTTGCTGGCCAGGCCGCTGGCCGTCGCACCAATGCTTGCGCTTTTTGGCTTCAATCTCAGGGAGACGGCACTCGTTTCCTGGGTAGGCCTACGTGGTTCGGTGCCGATCATCCTGGCAATCTTCCCGTTGCTTTTCGGACTGCCTAATGCGCCCCTGATCTTCAATGTTGTGTTCTTCGTAGTTCTGCTATCGGCGACGGTGCAGGGCTCTACGCTCCCGCTCGTCGCGCGCAAGCTGGGGCTGACGGAGAAGCCACCGGCGACGCCCGCCGCGACTCTCGAAATCTCGTCACTGCACGATGTCGACGCGGAAATCGTCAAATACACGCTCGGTAACGATGCGAGAGCCGCCGGCCGTTTGCTCTCGCAGATGGCGTTGCCCGAAGGCGTAGTCGTGGCGATGATCACGCGAGGGTCGGCCGTCATACCGCCTCGAGGGTCGACCAGGCTTGAAGCCGGTGATCATCTGTTTGTCGTCCTCAAGCCAAACAATCAGCCTTTCGTTGACTGCGTTTTTTCCCAGGCGGTAGAAGCGTCAAGAACCGATCTGCCAAACCTTGAACTTCGGCTCAAGGGCAGCACCAAGGTCGAAGACGTGTGGAATTCCTACGGTATCGACCTGGCAGCGGAAAAGGGGCAAACCCTAGATCAGTTGATCAAGGAGGCACTCGGTGGCGGCGCTCGTCAGGGGGACGAATTGATGGCCGGATCAGTGCGGCTAATCGTTCGCGAGCAACTGCAAGGGCGCATCACGACGGTTGGAATCGAGGCGGTATCGGCCGACGCCAAGACGTAATACAGCACGCGCTGCATGCATAGAAAGAAAGCCGTGCACGGTCGCAGAACCTACGCTTTGCGCTTGCCTTCCTTCTTTTCGATCGGGGAGTGGCGAATGGTCAAGAGTGTGTTGGGGTTGTTGTAGTCGGTAGTCCGAGCAGCACGATCGCGCTCTGCCGTACGAAGGTCTAGCACTGCGCCCGCGCCAACCGCGCCAATGCTGAGCACGGCGCAAAGGATCATCATGGAAGTGTTCATGAGGTTCTCGTAAGAGTCGAAAGATGGGACGGCGAGAAGGTTGGGGCGCGGCCTCGTTTTTCAATCCGGCTGCGCATTCTGCTCCCAAAGTACGTGAGAGACAGCAGGCATTGTGGTCTGTCCCGGAACTGGCGGACAGGTACATCGGCACTCACCGCCAGCCACAATGATCTGCTAATCGCTATGGAGGCAGAGGCCATCTGAATTGAGTTCAGTTCGGACCTCGACGGGCCTCTCGCCGGCGCAGTGTGCTGACCACGACAGCCGTGCTCGTCCTGCAGCGCATCGGGGCAAGGGAATCGACGGTCGCCCCGTCCAAGTGACAGCACCCAGCGGCACTCGACATCTTGGCAGGGGACGACGATCCGCTGGCATTGGTGGCCACAGCCGCAATGCTCGATGAGTTCGGGCGCCATGCGCGGTGAGCCCTGGCCGGAGGGTCATCGACAGGCAGATGGACAGGGCAGGGACAATTGATAAGTGCTACCGGCCTTCTAACACCAAACCAACCAAACGACGGTTTCCTTGTCAGTTCCTTTGCCCCATAAACCATTGGCAAGGAACTGAAATGAAGAAACACTCACTTTTGCTGGCCGGGCTCTGCGCGGTCCTGATCGGAAGCGCCAACGCGCAGGAGAAACCGACAGTCCAGTTCATTGCCACCGGTGGCACGATCGCGATGAAAATCGACCCGGTCAAGAAGGCCCCGGTGCCAGCGATATCGGGCGATGATCTGCTCGCCACGGTGCCGGAGGTGGCCGAGTTTGCCCGGATCAAGGTCAACAACCTCTCGAACGTGCCGTCCGACTATATGGATCCGCCGCGCTGGGTCGAGCTGTCCAAGGCCGTGAACGCTGCGCTTGAGCAACCAGACGTATCGGGCGTCATCGTTTCGCATGGCACCGATACACTTGAGGAGACTGCTTTCTGGCTCGACCTGACCGTCGAATCCGACAAACCGGTCGTTGTCATCGGGGCACAGCGCAACGCCTCATCCTCGGATTTTGACGGCCCGCGCAACCTGCTCAACGCGGTGCGTATTGCGGTCGATGAGCAGGCGAGAGGAAAAGGTGTCCTTCTGGCCATGAACAACCAGATCAACGCGGCGCGGCATGTGACCAAGACTCACACCGCCAATGTGGAAACCTTTCAGTCGGGGGACTACGGCTTTCTAGGAGAGGTCTATCCGGATCGTGTGATCTTCGCGAGGGAGCCGCTGCGCCGGCAGCACATCCAGATCCAGACCGATGACATGCCGAGGGTCGACATCGTGGCGATGTACGGCGGTGCCGATGGCAGCCTGCTGCGCAGCGCCGTTGACCAGGGCGCGAAGGGTATCGTTGTGCAGGCCTTGGGTATGGGGAACATGAACCAGCCGATGTTCGAGGCCGTCAAGTACGCACTGGGCAAGCAGGTGCCGGTCGTGATTTCGACGCGCGTCTACAACGGTCGCGTCATGGCCAATTACGGATTTGAGGGCGGCGGCAAGACTACGTCTGATGCGGGTGCGGTCATGGCTGGGAACCTCAGCCCTCAGAAGGCGCGCATTCTTCTCATGCTGCTGCTGCAAGACGGGAAGATGGGACAGGAAGACCTGCAGGCGGCGTTCGATGCGATGTGAAATGTCGATGCTGAACATCGGTCATGTGCGGCATTAAACAATTTTTTGTCTGGCGGCGCCGCGGTGCGCCGTCTAGAAAAAACGAACCGCAAGTGTGCGCACATAGCTCTATCTGCTAGGTATCCCCTCGAGTCGAATCAACTGCTGGAGGGGGACTAGACCGACGTCGCGACGCGGTTCCGGGACCGGTGATCCTTGGCCAAACGACGTGCGAGCTGGATGAAGTTCAGTAATGCCGGCGACTGGTTGAAGCGTCGGCAGACCATCGTTAGCGGCGCGACAAGGCGAGGGCGAGCGCCGTGAATGCGGCGGTACACCACGCTATCGCCATGTATGTCGCGCATGGATGCTGGAACTACTGAAATGCCTTCGCCAGCCGCAACCAGGCTAACGTTTGTGAGCATCCGTTCCACTTCGAATGCGATTTTCGGTTCGAAACCCGCCGTCTGGCAGGCGCGCAGCAGGTTGGCATACATCCCCGGCGCGCCGGGCCGGCGCACCAGGATGAAGGGCTCGTCACGCATCCTCTGGATGTCGATCGCTCCACCGGCCGCCGTCAACGCCGGATGCCCGATTGGCAGTACCCAAAGCAATTCTTCCACCAGCAGACGATGGAATTCGATACCCGCCGGTTGGCTGACCGGTGCGCGCAGCACCCCGACCTCCAGCTCGCCGGCACTGGCGCGTTCGGTCAGACGCCCGGCGTTACCTTCTTCCAGGGCGATGGACACGGCCGGGTAGCGCTCGCGGTAGGCGCGAATGATCTGCGGGATCAGTGGGTGCGCCGCTGCCGAGGAGGTGAAGCCGATCTTCAGCGTGCCCTCGACACCGTGGGCGACGCGTGCGGCCCGGCGCGCGCCGGCCTGCACCCGCGCCAGGATCGCCTTGGCCTCTTCGAGAAACACCGCGCCACCGGTGGTCAGGTCCACACCCTTGGGATGGCGTTTGAACAACTCGAAGCCGAGCTCCTCCTCCAGCGCGCGAATCTGCTGGCTCAGCGGTGGTTGCTGCATGTTCAGGCGCGCAGCTGCACGGGTGAAATGCCTCTCCTCGGCGACCATGACGAAATAGCGGAGGTGGCGAAGTTCCATATGACGGCGTCCTGCTAGGCGCTCGCCAGGGCGTTTGGCTGACGGAGTGCCTCGATGGGGTAGGATAGGGAGCACTGAAGCGACCAAAACAACAACATCGCTCGGCGGCCCATGATTCTAGCCAAGCTGTACCGCAACGACACCGCTCTGATCCTGATCGCGATAGCCTTGGGCCTGTCGCTCGGCATCCTGCGGCCGGAACTGGCGGTCCAGATGAAACCGCTCAGCGACGCCTTCCTCGGCGTGATCGGCCACGCGGTGCCGCTGGTGATGTTCGTACTGGTCGCCTCGGCGGTATCGGCGTTCGGTGAGCGCGGGCAGCACACCCGCTGCGCAGGTCGCGTGGTGGTTTACTTCCTGATGATGGCCGTGTTCTCGCTGATCACCGGTGCAGGCGCGGGGTGGTTGTTGGCGCCGGGCGCCGAGGCGTTGCCACTGACCGGCTCGACCGTTCGCCCCCTGAGCGATCTGCCGACCGCAGTGCTGACCAGCCTGGTGCAGGTCATTTCTCATACGCTCATCCTTCCGGTGTTGTTGGCCGCTTTGCTGTTCGGCCTCGGGCTGGGTCGGGCGGGCGATGCGGGCGAGCCGCTGCGGCGTCGGCTGGATACGTGTGTGGACTGGCTGCTCAAAGCCCTGCGCATGGTGCTGCGATTCGCCCCGCTGGCCGCCTTCGGCGCCATGGCCTATACCGTTGGCCGATACGGGCCGGCGTCCGCCTGGCCGTTGCTCAAGTTCGTCGGCACTGTCTACTTCGCCTGCGTCTTGTTTCTTGTGGTTGTCCTGGGCGTCGTTGCCAGGTTGGCAGGCGTCGGCTTGTTTCGACTCATCGCCTACATCAGGGACGAGCTCTGTCTGGTCGCGTTCACCGGCGCTTCGGTGGCGGCGGTGCCGGGCCTGATCGAGAAACTTGAGCGCGCGGGATGCGCGCGGCGGGTAGTGCGGCTGGTGCTCAGCACCGGCTATACCTTCAATCTGGCCGGTTCGAATATCTACGTGACCTGTGCTGCGGTATTCCTGGCGCAGCTCGCCGGTGCCACCCTGGATGTTGCACATGTGTTGAGCCTGTTGCTGGTGGCGCTGCTGACCTCGTTGGGCTCGACCAGCGCGGCGGGCTCGGCCTTCCTGACGCTGACCGCCACGGTTGCCGGCCTCAATCTGGTTCCGCTGGAAGCGCTCGGCCTGTTGCTCGGTGTCGAGCGGTTGATGAAGTGCCGCTCGCTGACCAATGTGATCGGCAATACGTTGGCCAGCGTGGTGATTTCGGCCTGGAGCGGTGCGCTGGATCGCAGTGCGTTGCGTGAGGCGCTGATGCCCTGTCGGCAGGCAGCGTTTCCCGGCGCGGTGGTCGGGAAACGCCGAGGGCGCGCAACCTCTTAGTTCTTCAACAACGCGTTGAAGGCCTTGTCCAGCTCGCTTTCAGCGTTCGCCAGCCGGTCACGGCGTACCTTTGTCCAGTGCTGGTCGCCCGCGAGTGCCTGGTTGGCCTCTTTGAGCATACGCTTGACCTCGGCCGGCTGCGGGCCGCCGGTGCCGACACGGGTCTTGACCATGTTCTGCGGCGACAGTGTGGCGCGAAACGCCGACTCGCTCATCGGCAACTCGCGGGTCTTCCAGTCGTACTTCTCGGTGGCCTTGGTGAACAGTCGCTGCGCCTCGGCGTAGGGGAAGTTGGCCGGCACGAAACCTTCCTTGCGCGCATGACCGACAACCGCCGAGGCGAAGCTGTGACCGATTCGGAAGGGGACCTTATGCTCGCGCTCCAGGGTATCGGCCAGCTCCATCGAGGTGGTCCATTCTGCTTCAAGCTCCTCCAGCGCGCGTTCGGGATTGATCACCAGTGCATCCATCACCTTGCCCGTACGGACGAACATCTCGTGGGCGCTATCGAACAGCCCGAGGCCGTCGAAGGCGAACTTGTAGTCGGTCATCCCGGTAGTCACGTTGTGCGCACGCAGGGTGACGGTATGGGCCAGTCCGACGACGTCCGAGGCTGATTCGCGCGCTCGCATGATCAGACCGGGGTTGCGCTTCTGCGGCATGGCGCTGCTGGTGTAGGTGGCGCCTTCTTCGAGCAGCATCCACGGACGGATCTGGTGGTATTGCGTATGAATGTCGCCCAGCATCGCGCCGATGCGGATCGCCGATGACGAGGCGATGCCCGCGGCCTCGATGGGAATGTCGTAGGTCGACACCTGGCCGGCATCCAATGAGTTTTCGCGCACATCATCGAAGCCGAGCAGCTCGGACAAGCGCTCGCGGTTGAGCGGCCAGCCGGAATTGGCGAGCACCGCCGTGCCCATGGGGCTGCGGTTCAGGCGGTCGTACAGCTCGCGGATGCGCTGGGCATCACGCTCGAACGCCGCCTCATAAGCCAGCAAATAGTGCGCATAGGTGATCGGCTGTGCCTGTACGCCGTTGGTGTAGGCCGGGATCAGCGTGTCGACGTTTTCCTTCGCCAGCTCTAGCAACTGGGCGCGGGTGGCGTTCATCGCGTCGGTGTAGTCGAGCAACTGGCTGCGCAGCGTGGCGAGCCGGTAGGTCGCATACATGTCCTGGCGGCTGCGGCCGGAGTGGATCAGCGAAGCCTGCGGCCCGATCTTGTCGATCATGATCCGCTCGATCTGCAACACGTCACTGGGCTTCTTGCCGTCGGGCTTGCCGGCCTGATTGATCACATACTGCACGCCGCTGGCGATCTCACGGCCCTGTTTGCGGCTGACGATCCCTTCTTCGGTCAGCATCACGATGGACGCCTTGTTGATCCGGTTGACCCAAGTGAACTGATCGTCGTGCTTGCCGGATTTAGCGCTGGAGCGATCGACCGTGGCGCCGATCTTGGCCGCTTCGGCCGCGCATTCGGCCGTGGTTAGGCAGGGCAGGTCGGCCGTATCCGCCGCCTGAGCGCTCAGATGGCTGGTGACCAGGGCGAAGGCAACGGCCAGCGATAGCAGATTTTTTTGCATGGTCATGGTGAATCTCCTGTTCAGCGATAACGTCACCGCGGGGCGACGGGAAGGCGAGGGCGGCCGTTACAGCAGCGGCAAGGTGTAACTGAGGATGAAGCGGGTCTGATCGATGTCATTGCCCGTGCTTCGGTAGGTGCCGTTACGCAGCTTCACGCCGAAGTTTTTCAGCGCACCCTGCTGGAACACGTAACCGATGTCGGTATCGCGCTCCCACTCGCGGCCATTGCGCCCGCCTGGACCGTCGAAACCATCGCCGCGCAGGTAGCGCGTCATGAAGCTCAGCCCCGGAATGCCTACGGCGGCAAAGTCGTAGTCGTAGCGCAGCTGCCACGACTTCTCGCCGGGACTGGCGAAGTCCGCCGAAATCATCACGTAGTTGACCAAGTAGGAATTGGTCCCATTGATATGCGGAAAGCCAGTCTCGCCGCTCATCTTCTGGTACGCCGCGCCAAAGGCGTGGCCGCCGAGCTGATAGGTGAACTTGGCGCCGAAGGCATCGTTGTCAACGTTGGTGTTGCCCGCCTCGGTGGAGCGAGCGAAGCGTAGGTCGCTCTTGAAGGCCTGGTCCTCGCCCAACGGCAAGACATGGGACAGGTTGAAGATGTGCTGTTTGTAGTTCTGGTCGAGATGGCCGTAGTGGTAGCCAGTGGTCAGGCGGTCGGTCCAGCGATAGCTGGCGCTGGCGAAATCGAACTGATCGCTGTCCTGCCCACCGCGGATGCCCTTGCCGGCGACCTGCATGTCGTCGTTGGCCGCCGAGTTGCGTACGCTGTTCTGCGTCAGCCGACCGGCGTTGAGCGTCAGTCCGTCGATCTCCTTCGAGGTCACCATACCGCCGCGAAAGGTCTGCGGCAGGAGGCGGGAATCGTTTGGCAGCACCGTTGGCAGCTTCGGCAGCAGAGTCCCGACTCGCGCCGTGGTTTTCGAATAGCGCATCTTCGCCGCCGCGCCGAGCTGGCTGTATTCGTCCGGCGCCTTCTCGTCGCCGACCGGCAGCAGTCCGGAATTCTGGCGCTCCGGCCCGGAGTCGAGCTTCACCCCGAGCAGGCCGATGGCATCGACGCCGAAGCCGAGCGGCCCCTCGGTAAAGCCGGACTCGTAATTGAGCAGAAAGCCCTGCGCCCACTCGTCGCGCTTCGACTGGTTGGCGCCATCCTGTCGGTAGTCGGCATTGAAATAGAAGTTGCGCAGTTCCAGCGTGGCCTTGCTATCGGCGAGAAAATCCGCCATGGCCACACCCGGCAAACCCGCACCCAGCGCAGCAATCGTTATCGCCGTAGCAAGCGGCTTCGGTGACTTGTGCATCACTGTCTCCTGATTGTTTTTATACGGAGGTGACGCCGCCGATACGAGGCTGGCGGGCGTCTGGCGTGATGCTAGGGAATTGATTTCAATATGAAAAATATCTAGATCGTATCCACCGGGTATCTATTGGATATGGCGGTGGTTCGTTCCTGGGCGGAGCCTGACCCCACGCAGTATTCTCCTTGAAACTGCTGAACCTCCCTTGCCGGAACCGCCATTTGGCCTGATTCTGACGGTAGTGCTCTTTTTAGATCAGAAAAGATGCACTTAAAGCGCAAATCTATTCATTAGCTTTGATTTGCTCTGTGGTGGCACGCTGCTGCGCGAGTTGGCAGTAGAGGCGGTAAGGATGTGCTCCACGATTCAAATATGCACTGCGTGACGCCGTCGGCGCCTGGCGTGCGGAAACCCGCTTGTAGAGACTGTGTTTTATCCAGCCAATGCTTGCCATCAGTGCTTGGCCACGATTTTCCTGCTCATGAGCTGCGGTTACGTACGTCGACGTTGAGTAAAGGACAGCTTTTGTTCGAGGAGGGGGACCGAGCAACGAGCCTCTATGTGGTCCGGTCGGGTGCGGTCAGTGCATCTCGCCCGAATGATTATGGTATGCGACAGATTCTTTCCTTCAGCTTAAGAGGCGATCTGGTTGGGGCTTCCTCGCTTCATGAGCCAGAACACTTGGTCACGGTTCGAGCCGTGCAACGAACGGCGCTGTGTGAGTTCCCGCTTGATGCGTTGCATCGACTGAGCAGCGTCAACGGCGGCGTCGTTCGATTTTTACGTAGTGCACTTGGCAAGGAACTCCAGCGCAATCGGCAAGCTCGGTTGCAGCTTGCCGTACCCAGGGCGGATAGCCGGGTGGCGAGCTTCCTGGCATGGTATGCAGGCGCATTGACCGAGCGGCGCCTGTCTGCGGCTCGCTTCCGTCTCCCCATGTCTCGCGTAGAAATTGCAAACCATCTCGGGCTTGCGGGCGAATCGGTGTCTCGCGCGCTTGCCGACCTTCGAGTCGACGGCATCGTCGAAGCAAGGGGCAGGGAAGTCGAGATCCTCGATCCACGTCGGCTATGGGAAGTGGCAGGCAGCATGCAGTTTCGGCGCGCCGCTTGCCCTCCAGCGCGACAGCTTTCGCCAGACACGATAGCGGTGTGTTGAAGGAAAGGGGGCTTCGGCCCCCTTTAGGGCTAGACGAGTCCGTGCTCCGCCAGTGACGCCGATGCATGACCGGCCACGATTACGTGGTCGAGAGTCCGCACATCGACGAGCTCCAGTGCTTGCTTGAGGCGCCTGGTCAGAACCTTGTCCGCTTCGCTCGGCTCGGGATGTCCACTTGGATGATTGTGGGAGAAGATCACCGCCGCTGCGTTGAGGCGCAGGGCCTCCTTCACCACTTCGCGGGGGTACACCGAGGCAGCGTCTATCGTTCCGCGAAACAGTTCGACGTACTCGATCATCCGATGCCGGTTGTCCAGGAACAAGGCGGCGAACATCTCGTGTTCGAAACCAGCAAGCTTGGCCTGGAGGTAATTCTTGACGATCTCCGGCGACGTGAATGCTGCGCCTCTCTTCATCTTCAGGTCGATGGCTCGCCGAGCGGCGACAAGTATCTGTTCAGGGGTTGCCGGCACATAACGGCCCGCATCGTCTCGAACCAGCAGGATGGATTCGTCGGAGGAGGTGAAGTTCGACATGTCGGTGCTCCGGTTGCTCGGGCGAGATTGCCCGGAACCGACCCGGCACGGCGCAGCGCAAGCGGTCAGGGGGCGAAGCCGGCGCCAGCCGCGAAGACGCAACGCGGGTGAAGCCCTTGACGGCGAGCACGCCGTGGCAAGGTGAGGGAAAACAGCAAGTCCGCCCCATTAACTCTCTGGCACGATAAAAAAAGCGCCCTGTCGGGCGCCCAACGGTCCTCACTAGGCTATGAGGACCAAGCAGTGCGGGGTGTAGCACCCCGCGCAAACCGTAGCGCACGTCACGCTGTACAAGCGGAACTGGCTCACAAAAATGCGCCCTAGATTGCCAGGGCGCCTTGGCGTCATTCAGCCTTGCTTCGGCTCCACATCAGTACGTGGGAGCCTTCGGACTCCTCCAGGAGTCGCGCGTATACGGTGGCGGGGAACGCAGGATCATCGAGCGTGACCGACAGGTTGGGGGCGATCGTTCTGGCTGAGCTTCTTCCAGGCGGCGCCGATCTCGACCCCGCCCGAGGTGAGGATGCGAAAGTCGGGCGCATTGGCTGTGCCCTTGTCGTTGAGGGTGGTAAAGGTGCCGATGTTGGCCATGGTGTTTCTCCTTTCGGATTGAGGGCCGCGCCTATCGCGTCCTCGTTGTGATCCGGTCGGTGGGAGAGGGCGGGCCGCACTGCCTGCAGCCGTAACGCAGAGAAGGACCGAAAGGACCTAACAATTTGCCTCGCGAGGAAGCCGGGCACCGGCGGGGAAATTGTTTGGTTCGACGGTTGTGGCCACAAAGCCCGAGCCCTCCAGGATTCACTACGAGCAGAGGACGCCTGGCCGGCGCTCTGGCACGGGCAGGCACCAGGCTATATCGATCACCCTGCGCCAGACGACCATGCGCTCGCTTGCACCTGATGTCTGTCGCGACGTCGCCGTGCCTTGCGATGGGGGAACGCCGCGCGGGATGAGTCGACATGGGGCCACAGTGCGAGATCGTCGGGTAGATGATTGGAGGGACCTTGATCAACATGCTCCGCGAAGATCAAGAATCCTGCTACCGGCAGGAGCGCAGCCGGGCCAGGCTGGCCGCAGCATGGCGTATAGGTAGAAGATTTCGATGCAAAAAAGGCCCGATGCAGGCCTTTGTTGCGATCGCCAGATCAGCGGACCCTGAATCGATTGACCAGAGCCGTCAGGCGAGCGTTGGTGCCGACTAGGGACTCTGTGCTTCGATCGACGCTCACACCGCTTTCGACCAACTCGTCGACAACATGCCGTACGGCGACCATGTTCCGGTTGATCTCCTCGGCTACGGCGCTCTGTTCTTCCGCCGCGGTGGCGATCTGGGTGCTGAGATCATTGATGTGAACGACCGAGTTGGTCATTTCATCAAGTCCAACGGTGACCTGAGCCGTTTTGTCGGCTGTCGCCTGGCAACTGGCCTTGGTCTGTTCCATCGCCTGTACGGCGGAACCGACAGCATCCTTCAGTCGTTGCAGGGTTTCATTGATTTCGGACGTGCTCTGCTGGGTCCGTGCCGCAAGTGCGCGAACCTCGTCGGCGACGACCGCGAAGCCACGTCCCTGTTCGCCGGCTCGGGCCGACTCGATGGCCGCATTCAGCGCAAGCAGGTTGGTCTGCCCGGCGATGTCGCCGATGACGCTCAGCACATCGTTGATGCGCTGCGCGTCGGCCTGCATCGCCTGGACCTTCGCCGTCGCGCTTTCCACCTCGCTGACCAGGGAGCGCACGCTGCTCGAAGCGTCCTCGACGACTAGGCGGGAGGAGGCCGCATTGTGGTTGGCCGTCTGGGTAAAGGTCGCCGTGTCGCTGGCGCTCTGGGCAACCGACTCGGCCGTCGAGCTCATTTCGTTGATCGCGGTAACGGCCTGGTCGGCTTCCGAAGCGTGCCGGGTCAGTGCTTCCATTGGTCGAATGCGAGAGCTGCTTGAGCTGCGCGATCTCGGACTGGATCTGGGTGGTGGCGTCGCTTACGTCGATCATCATCCTCTGCAGGTAGCCGATGAAGCCGTTGACCGAGCGGCCGACTTGGTCGACTTCGTCCTCGCCCTTGAGATCGATACGTTTGGTCAGACGGCGCGCTATCTGCTTGTTGACCTATTAGTTAAGTAATTGGTGACTGGCGGTCGCCCGGGTTCGAGGCTGACTTCACACACTGTGAATAAGCAGAAGCGGCGGGCATGCGAGCCTTCGACAATGAGGCTCGCTGTTGAGGTTGGGTTTTCCCCGCCTGCGGGAGACGAGGGCGATGCCGGCGAGGCAAGTTTGATCTAACTGCGGGATGGTGCAGTGGTAGGGTCATCGCAACGCAAGGAAACCCTCATGGGGACACTTTTTCAGGCATCAACGTATCGAAGAATCATTTGGAAAGCTGACATGCATTGAGCTACGGCATTCATAGGTCACTCGTCCTGACGATCAGAAATTCGACTGATGTGGATTGCGTTCGCGCCATCGTCGCCGGTCAGATACAGGCGCAGTGCAAAAAGCAGGTCCGGTGTATGGTCACCGTCGGGCTTTTCGATATTGATCTGCACCCGGCAAGACAAAATGGCAGTCGACTCTTCAACGAGTTCGCTCACCCGTTCGACCCTGCGGGCCAAGGCCTTGGTTATCTGTTGATGAGGCTGGAGCAGCATTCTCAGCCGCACATCGGCGGCTTCGCGCGTACGAAGCACGCCCAGCAGGAGTTCAAGCAACTCGGTGGTTGCGCGCATCCAGTTGACCGCAGCTCTGTCGTCTTTTGCACTTTTCTTCCTAGGACATGGATTGATTTGACCCAGCGCCACGTTAAGGGACGTCAAAACCATTGTCATTTGCGCAGAATCGAACTGTTCAACGAAGTGCCGGTCTCGCCAGATCGCGCACCCCCTGTCTCTGCTCCGCGACACGCTGACATCCATGCGGACTCGCGGCTCAAGAAACTTGGCCGAATCGGTACATGGCCAGTTCATCACGGTGATCGGCATCGTCACCGGCCGGCAGCGGCCGTCGACGGCGTCTGGAGTCACCTTCGTCACGCTGGTGGACGAGTACGGGATGGTCAACGTTGTGGTCAGGAGAGACCTGGCCGAGCGCTACCGGCCCGCCCTGATGCAGTCACAGCTGTTGCAGGTCAAAGATAAGCTCGAGGACCTGGCCGGTGTGAGGCACCTGATTGCAGGGCATCTTCAGGATCGAAGCGACCTGCTCAAGGGGCTGGCGGTCAGAAGCCGCAATTTTCGTTGACCTGAATAGCCGCTCGCCAGAGTCACAAGTGCCAAGTTCTTTAGACGTGGAATTTGAAGCTAGGCCAACTGCGAAACAAGCAACAAGCCGTTTTATAAGCTGGTTGACAGGAACAATTATGCACATTTCTAGGGGCATGAAATTGCTAAGCGAGCGCGCTTGCTATGGCTGTTGATGCAGCGTCGTAAATGACTGATTTTTAAAGCGATCTTGAGGCCTGACCAAAATCTCGCCGATTTGTTTCCAGTCCGCGCCATACGGGCGTTTGCGCCAGCCTTCCAGAATATGTGCACAGTGTTATCCACAGCTTCTGTGGATAAGGAGCTAAATCCTTAACACTGGCGCGGCTTTGCGCGGCCCATCTCGGCTAGCATGCCAGCCTACCAGCGATTTATTAACGTTTTTCAGATCGCTGAATGTGCGAAGCGGAAAGGGTTCAAGCATGGCGCAGAAAGCGCTTTCGCTTTCGCAGGAATAGCTCAACGCTGTCTCGCCGGGGATGGTGGCCGACTATAGAGGGTGCCGTGCATCTCGTAGTCTACTCGTTGGTTACATGCAATCGCCTATGCTGGCTGTGATTAGCGATGGCTCCAAGCGTTTAGCAATATTCGACCCTCTTTCGAAAGGCACCGATTGTGTCGGTAGCTACGCGGGGAATGTATTAGGAGGCTTGGTGTTTGGGGCGCTGAGCTACTGTCAAGACGACAAGGCTTCTCGGCAATGACCGGTCGCCCATGGCCCGGAGATAGTCGTCGCGTCTAGGAGTGCATCGAGTTCGAAGCAGACTTGCTCAACGCCTAACGATCCCGTAGTAGCATCGCGGGTCAGGTTGAAACAGTCAGGCTAAGGTAAACTAGCTCATCATACCGGAGAGAAAATGTGAAACCTCGGTCGATGCTACGATGTCCCATGTAGATTACCTGTTGTAGTGGTCAACCCATCCCGGACAGTGGGTTAAGTTTCTCTTCGGCCACCGCAGGTGGTAGCCCACCGTTGAATTGATGCGGTCTGATCCAGTTGTAGCGGTGCATCAGGTAGTGGCTGATGTCCCGCTGAGCTTCCTGTGCCGCCAGGTAGCCAGTTGCCGGAATCCACTTTGACTTTAAGCTGCGAAACAGGCGCGCCATCGGCGAATTGTCCCAGCAGTTCCTCGGCGGCTCATGCTATCCGGTAGCGCCATAGCCGCTGCCGGAACAAGCGGCTGGCGTACTGGCTGCCCTGATCCGAATGGAACAGCACCTGCTGTGGCTTGCCGCGCTGCTGGTAGGCCATATCGAGGGCTTTGATTACCAGCTCGGCATCCGGTTTGGCGGAGAACGCGCAGCCACCACCCGACGCGTGTGTAGATCCAGAACTGCGGCCAGGTAATGCCAACGACCTTGCGCCCAGACGTAGGTGATGTCGCCGCACCACACTTGGTTCGGCCGCTGGACAGCGAAATCGCGGTTCAGCCGATTCGGGATATCCGGGCGCTCAACCGTGGCCTGCTTGTAGGCGTGCGAGCCCGGCTGCTTGCTGACCAGCCCCAACTCACGCATCAGTCGACGCGCACGGAAACGGCCAATCGTCACGCCGTCCTCGCGCAGCATACCCAGGATGCTTCGGCTGCCAGCCGAGCCTCCGCTTTGGCTAAACAACTCGTTGACCCGACTACGTAGCGCGACGCGACGAGCATCGACACGGCGACGTCGAAGGCGATGGGCGTAGTAGCAAGATCGCGCCACATCGAAGGCTGAACAGACCACTTCTACCGGCTCCTGCTCACTCAACTGGTCTATCAGCGCGTGCGATCGAGTTCGCCAGACATCAAGAGAGCGGTAGCCTTTTTTAATATCGCTTTCTCCCGCTCCAGCCGATTGATCCTGGCGTCTAGCTACTGGATCTTCTGTTGCTCGGGTGTCAGCGCTTTGCTCTTTGGGGTAACGCCCTGGCGCTCGTCTTGGAGTTGTTTCACCCAGCGGCGTAATGCCGAGTCCACGACGCCCAGCGAACGGCAGGCCTCGATATGGCTGTAGCTCTGATCTAGCACCAAGGCGGCTGCCTCTCGCTTGAACTCGGCGGAAAACGTACGTCGTTGCTTGCTCCTCGAACACCTCTTAAGGGCGAGGATTTTTGCCTAAATCGGTGTCCGGGATCAGTAGACCACTACACTGTCGGTTGCTGGAAGGAAAGCACAGGGCTGCTCGATGCTGTAGAGGCTCAATAGGTGCATAGCGCGAGTGCAGGCCACATAGAGCAGGTTGCGGTCCATTTCGGTGCGGTAGTTGCTGGCACTTGCATCGGCTACGATGACTCGGTCGAACTCCAGCCCCTTGGCCAAGTGAGCGGTGCAGATAATAACCCCGGTTGAATAGCCCGCGCTGCCAGCGTCGAGCAGACGAGTCTCGATGCCGAGATCGCGCAATGACCGATACAGGCGCGCGGCCTGTTTCTGCGTCTTGGCAATAATGGCCAGACTTTTGTGAACGGCGTTATTGAAGTCTTCGATCTCGTTGCGGATCAGTTTGATCATTTCCGCCGGGCGCTTGCACTGCCTCACACGAGGAGGCTCGCCATGCCGCTTCATGGCCTGTAGATCCGGATTGGGAGAGATCGCCAAGGCAAACTGCATGATTTCCCAGGTTGAACGGTAGCTCTTAGTAAGCTTGACACTGGTGGCCGAGTGCAGGCTCTGGCGGATCTGCCCAACGCTGGAACTTGTGTAGGGATTGACCGATTGGGTGGCATCCCCGAGTACCGTCTTGCGACAGGCGAACAGGCGACCCAGGACGGAATATTGGACGGGCGTGTAGTCCTGCATTTCGTCGATCAACAGGTGCTTGACTCGAGAGCGCGGATTGTCGACCCCTTCCAGGCGCATCTTGAGATGGATCAGTGGGAACACGTCCGCGTACTCGAGCCTACCGCCGGTTGGCTTGAATAGCTCCGGCTCGCCCATCCACTCGAACAAGCCCTGATAGGCCTGGCGCAGAGTCACCTTGCGCACCATGGTGCGTACCGCCTCGCGTAGCGACTGGCGCTCGTCGGTGCGCAGATCGTAGTTGTAGTGGATGCCGATCTGGCTTACGGCAGCGTTGACCACGCGTGCGATCCGCTCCGTCAACGCAACACTCCGATGCTTTTGCCAGGTCTCGGCGAAGAACCAGTCCGGCACAATCTTACGGCCGGTACGCCACTCGACGGCCTCGAACGAACTGGCTTCAAGGTGTTCCACATAGGCGTCGATCTTTCGCAAGAAATCCAGCGTAGCCTTGGCCGAGACGCGAGCCCTGAACGCGTCGTCTTCCCTCTCCAGCAGCGCAGCAGTCTGCTCGAAAAACGTCTGGAACCGGTACTGGTGATCGAGGAGCTCTGCTGCCAGATCCTCCATACCAATCTCGGCGACCTGTTCCTCGCCGAGCTCAGGTAGTACATTGCCGATGTAGTCGGCGAATACCCGATTGGGCGAGATAATCAGAATATCGTCGGAATTGAGGGTGTCCTTGAAGCGGTAAAGCAGATAGGCGATGCGGTGCAGGGCAATCGATGTCTTACCCGAGCCTGCCACCCCCTGGATGATCAGGGTGTGGGCATCGTCGTTGCGGATGATGGCATTCTGATCACGCTGGATGGTTGCGACGATGTTTTTCATGCCCTCGTCGTTGCTGGCGCGGCTGAGCTCTTCCTGCAGTACGTCGTCGACAATCTGCACGTCCGACTCAATGATGAACTCCATCTCAGAATCGCGAATGCGGAACTGCCGCTTGAGGGTAAGCCGCCCGGCAATTTCGCCTACCAGCGCCTGGTAGCGTGCAGGCCCGGTCTCGAAATCGTAGAACATCGAGGCAATCGGCGCCCGCCAGTCATAGACCAGCGTTGTCCCATGGGTCTCGTCGTGAAAGTGATGGATCCCGATATAGACCGGCTTGCTGTGAGCCTCACCCTCCGGCATGAAATCATAGCGGGCGAAGTAGGGCGAGCGCAGTAGCTTGGCCAACTTTTCCCGCTGCGCCTTGAGTGTTTCGGCAGAGTCGAGGGTTTGCTCGATGGTCTGACGCACCGCGATCTTCTCGATATGGTCCATGTCGCGGCGGGCCTCCCACATATATTCCTTGCGGGCCTGGATGTCCTGGGCGTAATCGCGCAGACGCGCCTCGATGCCTACCAGGGCGTTGCAGATGCTGGTCTTGCAGGCCTCCAGGCGGGCTTTTTCCTCAGATTCGGCAGTTGTCATGAGCGTTCCTCAATGCTGCTTCCCACGTGATCGACACCGGCACACAGTGGAGTGGCATCAAGCGGTTCGAACCACGAGCTCCCGGGAAATTTTTTCAAGCATGAAGGTTTCCCGCTGTATTGACTGGCCCATGGTCTGTTCCTGGCGTGTCATGACCTGACGGTTGTGATGCATTGCCTCGAAAATATCGATCCAGACGGGCTTCATGCCGTTGGCGATCTCATGCCTTTCCATCCGAGCATCGGCCAGCTCGGGCGCGACATCACAGATAAAGAAGTGTGACGTCATGTGCATCAGGTCGTATCCAGGTTTCCAATGGGGGCGGTATTCCTCGATAAAGCCGTAATGCGCCTGCACTTGAACATCGCGGGCGCCGGTTTCCTCTTCCAGCTCACGCTTGAGGGCAGCTTGAATGTCTTCACCTTCATCCACGCCGCCGCCCGGCAGGCTGAAATCGTTATAGCGCTCGGTGAACAAAAGAAGAATCCTGCCCTCGCGCAGCACAATGCCACGGGCAGCATGGCGCCGGAATGTGCGACCTGTGCGACTGGCAAGCTCGGGGTGAATCAGTTCTTTCAGTAGCTTCATGGTTAGCGATCCGACAGTCAGAAGGAAAAAAGCCGCGGCCTCAGAGGGGGGGAATCGTCCGGGATGGGCGCCTTTGATGGCGCCCTCCCTGGACTTGCTGGTTCGGGCCTGACAGGAGTCGATGGCGAGGCCGTGGCGTTCTTCCGGATTACGTGTTCTTTGGATACGGCTTCAGGCCCAGCAGAATTTCCGCTTTCTCGCTCAGGGGCTGGGCGATTAGCTGAGGATCGGTGTATCGGACAAGCTGTTCGCGCAGCAGCGAATAGACGGTTTCGCGATCTTGGCTCGTGTCAATTTCGACACACTTGCCTTTGCTCTTGAACAGTTCCACGGTGGGCAGTGTCTCGGCCTTGAAGGTATCGAATCTGAGCTTCATCGCCTCGACGTTGTCGTCGGCTCGGCCAGAGTATCTGGCCCGGCCGAGTATGCGCTGTTCGAGCACCTCGAATGGGCACTCAAAATACAACATGGTGGGCAGTTCCTCTTCGAGGCCGAAGACTTCGTACCAAGCGTCCAGATTAGACAGCGAGCGGGGGAAACCATCGATCAGGAAGTTTCGCTTGCCGGTGGTTCGCGTGGTGCGCTCCATGGCGTCCTTCAGCAGTCGCACCACGATTTCATTGGGTACCAGTTTACCGGCAGCGATGTATTCCTTAATGATTTCGCTCGTCGTACCACGGGCCGCCTGTTCGGCACGCAGCAAATCACCGGTAGACAGGTGCGTCCAACCGAGCTGAAGGTCTGCCAGTTCACACATGGTGCCCTTGCCAGCACCGGGACCACCCAGAACGTAAACCACATTGGGTGGCGGGCAAGGCTGCCGCGGGTCCACATGGTGGATCACCACCTTAGGCGCAGGCGCAACCCCCATCTTGTACACATTCCATTCCTGGTCTTGGGGCGGCAGCTCGTCATCACAGGTGATTACGTAGGCTAGGTGGCCATCCAGTCGGCTGATGCGCCAGGACTTGTAGCTGTTGGAGTAGGACAGCGCGGGGCTTCTCGCTGCCCTGCCATCGGCGCGGTCCCAGGCCATCTTGCCATTCCAGTAACCCTGGCTGGAGACGGTGCCGGACTCGGACTTGGCGGGCGGGGCTTCGGAAGGCACGTAGAGGCCGTCGACTTCTGGCAGGCCAGCTCCACTGACCTCGATGAACAACGCGTTTGGGACGGGCTTCTTGGATTCGGTCATGATTATTCTCGTTTGCGGTAACAGCATGGGGGCATTTGCCAGTCATGCATGGTTCTGACAAACAATGAATTATGCGCTGCAGTTCCCGATGCTTATGACCATACCCTGAGTCTGGCGGGGTGCGCTGGATGCTGGTGGTGCGACCAGCATGAGCGGAGCATCAGCTTTCCCAGGACAATCGTTAGCACCCAAAGCACGGCGCAGCCGCGCAAATAGTCGATTGGAGGTCAATTTGTCGGGTTTAATCGCGCTGTGGCGGACGGCAGAGCGCAAGCACGCGACCGCTTGAGAGCTAAGCAGTCACTGGTGACGCGAGGGAGGTGAGGCTAAGGCGGCGTAAGCAGCCAGGTTTTGGTGACCATCTTTTTTAAGATGAGCGAATTACTTTCGAGTGAGCTAGCGTACAGGATGAGGATTTTTTTTCGAGTGCGCGGCGATTCATTCAGAGTCTAGATGCAGGCCACTTGGAAATGCTGATTGCTCAGGACTCATCTGGACACGTACATGCGACTGGCCGTCGAAGGGTTTGCTCCCAAGGTCATGCTCGTACTCGAACCGCGACTACCGCTGCTTCAGCCGCGTTCGAGTGCCGGACCGATGCACTATGCTGAAACCGAATAAATGCGGATGTTGCAGCGAGAGGTTGGCATGGCCATGCTCGAGGAGCTGTGCAGTGTCATCGTCAGTTCTCTGCCCTTCGCTTAACCCAATGGCGAAAGCAATGACATTAATGCCCGCTGAACGCACGGCTTATCTTAATGTCAGAGGCATGTGGCGAGTGGCCAGTGGCCAGCGGCGCCGTTAGGCAAAACTACAGCCAGTCACGAACCTTTTAGTGGAGACTGTTCCAGCCCATGTAGGTCGTCCTTCATCTATTGCTCTGGAGCCCGTGATCGGTTCCAGAAGGCCCGATCCTCCCGCGCTGAGACGCGCGCTCATCCCAAGCTCGTCTGGTGTAGCGTGCAGCACCAAGCCGCATGACGCTCTATGTGGCCAGTTTCTGCCGATACCATCTCGTCGGGGCTTGGCTTGCTCTGTCTGCGCGGGTCGATTCCTTCCATTGGCTGAAGGAGGCGACTACATGGAAATCGACCTTACCCGCCACACTCCCGCTACAAGTCTTGCCGAGCGCGTGCACTCTAAACTGGCTTGCCAGCGAACATTCGCTCCCATTTTCCACACTTACTCGAGCAAAACGACGCTCATCGAATACCCGTTGTGGTTTGTCAACGCGGTCCCAAGTCGCCGGCTGCATGATGGCACGCAAGGTCAATCGGCATGCTCGTCCGGCTGGATGGCGATCGATAAGAAACTTGCCATGTCGGTTGTCTGCATCGGTGATGCCGGTGAAGTGTCTCGGCAGCGTCCTCAATCTGCTAGACACGTGCAGCCACCAAGACTTCTGAGGGCGAAATCTATTGCGCGCTGCCAGTGGTGGAGCCGCTTTGATGGATTCAGCGCCGCTAACGTTGTGAGGTCTTGGACCTTGCGGCCTGAACCTGCCATACCCGCAATACTCGGATCAATACTTCATTAACAAGCTAGATCGCGAAATGCGCGAGCCACGGTCCCGCTTCGATTCCATGCGCTATGGGAACGCCGCGGGGCGAATGTTTCACAATCCTTCAAGGAATCCCCCAACATGTCCATCAAACAGATCGAGTTCGACGAATCGGCGCAGGTAAGGATCCTGCGAGGCGTTGATGTGCTTGCCGATGCCGTTGCGCTGACCTTGGGCCCTAAAGGGCGCAACGTAATTGTTGAGCAACTGAACAGTGCTCCGGTGGTTACAAAGGACGGTGCCACAGTTGCACTCGCACTTTCGCTGCCCGATGCCTTTGAGAATTTAGGCTTGCAGACCGTCAAAGAGGCGGCCGTCAGAACGGCGGAGACGGCCGGCGATGGCTCCAGCACTACCGTTGTGCTCGCTCGCACGATCTACCGCGAAGGGGTGAAGTACCTAACAGCTGGCGTGAATGCGACCGAGCTCAAGCACGGGCTCGACCGTGCCGGCGCGCGCGTGCTCCAAGCGCTGAATGCACTGGCACAACCTTGCGAGCTTCACGAAGACCTGTTTCGTGTCGGCACGATCGCAGCCAATGGCGATGAAAAGCTTGGGCGCTTGATTGCCGATGCGTTAGCGCGGGTCGGTAATGATGGCGTCGTAGTAGTCGAAAAGGGCACCTCGCTCGTTGATAGGCTCGATGTGACCGAGGGGATGAAACTCGAAGCCGGTTTTCTGTCGGCTCATTTCATCAACGACAGCGAGCGCCATCGGGTCGTTCTGGAAGACGTGCGGGTACTGATCAGCGCAGACGCGGTATCGTCAATTTCCGAGCTTCTTCCATTGCTCGAGCAGCTTTCCGAGGCGGGCGCTCCCCTGTTAGTCATTGCTCCGGACGTAACGGGCGCGGCGCTAACTCTGCTGGTTAACAACGCGGTCAGCGGTGCACTCAAAAGTTGCGCAGTGAAGTCACCTGGCTTCGGTGATCAGCGAGTCGCTCCCCTCGAGGACATGGCTCTGGCACTTGGTACGACCGTGATTTCGCAAACGACAGGCCACACATTGCGCAACCTGAGCCTGGCCGAGCTCGGGCTGGCCCGGCGCCTTGAGGTAACGCGGGATAATTGCACATTCATCGGTGGTGCCGGGGACCAGCTTCGGATCGACAACCGGTTGCGGGCTTTGAGCGCGTTGCAAACTAGCGCGCAGAAAGACCCGGAGCGTCACGCGCTCGCCAAGCGAATCAGCGCGCTGCGCGGGGTTGCCGTAGCGATTAGGGTTGGCGGGGCGACCGAGCTGGAGGTGCAGGAACGCAGCTCTCGGGCTGAGAACGCATTGCGCGCGGTGCGATCGGCACATGAGGCGGGCGTTTTGCCAGGCGGCGGAGTTGGTCTTCTTCGAGCCGTTGCAGTTCTAGATGATCTCACCTCCCAAAACGACGGGGACGTCGCCGCTATTGCAGTCTTGAAGAGGGCCCTAGAAGCACCGTTGCGTCAGATTGCGTCCAATGCAGGTGATCATGCTCCGGTCGTCGTCGGTAAGGTTCGCGCCGAATCGGGCGCTTTCGGCTACGACGCGTCCAATGGCGAATACGGAAATGTCGTGACAGGTGGCATCATAGATGCGGCCAAGGTCACCTGTGCTGCGCTGCAGAACGCCCTGTCGGTTGCCGGCCTGCTGCTAACAACGCAGTGTGTCGTTGCCGACTATCGTAGCGACACCAGTGCCTCGACCAATACGTTGGAGCCTGGGGCACGTTGACTGCGCTGCACTCTCCGCCCTTTTTGATTGGGGTGAGCAAGTCAGTGTGCCCTTCTGTCGTTGGGTCCGTGACCCGGCACTACCGGGTCACGCCTGGGTTTACTTCTGCTCTTTGGCTATAGATCCAGCTCATCAGTCACAACGTGAACAAGCACTACGTGCCAATCCTCGTATGTCCATGAGATTGGACGCGTCTGATTTGTAACACCTAGGGGCGAGACGGGTGATCGGCCGCACTAGCACATTGTATGCAAAGCGGACTGGCTGGATCGAAGTTCAACCTGCCGATAGGTATATGCTCATCGCATTGCACGCAATAGCCGTATGAGCCGTCCTCAATACGGCGAAAGGCCGCCTCGATTCGAAGACGTTCTCGTCTGGCGCGCGCGCGATTGGCGTCCATCATGGCCTGCTGCTGCAGCGCGTCCATGCGCGAGAGCCGACCTACTTTGCTCTGATCCAACTCTACTGAATCTCGCGACAGCGCTGCCGTTTCCAGGCTGTCCAACTCAGCAAGCCGTAACGTCAACATGGTGCGGAAGTGGTCTAGATCGGTCTCGTCGCCCATGAACGATGCCCTATCAATGTACGAGTAGGACAGGCGTGCTCGAGGTGCCAAGCATTTTGGTTGTCGTACTGCCAACGAGAAACTCGCGAATACGTGACCGGCTGTATGCACCCATTACGATCATGTCAATTGCATGCTTGTTCTGATACGCATGGAGGGTGGGCTCAATTTCACCTGCACGGATAGCGATCTGCACATCGAAGCCCGCAGTCGTGAGGGGCTCTTTAGCAGTTTTGAGCTGCTCCCATGCGTCGTTGGTGTCGGGGCCGACCATTACGAGATGGACTGGGAGGCCTTTGAACAGCGGACTACCAGCGATAAGCTGAATAGCCTTGTCCATTGTGGGGCGGCCGTCATACGCGAGCATCACGCTTTCCGGCTGTTTAAAAGCTGTAGGCGTAACGAGCACTGGGCGGCTCAGCGTACGTATCACGCTTTCCAAGTGGCTGCCGACTTGCGCGCCGACGCTTGCGTGATCCCCCTGCTTTCCGATGACCGCGACACGGATTTCTTCCTGAAGCTCGACCAAGGACGCCGGCAGGTCCCCATGCCTCTGCCGTATCAGCGGGTTCTGGACGCCGCGCTCGAAGGCTCTTTGCTTCGCAGCCTCCAACATGGAACGCCCTTCTTCAAGCGCAAGCTTGCTACGCCGCGAGTCGAGCTCTGCCAGCTCTTCTAATAGGTGCTCCCGGCTACCAAGCCCGATATTGCCGCTGAGGTTACTACCGGTTGGGTAGCGGGTTTCGTCAAGAACGTGCAGGAAGGTCAGTGGACAATCGAGTCGCAGGCTAGCCCAGGCAGCGTAATCGCACACTGCGGCGGAGGAGGGAGAACCGTCGATGCAGGCCATCACATAGGTCATTTTGAATTCCTTGTATTGGTGCATTACGTCACGGGGTTGGGCGAGTCACCTCGCAGATGATTGGCAGCCCCGCGGCACAAACCTATCAGACGAGCCCAATAATGGCACTACGGAAAAAGGATCGATGTTCCTCTCTCGAGCGTCGAAGACGTTGAGGCGGTCGGCAATCAGATGGCTGGGGCAGGGCCATGGTTTAGCGAAGGCCAATAGATCACGGCGCAGATAGCGGTTTGTGTCGTTATATTGCGAAGTGCGCTTCGGGAATTTTGTGCCGAGGTCAGAATGCGCTTGCGCTTAGCACTGTTTGCACGGTTGAGAGCAGTTGTATGTGACTTGTGCTTTGCCTTCTGCTCATCTTTCCTGGGGTTGCACCAGTGGTTTCTCTCGGCCATCATCCGCCCCCATCAAGAAGATGTAGCCTTCCGTTCACGTAATTATTCAGTCCGAGTAAGACCCTTGTAGAAATCCAGTTCACACGCCCTACCGTGCCTCATTTTGAGGCTTGAGTCAGTCGTCTCTCGCCTGAGATTCGGCATGTGTCGATATGGATTTGGTTCTATGAGTTTTGGAATATTCAACGGTTGGCGGACCAGTTTGTCTGCAGGCTTTGCTGCGATCTTTATTGTCACCTGGTGGCTTCATCCTGAACGAGCGGTGTCCGGCTTCGCGATAGCTGCTACGTCCATTAGTCCGTCGCGTGCCAGCGAGGGCCCGCTCTACAGCACCCGCTTTGCTTCATCCGATTTAGACGAATTCGTGCACGCCTCTTCGGTGACTTCGTTGCCGGATGGCGGCTTGATGGCCGTCTGGTTTGCCGGTTCACGTGAAGGGGCCGCAGATGTCCAGGTGCGCGGTGCACGGTACGACGCGATCGCGGCGGAGTGGGGCGAAGAACTGGTCCTGGCAACTCGCGAGTCGACCCAGAAGGCGACCCAGAAGCATATACGCAAACTGGGCAACCCCGTCATTGCGCTGGCTCCTGATAACCGGCTGTGGCTGTTTTATGTGTCGGTGTCAGTTGGTGGTTGGGCTGGCAGCGCCATCAACGCCATGTACTCGGATGATCTGGGAGATACCTGGTCGACCCCCAGGCAGCTGATCACCACTCCATTCCTCAATATCAGCACGCTGGTTCGCAATGCCCCGGTATTCCATCAGGACGGCACCATAGGCCTGCCGGTTTATCACGAATTCCTGGGCAAGTTTGCCGAGTATCTGTACATCAGTCCGGATGGTGAGGTGATTGGCAAAAGTCGAATCAGTAAAGGCAAGAATTCTCTGCAGCCCACTGTGGTGCCGATCGACGAGCAGAACGCGGTCGCCATGCTGCGCTATGCAGGTGACAGCCATCATCGCGTGCTCGCCAGCCGCACCGCGGATGCTGGCAGAACCTGGAGCAAGCCTTATCCAATCGACCCGGCCAACCCTAACTCTTCGCTGGCGGCAGTGGCGACATCCAATCATGGTCTGCTGGTCGCCTTGAACGATCTTGAGGACGGCCGCTTCCGCCTTCGCCTGATGGAAACCAACTCCAGCCTCGAGCTCTGGAAGCCGGTAATCAACCTGGACGAATCCCCCGATCCGGAAGGCAATCCGTTCAGCCCCCAGGCCTATCGGGAAATCATCGGCGACAAGTTTCGCCTCTCCAGCGGGCCGCGGCGTCTCTCTCTGGTGGATGAGTTTCTGACAAACCTTGACCAGCGTGTTTGCAAGAACCACGGCTGCGACTTCGAATACGAGTATCCCTATTTCATCCGAAGTGCCAACGGCCTTTACCACCTGGTTTATTCCTGGAACAACACCTTTATCAAACACGTCAGCTTCAATGATGCCTGGCTAATGGAGCAGCTCTGATGCTTGGACTCTGGCAAGCGCATCTGACCTTTGCGCTACTTGCATTCGTTGTTCTTCCCGGCTTTGGCTTCGGCAGGCTTGCCCAGGGGCTTCGTTTGTTGCTTCTTCTGGCGGTCAGCTTCGTCAGCGTGGATGGACTTTCCCTTGCTGCGTACATGCGCAGCTTCACCGACGATGTCGCGATCACGACGCTGGTGGCGCTGGCTTTCTTCGCTGCGGTGCGCATGGGCCTGCTGGATGCGCCGAAGCGCAATGTTCGCGTCCAGCTGCTGATCGTGATGGCTGCGCTGGCGTTGTTTCTGTATCCGGCGACGATGGGACTTTCCTACCTGGATCCCTATCAGTTGGGCTACGACCCGCGCCCGTTGATCGTGACTGTTGGCGTGTTGGCCTTTGGGCTGCTGCTGCTGAAGAACTGGCTGGGGGTGAGCATGCTCGGTCTCGCCACCCTGGCGTTCAGCCTCGGACTCAAGCCTTCGCCTAACTATTGGGACTATCTGCTCGACCCTTTCATCGCCTTGTTCAGCTGCGGCGCGTTGATCGGCTACGCATTTAGGGTAGTCGCACGCAGACCAACGAAGGCATCGCAAGAACAAGAACTGAATCAGCCGACAAGTCTGTGATGGCTGGGCTGCGATATTTGACGATTCGAGGAATGGAATGATGGGTTGGGTTCGCTCGCGGCGTTTGCACTACTGGTTCGGTGCAGTCGGGATTCTGTTCATTGCGCTCGCAGCATTGCGCGGGATTTTCTTCGTCGGTTTCTCCGGGCTGGAGCCCAGCGCGCTCGGCACGGTCGATGCCGTACCCGAAACGCTCG
>Ga0209024_1000743_pt1 | contig 43395 bp, 41 predicted proteins | sample AutmiccommunBRH5_FD_187380 | JGI IMG/M metagenome (GOLD analysis project Ga0209024, IMG submission 187380) | Deep subsurface microbial communities from Mt. Terri, Switzerland - Autotrophic microbial communities BRH/5 (SPAdes) (version 2) | ecosystem: Environmental > Aquatic > Deep subsurface >... | reverse complement strand
TCGATGGCCGGATCGGGCAGCGGCCCCGCCCAGACCTGCCCCAGCGACAGATGCGGCACCCGCCGCTGGATGCAGGGCCAGTCGGGATCGACCGGCCCCGCCGCCTGCGCCGCGCTGCCCAGCATCAGCGCCGCTGCCACCATCCACATGGATTTCATCGCAATTCCTCCCTATCCCGGACGCTTGCGCCACAGGCCCTTGGCCGGATCATACATGAAAACGGTGGCCCCGAAGAACACCACCGTGCACCCCGCCACGACGGCCAGCGCGACCCAGTTCACCTGCCCGTAGAGCGCGAAGCGGATCAGCTCCACCGCATAGGTGAACGGGTTCAGCGCGCAGATGTCGTGCAGCAGCACGCTCGATTCCTTCATCCGCCACAGCGGGTAAAGCGCGCTCGAGGCGAAGAACATCGGGAATATCACGAAGTTCATCACCCCCGCGAAATTCTCCAGCTGCCGGATGGTCGAGGAGACCAGCAGCCCCAAGGAGCCCAGCATCACCCCCGACAGCAGCAGCGCCGGCAGCACCGCCGCCCAGCCGATCGCGGGCGGATGCACCCCCCACAGCCAGGCGATGCCCAGAAAGGCATAGACCTGCAGGATCGACACCAGCACCCCCGCCACCAGCTTGGCCCCCAGCAGGAACCAGCGCGGATAGGGACTGACCAGCAGCGTGCGCATCGCCCCGGTCTCGCGGTCATAGACCATCGACAGCGACGATTGCATTCCGTTGAACAGCTGGATCATCGCGCAAAGGCCGGGCACCACATAGACCTCATACAGCACATAGGTCTCATAGGGCGCGGTGATCGACAGGCCGAGGACCGACCGGAACCCGGCGGCGAAGATGAACAACCAGACCAGCGGGCGCACCAGCGCCGCCAGAAACCGCTCGCGCTGGCGGGCAAAGCGCAGCACCTCGCGCCGCGCGATGCCGGTGAAGGCGATGGTCCAGCCGGCTCTCATGCCGCCTGTCCGGTCAGGTGCAGGAACGCTGAGGTCAGGTCTCCCGCCCCCGCAATACTGTCGGCCCGGCCGCGGGCCAGCACCTCGCCCCGGTGCAGCAGCACCACATCGTCGGCCGCCTCGATTTCATCCATCACATGCGTGGCGAACAGGGCGGACACATTCTCATGCCGGATCAGCCGCCGCACCAGCGCCAGCACCTCGGCCCGCGCGCGCACGTCGAGGCCCGCCGTCGCCTCGTCCAGCAGCAGCAGTTCGGGCCGATGCAGCAGTGCCCGCGCAATCTCGGCCCGCCGCTGTTGCCCGCCCGACAGGGCGCCGGTGCGCGCGTCGATGCGGTCCGCCAGATCGACCAGCGCCAGCACCTCGGCAATCCGCACCTCTGCCGGCCGCCGGGCAATGCCGTGCAGCGAAGCGTGGTAGCGCAGGTTCTGGCGCAGGGTCAGGTCGGTATCCAGCGCCCTTGTCTGGAACACCACCCCCAGCCGCGCCAGCGCCTCGCCCGGCGCGCGGCGGGCATCGAAGCCCGCCACCGCGATCTGGCCGCTGGTGCTGTCATAAAGCCGGGTGATGAGGGAAAACAAAGTAGTCTTGCCCGCGCCATTCACCCCCAGCAGGGCAGTGAAGGCGCCGCGAGCCACGGTGAAGGACACGCCTTTCAACGCCTGAACCGCGCCGAAGCTGTGGCTGACATCGGCCACCACCAGCGCAGGCGATAGGTCTGGCGCGCCCATCAAGGGCGCGCCCGGGCTTCCGGTCATTCCTTGCGCTGCTCCGTGACGTTCAGATCGGCGTCCATGGCGATGTCATACTGGCCATCAACGCAGATCACGTCATCCAGATCGAAGCCGCCATCCTCCATCTCGATATTGTCGGGATCCACCTCGCACTGCATCTCGGCCAGCTTGGCGTCGATGGCGGCGATCTGTTCGGGGGTGGCCTCGGCAAGGGCCGGGGCGGCAAGCAGCATCAGGGCTGCGGCGGCAAGAACGGGTTTCATGGGTCTCTCCTCTCAGCGGATGTTGAAGATGGCTTTTTGCGTGTCGCCGGATGATCCCGGGATGCTCAGCTCATAGCTGCCGGGGGTGATGGCGATGAAGGACAGGTCCGCCTCACCCGCAGCATCGAATTCCAGCGAATGCACCCCCATCGGGCGCACCTCGATCTGGTTGATGACGATCTCGTTGATCCAGATCGCCCGGAAGAAATCCCCGCCCGACAGCGCCAGCTCGGCAGAGCCATCGGCCACGATCTTCATCTTGTAGTAGGTGCCCGATTTCAGCTCGTAGGGCGCGGCGGCGACCGGCTTGCCGGACCCCAGCGTCAGCGGCTCCAGCGTCTCGCGGTTGTCTTTCGACAGCAGGCCCGCAAAGCCATAGTCATGCGCCAGCGCCGGCAAGGCGGTTGCGGCGGCCAATACGGCAGCGGCAAGTATGCGTTTCATCAGGTCTCCCTCCCCTCAGTTCGATTGCGTCGCCACCACGCCCCAGGGCTGCTGGCCGACCTGCACCGATTTCAGAACCTCGTTGCTGGCCACGTCGATGATCGAGATGTCGTTGGAATTGCCGTTGGTGGTGTAGAGGTATTTTTCATCCGGCGAGAAGGCGAGCTGCCAGACCCGCTGCCCGACCAGCAGATACTCCTCCACTTCGTAGGTCTCGCCATTGACCACGGCCACGCGGTTCGCCGGCCCGAGGGCGACGAAGATTTTCGAGTCATCCGCCGTGATGCGCAGGCCCACCGGCTGCAACGCCTCGGGCAGCACGCCCGGCACCTCGAAGGTGATCTTGTGGGTCACCTCGTTGCTGGCGGTGTCGATCACCGACACGGTGCCGCCGATCTCGGCGGTCACGAACAGGTGGCTGCCATCGCTGTCGTACTGGGCAAAGCGCGGGCGGCTATCGACCAGCACATTCGCCACGATCTCGAAGCTGGTGGTGTCGATCATATGCGCCATGTTGGTGGTCTCTGACGTGTTGACCACGATGGTGCCGTCCGGATGGATGCCCATCCCCTCCGGCTCCACCCCTACCGGCACCTCGGCCAGCACCTGCCGGGTTTCCACATCGACGACGGTGACGATGTTGTCATCCTCGTTGGCGATATACAGCGGGTTGCCCGAGGGGTGCAGCACGAACAGCTCGGGGTCCGGGCCAGAGGGCAGCGAGGGCAGCTCCTCATAGGTTTCGGTATCGAACACCCGCACCAGATCGTCATCCGAGGCGCAGACATACAGCACCTTGCCATCGGGCGAGGCAGTGATGCCGCGCGGGCGCTGGCCGCCGTTGAAGGTGTGGATCACCTCGAAGCTGGTGCCATCCAGCACGGTGATTGTGTTGCCCTTCTCGTTGCTGACAAAGATCTTGTCGGCAAGCGCCGGGGATGCGGTCAGCGCCGCGCAGGCCAAAGCTGCGGTAAATCTTGTCACCTAGTCCTCCCTTGCCGTCATGCGTGTGCAGCCGGTCTCGCCCCGGTCGGTCCCCAGCGTGTCCAGCTGCGAGACCTGGTGCAGGAACCCGTCCTGCGGTGAGACGGAGACGGTCACCGGCCCCACGCTCAGCAGCACCGGCTGGCGCAGCTGGCCGTCCCAGTCGCGATAGGTCAGCTTCTGGCCCTTGAAGGCCGCCAGCTCGAACCGCGGGCCGGTGATGAACTCCACCAGCGTGTCGAAATCATCCGAGGTGGTGCGTGTTGCCGCCTCACCAAGGCTGCGCAGCGCCATCCAGACCTGATAATCCTCGGGCCGGGCGTGGCGGTTGTTCGCCTTCTCGAACCGCGTCTGCCATTGCATCGCGCCCCAGGCCTCATGCGCCGGGTGCCAGCTGACCGGCATCAAGCCGCCCGAGCCCGCGACGGGGCGCGGCTCCCAGGTGTGGAACGGCAGCCAGGCGGCAAAGACGCCCGCCCGGTCGGCCGCCACCACCACGTCGTGATCTTCCGCGCGCTGCGTGAAGACCGGCATCTGCGCCTGCACCTGCACATGGCCGCTGTCGGTGCGCCGGGCGCCGCCGGTATCCTCGAACACCCGCTCCTCGGTGATCGTCGCGCCGAACTTCTTTGCGGCGCGGCGGTAGGCATTCGCCAGCGCGGTATCCTCGGGGTGGCTACCCTCGATCAGGAACCATTCGCCCCACCGTTTCCAGACCAGGAACTGCGCCAGCGCATCGGCCAGCATCGCATCCGACGGCGCGGTGTGCAGCAGGTTGGCGCGGCAGTCCGCATTGCGCAGCACGTCGCCGCTGGCAGAGGCGTTGAACAGCAGCGCCCTGTCCCCGGCCAGATCGGCCAGCCGCACTGTCATCGCCTCATTCGCCAGCAGCACGATGAACCGGGTGCCGCCGTCCAGCAGGCGCTGCATCTCGGCCTCGGCCGTCTCTGGCGTCGCCAGCACATCCTCGGTCACGAAGGTCTGCTTCATGAAGCTGCCGGTGGTGGCATTGTCGGCGGTGCCAAGCGCCCCGCCCGCAAAGCCAAGGTTGTCCGGCGGCAGGTCCAGCCGCGAGATCGGCAGCGGTCCGGGCGTATCCACGCGCAGCACCGCGGCGCGGTATTCGGTCTGCGCCTGTGCCGGGGCACTCAGCGCGGCGCAAGCCAGCAGCGCGCCGGCCAGTCTCAAGCCAGTCTGTCCCATCGCGTCCTCCCTGCCGGCATTGGGGCATGGTGTCGCAGCGGGGCAAAACGCTTTCTTCTGATAAGAAGAAAATAAGTGCCTGAAATCAAAGGCAGTCATACTTTCGTTTGATTGCCGGTGCCCCGCGCCCCCGTATCCTCGGCCCATCGGGACAGCCGCAAGGCGCCCATGAAACGGAGGAGACAGAATGCGCAACACCCTCAGGGCTCTGGTTGCCGGGGCCGCCCTTTTCGCAGCCTCGCTGGCCGCGCCCCCGGCCGACGCCCATGGCCCCTCGCGGCAGAAGACCACGCAAGAGGTGACCCTCAACGCCACCCCCGATGAGGTCTGGGCGGTGATCGGCGATTTTGCCGACATGAGCTGGCACCCCGCCATCACCGCGACCGAGGCCCCCGAAGGTGCCGAGATCGGCGCCGTCCGCGTGCTGACCCTGCAGGGCGGCGAGCAGCTCAGCGAGGAGTTGACCAAGTTCGACGCCGCCAAGCGCAGCTATTCCTACCGGATGACGGCGGACAATATCGCGGCGCTGCCCGTCAGCAACTATTCCTCGCATCTGACCGTGAAGGATGCGGGCGGCAAGGCGCTGGTGGAATGGCGCGGCGCCTTCTATCGCGGCTTCCCGAACAACGACCCGCCGCCCGAGCTGAATGACGAGGCGGCGATTGCAGCGGTGAACGCGGTCTATCAGGCGGGCTTTGCCGCGCTGGTAGAGCAGTTCGGCGCAGCGGAGTGAGACGGCTCTGCGCGCTGGCGGCTCTCATGGCCACCAGCGCAGCGGCGCAAGAGGTGGCGGTGATCCCCTCGCAAAACGCAGGCGCCGTCAGCTTCCTTGACGCGGGCACTGGCGCCGTTCGCGTCACGGTGCCCCTGCCCGGCAAGCCGGCGGCGGTGGCGGTGGACGGCCCCCGCGGCCGCGCCTATGTCGTCGCGGTCGAACCGGGGCGGCTGCATATGCTGGACCTGCTCAGCGCGGAAACCCTGCGGGTCATGGACCTGCCCGGCGCGCCCTTTGGCGTGGCGGTCAACCCGGCCTCGGGGCTGGTCTATGTCTCGGACTGGCAGGCCGCCCAGCTGCTGGAGATTGACGCGGGAGCGGGCACAATCCTGCGCCGCTTCGCCACCGGCCCGGCTCCTTCCGGCATCGCGGTCAGCGAGGATGGCGCGCAATTGGTCACGGCAGAACGGGACGCGGACAGCATCAGCCTGATCGACACGGCCAGCGGCGCGACCCTGGCGCAGGTGGCGGTCGGCGCGCATCCCTTCGGCGTGACGCTCCATGCAGGGCGGGCCTTCACCGCCGATGTCATGGGCAATACCGTGTCGGTCGTCGATCTGGACAGCCACAGCCTGATCGCCACCATCCCGGTGGGCGAGCGGCCCTATGCCATCGCCTTCGCGGGCGGCAAGGGCTTCGTCACCAACCAATATGGCGAGAGCGTCAGCGTGTTCGACGCGGGCACCTTCGAGGTGCTGGCCACCGTCACGGTCGGCGAGTACCCCGAAGGCATCGCAGCCACCGCCGACGGCCGCCGCATCCTCGTGGCGAACTGGTTCTCCGACACGCTCAGCATCCTCGACGCGCAAAGCCTCGCCCTGCAAGGCGAGGTTGCGCTGCCCGAAGGCCCGCGCGGCTTTGGCAGCTTCATCGGGGGCGAACCCTAACCCGCCGGCTTCAGCTTGGTCCCGTAATCATCGACCAGCGGAACCCCCGCCTCGATCAGGATCGCGTCGATCTCGGCCTGGTTGCGGCGGATCAAGGAATTCAGCTCGCGCTTCCACACATCCTCGCCCGCGCGCACGCCCATGGTGATGCGGTAGAACAGCCGCGGCGTCGCTTCTTCCTTCAGCAGCGGCGTCACCACCAGCGCGTCATTGCCCTTGGCCAGCGGCCCGCCGATCGGCCCCCAGAGGATGGCGAGGTCGATCTCGCCCGACTCCAGATCCGCCAGCATGTCGCCCGCCGGGTTCTCCACCCGCCGGTCCACCACCAGGTCATAGCCCTTGGCCTTGCCGATCAGCCCGTTGCGCGCCAGATGCGTCGCGGGGGGCGTGCCCGCGATCACGCCGATGCGCTTGTCCAGCAGCCGCGCGTCGGTCAGCGTGTCGACATCGGCCAGCTCGCTGTCCGCCCGCGCGATCAGCACATGGGTGGACACGTAGTAATGGTTGGTGTTCAGCACCATCTCGTCGCCCTGCGCGTAGCCGATCACCACATCGCAGCGCCCGGCCTGCAGGGTCTTGCGGATGAAGCCGGTGACCTGCGGGAACCAGACATAGGTGACCGGCACCCCCAGCTTTTCGCCGAACATCGTCGCCAGCTTGTTCTCGAACCCCGAGCCATCCTGATGCGACAGCGGCGCGTTGCCCGGATCGGCGCAGACGCGAAAGGCGGTGCGGTCCACCAGATCGGCGACCTGCGCCGCGCCCGGCGCAGCTGCAAGCGCCAGGGCCAGGGCCAGTGCGAGGGCAGGTACCCGGCCCATCATCCGTCCATGCAGGCGGCTTCGGCCGCGGCGAAGGCCTCGGACTTGTCGGCGCGCTTCGCCGGGCGGCCCCGCTCCACCGCGCCGGTGCCACGGGCACGCAGGTAGGTGTAGATGTCATCGAGGTAGCACATGACATTGGGGTTGGTGCCGAAGGACGGCATCACCGAATTGTCCGAGGCCCCGACCTTCTGGCGCCCGGCCGCCACGACGCCGACGAAGTCGTAATAATCCATGCGCAGCGCCGAGTCCTTCAGCGCCGGGGCATAGCTCGACCCCTCGCCATCGGGTCCGTGGCAGACATGGCATTCCGCATGATAGCGCCGGTAGCCCGAGAAGGTCGGCCAGTCGAGCGTGCCATCATCGGCGATGTTGTAGGTCGGAATCTCCTCGGCGTTGAAGGACCGGACGCCATCTTCCGAGGCAACGGCAACATCGACGGCAGGCGCGTCGGCCGCCAGCGCCGCAAAGGGCAGCAGGGCCAGCGCCAGAATCGGCACAGTGAGTTTCATGCAGGGCTCTCCTCCCAAAGAGTTCCCGGCAAGGTTAGTCGGGCCGGGATCGGCTGTCACCGGCGGCGGACTAGCACTTTAGTCTGGTTCTTGAGAGATCGGGTGAGGACCGGAGCGCAACCGCTTGCCGCACAAACGAAAAACGCCGCCCCACATCCGGGGGCGGCGTTCACATTCAGGTGCAGTCGAAATCCGTCAGTCCGGGATCGCGAACACCGTCAGCTGACCGCCAAGCGCGGTGTAATCCGACAGCGCCGCATAGCCGCCCACGGCGCCCAGGCCGTCGTTGGAGTTGGTGAGGCCCGCAGCAAGGCCGATGCCCGCCCAACCGCCGACACCCGACAGCACGCCGATATACTGCTTGCCGCCATGTTCGTAGGTCATCACGTAGCCGATGATCCCCGAGGGCGTCTTGAACTTGTAAAGCTCCTCGCCGGTCTCGGCATCGACCGCCTTCAGGTAGCCTTCCAGCGTGCCGTAGAACACCACGTCGCCCGCAGTGGCCATCGCGCCCGACCAGACCGAGAACTGCTCGGGCAGCGACCACTTGATCTCACCCGCGACAGCGTCCCAGGCGATGAAGTTGCCCATGCCGCCATGGCTGTCCGGCGCCGGGAACATCGACAGCGTCGCGCCGACATAGGGCTGACCGGCCGAATAGCTGACGCGGAAGGGCTCGTAATCCATGCAGACATGGTTGGTCGGCACGTAGAAGAGCCCGGTTTTGGGCGAGTAGGTCGAGGGCTGCTGGTCCTTGGAGCCAAGGGCCGCCGGGCAGATGCCGGTGGAGTTGACGTCCTCGCCGTTCTGCTCGGTCGAGTATTCGGCCACGACCTGCGGGCGGCCATACTGGTCCGACTCGGGGTCCATCTCGACATGGGTGGCCCAGTTCACCGCGGGGTCATACTTCTCGGCCACCAGCAGCTCGCCGGTTTCGCGGTCGAGCGTATAGGCAAAGCCGTTCCGGTCGAAGTTGACCAGCAGCTTGCGCATGGTCCCGTCGATTTCCTTGTCGACCAGGATGTTCTCGTTGACGCCGTCGAAGTCCCACTCGTCATGGGGGGTCTTCTGGTACATCCACTTGGCGACGCCGGTATCGGCATCCCGCGCCATGATGGTCATCGACCACTTGTTGTCGCCCGGGCGCTGCGAGGGGTTCCAGGTCGAGGGGTTGCCGGTTCCGTAATAGATCAGGTTCAGGTCCGGGTCATAGGTGGTCCAGCCCCAGGTGGTGCCGCCGCCGATCTGCCACTGATCGCCCTCCCAGCTGTCGAGCGAGGAGTTCGCGCCGACCGGCTTGCCCAGAACCATCGTGTTCTCGGGGTCGACCAGCATCTCTTCGTCCGGGCCGGTGGAATAGGCGCGCCAGGCCATCGAGCCGTCGGAAATGTTGTAGGCGGTGAGGTGACCGCGCACGCCGTATTCGCCGCCCGAGATGCCGACGAGGACCTTGTCCTTGACCGGAAGCACGGTGGCGGTGTTGGTCTCGCCCTTGGCCGGATCGCCGTTCACGACCGACCATTTCACGTCGCCAGTCTTGGCATCGAGGGCCACCAGCGTGGTATCGGCCTGATGCAGGAAGATGGTGTCGTCGGAATAGGCCAGCCCGCGATAGACGGTATCGCAGCACATCACGCCGATGACGTCGGCATTTTGCTGCGGGGCATAGCGCCACAGGATCTTGCCGTCATTGTTCAGGTCCAGCGCATAGACCATGTTCGGGAAGGGCGTGTGGACATACATGATGTCGCCGATCACCAGCGGCGCGCCTTCATGGCCGCGCAGCACGCCGGTCGAGAAGGTCCAGGCCACCTGCAGGTCGCCGACATTGTCCTTGTTGATCTGGTCGAGTTCCGAATAGCGGGTGCCGGCATAGTCGCCAAGCTGCGCCGCCCATTGCTTTGAATCGCCGGTCGCCGCAAGCACGCTGTCATTGGCGAAGACCGGGGCGGCCGTGCCAAGCAGCAATGTGGCGACAAGACTGATGGTAAACCTTTTCATGTGCTTCCTCCCTGAAGACTGAAAATCGGGCGCGCAGCCGGTGGCTGCAGGCAATCGGGCTGTCCGGGCCGCAGGTCTGCCGCTCTGGCAGGGTGCGGGCAGGCTTCTTATTGTGCTCTTATTATTGGCGATCCGGCCTTGGGCGAGTCAACGAAGTTGGCAGAGTTTCAACCCAAAGTATGAGTACGGTTCGCAGGGGCATTAGGCAGGCACGGCGCGGCTGGCCGCAGGGCGCGGCCTCGCCTCGTTGAGGGGTCTGCGTCAGCCCGCGGCGGCAAGCGCCAGCTGCGCCGCGTGCCAGCGGACATGGTGTTCCATCACGCTGGACACATAGAAATAGCTGTGGTCATAGCCCGCCAGCATCCGGAACTCGGTGGGCTGACCGCGGGCGGCCGCAGCCTCGATCAGCGCCTGCGGCGTCAGCAGGTGCAGGAACTGGTCCGACCCGCCCTGATCGATAAGCACCGGCCCCGGATAGCCACGCTCCCGCATCAGCAGGGTCGCGTCATGGGGCGCCCAGGCCGCCTCATCCGCCCCCAGATAGGCGGTGAACTGCTTGCGCCCCCAGTCCGAGGCGGCGGGATGCGAGATGGGCGAGATGGCGGAAACCGAACGATAGGTTTCGGGATGCGTCATGGCGATGGTCAGCGCGCCATGCCCGCCCATGGAATGGCCGGTGATGCCCTGCCGCGCCCGGTCGAGCGGGAAGCGGTCGAAGACAAGGTCCGGCAATTCCTTGACCACATAGTCCCACATGCGGAAATGCGCTCCCCAGGGCGCCTCGGTGGCGTTGACGTAGAAGCCCGCGCCCTGCCCCAGATCATAGGCCTCGTCATTGGCCACGCCCTCGCCGCGGGGCGAGGTGTCGGGGAAGATCAGCGCGATCTCCTCTTCGGCGGCCCAGCCTTGGGCGCCGGCCTTGGTCATCGCATTCTCATGCGTGCAGGTCAGGCCCGACAGGTACCACAGCACCGGCACCGGACCGGTCCTGGCGGCGGGCGGCAGATAGACCGCGAAGGTCATGTCGCAGGCGCAGGCGCTTGATGCGTGACGATAGACGCCCTGCACGCCGCCGAAGGCGCCGGTTTCCGACAGGGTTTCCATGCCGCTCAAAAGAGCACCACGCTTCTGATGCTTTCCCCCGAATGCATCAGGTCGAAGCCCTTGTTGATGTCCTCGAGGCTGAGGGTATGGGTGATCATCGGGTCGATCTCGATCTTGCCGTCCATGTACCAGTCGACGATCTGCGGCACGTCGGTGCGGCCCCGCGCGCCGCCGAAGGCCGTGCCCTTCCACACCCGCCCGGTGACCAGCTGGAACGGCCGCGTCTGGATCTCGGCCCCGGCGGGCGCCACGCCGATCACCACCGACACGCCCCAGCCGCGATGGGTGCATTCCAGCGCATCGCGCATCACCTTGACGTTGCCGGTGCAGTCGAAGCTGTAATCCGCCCCGCCGATCTGGTCGAAGGGGGTCTTGGTCATGTTGACCAGATGCGGGACGATGGAGCCCTCGATCTCCTTGGGGTTGACGAAATGGGTCATGCCGAAGCGGCGGCCCCACTCTTCCTTGTCGTTGTTGAGGTCCACCCCGATGATCATGTCGGCGCCCGCCAGCCGCAGGCCCTGGATCACGTTGAGGCCAATGCCGCCAAGCCCGAAGACCACGGCTTTCGCCCCAATCTCCACCTTTGCGGTGTTGATCACCGCGCCGATGCCGGTGGTGACCCCGCAGCCGATATAGCAGATCTTGTCGAAGGGCGCGTCATCGCGGACCTTGGCCAGCGCGATCTCGGGCACCACGGTATGGTTGGCGAAGGTCGAGCAGCCCATGTAATGGTGGATCGGGGTGCCATCGAGCATCGAGAACCGCGTGGTCCCGTCCGGCAGCAGGCCCTGCCCTTGAGTGGAGCGGATCGCGGTGCAGAGGTTGGTCTTCTGGCTGAGGCAGCTCGGGCATTGCCGGCATTCGGGGGTGTAGAGCGGGATCACATGGTCGCCGGGCTTCAGCGTGGTCACCCCGGGGCCGCACTCGATGACGATGCCCGCGCCTTCATGGCCGAGGATGGCGGGGAACAGCCCCTCCGGGTCCGCGCCCGACAGCGTGAATTCGTCGGTGTGGCAGATGCCGGTCGCCTTGATCTCCACCAGAACCTCGCCGGCCTTCGGGCCTTCAAGGTTCACCTCCATGATCTCCAGCGGTTTTCCGGCAGCAACGGCGACGGCGGCGCGCGTTCTCATGTCTTGTCTCCTTGGGCATCACCGCGGGATCGGCGGTATTCATTCAATGGCAGGACGGTAAAGGGCCGGGGGTCGCGCCCCGGCCCCTCGCACGGCAAGGTCAGGCCGCCAGTGCGCCGGTGCTCTTGGCGATATGGGTGGCGATGGCGTCCATCAGCGGCGGCGAGAGCGCGTCATAAGGCTCCAGCCCCAGCTCCTTCAGCCGGCCGCGAATGCCCTCCATGCGCGAGGGATCCACCCCGCTCTCGATCACCGACGACACGAAGGCGGCGAATTGCGGTTCCGACCAGCCATCCGCGTCCGACAGCTCGGTATGCACGAAATCCAGCCCGTAGAACGGATGGCCGGTATTCTCGATCCGGCCATACATATGGGTGCCGCAGCCGGTGCAGGCATGGCGCTGGATGGTGGCCGAGGGATCGACCACCTTCAGCTTGTGGGCGTTCTTGGTGACCGTCACCGCGTCGCGGCCGACGACCGCGACCTGGCTGAAGATCGCGCCCTCGGGCTTCCAGCATTTGGTGCAGCCGCAGACATGGTTATGCGCGGTCTGTGCGCCGATCTGCACCTCCACCGGATCGGTGGCGCATTTGCAGCGCAGCGTGCCCCCCGCGAAATCGGCACGGCCGGGATGCACCCCGCCGTCCACGGCTGGATGGATCTTTACATTCTCGTAGGTCATGACTTCCTCCCCGTCCATCTGACGGCGCAACTCTGTCACTGCGGCGGCCCTTCCGTCGATTCAGCCAAAGGGGGGAGGCCACCGCTTCCCTCATCCGAAAGGAGGGTTGTCTTGCCCCCATGCATGGCGGACAACGAAGCATGAGTTTCCTCACGCGCCCCGGCCCGGATCGTGACGCAGCGGATGCCCGCTTTTGCTGCCCCATGCCCTGTTGCCTGCCCGGCTGCCTGAGGGACGCCCCATGATCGCCCTGCTGCGCCTTTGCTTCCTTGCGGGGCTGGTGCTGCTGTGGTGGATCGCCTCGGTGCAGGTGCCGCGCGGGCTGTTCGCCTCGCCGCTCGAGACGATGGCCGCGGCCGGGCGGATGCTGGCCGAGGACCGGCTGGGGACCGCGCTGTCGGCCAGCCTGAGAATCTATGCCACCGGCACGCTGCTGGCCGCCGCGGCCGGGATCGCGCTTGGCGCGGCGATGGGACTGTGGCGGCCCTTCGGGCGCACGCTCGACATCTTCGTCTATGCGCTGGCGGCGACGCCGCGGGTGGCGTTCATCCCGCTGATCATCACCCTGCTGGGGCTGGGGTTCGAGGCCAAGACGCTGATCATCTTTCTGGGCGCGGTGATGCCGGTGATCCTGAACACCTATACCGGCGTTCTGAACACCGACCGGGATCTGGTGGAGATGGCGCGGGCCACGGGCGCCTCGCAAGGGCGGATCTTCTGGCATATCGTGCTGCCGGGTACCCTGCCCTTCCTGCTGACAGGCATCCGGCTGGGGGCCACCATCGGGCTGATCAACACGGTGGTGGCAGAGCTTTACACCGCCGTCACCGGGCTTGGCGGGCTGCTGGCGCTTTATGGCAGCCGGTTCCAGATGGCGGAGTATTTCGTCGTCGTGCTGACTCTGTCACTGATCGGGGTGACGGTGACCGAAGGGCTGCGGCTGGCCGAGAGACGGCTGACCCGCTGGCGCGCGGCTGAGACGGTTTGAAGACCCGGCGGGGGGAGACGCCGGGGGCAATGCATCGGGAGGAGACGACCATGAAAACGACGAGAGTGATGGCTCTGGCAGTCTGTGCCGCGGCGCTGGCCGGGCCGGTGGCGGCAGAGCCGTTCCGGCTGATCGTGACCGACATGGAGGCGCCGCTGGTGCCGAACTCGGTGATGGATCTGGCCCTGCAGGAGGGGTATTTCGAGCGCGCCGGGGTTGAGGTGGAGCTGGTGCGCGTGCAGCAGACGCCGATGGCGATGGCGGCGCTGCGCTCGGGCGAGGGCGAGATGGCGAATGTGGCCGTCGAGTCGATGCTGCAATCGGTGGCGCAGGGCGCCGACGATCTGCGTGCGGTGATGTCGCCCAACAAGTCGCTGCCCTTCCTGATTGCCGCGCAAGGCGGGATCGCCAGCGCCGGCGATCTGGAGGGCAAGCGGTTCGGGATCGGCCGCATCGGCAGCCTCGACCACACGCTGAGCCTGCAGGTGCTGGACGCCGCCGGGGTGGACACCACCTCGCTGCAGATGGTGGCGCTTGGCCAGCCGAGTGCGCGGGCGCAGGCGCTGCTGGCCGATCAGATAGACGCGACCACCATGTCGATCGGCACCTATACCTCGATCGAGGCGCAGGCCGCTGGATCGGTGCAGGTGCTGGTGGATGTGGACGCCTACTATCGCGCCGCGCCGGTGGTGTCGAAGGTCAACGCCGTCACCGCCGAGACGCTGGCGACCCGCGGGCCCGAGGTGGAGGCGGTGATCGAGGCGCTGACGCTGGCGGCGCGCGACTTTGCCGCCGATCCCCAGCTGTGGGTAACGGCGATGCAAAAGGCCCGGCCCGATGTGGCCGAGGCGGACCTGCAAAAGCTGGGCGCCGCCTTTGCCGGATCGTGGAGCGTGAATGGCGGGCTGCAGCGCGAGGAGCTGGAGTTTTCGGCGGACTGGCTTTACGCCAGCGAGGACTTCAAGGGCGTCGCGCCCGCCCCGCTGGAGGCCTGGACCGACTTTGGCCCGGTCGAGGCGGTGCTGGCGCGGATCGGCACCATGGACGGATCGGATACGCTGACACGATGACAGGAACAGAGGGCGCGCTGGTCAGCTTGGCTGGCGTGTCATGGAGCTTTGACGGCAGCCCGTCCCCGGTACTGCAAGGGGTGGACCTGACGGTTGCCCCGGGCGAGGTCGTGGTCGTGCTAGGGCCCTCGGGCTGCGGCAAGACCACGCTGCTCAGGATCATCGCGGGGCTGCTGCGGCCCGAATGCGGCACGGTTCGGGTGGCTGGGCGCGCGCCCCTGCCGGGGCAGGACAGCGCCATCGTGTTTCAGGGCTACCGGCTGCTGCCGTGGAAGACGGTGGCGCAGAATATCGGCTTTGCGCTGCACGCCCTGCCCGCGCCGCAGCGCGAGGAACGGGTGGCGCGGTACCTCGATCTGGTGGGGCTGGCGAAGTTCGCCGGCGCCTATCCGGCGGCACTGTCGGGCGGGATGCGGCAGCGGGTGGCGCTGGCGCGGGCGCTGGCCTGCCAGCCGCGGCTGCTGCTGATGGACGAGCCCTTCGCGGCGCTGGATGCGCAATCGCGCGAGTTGATGCAGATCGAGACGATGCGGCTGATCGCGGGGGCCGAGGGGCCGGCGCCCGGGATTGTCTTCGTCACCCACTCTGTCGACGAGGCGCTGATGCTGGCCGACCGCATCGTGCTGATGTCGCCGCGGCCGGGGCGGATCGACCAGATCCTGCCGGTGGGCTTCCCGCGCCCGCGCTGGCAGGCGGACCCGCGCCACGCCCCCGAGTTCGCGCAGCTGCGCCAGCACCTGTGGGACCGGCTGCGCGCGATGGTGCTGTCGGACCCGCAGTCGGATTTCTACGGGCGGGGGTGAGGCACGCACAGCCCCTGCCGCGGCATTTTTGCCGCAGGATCATCCGCATCGGGTGCCGCATCCGGCCAGGGCGTGCCCGCTGCCCCTCAATGTGATCTTGGCAGCCTTTGGTGCGTAGTATAGCGAGGACAGGTACGAACCAAGGCGGCCCACGACGTGACTTCGGACGAGACCCAGCCCCTTCCCGGCCTCGCTGCAGACGGCAGACCAGAGCCGGAGGACAGCCAGACACAGCTCGATTCCGCGCTTGAGGCGTTGATGGCAGAGCTGCGCGCGGAAGATGTGCCGGTCCGGATCCGGGACCTCGCCGAGGAGCTGAGCCGCGCGCTCGCGGCACGCCGGGAGGGGTAGCGCAGCGGGTCCCCCCGCGCCGCTGCGCTGGCTGGTCGTCTCCAAGCCCCCCCTCGAAGGATGGACATCCGTGAGCGGGCCCTTTGCCCACTCAAAGACCGCGACCCAGGCCCCCGTCACCCGTGACGCCGTTTCCATCATGCGCAACAGCTTCCATGGTGGGCACCCTCAAGAGCCGGGTGAACCGCGCCCGCACGATGGTGCGGCGGCCCAGCTGTCGCCGGACCCCGCCCAATCGCCTGCCGGCGCCGTCATGCCGAGAGTCGCGCGATCTTTGGAACATTGGGGCGCACCGGCGGTTCCTTTCTCACAACGCCCAGATCAGCAGCCTTGAAGCAGGAGTCCTCCATGCATTCGATCATCTATGTCATCGGCCTCGTCGTGGTGGTCCTCGCCGTTCTCAATTTCATCGCCTGATCAGAAGGAAGCATGACATGACCCACTCCGATCCATATGCCAAATCCACCCCTCAGGAGGCGTCCCGCGAGGGCCTCGACCAGGCGCGCGACGCGGCCCAGGAAGTCGGTGGCGATCTGAAGCACGCCGCCCGCGACGCCGCCGCGAAGGCCTCGGCCGAAGTGTCGAAGACCGCCGGGAAGGCTAGGGATACCGCCGCGGAAGAAGTCGGCAGCATCGCCGCCGCCCTGCGCACCGCCGCCGGGGAGCTGCGCGGCGGCTCGTTGCAGGAGCGCACCTTCAGCCAGCTGGCCGACGGCCTTGCCGACGCGTCGGACAAGATGCGCGGCAAGGACATGGGCGCGATGCTGGGCGAGGTGAACGGCTTCGCCCGCCGCCACCCGCTGGCCTTTCTTGGGGGGGCCGCGCTGCTTGGTTTTGCCGCGACCCGCGTCATGAAGGCCTCGGCCGACGGCGCCACGCAGGACGCCAGCAGCGAAGCGGGCATGCCCGCCGTCGGCAGCTACAGCCCGCCCGCCGGCAGTGCAGCGGCGACGCCTGCCGCCAGCTACGACACCGGGAGGGGCCGGGCATGAGCAGCGATAACTCCACCATCGGCCTGCTGAACGAGGCGCTTGCCAAGGTCAGCAACCTCGTACGCGGCGAAGTCGACATGGCCCGCGCCGAAATCAGCGAAAACCTGTCCAGTGCCGGCGTGGCGCTCGGGATGATCGCGGGGGCCGTCGTCGTGGCCCTGACGGCGCTGAACGTGCTGACTGCCGCCGTCGTCGCCGGGCTGACCGAGCTTGGCATCCCCGGCGGCTGGTCTGCGCTGATCGTCGGCGTGGTGCTTGGCGTGGTCGCCTACATCTTGCTGAAGAAGGGCACCGCCGATCTGAAGCTCAGCTCCATCGCGCCGACCCGCACCGCCGAGAACGTCAAGCGTGACGCCCGGACCGTAAAGGATAGCTACAATGACTGATCATCGCACTTCCGCAGAAATCGAACGCGAGGTCGAACGCGACCGCGCTTCGCTGGCGGGCACGCTGGACGAGCTCAAGGACAAGATCTCGATCGACAGCATCGTGCAGCGCGGCATGGCCGAGCTGCGCGAGCATGGCGGCGATATCGGCGCCTCTGTCTCGCGCGCGGCCAAGGACAACCCGGTGGCGCTGGCGCTGACCGGGATCGGGCTGGCCTGGATGATCTTTGGCAATCCCGCTGCGGACCGCAGCCGCCGCGACGGGCGCCGGGAGGAGTTCGGTCGGCAGGATCAGGGGCGCTACGGGCTTTCCGGCGGCTATGACAGCCGCCCCGGCCCTGGGCGCAACATGATCACTGATGACAGCGGCCCCGCCTGGGCGCGGATGCCGCACGAAGACCATGACAGCGACAGCGCCGGGATGACGGACCGCGCCCGGGCGGCCTATTCCTCGGCCAGTGACAAGGTGTCGGACACGGCGCAATCGCTGCGCAGCGGGATGCAGGGCACCGCCGACACCGTGCGCGACCGCGCGGCTTCGCTGCGCGAGCGGCTGATGCAGGGCACCGAGGACCTGACCGAAGAAGGCCGGGCCCGCGTCCTTGCAGCGCGCGAACGCGCGCATGAGGCCCGCCAGTCGGCCAGCGCGGGCCTGCGCAAGGGCACCGACCGGGCGACCGACCTCTTCGAGGAACAGCCGCTGATCGCCGGCGCCCTCGCGCTCGCCGTCGGCGCCGCCCTCGGGGCCGCCCTGCCCCGCACCCGGTTCGAGGATGAGCACTACGGCGCGCAGAGCGATGCCCTGATCGACGAGGCAGAGCGCATCTATGCCGAGGAACGCGCCAAGCTGGGCGCTGTCGCAAGTGCCGCGATGAACGAGGCGCGGGACGTGGCGCAAGAGCTGCGCTCGGATGTCGAGAGCGCGGCGCAAGAGGTCAAGCAAGACGCTGACCGCAGCGCACCCAGCGGAAACGCGGTGCAGGACGCGGGCCAGACGATCAAGGAGCGGGCCCAGGATGCAGGCCAGCGGATCGCCGGCGCCGCCCGCGACGAGGCCGAGGAGCAGAAGCTCGGCACTCCCCGGAGCTGACGGCAGCCCGCCCCGGACTGCGGGGCGGGACCTCCCTGCAAGCACAAGCCCGGCCCGCAGCAGCGGACCGGGCTTTTTCCTGTGACGTCGAAAGCGCTCGTGCCTTACCGCTTCAGGCGGTAGGCGACGGCCTGGTCGGAAACCTCGGGCTTCAGGATCGAGTTGCCGCCCACGGCGAAGACCGCGTAATCCTCGCCCTCATGCGTAAACACGGCGGGGATCGAGACGGCCGGTGCCTCGACCAGATCCGACCACAGCTCCTCGCCCGTCGCCGCATCCAGCGCGCGCACGCGCGAATCCATCGAGGCGCCGATGAAGACCACGCCGCCGGCGGTCACGACCGGGCCGCCCAGCGTGGGCGACCCCCAGTCCGACAGCCCGTAGAAGCCGTGGAACTGCGCCTTGCCGAACGGCACCTCGTAGAGCAATTCGCCGCTGGCGAGGTCGATGGCCGAGAAGGTGCCGAACGGGGGCTTCCAGCAGGGAATGCCGGCCCAGTTGCTCCAATCGGTCAGGTAGATGCCATAGGGCGAGCCCTGCTGCGGGGAATACCCCTCTTCACTGCCGCCCCCGGCGGGGTTCAGCGCGTCATACTCGGCGCGCGGGATCAGCTGGATCAGCTGCACGATGCGCGAGGCATTGCTGTAGAGGATGCCGCTGCGCGGATCGACCGCGACCCCGCCCCAGTTCGTCGCCCCCGCCGTGCCGGGAAACATCAGCGTCCCCTGTTCGGAGGGCGGGGTGTAGATGCCCTGATAGAGATATTTCTCGCGGTCGCGCGAGCATTGGCCAAAGCTCGCAATATCGGCGAGCGGCCAGACCTCCGGCAGTTCCATCGCGCCGCCGACCGGGGCGGGGGTCATCGCGAAGGGCTGCGTCGGGGCCGTCACTTCGCCCTCGGCGGTGCTTTCGGGCACCGGGCGCTCTTCGATGGGGAACAGCGGCTCGCCCGTGCGGCGGTCAAGCACGAAGAGGAAGCCCTGCTTGGTCGCCTGCACCAGCGCCGGGATGGTCTGGCCGTCGCGCGTGATATCGACCAGCGTCGGGGCCGAGGGCGTGTCGTAGTCCCAGATGTCGTGGCGCACATGCTGGAATGTCCAGACAACCTCGCCCGAGGCGATATCAAGCGCCGTCACCGACGTGGCCAGCGGCAGGGGTTCGGTGCGGTCCCCGCCCCAGTAATTCGGGCTGGGGGAGGAGACCGGCGCATAGACCAGCCCCAACTCGGCATCGGCGGTCATCGCCGTCCAGATATTTGCGGTGCCGGTCTGCGGGATCATCTCGGGCGGGATGAAGCCGGTGTCCCACAGCAGCTCCCCGGTCCGCGCGTCGAGGGCCAGCAGGTTGCCGGGCGGGGCGACGGCATATGCCCAGTCTTTCCCTGCCCACCCCAGCAGCAACACGTCGCCCACCACCAGCGGCGGCTGCAGAAGCGAGAAGGGGAAGACGTCGTTGACCTCGTTCCACTGGTTGACGTTCAGCACGCCGCCTTCGGCGAAATCCGCGCAGCGCTGGCCGGTATCGGCGTCGACAGCGTGCAGTTCGGCATCCATCGTGCCCAGGAACACCCGCTTCTCGCAGATGCCGGTCTGGCCACTTTGCCAATAGGCGACGCCGCGGTTCTTCAGGGCAGGCTGGGTCAACGGCTCGAGCCGCGACTTGCTGTCATAGGTCCAGCGCTCCGCCCCGGTCGCGGGATCGAGGGCGACGATGCGGTAGAAGGGCGTGCCGAGGTAGAGAGTGCCGTTCGCATAGATGGGTGTGGCCGACCACACCGTCTGCGGCAGATCTGCGGACCCGTCGGACACGTCGCCGGTATGGTATTCCCAGGCCCGCTCCAGATCGCCCACCGTCTCGGGCGTGATCGTGCCGGCATTGGAGAATTTGGTGGAGGCCAGATCCCCGTGGAATGCCGTCCAGCTGTCTTGCTGCGCATGGGCGGCAGTGGCGGTGATGAGGGCCAGCGCGGCGGGCAGGATGCGTGCGGTCATGAAAGGCTCCTGCGGTGGCCGGAAAGGACGAATGCCAGGGCCAGAAGCGTGACGACCATCGCCCCCAGCAGGAGCATCTGCATCAGGAAATAGGCCGCAAGCGCGGTCAGCAGCGCCGCGATGATGGCGAGCGTCACCAGCGCGGCGAACCAGCCGCGCGGCAAGGGCCGCATCAGGACGACAGCGACGACCAAGGCAACGAAGACGCTGCCGAGAAGGGCGAGGCCCGCCCCGAGGGTGCCGTCGACGCCGGTGTTTCCGAACGGCGCCGACAGGGCGACGCCCGCCAGAACCACAGCCGCGAGGGCCGGAAGAAGGGGGATTGCATTCACTTTGTTCATGGCGACCAAACGGCAGTCACGACGAATTGTTCCAGATTGCGAGCGGTTCTGGAACCTCCGCAATGCCTGCCACCAAGGCGGCGTGCGAGCGGTCGCTCCTGACGACAGAGCCGCGCGCCGCTGGCCGCGAATGAATGGGCCAGCTACGAGGCCGAAATCTTCCTGACCGTGCTCAGCGGCACGCTGGCGATCCACAGCCAAAGCCATGTTCCCACGCGCCTCGCAGCCGGGGACAACATCTCCTACGACGCCCCGGCCACCTGTGGACCTCGGAGGGCGAGGAGGATGCCGTCGTGCTTCGGGTCTATGCGGAATAGGCCAGCCGGGCCCGTCAGGACACGGCTGGTGCGGGGGTTTCGGCGGCCTGAAGCTGGGCGCAGGCGGCGGTAATGCGGGCCATTGCCTCGGTCAGCTCCGCCTCGGAGGTGGCATAGGAGATGCGGAAATAGGGCGACAGGCCGAAGGCCGAGCCCGGCACCACCGCGACATTCGCCGCCTCCAGCAGCCAGGCGCAGAAGTCGCGGTCATCGCGCAGGCTTTTGCCGTCCGGCGTGACGCGGCCCAGCATTCCCTCGCAGCTTGCATAGGTATAGAAGGCCCCATCGGGGCGGCGGCAGGTGATGCCGTCGATGCGGTTCAGCGCCTCGACCACCAGATCGCGGCGCCGGGCAAAGCTGGCGGCCCGGTCCTTCAGGAAGTCCTGCGGGCCGTCCAGCGCCGCGATGGCGGCCGCCTGCGTCACCGAGCAGGGGCAGGAGGTGGACTGGCTTTGCACCACGGCCATGCCCGCGATCAGCGCCGCCGGGCCGCCCGCATATCCCAGCCGCCAGCCGGTCATCGCATAGGCCTTGCTGACGCCGTTGATCGTCAGGCAGCGGTCCTTCAGCGACGGGTCCAGCGCCAAGGGGGTCACGAAGCGGAAATCGTCGTAGATGATATGCTCATACATGTCATCGACCATCAGCCAGACATGCGGGTGGCGGTGCAGAACCTCCAGCAGCGGGCGGTAATGCTCTTCGGCGTAAGCCGCCCCGGTCGGGTTCGAGGGTGAGTTCAGCAGCAGCCATCTGGTGCGGGGCGTGATCGCGGCCTCCAGCGCCTCGGCCGACAGGCGGAAGCCGGCCTCTCCGGGGCAAGGCACGGCGACGGGAACGCCGCCCGCGATCTGCACGATGTCGAAATAGCTGGTCCAGCACGGGGTCGGGATGATGACCTCATCGCCGTCATCCAGGCTGGCCATCATCGCGTTGTACAGCATCTGCTTGGCGCCCGCCCCGGCCGTCACCTCGTTCTGGGCGAAGGTCAGGCCATTCTCGCGGGCGAACTTGTCGCGGATCGCCCGTTTCATCTCGGGCGAGCCGTCAAGGTTGGTGTATTTCGTCTCCCCCCGGCGGATCGCGGCGATGGCCGCGTCCTTGATATGGTTCGGGGTGTCGAAGTCAGGCTCGCCCGTGCCAAGGATGATGACGGGGCGCCCCTCCCACTTCAGGGCGCCCGCGCGGGCGGTGATCGCAAGGATCTCGGACACGTCGAGATCCGCGATCCGGCCCGCGGGCCGGAAGGTGCTGGTCATGTTGCCCTCAGATATCGAAGACCACGCCCTGCGCCAGGGGCAGCGCGCGGGAGTAGTTGATGGTGTTGGTGGCGCGGCGCATGTAGCCCTTCCAAGCGTCGGACCCGCTTTCGCGCCCGCCCCCCGTTTCCTTCTCGCCGCCGAAGGCCCCGCCGATTTCCGCGCCCGAGGTGCCGATGTTGACGTTGGCGATGCCGCAGTCCGAACCCGAGGCGGACAGGAACAGCTCGCTCTCGCGCAGGTCGGTGGTGAAGATCGACGAGGACAGGCCGGCGCCGACCGCGTTGTGATCCTCGATCACCGCCGGCAGATCGGTGTAGCGCATGACGTAGAGGATCGGCGCGAAGGTCTCCTCGAACACCGGGCCGGTCTGCGAGGGCATCTCGACCAGCGCGGGCTTGACGTAGAACGCCGCCTCGGGGCCAGCCTCGGCCACACGGGCGCCGCCATGGACGGTGCCGCCGGCGGCTTTCGCCGCGGTCAGCGCGGATTGCATGGCGTCGAAGGCGGCCTTGTCGACCAGCGGGCCGACCAGCGCCTGCGTGGTCAGCGGGTTGCCGACCGAGACCGAGCCATAGGCCTTGATCAGCCGCGGCACCAGCGCGTCATACACGCTGTCATGCACGAACAGTCGCCGCATCGTGGTGCAGCGCTGGCCCGCGGTGCCCATCGCGCCAAAGGCAATCGCCCGCAGCGCCATGTCGAGATCGGCCGAGGGGCAGACGATCCCGGCATTGTTGCCGCCAAGCTCCAGGATCGACCGCCCGAATCGGGCCGCGACCTTCGGGCCGACCTGCCGGCCCATGCGGGTGGAGCCGGTGGCCGAGACAACCGCCACGCGCGGATCGTCCACCAGCGCCTCGCCCGCCTCGCGCCCGCCGATGATCACCTGCGCCAGGTGCGTGGGCGCATCGCCGAACCGGGCCAGCGCCCGGTCCAGGATCGCCTGCGAGGCATGCGCGGTCAGCGGGGTCTTTTCCGACGGCTTCCACACGACCGGATTGCCGCAGACCAGCGCCAGCGCCGTGTTCCAGGACCAGACCGCGACCGGGAAGTTGAAGGCAGAGATGACGCCGACCACCCCCAGCGGATGCCAGGTTTCCATCATCCGGTGCCCCGGGCGTTCGGTCGCGATCGTCAGGCCGTAAAGCTGCCGCGACAGGCCGACGGCGAAATCGCAGATGTCGATCATCTCCTGCACCTCGCCCGCGCCTTCGGACGGGCTCTTGCCCGCTTCGATGGACACGAGGCGGCCCAGATCGGCCTTGGAGGCGCGCAGTTCCTCGCCCAGAAGGCGCACCAGTTCCCCCCGGCGCGGGGCCGGCACGTCGCGCCAGGCGCGGAAGGCCGCAGCAGCGCGGCCGATGGTGGCGCCGACGGCCGCCGCATCCTGCTCGGGCAGTTCGGCCGTCCGCTCGCCCGTGACCGGCGAGAAGCTGTGCAGCGTGCCGCCGGTGTAGAGTTTGGCATCGACGCCGAGACGGGTCAGAAGCTCGGCGCAATCCGTGGCGATGGTATGGGTCATGTCATGTCCTCAGTCGAAACGGGCAGCGCCAAGACGGGCGCCCCCGAGGGTTTCAAGAATGGCTTTCGACACCCTGCGTAGCGCAGGGTCGGCGTAGATGTCGTGGAATTTCTGGTTGCGGCGGCCGATGGCATGCTCGGCGCTGAAGCTGCCGCCGAAGTCGCGCACCGCCACCTCGACGATGCGCGCGCGCAAGGCGGCTTCGGCGGCGAGATCGGTCGCGCAGGCGCTGCCGGGGGGCACGACCAGATTGAAATGCACGCCGCCGTCGCCGATATGGCCGAAATCGCAGACGGTCGCTTCGGGATGGGTGCGGGCAAGCTCTGCCCGCATCTGCGCGCAGAAGCGCATCGTGTCGCCGCGGCGGAAGCCCAGATCGAAGGCGATCAGCCGGCCCGCGGACTTGACCCCTTCCGACAGCGCGTGGCGCAGCGCCCAACCATGCTCGGGGCGCCCGAAGCGGGCATCGGCGAGCAGGTCCGGCTCTGCCTCGATCAGGTCGGACAGCACCGCTTGCAGCAGGTCATCGAGCACCGGTTCACCGGGCGCCGGGGCGGAGGTCCGCGCAATCTCGATCAGGATGGTGTAATCCGGCACCGGGCCGGGTGCGAAGGGGTCGCGCAGCGAGGGCACATGCGCCAGCGCCGCGGCCACAGCCTCGCGCGACATGCCTTCGAAGGCACTGAGCCACGTGCCGAAGCGGCGTTCCGCCTCGCGCAGAAGCGGCAGCACCGCCTCGGGCGAGGTCGGCACCAGCAGCGCGACGGCGGTTTCGCGCGGCAGGGGCGACAGCCGCAGCTCTGCCTCGGTCACGATGCCAAAGGCGCCGCTGGTGCCGATCAAGAGGTGCTTCCAGTCGGGCCCGGTATTGTCCTTGCGCAGGCCCGCGCCAAGCCGAACCACCTGCCCGTCCGGCAGCACGGCGGTCAAGCCCATGACATTCGCGCGCACGTCGCCGTGGCGCAGGAACCGCGCGCCGCCGGTATTGGTCGCAATCATGCCGCCTACCGAAGGATCGGCGCCAAGGTCGATGGGGAAGAACAGCCCGTCACCGGCAAGCCTGTCGTTCAATTCCGACAGCAGCAGCCCCGCGCCGACCCTGGCCGAGGCATTGTCGGCATCGAGCGCGAAGCCCTTCAGCCGCTCCAGGCTGAGCACAAGCTCGGCGCCGCTGCCATCGGGGGTGGAGCCGCCGACGAGCCCCGTATTCGCCCCCTGCGGCACGATGCGCATCCCGTGCCGCGCCGCGATGGCGACACAGGCCGCCACTTGTTCGGTGTCAGCGGGGCGCAGGACGGCCAGAGAGGTGCCACTGTCATAGCGCGCACCCTGATCGTAGCGGGCGCGGTCCGCCGGTTCGGTCAGCACCGCCGTCGCGCCGAGGACGGCCCGTATCTCGTCCAGCCCCGTCATGCGCGGCCGAGGGCCTTCAGGCTGGCCTCCAGCGAGGCCGCCTCGATCCCGGCGTAATGCGCGAACTCGTCCAGCACGGCCGCCCCCAGATCGGCCTCGAACATCCGCTGGTTGGGGCTTGCGGCAAACTCCTGAACGCCGGAATCGCCAAGGTTCGACTGGAAGATGCCTGCGGCCGAAACCGGCAGGAAATCTTCATAGACGATTGGATCGCAGCGCAGCGCGCCCGCGGCAAGAAGCGCCTCGGCGTCGCCCGGGACGGCAGGCTTGCCCGTGGCCGACCATTCGAAATAGCCAAGGCCCTGCGCGCGGATCTCGTCCCAGCTGTCGGGAAAGGCGGTGAACACCTCTGCCAGCACGGCATTGTACTCTGCGGCGTTGGAGCCATCCGCAGCGGGCACGATGCGCGCGCGCACCTCGTCCAGCAGCTGGTCATAAAGCGCGCGCCCCTTCGGGGTCAGTGCAATGCCCCGCGCCTCGATCTCGCCGAAACGGGCGGTGTGCGAGCCGCTGACCGCCGTCTCGCCGGGGAAGGTCACCGCCTCCTGAAGCGCCTTGAACGAGGTCTGGCGCAGCAGGATCGGGCACATGCGCCGCGGCGGCCCCTCGATCACCGCCTTGGGGGTGATGCCGACGGCCGGCATCCGCTCCTGCACCGCGTCGATGTCGAGCGTGCGGGGCGTCAGGTGGTTGATATGCGGGCCCTTGAAGGACACGACATCCGCAACCAGCCGGTGCGCATCATGCAGCCGGTGGTAGAGCTCGGCCGAGACCAGCGCATCGGGGTGCCAGCGGAAGGTCTTCGTCGCCTCGGCCACGAAACGGTCTGCATCCTGCGCCGACAGGCCGCCCTCGGCCTCGGCCTTGTCGATCAGCTCCAGGCAGGCGGGGGTAAAGATGCTGCGGCGCGCGAGGATCTCTGCCGCCTCGGCGCGCAGGGCCGGGTCGGCGATCAGATCCAGACGCAGCAGCGAGGTGAAGACACGGAAGGGATTGTGGCGCAGCGCCGCCTCGCCCACCGGACGGAACGCGGTGGAATGCACCGGCACGCCCGCTTCGCTGAGGTCATAATAGCCCACCGGGAACATGCCCATCACCGCGAACAGGCGGCGCATCGTGGCCAGCTCGGCGGCCGTGCCGAGGCGGATCGCGCCGTGCCGCTCCTCGGAAATGCGCTGAAGCTGGTCTGTCGCGGCAAGATCCGCGGCAAGGCCCGCATCGCGCGCCAGCACGTCGCCATTCACCTCGGCCACAAGCGACAGCAGCGTGCCGTAGGCCGGAACCTCGTCGCGGTACATCGCCGACATGGCCGAGGAAAACCGGGCGCGGATCTGATCGGGTGACAGCGGGGGGCGGCTCTGAAACATGATACCTGCAGGCTTGAGGATTGCTGTAGTCATCCAGATAGCGTACCTCACACCCCATGAAACCCGCTGATTTGGACTGACTTGATGTGGATCCGGAATGAAGCTCAGCCGTAGCCGCGTCCCCGACATCCTGTCGCTGCAATCCTTCGAGGCCGCGGCGCGCCACGGCAGCTTCACCCGCGCCGCCGAAGAGCTGAGCCTGACGCAAAGCGCCGTCAGCCGGCAGATCAAGGATCTGGAGGCGCAGCTTGGCGTTCCGCTGTTCGAGCGCGTGCGCCAGCGCGTGGTGCTGTCCAACGCCGGCGCGCGGCTTTTGCCCGATGCCGCGCGGCTGCTGGCGCAGGTCGAGATGCTGGCCCTGCGCGCGGCCGGGTCGCGCGACGTGACGGGGCAGATTTCCATTGCCACCCTGCCCACGTTCGGCAGCCGCTGGCTGGTGCCGCGCCTGACGGACTTTCTGGCGCAGCACCCCGGGTTGCAGGTCACGGTCACCTGCCGGGCAGAGCCGTTCGACCTGAACGAGGCGGGCGTCAACGTCGCCATCCATTACGGGCAGCCGGTCTGGCCCCGGGCAAGCTGCACCTATCTGTGCGGCGAAACCGTGGTGCCTGTGGCCTCGCCAACGCTGGCGCGGCAGCACGCCGACCCGATCCTGACGGCGCCCTTGCTGCATATGGATTCGCGCCCGATGCTGTGGGTCGAATGGCTGGCCGCGAACGGCGAGACCACGACCGACGGGCTGCGGGGCCACAGGTTCGACCAGTTCACATTGTTGATCGAGGCGGCGATGGCCGGGCTGGGGGTGGCGCTGGTGCCGACCTATCTGGTGGAGCGCGAGTTGCGCGAGGCCGCGTTGCAGATCGTCCGCGCTGCCCCGCTGAAGACCGACGCGGCCTATTACGTGGTGCTGCCGAATGACCGCGCCTCGGACCCGGCCTGTAGCGCGTTCCTGAGCTGGATCACGGACCGCGTGAGCCCGTAGGCGGCAAGGGCCCCTGCCCCGCCGGCGTCGCTCCCCCTGCTCGAGCTCCCTCGCCAGCTTCTTGCCCTTGGTCATCGACCAGACCAGCAGCAGCACGGTCGTCAGGCGGACGGCACTGCGACAGGCCTCACTTGCGTTGCCCCGACCGCAAGGGGCGACGAGCGAGCCAAGATCACCATGAGGGTAGTCGGTCCGGCTTCTCTTGATCCGGGCTGCCGGACGGCCTATCCCGCCCGCAACGTGCCACCCGGATTGCCAACCACAGGGAAAAGCCATGAACCTCAGCAGACGCACCATGATGCAGATCGGCGGCGCGGCGGCCCTTCTGACCGCAGTCCCCCGGATCGCCAGCGCGGAGTTCTCCCCCGCCCCGGCCGGCTGGCGCAGCTTCAGGATCGTGACGCGGGTCGAGATCGCGCGGAGCGGCGCCGAGACGCAGCTTTGGGCTCCGGTGCCCGCCGTCACCGAGGCGGACTGGATGCGCGCCGGCGACAGCGACTGGACGACGAACGCCGCGCAGGCCACGATCGAAACGGGCGCGGCCGGCGCCCGCTTTGTCCACGCCATCTGGCCCGCAGGGGACGGGCCGGCGGTGCTGGAGGTGACCTCCTTCGCCTCGGCGCAGGACCGGGCGGTGGACCTGACCGCCCCCGGCGCGGCTCCGGCGCTGTCCGCTGCTGACCGGACCCTCTTCACCTCCGCCACCGACCTGATCCCGCTGGACGGCATCGTCCGCGACACGGCCGAGATGATCGTGGCGGGCGCGGATGGCGACCTCGAGAAGGCCCGCCGCATCTATGACTGGGTGGTGGACAGCACCGAGCGCAACCCCAGGACGCGCGGCTGCGGGCTGGGGGACATCGCCTCGATGCTGACGATGGGCGACCTGAGCGGCAAATGCGCCGACCTCAACACGCTCTATGTCGGGCTTGCCCGGGCCGTCGGTCTGCCGGCGCGCGACGTCTATGGCCTGCGGGTCGCGCCCTCGGCCTTTGGGTACAAGAGCCTCGGCGCCGGGTCCTCCGATGTCACCAAGGCGCAGCATTGCCGTGCCGAGGTCTATGTCGAGGGCTTCGGCTGGGTGCCCGCCGACCCCGCCGATGTGCGCAAGGTCGTGCTGGAAGAGCCGCCGAAGACCCTGACCTTGCAGGACGCGAAGGTGCAGGACGTGCGCCGCGCCCTGTTCGGGGCCTGGGAAGGCAACTGGATCGGCTACAACTTCGCCCATGACGTCGCCCTGCCGGGGGCGACGGACGGCCCGCTGCCGTTCCTGATGTACCCCGCGGCAGAGGTTGGCGGTGTCCGACTGGACGAGCTTGCGCCGGACAGCTTCCAGTACTCCATCACTGCGGAAGAAGTGACGGGCTGACCCCCTGCGGCGGCGCCGTCAGAGTTGCGCGGCCGCATGCGCGAAGGCCGTGGGCGCCCGCTTGCGGCTCGCGACGGGATCTGCGCGGCTCGGGCTCCGGGCACCATGCGCACAGCGTAGATGTCCTGTGCCGGCAGAGGCAGAAGCCGCTCGGCCATCTCGCGCTTCAGCGCCTCCTGCCGCGTCCTGCGCCGCGTCCCGCGCCGTCATCGCGCCCACAGGGCCACGAATTCCGGCAGCACATGGCCGGGGCGGATGGTGACCTCGGCGGTCTGGCCCCCAGCGTGAACCGGCACAGACAGGGGCCGGGCAGGTCGCTGATCACGTCCTTGCCGCCCAGGGCACGGTCCACCTGATAGCGCCCATTGGTCAGCGCGCGGGTGACGCATTCCACCGCGTCGCGCCCGCCGGGGCCGGTGAAGGCGGTCAGAAGCTTGATCTCGCGGCGCGGCAGCGGACCGTCGCCAAGCGCGTCGAACCAGGCCTGCATCGCCGAGGCGCGCAGGCTGTCTTGCGCGCGCAGCAGGTACAGCACCGAGGGGCGGTCTTCCTCGGCCAGCCCGGCGGTGCGGGCCTCGATATCGGCCTGAACCTGCGCCCGCCAATCGATGAGCGGGGCGATGCGTTCGCCGACTTGGCGGTGGGGTTCATGCCCACAAGCCGGTCCGTGGCCCCGTCGATGGCAATCGGTGTCGAGGCCAGCGGAATCGGGATCGCCGCGATGCGCCGGGCCGGGGCGGGCAGCGAGACCTCGCGGTCCTCGTGATCGGTGGAGGTGATCGGAGCCGCGGCAAGCGGACCCGCGCCCTGCAAAAAGCTGGCAAGGCAATTAGGAAGTCGTATCAGTGGGCCCTTCGTGGCCTGCCTGGCCGCCCGCGCCCTGCCGGGGGCAGGGTCGGGGCCGGGGCGCGTGGTTCGGTTGTGCAGAACCTGGCGCGACCGGCGGGGTCCAAGCTTGGGCCTTCATTTCAATCCGCCAGTTTGCGTCAACCGCGTCCTGTCCTTGTTCCTGAAGGGTCCTGCGCCTACTGGAAGATCAGGGCGATCTCGTCTTCGCTCAGCAGCTTCCACTCTCCAGGCGCGAGCCCCTCCGGCAAGGACAGGCCGCCCAGACGTTCGCGGTGCAGCGCGTCGACATGGTTGCCGGCGGCCGCGAACATGCGGCGCACCTGATGGTAACGGCCCTCGGTGACGCTCAGCAGGGCTTCGGTGTCCGACACCACCTCCAGCTCGGCAGGCGCCAGGGGCTTGTCCTCGTTCTCCAGCATCAACTGGCCCGAGGCGAAGAGCTCGGCCTCGTTGCCCTGCAGCGGGCGGGCCAGCCTGGCGCGGTAGGTCTTCTTGACGTGGCGCCGGGGGCTGATGACACGGTGCAGAAGCTCGCCATCATCGGTCAGCAGCAGCAGGCCGGTGGTCTGCTTGTCCAGCCGCCCGATGGTCGAGATCGCCGGATCCCGCCGTTTCCAGCGTTGAGGCAGGATATCATAGACAAGCGCGCCATCCTCCTTGTGCGAACAGGTCATGCCCAGAGGCTTGTTGAGCAATATGACCATGCCCGCCACGGGATCGAGCGGCTCGCCGTCGATCTGCATCCGCGTCGGCAGATCCCTGGTGACCGGGATGCGCTTGCTGGCGTCGGGCAGGTCTGCACCGTCCAGGACGATGCCGCCAGCCTTGGCCATGCGCACCATCTCGCTGCGCGAGCCATAGCCCATCGAGGACAGCAACTTGTCGACACGGGAGGTTGGAATCTTGGCCATCATGCTTCCTCAAGTCGCCCGACGGGCCCGCGCTGCATCGAAAGCGCCGATCTGATGCGCGCGCGTTCGCGAACAGACCTTTGGCTCAGGCCTGTAGCGGCATGGGTTTATGGCTACAAGGCGGCATGTCAATCGCTTCGGCGCTGCGTCTTGCAGCGCCGGCCATCCGGTTCGGACTGCGGCGGCGCCACCCTAGGCGTCCTGGCGGGCCGGAAGGTCACGTCAGGCGGTGGCGCGACATGAGCCCGATCTGCCCGCCGTGCGAGGATCCGCGCGTCTGATGGCAGCCGTCGACGCTGCCGGAGCGAGCGCGTCACCCGGTCGGCGAAACTTGGCCCGTCTCGTCCGATCCCGGCAGCCTGTGGCGGCCGATGGGCAGCATCATCGGGCGTCCGGTGACCGGGTCGGGCAGCGTGACGCAAGGCAACCCGAACACCGCCGCCACCATGTCCAGGGTCAGCACTTCCTCGGGCCCGCCGGCGGCACGGACGCGAACTCCTGCTCGCGGGTCATCGTCCGGCCTCCGCCGCGGGTCTGGTCCCAAGGTCTGCTGGCTGGCCGGCGGACACTCACCTGACGTCAGCCGAGGCCGGTGCGATTGGCGGCCAGCGGCGCCGTGGTGGGCCTCGGCATCGCCGCCGCCGCGGCAAAGGCGATCCGCCGTTTGATCTGAGCCGCCTTCCCCAGTTTCCCGCATGAAGCCGCGCCGCATCGACCGGCAGCGTCGGCCTTTGCCGGACCAGCAGTCGGGGGGACCATGGCTCTGCCCAAGCGGCCCTCCCCCTGAGGGAAGGGCCAGTTTCACCTGCGGCTCAGAGCGCGACCTCCTTGGACTTGAAGGTGACCCGCGCCGCCTCACGCGTCGCGTCCGAGACCTTGCGGATATCGCCCCAGCAGTGCTTGTAGTTGGGCAGCACCAGCTCGTTCACGCCGTCATTGATCACATTGCCCTGGCTGCCGGCGGGTGAGCCGAAGACCATGGCGACCTGTCTGCGCCTGGCGGTGGCGGTGGGGTAGATCATGCCCTGCGTCACGCCATTGTCATTGATGATCTCGACCAGATCGCCGGGGTTCAGGCCTTCCTCGACCATGTCATCGGGGTTCATCTCGATGAACGGATAGGGGAAGCGGTCCTGCACGAACTCGTTGCGCTGGTCGAGGAACTGGTTCTGCCAGAAGATGTTGGCGCGCACGTTGTTGATCCAGTACTTGTGCGCCGCCTGCTCGCGCGCCTTGCCCGGCGCCTGCCATCCGCGCCAGCCAGAGGCGCAGAACAGTGCCTTCCCATCCTCGCGCCCGTGCCGGGTGAAGACCCCGTCGGTATAAAGCCGCTCTGTCCCCACCAGCGCGCCATTCTCGTAGCCGGTGACGGGTTCCTGCACGCCGTTGTTGCCGGCGGCGCGCAGGCGTTCATAGGTCACCTCGGGATTGCCGGTGTTATAACCGTCCATGAAGGCGTCTTCCTCGGTCTCCCAGTCATAGCCCTTGAACTGGTCGGCATAGGCATCCTGGCCCATCTCGCGCAGCACACGCTCCATGTTCTGGGCGATCCCGGCGGCGATCAGGCAGTCGGGGCGGGAATTGCCGTAGGGGTCCATGTATTTCTCGGACAGCCGCAACCGCCGCTCGCCGTTCATCGAGGTGAGGTTCATCTCGCTGGCCTCGCAGGCGGGCAGGATCACATGCGCGTTCTGGCCGATCTGGCTGTGGATGATGTCCATATCCACCACGAACAGCCCGCCCGCGCTGATCGCCGAGACGATGGCTTCGACAAGCTGCTCGCGGGTGCCCCCCGCCGCGGCATCGATCGCGTCCTTGACCATGTCGGCCCGGCGCTTGTGGACGCGCTTGAACTCGGACGCGTTGATCGTGGTCTTGTGGTGATCGCAGGCCCAGATGTGGTGAACCCCGCCAAGGCCGCGGATCAGGAACTGGTCCACATATTCCGCGGGGCGGCCGACATGGCCATCGGCCGGGCGGAAATAGCCCTCCTGATGCCCGCCGAGACGGCACACGCCGGTGCCCTCGCGGCCAACATTGCCGGTGGCCAGCGCGATGTTCACCATCGCCCCCACCACGCGGTAATTGTCATTGCCCCAGATGATGCCCTTCTCATAGGCCAGCGTGCATTTGCGGCGGGCGCCATCGTCCTTCGGCTTGGCGATCCATTCGGCAGCCTTGGCGATATCGGCCGCCGGAACGCCGCAGATCGTTTCCGCCTCGGCCAGCGACAGGCGGATCGCCTGCATGGTATGGTCAAGGCTGCCAAGACTGGCGGGATGCGCCTCGTCCTGCGCGACGGCCTGCCCGTCCTGAAAGGTCGAGGCGGCGATGAACTCGGCATCGGTCCAGCGCTGATCGACAATCTCGGTCATGATCGCGTTCAGCAGCGCAAGGTCGGTGCCTTCCTTGATCGGCAGGTGCAGCACGTTCTCTGCCCCGGCATATTGCTCGGCCGAATGCACGGACACGGTGCGCCGCGGGTCCACCATGATGAAGCGCGCGCCATTCTGCAGGCCCTTGACCATGTGGTTCAGGTAGAGGTTGGTCTGGCATTCCATCGGGTTCGCGCCGACGACGAAGATGGTGTCGGTCACCTCATAGTCCGAATAGCTGTTGTTCAGCTCGTCCACGCCCATGTCGCGCGAGGAATGCACCTCGGAGTTATAGGCGGGGCGGTTGTGGATGCGGATATTCTTGACCTTCATGCTGTCGAAATACAGCTTGCCGGTCGCCCAGGTATTCTCATACCCGCCCGCCGATCCACCATGGTCGAAGACCGACACCACAAGGTCATCCTCGGACCCATCGGTGACCACGCGGGCGGTCACCCGCGCCACCAGATCCAGCGCATCGTCCCAGCTTGTGGGCTGCCAGACCCCGTTGCGCCAGACCAGAGGGTCCGACAGGCGCTGCTGCTGGGTGCCGGTCACCTTTGAGGGGCGGTTCTCGGCCATCCGCGCGCCGCGCACGGACCCAAGGCCAGAGTTCACCACGCAGTTGGCATCGGGCTTGACCACCAGATGCACGTCCTTGCCGTTCTGGCGCACGACATTGTACATCGAGGGCGCATACCACGCCTCGGTTTCCATGGTCTGCTGCTCGGCAAGGTCCACGCCGAACTTGTTCTGGCTGGGATCGGTGCCGCCCTGCCTGTTCATCGGCCATGTGTAGGCCGTGTAGCCGCAACCGACGATGCAGTAGTGGCAGGTCACGTTGAATTCCTGCGCGTCTGCAGGGATGATCGGCAGACGGTCAACTTGTCTCTTGTAAGCCATTGATCTCTCTCCCTTACAACACGTTCGACAGGCGGCCGTAGATCAGCTCGTCCACGCCCTCGGCATAGATGTCGCCGGCATCGTCCACGCGCAGCAGGAATTGCGGCAGGTTCTGCGTGGCATGGCCCCAGATCTGCTGGCCGCCGGCCTCGCAGTCAAAGCGCGAATGGTGGCCGGGGCAGTTCAGGGTCTTGTCCTCGGCCGAATAGCTCATCGGCCAGCCCTTGTGCGGGCAGAGCACCGAGAAGGCGACGACGTCGCCATCGGGCCCGATCCCGCCCTCGACCGCCTGCCCCAGCTTGATCAGCACGCCGGGGCTGTCGGCGTCGGGATAGGTGATGTCCATCGGCTCGTTCACCGCAAGATCGGCAAGGTTGGCCAGCCGGTTCGCCGGATACTCGACCCGCGCGAGCGCCTGCGCCTTCGCCTGCGCGGGGGTCATGACGGTCGAGACCGCGGCGCCCGCGGTCGCCATCAGGCTGCCCCTCAGGAATTGTCGACGTCCGGTGTCGACCAATCGGTTGCACTTCATTGCTGGAACCCTCCCCTGGCTCATCAAGTGATATCTGGCGGAGAGGGTAATCGAAGCGGCCCAGCCGATCGACGGGCCGCCGCCGCTTGCCGCGATGCGGCTAACTCATGATATTGCTTACGAAAATCCGGTGTTCGGAAATCCGAACACGATCCGGCACGTCAGGACAGGTCGAACTTCTGCATCTTCTCCCACAGCGTGGTGCGGGCGATGCGCAGCAGCTTCGCCGCCTCGCCGATCTGGCCCTCGGTCCGGTCCAGGGCGGCGATGATCTGCGCCTTCTCCGCCGCCTCGCGCGCCTCGGCCAGCGACATCATCGCGTCGGGCCGGGCAAGGTGTTCGGGGAAGAGGTCGGAGGGTTGCAGCATCGGCCCCGCCGCCATTCCCAGCCCGCGCACCAGCCGCGCCCGCACCTCACGCCCGCCGCCGGGCCAGTCATGGCCCCGCGCCGCCGTCTCGCACAGCGCGCTGATCCCCTCCAGCGCCGGGGCATAGGTCGGGGCCAGCTTGCGGAACAGCTGTTGCAGCAGCCAGACGGCATCGTCGGGCCGCGCCCCCAGCGGCGGCACCGGGATCTCCATCTGCGCCAGCCGGTAGAACAGCTCGGGGCTGAAGCGGCGCTCGGCGATCAGGCCCTCAAGAGCAGTGCCGCAGGCGGTGATCAGGCGGCCATCGAAGCCGTGATCGAGGGCGCGGAGCAGCGCCACTTGAACATCGCCCTCCAACAGGCTGATGGCGTTGATGAAAAGCGTTCCCTCCCCCACCAGCGCCACCGCGCCCCGCAAGGCCTGCCCCGCATCCTCCTCTCGCGGCAGGTTGACCGCCACGAACGGCGCCGCCCGCCGGTCGGACAGGTCATGGATGCGCCGCGCGATCAGGTCCTTGCCGGTGCCGGGGCCGCCGCGGATCAGCACCGGCTGCGCGTGCTGCGCGGCGCGGGCGATCAGCGCCTCGACCCGGGCCGCGGCGGCCGACACGCCGATCAGCGGCGGGAATCCCATGTCGGCGCGCGGCTGGATCAGCAGGCCGAGGCGTTCCAGAAACACCGACATGTCGAAGGGCTTGGTCACGTAATCCGCAGCGCCAGACTTGATCAGCCGCACCGCCTGCCCGATGCCGCCCTGCCCGGTGATGAACAGGAACGGCGGCGGCGTGCCGCTGCGGGCAAGCGTGGCGAACAGTTCCTCCCCCGATCCATCCGGCAGGCCGATATCGCAGATGACGGCATCAATGGGCTGGCTGGGGGTGCGGATCGCGCCAAGCGCGCGCCCCATCTGCTTGAGCCACAGCACATGCGCCCCCTCCAGCTCCAGCCGTTGCAGCAGCGAGGCGCCCATGATCTCGTCATCCTCGACCAGCACGATGCGGCTACCCTTCAGCATCGGGCGCCCCCGGGAAACTGACGGTGATGCGGGTCACGCCGCCCGCGCGCTCATGCCCGATGCGCCCGCCAAGGCCGAGCGTCAGGTCCCGCACCAGCCGCAGCCCGACCCCGCCGCCCGGGGAGAGCGGCGCATCGGTCAGCAGCCGGTCCAGCGCGGCTTGCGGCATCCCTGCCCCAGTGTCGCTGATAGCGATGGCAAGGCCCGTGCCCCGCTGCGCGGCATCCAACCCGACCCGGCCCTCGCGCCCGGCGGCGGCAGAGGCGTTGAGCAGCAGGTTCAGCGCGATCTGCCGCACCGGCCCCGCAGCCAGCCCGGGCGGAATGTCCGGCAGCTCAACCGACCAGTCCATCCCCTGCGCCTGCCGCGACAGCTCGGGCTGGATCAGCAGCTTGAGGTCGGCGAAATCCTCGGCGCTCAGCGGCCTATGCTCCATGTCCATGCGGTTCTGGTCCAGCGAGGCGCGGGTCACGTCGCGCAGATGGCGCAGGCCGCGATCCAGCAGGTCGGCAGACTGGCGCACCACCTCGGGCCGGTCCGAGAAGGTGCGGATGGTATCGGCGGCGTTCAGCAGGCCGCCCAGAGGGTTGTTGATCTCATGCGCCAGCGAGGAGGAGAGGCGGCCAAGCGCCACGAAGCGCTCGCGCTCTGCCAGCCGCTTCTCGGCCTCGGCCTTGGCTGCGACGGCGCCCACCATGGCGTTGTAGGTGCGGGCAAGGCGGGCCAGCTCGCCATCGCCGTGCGGGATTTCGGCGGCGGGGATCGGGTGGGGTTTGCCTTCCGTCCGCGTCATCTGCCGCGCCAGCGTGGAGACGGGCCGCAGCATCTGGCGCATCGCGGCATAGCCCGCCATCGCCAGCACGCCGATGGCGACCGCATTGCCAAGGACCAGCAGCATCAGCGCCCGCCGCCGTTCGGTCAGCAGGTCCGACACGTCAAGCTCGGTCACGATCTGGCCCACCATGCGGCCCTGGTAGATCAGCGGCGCCAGCAGCCGCAGGACCGGATCCGCCCCGCCCACCGACAGATCCTCCAGCGCCGCCGCGCCCTGGGCCAGATCGGCGATGGCGCTGTCCATCGGCACCCTTCCCGGATCGGTCGCGGCCAGCACGCGGCCCGTGTCATCCGCCACCGCGGTCAGGATCATCCGCCGCCCCTCGCCGCCCTGCGAGGCGCGGTCGAGCGTGTCATACACCTCCCAGACATCGCGGCGCAGCACCAGCGGGCCAAGCGCCACCGACAGCCCCTCGACATGCATCTGGGCCAGCTCCTGCACCCGCGCGTCCTGCACCTGCGCCAGCGCGCGCAGCACCTGCTGCGAGGCGACCGCGCCGACCAGCACCATCATCGCCGCCGCCAGCAGCGGCAGCTTGAGCGACAGGGGAAGCCGGCCAAGCGCCTGCATCGCTCAGGCCTCCAGATCGCGCATGCGGGCGGCGATGCCGTCGAAGAGCGCGTCGGACGCGGGCTGAAACCCGTCGATCTGCAGGGCGGCAAGCGCCTGCCGCCCCTCGGCCGTGTCGCCCATGCCCAGAAGCGCCCGGCGCAGGGCCTGAACCGGCTCGGACCCGGTGCTGTCGCGCCGCGCGCAGATCGGCGGGAACCCCAGCCATTCGGAGCGGGCGATCACCTTGGTGCGCGCGGTCAGGCCCGGTTCGATGGTCGCCAGAGATTCCCAGACATAGCCATCGACGCTGCCCGAGCGCACCAGCCCGTCGGCGACCGCGCGCACCACGTTGCGGTGCCCATAGGTGAAGATCGCGCGGCTGAAGAAGGTCTCGGCCCGTTCCCCCGCCCGGCGCAGGTCGGAGGCGGTGACCAGATAGCCCGAGTTGGAATCGGGGTCCGAGAAGGCGTGGGTGCCGCCGCGCAGGTCGGGCAGGCCCGTGGCCGGATCGCCGGCCGCCACGATCAGATAGGACTGATAGCGCGGCCCGCCGCGCCACGAGGGCACCGCGACCAGCCCCAGCGCATCGGCATGTTGCAGGTAGGGATAGCCGCACAGCCAGGCCGCATCGACGGAGCGTTCCAGCAGAAGGCCGGTGATCTCCTGATAGGTGCGCCGCTGCACCAGCTCTATCTGCCGGCCCATCCCGCGGGAGAGGGCCTCGCGCAACCCGTCGACGACGGCGGCATCGTTGTCGAGGAACACCGGGGTCAGGCCCATGCGGAACACGGGCCCGGCACGGGCCGGGCCCGCAAGGCCGGCGGCGAGGGCACCCGCAAGAAGGGCGCGGCGGTTCATCAATGGCTCCACGCGGCTGGGACTCCCTGTTGCGGCGGCCTTGAGGGCGCGCGCGTTCCCCGTGCCCGGATCGGATCGGTGTGCCCGGATCGGCGTTCGCCACGATAGGCCGAGCGGCCCCGCGCCTGAAGAACAAACTTCACCGGCCCTGCCGCATGGTCCCGCGGCTTGCGCGAGGCGGTCCTTCGGCATCGCCTCCGGGTCACCCCCTTGCCGCGAAAGGCTCGGTGCGGGCGCAGATGCAGGGGCGTCCATTTCGCGTGCGCTGGACCGGTTGCGGAGCTACGCCTTGACGCATCCCGACGTGCTCCGCCTGCGCCAGGAGCAGAGAGCGGCACGCAGCGCGCCAAGCCCATGGCCGGACAAGACCTCCCGGGGGGCGCCTAACGTCCCCATGCACCTGTGAGGCTGCACATGACAGACCTGACCATCATCGGCGGCGGCATCGTCGGGATCGCCACGGCGCTGGACATCGGCCGCACCTGGCCCGGCATGTCCCTCCGCGTTCTGAAAAAGGAGCGCGCCCTTGCGCTCCACCAGACCGGGCGCAATTCGGGGGTGATCCATGCCGGGATCCATTACGCCCCCGGCAGTCTCAAGGCCCGCTTTTGCCGCGAGGGGCTGGCGCAGACGCTGCGCTTTTCGCGCGAGCATGGCATCGCCGTCGACCAATGCGGCAAGCTTCTTGGTTGAACGGAGGGAAGGCGCCTTCGGTGACAAAGCGGCGGGTGCGGGCCTGCGCACGCAGCAGGCCCGGCACGGCCAGGAGCCCGGTGCCGGCAGTGAGGGTCGAGACGAAGGTTCTTCTGGTCAGGGTATGGGAGGGCCTCTGGGTCAGGATGGTCAGGATGGTCAGGATGGTCAGGATGGTCAGGACAGGAGTTCGACGGCCATGCGGGTCAGCGCCACCGCACTTTGCGCGATGCAGGCCTCATCCGGCTGATAGTCGGAGTTGTGGACGCGGTCGTCGCGCCCCGGCTGGCCCGATCCGACATGGATCTGGATCGAGGGCATCCGTTCCGAGAAGAACGAAAAGTCCTCGGCCCCGAAGCTGCTGCCCTGCTGCACGTCGGGCGCGGCGCCGAACTGCGCGGCCAGAACAGTCGCCGCCAGATCGACCAGCCGGTCATCGTTGAGCAACATCGGCGCGCCGCGGACATACTCGACCTCGGCGCGCAGGTTCTGCGCAAGGGCGACGCCCTCGCAGATCCGGCGCAGCGAGGCCTCGGCCCGGTCGCGCGAGGCGGGGGTGCGGGCGCGCACGGTGCCCTCGAACATGCAGCTGTCGGGGATGATGTTCTGCGTGGCCCCGCCGATGATATGGCCGACGGTCAGCACCGCCGACATCGCCGGGTCCATCTCGCGCGAGATCACGGTCTGCAGCTGCGCGATGGCATAGGCCGCGGCGACGATGGGGTCGGCGGCGGCATGGGGGCGCGCGGCATGGCCGGACTTGCCGTGCATCACCACGCGGAATTCGTCGCTGGAGGCGGTGCTGGCGCCGCGGTTCAGCGCGACCTGACCCGCCGGGATTTCCGGGCGGTTGTGGAAGGCAATCGCCATGTCGGCCCCGTCGGCGGCCCCGTCCGCGACCATCGCGGCGGCGCCGCTGTCCTGCGTCTCTTCGGCCGGCTGGAACACCAGCCGCACAGTCCCGCGCAGCCGGGGGGCGAGTTCCTTCAGCGCCGAGGCTGCACCGATCAGTGCCGCGGTGTGCAGGTCATGCCCGCAGGCATGCATCTTGCCGGGGATGGTGGAGGCGAAGGGCAGCCCGGTCATCTCGTGGATCGGCAGCGCGTCCATGTCGGCGCGCAGGATCAGGCAGGGGCCGGGCGCGGCGCCCTTGATCTCGGCCACCACGCCGGTCCGGCCGACCCCGGCTCTCGGCGACAGACCAATCGCTTCCAGCTCGCGCAGGACGCTGGAGGCGGTGCGGTGCGTCTCGAACCCGATCTCGGGATGGGCGTGGATATCGCGGCGGATCTCGATGAGGCGCGCCTCGACCGACTGGATGAGGGCGGCGATTTCCGGCCCCGGATCGTTGACGAGCGTTTGCGCCATGATGCGTCCTTCGAATGAGCCTTGCAGGAACCGGCCTCTCCAGGGCACGTTGCGAGGGACCGATGTCAAGGATCGACAATCGACAGTCAATCTTCAAGACGAGATACGACGAAGTCTTGGGCGGTTGTACCAGAAGATGAAGATCGACACCTACTTGCCGGGCTGGACGGCATATCCCGGCCTGCCGGATCATCCGCGGCGGCGCCCCCTTCCGCCAGCCTGAATGGTCGGCGCTGGCGCTGATGGAGGCGCCCGAGACGGTGCGCGCCGCGCATGAGCGGTTCGTGGCGGCGGGGGCCACGGTCATCACCACCAACAGCTATGCGCTGGTGCCGTTCCACATCGGCCAGGCCCGGTTCGCCGCCGATGCGGAACGCCTGGCAGCGCTGGCCGGGCGTCTTGCGCGCGAGGCGGCCTACCGGCACCGGCGTGCAGGTGGCCGGGTCCTTGCCGGCGCTCTTCGGCTCCTACCGCCCCGACCTCTTCCGCGCGGATCAGGCGGCGGCGCTGCTGGCCCCGCTGGTCGCCGGCCTCGCGCCGCATGTCGACCTGTGGCTGGCGGAAACCCAGAGCAGTCTTGAGGAGGCCGAGGCAGCGGCTGAGGCCGTCTCAGGTAGCGGCAAACCGATCTGGTTGTCCTTCACGCTGCGCGATGGCGACGAGGCGACGGACCAGCCGCTGGCGGAACCGTTGATGTGGTGATGGGAAGCGCTTGACGCACCAGGCGCCCCTTGGGGGGCGCTGAGCAAGGACGGCGGGGCCTGGCGACCTCCGCCTGCAACCCGCCACCAGGACCTGGCCCTTGACAGCACGTCCCGGGGGCGGAAGAAGGGCCAGGTTCCCGCGTGCAAGCCAGATGCCAGCGCGCTTTCCTGTTTTCGGAGAGCCCGATGCCCGCCTGCCCGCCCCTCCCTGCCCTTCTGCGCCTTGTGGCCTTGCTGCTGCTGCCCGTGACCGCCACCGCGCAGGAGTTTCCGCAGACCTTTTCCCACATGTTCGGCGAGACGGTGGTGGCCGGGCAACCGGGGCGCGTGGTGTCGCTCGGCTATATCGGCCATGACAACCTGCTGGCCATCGGCGTGGTGCCGGTCGCGATCCGGCACTGGTTCGGCGATAGGCCGCATGGCGTCTGGCCCTGGGCCGAGGCCGATCTCGGCGAGGCGCGCCCGCTGGTGCTGCGCGGCGAGGTGTCGATGGAGCAGGTGGCGGCCTTGCAGCCCGACCTGATCCTCGCCGTGGCCTCGGGCATCTCTGCCGAGGAGTATGCGGTGCTGTCGCAGATCGCGCCCACCATCGCCTCCGAAGCGGAGCATGGCGGCTTCAACACGCCCTGGGACGTCCATGCCCTGACCCTTGGCCGTGCCACCGGGCACCTGGCCGAGGCCGAGGCGGCCGTGGGCGGCATCCGGGCGCGGATGGCGGCGATGCGGGCGGCGCATTCCGGCTGGCAGGGGCAGAGCGCGGCGGTGGCCTATCTCTGGGCCGGGGAGCCGGGGGCGTTCCTGCCGGGCGATACGCGAGCCAATCTGCTGATCGATCTGGGCTTCGCCCCGCCGCCGCGGGTTGCCGCGCTGGCCGGGCCGGACCGCTTCTTCACCCCGCTCTCGCCCGAGGATCTGGCGCCACTGGAAGCCGGCGTGCTGGTCTGGATGGGGGACAGCGGCGATGCGTCGGCTCTGGCCGCCCTGCCCCTGCGCCGCACCCTGCGCGGCCATGCCGAGGGCCGCGAGATCTGGGCGGACCCGATGCTCGCCGCCGCGATGAGCCATGCCAGCCTGTCCAGCCTGCCCTATGCGCTGGACCGGCTGGAGCCGGAGCTGGCCGCCGCCGCCGATGGCGATCCGGCAACGCCGGTGCCCTCGGCGGTCGCCGCAGGGCTGGCGCCGTGAGCAGGGCCAGGGCCGCCGCACCGTGACCGGCATCCGCACACGCACCGCCCTGACCCTCGCTGCGCTGGCCATTGCGCTGGCGGGTGCAGCGCTGCTGGCGCTGATCGTCGGCACCCGGCCGCTGGCGCCCGCGCAGGTCTGGGCGGCGCTGGTTCAGCCCGATGCCGCCGATCCGGCGCATGTGGTGTTGCGGCAGTTGCGGCTGCCGCGGCTGGCGGCCGGCCTGGTCGCAGGTGCGGCGCTTGGGATGGCGGGGGTGCTGATGCAGGCGGTGACGCGCAACCCGCTGGCCGAGCCGGGGCTGCTGGGGGTGAATGCCGGGGCCAGTTTCGCGGTGGTGCTGGGGGCGTTCGTGCTTGGGGTCAGTGACAGCGCGGCGCTGTCGGCGCTGGCCTTTCCGGGGGCGGCCCTGGCGGCGGCGGCCGTGTTCGTGCTTGGCGGCGCCGGGCGCGGCGGCGCGGGGCCGGTGCGGCTGACGCTGGCGGGCGCGGCGCTGACCGCGCTGCTGATGTCGCTGGTCGGCGCGCTGGTGCTGATGCGGACCGAGGCGCTGGAGGTCTGGCGGTTCTGGGTGGTCGGCTCGCTGGCGGATGCGGGATCGCGCCCGCTGGCGGCGATGGCGATGGTGGCGCTGGCGGGCGGCCTTCTGGCGCTGGCGCTTGGCGCGGCTTTGGATGCGCTGGCCCTGGGGGAAGAGGCGGCGCGCAGCCTTGGCGCGCGCACCGGCTGGGTGCGGGCCGGCACGCTGGCGGCGGTGACGGCGCTGTGCGGGGCGGCGGTCTCGCTGGCCGGGCCGGTGGCCTTTCTGGGGCTGATGGCGCCGCATCTGGGCCGGGCGCTGGTCGGGCCGGGGGTGCGGCCGATGCTGCTGGCCGCCGGGCTGATCGGCCCGCTGGTGCTGCTGCTGGCCGATGTCGCCGGGCGCGTGGCGCTGCCCCCGGGCGAGGTGCGGGTGGGGGTGATGACGGCGCTGCTGGGTGGGCCGGTGTTCATCCTCATCGCCCGGCGGATGCGGCTGGGGGCCCCGGCATGAGCCGCGGGCTTTTCCTGCTGGCCACGGCGCTGCTGCTCGCCTGCCTGCTGGGGCTGGCGGTGGGCGAGGTGCTGCTGGGGCCGGCCGACCTGTGGCGGGGGCTGCTGACTGGCGAGGGGCCCGGCGGCTTCACCTTGCGGGTATTGCGGGGCCCGCGGGTTGTGACCGGCGCGCTGGCGGGGGCGGCGCTTGGGATGTCGGGCGCGATCTTCCAGTCGGTGCTGCGCAATCCGCTGGCAGCGCCCGATGTGATGGGATTCACCGCCGGCGCGGGCCTTGGCGCGCTGGCGGTGGCGGGGTTGGGCGCCGGGCTGTCGGTGACGCTTGGCGCGGCGGCGGGGGGCGCGGGGACGGCGGTCGCCGTGGCGCTGCTGGCGCTGACGCGCGAGGGGCTGGTGCCGCTGCGGCTGGTGCTGGTCGGGATCGGCGCGGGCTTTACCCTGACCGCGCTGACCGG